>Ga0068864_100005276_pt1 | contig 10585 bp, 8 predicted proteins | sample KBSSwiS72_FD_66586 | JGI IMG/M metagenome (GOLD analysis project Ga0068864, IMG submission 66586) | Switchgrass rhizosphere microbial communities from Kellogg Biological Station, Michigan, USA - KBS Switchgrass S7-2 | ecosystem: Host-associated > Plants > Roots > Rhizosphere > Soil ...
ACGATGAGCCCGAGGACTTCGCGCTCGCGGCCTGAGAGGCCGAAAGCCGGCTCCGGCGGCTTGGCCCCGCCGTTCGACGCGAAGGCCACGGCGATCGCGGAGCGTACCGCCGCGTGGCCGTCCGATTCAGGGAGGCGCTCGCGAGGCACGCCGCCGCCCGGCTCGGGGATCGAGATCAGCGCGCGGCCCGCCAGCTCGCGCAGCTCCCGCAGGAGCGGCCGCGCGCCGAGCTCCCGGGCGATCCTGACGGCTTCGAGGATCGGCGCCCGTGCCTCGGCCCGCCCCACCCGCGCGTCGCGACCCGGGAGCAGGGCCTCGGCCTGACGCCAGCGGGCGCGCGCCACCTGATACGGCTCGCCGGCCAGCTCCCAGGCCTGCGCCGCGTCGTCCCAGAGCGCGGGGTCGTCGCGGGCATCGAGCCGGGCCGCGTACGCCCGGGCCGTCGCGAGGTGGGCGTCGGCCTCCCGGCGGCTCGCCGAGCCTTCGGCGATCCGGCTCGCGATCAGGACCGCCTCGGCCTCGTGGAGGACGCGCTTGCCCCGTTGCCGCGCGCTCGAGATCTCGGGCAGGGCGCGGCGCTCATGGGCATCGGCGACGACCGCGGCCTGGACCTCGAGGTACGTCGAGGCCATCCGCGCCGTCAGGGCCCAATCCTCCGCCCGGCGGACGAGCGTCCAGCCGCGATCCACGGCACGTCGAGCATCGGCGACATCACCGCGCCAGAGCGCGAACGCGGCCGCGGCCCGGGTTGCCGGCACCTCCAGCTGCGGATCCGGGGCGTTGTCGACATTGATCGGCCGCCAGCCGAGGAGGCTCGCGGCTCGCTCGTCGACGCCGGTCTCGACCTCGAGCATTGCCGCGGTCACCGACGCGTCCGCGAACGCCACCGCGTCCGGGCTCCACTCCAGCGCCGTGCGGATCGTCTCGCGGGCCTCGGCCCAGCGGCCGGCGTTGAACAACGCCTCGGCGATGTTGCCCCGCAGCGGGTTGCCGTAGGCGACCTCGAGGCCGTCGCGCCGCGCCTGGTCGATCGCCGCGGTCGTGATCGCGATCGCCTCGTCGCGGCGACCGAGCAATGCGAGCGACGTCGTGAGGTTCAGGGTCGCCCGGAACGCGACATCGGGGTCGTCGAGCTCCGTCGCGAGGCTCTGGGCGCGCTCCAGGAGGGCGATCCCGTCGGTCCCGTCCGCGCCCCAGGCGCGGGCGACGCCAACCGTGCACAGGGCGTGCGCCTCGATCGACCGCGCCTCGGCCCCGACGGCCTGGGCGACGGCGATCGCCTTGGCCCCGACCCGCGCCGCCTCGGCGAAGTGACCGAGGAGCATGAGCGTCTGGGCCAGCGAGGCGAGGATGCGGGCCCGGGCCATCGAGTTGCCGGCCGGCACGATCGAGGCCGCCTTGCGGTGCTCGACGAGCGCGCGATCGTGATCGCCGAGCGTCCGGGTCACCCGGCCGAGCGTCTCGTGGAGGCCGGCGACGATCGCCGCGTCCTCGCGCTCGCCGAAGCGGCTCGCGGCCGTCTCGAGGTAGGCCAGGGCCCGGTCCGGCCGCCCCGCGGCGAGCGCGACCTCGGCGGTCTCGAGCAGGAGCCGCCCGGTCATCGGCCGCTCGGCGGCGGTGCCGGGTCCGAGCTCGAGCGCCAGCTCTCGGGTCGCGAGCGCGTCGGCCGCCGAATCGAGGCGTTCGGCTTCGGCCGCCGACGCGAGCGCCGCGGTCCGGGCGCGGCCCGGCTCGTAGGCGGCGAGCCAGTGGACCAGGGCGGCACTCGGGTCCTTCGAGAGTGCGGCGGCGAGCGCCAGGCGATGGCGACGGCGCTGGACCGGCAGCAGGTCGTCCTCGATCGCGAGCGCGATGAGCTCATGTCGGATCGCGAGCCGGCCGTCGGCGGTCTCGAGGAGGAACCGATGCTCGATCGCCTCGTCGACGCCCGCGCGCAGGTCCGCGTCGAGGAACGCATCGCCGCGCCGCGGGTAGGTCGCGCTCCGCGGCGGCAGGCCGTCGACGAGCGTCTCGAAGGTCGCTGCCACGGCCGCGAGCGTCGCCCGGTCGACCGGCTCCCCCGCCGGCGCGAGGAGCCGCAGGACCCGGCGGCACTCGGCGTTGCGACGGGCCATCCTGGCGAGCACGAGCTCGTCGAGCGAGGCGCCGAGCGCGACCCCCGGGAGCTCACGGCGAGCCGCGAGGATCTCCTCCGCGACGAGCGGCTCGCCGCCCGACCGCTCCGCCACCAGCAGGAGGGCCGCGGCGGTCGGGCGCTCGCCCTCGATCTCGGCGACGAGCTGGGCCAGATCCGCCCGGTCGAGCGGACCCACCTCGAGCCGGTCGGGCGGGTCGCTGGCCGCCATGATCGAGGCGAGGTCCGGCAGCAGGGCGTGGCCCCGCGCGAGGCGGTCCGTGCCGTAGGTGACGACGAGGCAGAGCCGGGCCGGGCGAGTGACGCGAGCGAGGAACGTCGCGAGGCCGCGTGTCCCGGCGTCGGCGTAATGGACGTCCTCGAGGACGAACAGGACGGGACGAGCCTCGCCGCTCCGCTCGAGGAGACCGTGAATCGCCTCGTTCATCCACGCGGCGCGGCGCTCCGGAGCCACCCCTTCGCGGCGACGCCGATCCATCGCCGTTCCGAGTCGCGGCGCGAGCTCCGGCAGGAGCGTCGCGAGCGGTTCGGCACCGGGCCCGACGATCCGGCGCAGCTCCGCGTCGTCGAGGCTCGTCAGCCACGGCCGAAGGCCGGCGGCGACGGGCGCATAGGCCGCGTACCGACGGGCCGGCACGGCCGTGCAGCGGACGACGCGGAACGGCTCCGCGAGACGTCCGACGCGGCGCACGGTCTCATCGACGAGGCGGCTCACGCCGATCCCGCCGGCGCCGCCGATCACGACCCGCGGACTTCGGCCGTCGGCTGCCGCGTCGAGCGCGACGGCGAGCCTCGACAGCTCGCGCTCGCGACCAACGAAGCGCTCGCTCACGTACCCAGTGGGCATCGAGGTCATCGTGCCACACGGCGGGCCGCTAGAGTCGCGCGATGACGAACGTACAGCCGTCGATCTGGCGGTCCGGCGCCTTCGTGCGCCTCTGGTCCGCGAGCACGATCTCGTACTTCGGCTCGTTCATCACCCGGACCGCGCTGCCGCTCGCCGCGATCATCGTGCTCGGCTCGGGCCCGCTCGAGATCTCGGCGATCCGGAGCATGGAGCTCGTCGGTGGGCTGGTGGTCGTGTTCGTGGCCGGCGCCTGGGTCGACCGCCTCCGCCGCCGGCCGATCATGATCGGCGCGGACATCGGCCGCGCGGTTCTCCTCGGCTCGATTCCCCTCGCGTTCCTCTTCCACGTGCTGGGGTTGCCGCAGCTCGTCGTCGTCGCGTTTCTCGCGGCCATCCTGTCGAGCTTCTTCAATGTTGCGAGCGGCGCCTACCTGCCGACGATCGTCGAGCGGGATCGCCTCGTGAGCGCGAACAGCGCGCTCTCGGCGAGCGCATCCGTCGCGGAATTCACGGGCTTCGGGGTCAGCGGCTTCCTCGTCCAGATCTTCACCGCGCCGATCGCGATCGGGATCGACGCCGTCTCGTTCCTCGTGTCGGCGGTGCTCCTCGGCGGCATCCGCCAGCCGGAGCCGCCGCGGCCCGCGATCACGGAGCGCGAGCCGATCCTGCACGAGATCCGGGAGGGCCTGCGCGTCGTCCTCGGCTCGCCCGTCCTGCGCGCCATCGCGGCGGCCCACTCGGCGACCCACGTCCTGTGGGGTGTCTTCGGCACGACGTACCTGCTGTTCGCGACCCGCGAGATCGGCCTCGGACCGGCCGCGATCGGGATCATCGCCGGGGTCGGCGGCCTCGGCTCGTTCTTCGGGGCGGCCGTCGCGGGCCGGATCGCGAAGCGGTTCGGGATCGGCCGAGCCATGATCCTCGGGCTCGTCGGCCTCAGCGTCGGCGGCGCCCTGATCCCGCTCGCTCCGTCCGGGGCGGTCCTCGTGGGCGCGGCCTTCCTCATCGGCCAGCAGCTCATCGGCGATTCGTCGGGGACCGTCTACGACATCATCGAGACATCGCTGACGCAGTCGATCGTCGACGGCCGGATCCTCGGCCGGGTGAACGCCTCGACGGAGTTCTTCACGACGCTCCTGGCCCTCGTCGGCGCGATCGGCGGCGGGATCATCGCCGAGGTCTTCGGCCTGCGCGCCGCGATGGCGGTCGGCGTCATCGGCGGCGCGACCGCGATCCTCTTCGTCTGGTTCTCGCCGATCCGCTCGATCCACGGCACGCCACCACCGCTCGTGACGACGCTCGTGACGCCCGAGGATGCGCCGCTCTCCGAATGACAGACCAACCACGCCGGACGCACCCGCGGAACACCCTCAACGAGCTGACCGGCGAGGAGTGGCTGTACTTCACGAAGTCGCTCTGGACGACGGCCTACCCGTCGGAGCTCGGCCACGCGCTGCGAAAGGCCCACGGGGCGAACAAGCCGCCGCGGCTCATGGCCCGGCTCATCGAGTTCTTCACGAAGTCCGGCGAGCTCGTTCTCGACCCGTTCGCCGGTGTCGGCGGCACGCTCCTCGGCGCGGCGATCGCCCGGGGCCCCCGCCGTGCGCTCGGGATCGAGCTCTCGCCGCGCTGGGCCGCGGTCTACGAACAGGTCGCCGCCGAGGCAAAGGCCGCCCAGGATGCCGGCCGGCCGGGCCTCTCGGATCTCGGGGAGACCGATCCCGGCGGACCGCGCACGTTCGACGCATCGGGCTGCGAGCTGCGCGTCGGCGACGCCCTCGCGATCCTGCCGACGCTGGCCGATGCATCGATCGATTTCGTCGCGACCGACCCGCCATATAACGTCCAGCTGCCGATGACGATGGCCGGCGGGAAGCTCGCGGAGTCCTTCGCGAACCGGCGGACCGACTACGCGATGGTCACCGACGACCCCGCCGATCTCGCGAATCTCGCCGACTACCCGACCTTCCTCGACCGGATGACCGAGACCCTCGCCGAGCTCGAGCGGGTGCTCCGCCCCAAGCGCTATGCCGTCCTCATCGTCCGCGACGCGTACCAGGCCGGGCGCTACATCTTCACCGGAGCGGACCTCGCGGCCCGGGCCGAGCGCGTCGGGCTGATCCCGAAGGGCGATCTCATCTGGTACCAGGCCGGGACACGCCTGCGGCCCTACGGCTATCCGACCGGGTTCGTGCCGAACATCACCCACCAGCACCTGCTGGTCCTGCGCAAGGAATCGAAACGGGCCGGCTGACGCCGACCCGTCGATCTGCGGGAGCTTGGTGACTTAGTTCAGGCCACGCGCCGCGAGGAGCGCGCTGAGGACATCCTCGGCGTCGCCGGGCTTGACCCGCTCCTCGACAATCGGCTCGCTGACGCTGATGGAGCCCGGCAGGCTGAGCGTCGTGCGATGGACCCAGCCGCGCTCGCCATCGGGGCAGACGACCTCCCAATACGGCCCCGTCGACTCGGTGACCTGGACCTCGTCGCCGACGATGAGGTCCATCACCTGCATGCCCATGACCTCGTCGGGGCGGTCGAGCAGCGGGACGACGGCGTAGCGGACGACCCGCAGCTCCGCGGTCGTCGGGGCGGTGTCGGGCGTGAAGTGCATCGCGGCCCGTTCGGTGACGCCGTAGCCGCGGCTCGCGTCGGCGCGGCGGGCCGCGAGGAGCGAGGGGCGGCGCCATCGCGGCATCGCGGCCTCAGGGTCGTTGGCGACGGCGGCGGCCACCGCGGACTCGGGGGCCATCGCGACGACGGTCGGGTGCTCGATCGGCTCGTCGATGTCGGGAGCGCGGCGCCGGCGGACCTTGCCGGCCATGCCGACGATGCCTGCAACGACGATCGCGAGGCCGACCGCAACGGTCGCGGCGAGTCCGGCGTAGGTCGCCGTCGCAACGACGACGATCACGACGAGGGCCATGACGACGAGGCGGCCAACGGCCTTGATGAGTGCTGCCATCCATCTCTCCATTCGGGCGAATAAGGCCCGGAACTAATGGCTGCAGGATGGCCGCCAAATGGTGGGTGTCGCAATGGTACGGGGGTCATGTCGGCGCAGGGATGCAGGCTGCGGTGCGGGGTGGTCCTAGGGGGTGGGTGGTCCTGTCGGCTCTACGTACCTGACCCGAAGGGGTCATTTCCCTGCCGCTCGACGACCTCGACGATGCCGTGCATGCAGGTTCTTGCGTCGCAGCGCGCCACCCCCGGGCGGCCTTCGCGCGTCCAGATGCTGTCGGCACTGTCGGGCGGGACGATCCTCGTCCTGACCTCGCTGGCGGTGCTCTACCTCGTCTTCGCCGCGGGCTTTCTCGACCAGTTCACGCCGGCCGGCCGGCCGACGACGTACCAGGTCGTCTCGGGCGCGCTCGCGTGGACCTTCGCCCTGACCGCCCCCGCGGCTGCGGGGCTCGTCGGCATGCTCCGTCTCGTCACCGCGTTCGAGCGCTTCCAGGCTCGTCGACCGCGCGTCACCCCGGCCCTGCGCCTCGCGCGGGCGATCGGTGACGACCACATCGTCGCGACCGGGCTTCGCCTGCCCGACGGCAGCCGGATCGTCCCGGAGCTCGTCATCGGCCCGTTCGGCGCCGCCGTCATCGAAGAGCTGCCGGCCGCCTCATCCGTCCTCTCGCGTGGCGTCCGCAGCTGGGAGGTCCGGGCCGGCGTCGGCAACGTCCGCACGATCGAGAGCCCGCTCGAGCGAGCGAAGCGCGACAGCGACCGCGTACGGGCGTGGCTGTCGAGCGATGAGACCGACATGATCCTCAAGGTCTACGCCGCGGTCGTCGGCACCGATCCGAACGTCGATCGCAGCTCGAGCTGCGCGGTCCTCGCGCCCGACCAGCTCGTCGAGTGGCTGGCCTCGCTGCCGCCACAGCGCTCGCTGGACACCGGTCGCCGGGAGCGCATCGTCAAGCTGGTTCGCGCCGCGATCTGACCGGCGTCGCTGCCGCGTCTGGTAGGGGAGGGAGGACTCGAACCTCCGACTTCCGAGGTATAAGCTCGGCGCCTCTGACCAACTGGGCTACTCCCCCGCCCCACCCTACCGCGCGTGTTCGTCGCCTCTGATCGCGGCCTCAGACGAGGAGCGGGCGGAGCACCTGGAGCACGACGACCAGGACCAGGTACGCGATCGGGATCGCGGCGAAGAAGCCCAGGGCGGCACTCCAGCCGGTGCGAGTCACATGCTCGCCGGAGCCACGCGGCAACGGCACGATCAGCCAGGTGATCAGTGAGCCCGAGACGAGCACGACGAGCACGTCGAGGGCGAGCGCGAGCAGGCGCAGGTCCCCGCCCGGGAGGACCGCCCCGCGGCTGAGCGCGACGTCGTAGACCAGGTACGCGAGCCCGAGGACCGTCGCCACGACGAGGCTCGACCCGACCGCCCGGACGACGGGTCGCGGGGCATGCCGGAACTGTCGCCAGCGGATCTCGAGCCAGGACCGACGCGGTCGCGACGCGGAGGTCACGAGAGGACCGACAGCGTCCGCCGCGCCGGGATCGTCTCCGGGGTGTGGGTCGCGAGCAGCGCCACGGCCTCGATGTAGCGATCCAGCTCCGCCTCGGTCGACCAGAACCCGACGCTGATCCGGAGCGCATCGACGAGCGGCAGCGTCCGGGCGATCGCGAAGGTCCGGGCGGCGAGCTCGTCGAGGGCGGCCTGCGCCGGCCAACCTCGGATCCGGAACGACACGAGGTTCGCCATCCGGTCGCGCGGCGTCAGCAGCGTGACGCCGTCGATCTCGGCGAGGCGATCGGCGGCGTAGTGGGCCATCGCCGCGCCCCGCCGGTGCACGAACTCGAGCCCGACGAACATCGTGAGCCAGCCGATCGCCCGCGCCATCCCGACGACCGAGGGCCGGTTGAACGGCGAGACCTGGAACCGCCGCGCGTCGGGGAACCACGCGACGGTCCCGGCGGAGTCGTAGCTCGCCATCGCGAAGTGCCCGCCGAGCGTCTGGCGGGCGGTTTCGATGAAGTCGCGGCGTACCCAGAACGCGCCCATCCCCTCGGGTCCGAGCAGCCACTTCTGGGCGGGCACCGAGTACATCTCGATCCCGAGCTCGGCGACCCGCAGCGGGATCGCGCCGGCCGCCTGGGCCCCATCGACGATGACGACGGCGCCGCGTTCGTGGGCGAGGGCCGAGATCTCCTCGACGGGCATCACGAGGCCCGTCGTCCAGAGCACGTGCGAGAACGACACGAGGCGGGTTCCGGGGACGATGGCCCGGTCGAAGGCCGCGAGAATCTCGGCGTTCGAAGCAGCCCCGTCGAAGGCCGCGAACCGGACGTCGACGCCGACGCGACCCCGGAGCGCGTAGAGGGGCCCGAGCCCGCCGGCATGCTCATGGGTCGTCGTCACCGCGACGTCACCGGCCTGCCAGTCGACCGCCCACGTCCCGAGATTCATCCCGTCGGACGTCGCGTGGGTGAGCGCGACCTCGTCGAGGTCGCCGCCGAGGACCGCGGCCACGGCGGCCCGCGCCTCGTCGATCCGGACGAGCAGCTCCTCGTAGTAGGCGGCATCGGCCCGACCGACATCGCGCTCGTAGTCGATGAGCTGGGTCATCGCCGCGACCGCGTCGAGCGGCATCGGGCCGCACGAACCCGTGTTCAGCTGGATCCCGGCTGCGAGTGATGGGAGGGCCGCCCTGACGGCGGCGAGCTTCTCCGCGTCCGGCATGAACGGGGAAACCACGGCCCTATCATACGAGCGATGCAGGCCCCTCTTGCCCGGGCGCAGTCAACCAGCAGCTTCGCCCGGCCGGAGCTGCTCGCGTCCACCGACTGGGTCGCCGCCGAGATGAATCGCGGTGAAGTGCGGGTCCTCGACGTCCGCTGGCGACCCGATGGGTCCGGCCACCAGGCGTTCGAGGACGGCCACATCCCGGGTGCAGTCCACGTCGACTGGCGCGCCGAGCTCACCGAGCCCGCGGTCGAGGACGAGGGCCCATCGCTCCGGCTCGCCCCGCCCGAGCAGGTTGCGGCAGCGATGGTCCGCGCCGGGGTGGGCGACGGGATGACGGTCGTGCTCTACGACGACTCGCTCGGGCTGTACGCATCGCGAGTCTGGTGGAGTCTCCGCGTCTACGGCTTCGAGTCAGCGCGGGTCCTCGACGGCGGCTATCCCGCATGGGTCGAGGAGCGCAAGCCGATCAGCACCGCCGACCTGCCCCATGCCGACGCGTCATTCACGCCGCGCCTGAACCCCCGCCTCCGCCTGACGACGCCCGACGTCCGGGCGCTGCTGGGTTCGACCGAGACCCAGATCATCGATGCCCGGGCCGTCCCGGAGTACCGCGGCCACGAGGGCAACGCCCGCCGCCTCGGGCATATCCCCGGCGCCGTCAACGTGCCGGTCGGGGCCACCCACCAACCTGGCACGCAGCGCCTGCGAGACCCGGACGTCCTCCGGACGCAGCTGCTGAAGGCGAACGTCGCGCGCGGCCGCCGGCTGGTGTGCTACGACGGGACCGGGATCGGCGCGGCCCGGCTCGCGTTCGTCCTCGCGCTCCTCGGCCACGACGATGTCGCCGTGTATGACGGCGGCTGGTCCGAATGGGGCGACCGGCTCGACCTGCCGGTGGAGCGCTAGGGGCCGGTCACGATGGAGACGCGGTGACACCGCATGCGTTCGGGCAGGTCCTCGCGACCTGGCACGACTTCTTCCTCGCCGCCGCCGGCGCGACGGCAGCCCTCCTGGGACTCCTGTTCGTCGGTGTCTCGATCAATCTCTCGGCGATCGCCGCCGACGAGCGAGTCGACCTTCGGACCCGGGCGGCCCAGGCGTTCGCGAACCTCGTGTTCGTGCTGGTGGTCTCGCTGCTCATGCTCGTACCGGACCCGGACCCGAGCTTCATCGCGGTCGGGCTGGGCGCAGTCGCCGCCGTCGGGCTCGTCCGGATCGGGCAGAACGTCCGGACGCTGCTTCGTGGGAGACGCCCGGCACGCAGCATGCTGCCGACATTCCGGCGCATCGGCTGGACCGCGGTCGCCGATGTGATCCTGGCATTCACGGCCGGACGAATCTGGCAGACCAGCGGAGCGGCCGAGGTCATCCCGAACCTCATCGCCGTCGTCTTCGTGCTCCTGATCGGTGCCGCCGACATCGCCTGGGAAATGCTGACCGAGGTCAGCCGCTAGCCAAGCCTCAGGCGAAGACGTCGCCGGTCAGGTCCTTCGATCGAGGATCGACGACCGTCTTGAGCTCCGGCCGGGTCGCCGGACCGAACTCTGCGGCGGTGACGGGGTCCAGCGTCTCGATCTTCGCGCGGTTCAGGAGCACGGTCTCGGTCTCGACGCGCGTCGGCTCGCCGCAGAAGTCGTATTCCACGACCGACGAGCTGAAGGCGAGCACCGTTCGGCGATCCGCGTTCTTGAATGGATCGATCGTGGGCGCCGCGTGCAGGTAGCCATAGACGGTATAGGGACCGAGGCGGGCGCGCGCCGGGTATTGCCGAGTCCAGAGACGTCGCTCCGGTCGGCCCCGGGGGCCGGTCGCGGCGATGATGCACAGGTCGTCGAGCTGGATCGTGGGCCCGTCCGCCTCGACGATCCGCCCATCGTCCAGCGCCTGGAACGCGGCGTGATCGACGTCGAAC
>Ga0068864_100005282_pt1 | contig 10582 bp, 6 predicted proteins | sample KBSSwiS72_FD_66586 | JGI IMG/M metagenome (GOLD analysis project Ga0068864, IMG submission 66586) | Switchgrass rhizosphere microbial communities from Kellogg Biological Station, Michigan, USA - KBS Switchgrass S7-2 | ecosystem: Host-associated > Plants > Roots > Rhizosphere > Soil ...
GCGCAGATGGCCTTGAGCTCGCCCGCCACGTCCATCTGCAGCTGCCGCGATTCGACGACGCACGGCCCCGCGATCAGGAAGAACGGACGGTCGAGGCCGACAGCGAAGCCGCAGAGGTTCATTGCCTGCAAAACGGCGAGAAAGTGAAGAAGTGAAAAAGTGAATGGGACGGGGGCGTGCGCACGCTTCTCACTTCCTCACCTTTTCACTTCCTCGCGGTTTCGTTAGATCGATGCGACCAGCTCGGCGACGGCGTGGACCGCGCTGCCGCGCGCCCGCTGCTGCTGCTCGAGGGCAGCGCGCACGAAGCTGATGAAGAGCGGGTGGCCGCGGCGCGGATTCGACGTGAACTCGGGGTGGAACTGGCAGCCGAAGAACCACGGATGCCCGGGCAGCTCGATCATCTCGACGAGATCGCCGGCCGTCGCGCTCTTGGCGCGGGCGCCGACCGCGAGCCCCGCCGCTTCGATGCGCGGCAGGTAATGATTGTTGACTTCGTAGCGATGACGATGCCGTTCGGCGACGGTCGTCGCGCCATAGATCCTGTGCGCCAGCGACCCCGGGACCACTTCGCACGGCTGCGCGCCGAGACGCATCGTGCCGCCCAGGTCGGAATTCTCGGTGCGCTTCTCGATCGAGCCGTCGCGGTTCTGCCATTCGGTGATCAGCGCGACCACCGGATGCGGGGTCGCCGGATCGAACTCGGTGCTGTTCGCGTTGGCGAGGCCGGCCAGGTGGCGCGCGCCTTCGATCACGGCGAGCTGCATGCCAAGGCAGATCCCGAGGTACGGAATGCCCGTCTCGCGCGCGAGGCGCACTGCCTTGATCTTGCCTTCGACGCCGCGCTTGCCGAAACCGCCCGGCACCAGGATCGCGTCCATTCCGCGCAGCGACTCGACGCCTTCGCGCTCCAGCGCTTCGGAGTCCACATAATGAATGTGCACCTTGGAGCGGGTATGAATGCCGGCGTGAATCAGCGCTTCGGAAAGCGACTTGTAGGACTCGGTCAGGTCGACATACTTGCCGACCATGGCGATGTTCACCTCGTGCGTCGGATGCTCGAGTGCCTCGACCAGCCGGTACCACGTATCGAGATCGGCGGGCGGCGGATTCAGCTGCAGCTTCTTGCAGACGATGACATCGAGGCCTTCCGCGTGCAGCATGCCCGGGATCTTGTAGATCGAATTGGCATCGAGTGCCGGAATGACCGCTTCCTCGGGCACGTTGGTGAACAGCGCGATTTTCTTGCGGTCGCCATCAGGCACCGGCCGGTCCGCGCGGCAGAGCACGACGTCCGGCTGGATACCGATCTCGCGCAACTCCTTGACCGAGTGCTGGGTCGGTTTGGTCTTCATCTCGCCCGCCGAAGGGATGAACGGCACGAGCGTCAGGTGGATATAGCAGACGTTTTCGCGGCCGAGCGTGATGCCCAGTTGCCGGATCGCTTCGAGGAACGGCAGCGACTCGATGTCGCCGACCGTGCCGCCGACTTCAACGATGGCCACCTCCGCATCGCCGGCACCAGCGAGAATCCAGCCCTTGATCTCATCGGTGATGTGCGGAATGACCTGCACGGTGCCGCCCAGGTAATCGCCGCGGCGCTCCTTGCGGATCACCGATTCGTAGATCTGGCCGGTCGTGAAGTTGTTGCGCTTCCCCAGTCGCACATCGGTGAAACGCTCGTAATGCCCCAGATCGAGGTCGGTTTCGGCGCCGTCGTCGGTCACGAATACTTCGCCGTGCTGGAACGGCGACATCGTCCCGGGATCGACGTTGATGTAAGGATCGAGCTTGAGATTGGTGACGCGGACGCCGCGCGAGGCCAGGATCGCGGCCAGAGAGGCGGCGGCGATGCCCTTGCCAAGCGAGGAAACAACGCCGCCGGTCACGAAGACGAATTTGGTCATGTACTTCTCGTCCCGGAAATTCCCATTTTACACGACAGGCTGCAATTGGGCAAAACCATCCCGACTACGATCGGCTGCGATGCAAAAATCGAGGACCAGAATCTCCGCCACGAAGAGATACGGGGAGTCACGAAGAACACGAAGAAAACGTGAGATCGATTTGCCTGGCTTTTCTTCGTGCTGTTCGGGTCCCTTCGTGGTTCAAGATCTCGATTTCTCGACCTGAGCCAAAGCTTCAGGCAAGGCCGAGCCCAGCGGCCATCCGCGATCGCGTCGTATCGCGTCCGAGCAGCGCGAGCACGGCATCGATGGCCGGCGTCGATGGCGTCCCCGCGACGAGCAGGCGCAACGGCATCATCACTTGCGCCGGCTTGATCGCGTGCCGCGACGCGGCGGCCTTGATCGCCGCTGCCAGCGGTTCGCGTGTCCATGGAAGCGTCGCAAACTCGTCATGCAGCTCGGCCAGCGCCGCGCGATTGACCGGTGTGAGCTGCCCGGTCAACTTGTCCGCGTCGACCGTGGGTGTCGAATAGAAATACCAGGCGGCATCGGCCATCGCGACCAGCGTTTCGGCGCGATCCCGCAACAGCGTTGCCACCGCGCCCGCGTCGGGACCGCCAGTCGGGTCGAGCCCGGCGCGCCGGAGGAACGGCACCAGGCGCTGGCCGAGCTCCGCTTCCGGCATGGTCTTCATATGCTCCTGGTTGACCCAGTTCAACTTGGCCGCGTCGAACCGGGACGGCGCGGGACTGATGCCGCGCAACTCGAACCATTCGATCAGCTGTGCCCGCGAGAAGATTTCGTCGTCGCCGTGCGCCCAGCCGATCCGCGCCAGGAAATTGACCATCGCCTCCGGCAGGTAGCCGGCGGCTTCGTACTCCATCACGCCGACGGCGCCGTGGCGCTTCGACAACTTCGCGCCGTCCTCGCCGAGCACGGTCGGCACATGCGCGTAGTGCGGCGGCTCGGCGCCCAGCGCGCGGAAGATATTGATCTGGCGGGGCGTGTTGTTGACGTGATCGTCGCCGCGGATGACGTGGGTGATGGCCATTTCCCAATCGTCGACGGCGGCGCAAAAATTGTAGGTCGGCGTGCCATCGCTGCGCGCGATGACGAGGTCGTCGAGCTCGGCATTGGCGAATTCGATCCGGCCCTTGACGCCGTCGTCCCATGCGACCGTGCCGGAGTCCGGGTTGCGAAAACGGATCACCGGCTTCACGCCGGGCGGCGGCGTCTTGCCGGCCGCATTTTCCGGACGCCAGCGTCCGTCATAGCGCGGCTTCTCGCCACGCAGCATCTGTTCCGCGCGCAGCGCATCGAGCTCCAGTGACGACATGTAGTCGGGATACGCAAGCCCGCGATCGAGCAGGCCGGCGATCACCGCGCGGTACCGGTCCATGCGTTGCATCTGATAGAACGGACCTTCGTCGTAGTCGAGCTGGAGCCAGGCCATGGCGTCGAGAATGGCCTGCACCGCCGCCGGCGTCGAGCGCTCGACATCGGTGTCCTCGATGCGCAGGATGAACGTGCCCTTGTGATGACGCGCGAACGCCCAGGCGAACATTGCGGTGCGCGCGCCCCCAAGATGGAGATAACCGGTGGGGCTCGGCGCGAAACGAGTACGGACCATCAGGTGCCAGGAGTCAGTTGACAGTTGTCAGTGGCGTTTGCGGCGTGCTGCGGACAGCGGCGCGCCATCGAAGGCGCGGTCGAGACTGGTGTTGAAGGGGATTCTACCCGGTGCTCGGATCCGCCAGCCCGATTGGCACGACAGCGATCGCCGCACGCGCGGCGCCACCTGCCGTAGCAAAGCAGAGCGCAATTGACCCCTGTCAACTGACTACTGACTCCTGGCGAGCCAACGCAAATCGAGCGTCGCCGGTGTCGCCGGATTCGGCGGCTCCGGATGCAGCGTCACCGGACCCGGCGTATGGCCATGCGCCCAGAATCGCGCGACGCGGCGGGCTTCCGCCTCGTTGGCATTGACCGGGAACGTTGCGTAGTTGCGGCCGCCCGGATGCACGACGTGATAGGTGCAGCCACCCAGCGCGCGCTGCGCCCAGCCGTCGATCAGGTCGAACGTGAGCGGTGCGTGGATACCGATCGTCGGATGCAGTGCCGATGGCGGGCTCCACGCGCGAAACCGCACGCCGGCCACGAATTCGCCGGGCACGCCCGTCGACGTCAACGGCAGCACACGGCCATTGCACGTCACGGCGTGACGGCCTTCGGTGATGCCCGTCACCCGGATCTGCAGGCGCTCGACCGAGGAGTCGACGTAGCGCGCCGTGCCGCTGCCGCTCATTTCCTCGCCGAGCACATGCCACGGCTCGATCGCCTGCCGCAACTCGATGGTGACGCCGTCGTAAGTCGCCGTGCCGAAGCGCGGAAAGCGGAATTCGACGAACGGCTCGAACCACGCCGGTTCGAACGCATAGCCCGCACGCTGCAGATCGACCGCGACATCGCGAATGTCGGCCGCAACGAAATGCGGCAGCAACCAGCGGTCATGCAGCGCGGTACCCCAATGCACCAGCCTGCCCCGATAGGGCTCGCGCCAGAAGCGCGCCACCAGCGCGCGCAACAGCACCATCTGCAGCGCGCTCATCCGGTAATGCGGAGGCATTTCGAACGCACGAAACTCGACGAGGCCCAGGCGTCCGGTCGGTCCGTCGGGCGAATAGAGCTTGTCGATGGAAAACTCGGACCGGTGCGTATTGCCGGTGAGGTCGGTCAGCAGGTGCCGCAACAAGCGGTCGACCAGCCACGGTTGCGGCGTTTCGCTTCCGACCGAGCTCTTCCGTTCGAGTTGCTGGAACGCGATCGCCAATTCATACAGCCGATCGTCCCGTGCTTCGTCCACGCGCGGCGCCTGGCTCGTCGGGCCGACGAACATCCCCGAAAAGAGATACGACAGCGACGGATGGTTCTGCCAATAGGTAATGAGGCTTTGCAGCAAATCGGGGCGGCGCAACATCGGGCTGTCCGCCGGCGTTGCACCGCCAAGCGTGACGTGATTGCCGCCGCCGGTGCCCATGTGGCGGCCATCGAGCATGAACTTCTCGGTGGCGAGCCGCGCCTGCCGTGCTTCCTCGTACAGCGTTTCGGTCGTCGCCATCAGGTCGCGCCACGTGGACGATGGATGGACATTCACCTCGATCACGCCGGGATCCGGCGTGACCATCAGGACCTGGACGCGCGGGTCACGCGGCGGCGTGTACCCTTCGATGGCCACGGGGATGCCGAGGCTGCGCGCCGTATCCTCGACCAGCGCGAGCAGCGCGACATAAGCTTCGAGCCGCTCGAACGGCGGCATGAACACATACAGGTGACCATTGCGCACCTGCAGGGTGAGCGCGGTCTTGATCACCTCGCGCGGCTTGCTGCCGCGCACCTTCGCTTCGGCGACGAGCAACGCGTCGCGATCGGCCAGCGCGTCGCGCGGCGCGAACGGGTCGACGGCGAATTCCGTTTCCTGCTCTTCCGGCAGAACCTCCGGCAGCGAGCTCAACGGCAGCCGCAATCCGAGCGGCGAATCGCCCGGCAGCGCGTAAAGGCGCTCGCGCTTCAACGGCCACGGGCTCGACGACCAGCCGATCGCACCCGTCGCGTCCTGCGCCGCCTTCAGCGGCAACACGATGCCGGTCGGTGTGCTGAGCCCGGCGCTCAACAAACGCGCGAGCCGCGCCCGCTCGTCCGGCAGCGCAAGGTCGGCCTGCAGCGGATCGACATTGGGCGGCAGCATCGCTTCCGCCTGCAGCAGTTTCGGCACGTCCTCGTAGGCGGTAATGAGCAGCGACGATGGCAGGCGAAGCGCGGCGGCAAGCCGCTCGCCGAACGCCTGGGCCGTGGCTACCGTCGCAGCGCCGCCTTTGGTCGTGTCGGCGATGAGTGCGTCCTGATGCCACAGCGGCTGGCCGTCGGTCCGCCAGAAAATGCCGAGCGCCCAGCGGGGCAGCGGCTCGCCGGGGTACCACTTGCCCTGCCCGAAATGCAGAAAGCCGTTGGGCGCGAAGCGGGATCGCAGGCGCCTGACGAGACGCTCGCCGAGCTCACGCTTCTTTGGCGACAGCGCCTCGTAGTTCCACTCGGGACCTTCCATGTCGTCGATGGACACGAACGTAGGCTCGCCGCCTTGCGTCAACCGGACATCGTGCGCGGCGAGATCGCGGTCGACCTGCTCGCCCAGGGCGTCGATCGCGTTCCATTGGGCATCGCTGTACGGTCGCGTGACGCGCGGGTCTTCGTGCACGCGCGTCACGCTCATCGCGAATTCGAATTCGACCTTGGAAACGTCGGTATAGCCGATCACCGGTGCCGCGTTACCCGGATCGGCGGTGCACGCGAGCGGGATGTGGCCTTCGCCGGCCAGCAGGCCCGACGTCGGGTCGAGTCCGATCCAGCCGGCGCCCGGGATGAACGCCTCGGCCCACGCGTGCAGATCCGTGAAGTCGCGCTCGGTCCCCGACGGTCCGTCGAGCGCCTTGACGTCGGCCACCAGCTGGATGAGATAGCCTGACGCAAAGCGCGCGGCGATGCCGAGATGGCGCATGATCTGCACGAGCAGCCAGCCGGTGTCGCGGCATGAGCCGCTGCAATTTTCGAGCGTGACGTCCGGCGGTTGCACCCCAGGTTCCATCCGGACCAGGTAGCGGATCTGCCGTTGCAGCAGCTGGTTCAGCCGCACCAGCAACAGCACCGGGTTCTCGCCCGGCACGATGGTCTGGCGGAACTCCGCCAGGAACGCGGACAAGCCCGGACCGAGGGGCGCCGTCTCCAGGAACGGAATCAGCTCCTTGGCTAGCGCCGGCGCATAAGTGAACGGATACGTCTCCGCATACGGCTCGACGAAAAAGTCGAAGGGATTGATCACCGTCAGGTCGGCGACCAGATCAACTTCGATTTCCAGCTTGTCAGCGCGCTCCGGAAATACCAGTCGCGCGACCCAGTTGCCGTACGGGTCCTGCTGCCAGTTGAGGAAATGCGGCTCCGGCATCACCGTCAGCGAGTAGCCGAGCACGGGCGTGCGGCAATGCGGTGCGGGACGCAGCCGTATCTCGTGCGGTCCCAGGTTGACGTGCCGGTCGAAGCGATAAGTCGTGCGGTGGGATAGCGCTACGCGAATGGCCATCAGCAGATACCTTAGGGCCTAGGTCCAATCGGGATCGGGAAGCTGCGCGAACACCCGCCGGAGCCCCTCGCCCCATTGCACGTGCACCATCTGGAAATACGGATCGGATTCCTCGATCCGACGCTGCAGCTTGATGCGCAGCGAATCCACCTCGTACACGAGCAGGTCGATGGGCAGCCCGACGGAAATATTCGAGCGCATCGTCGAGTCGAACGACACGACCGTGCATTTGGTCGCATCGAGCAGGCTGGTGCTGCGCTTCAGCACGCGGTCGATGATCGGCTTCCCGTATTTCGTCTCGCCGATCTGGAAATAACAGGTATCCGGCGTCGCCTCGATGAAATTGCCCTCGCCGTAGACGTTGAACAGCCGTGGCGGCTCGCCGCGGATCTGGCCGCCGATCAGGAAATTGGCGTGGGCGTCGATATTGTTCTGGACAAGATAGGGGCCATCGCGCGTCTTCACGTCGCGCAGCGAGTCGCCGAGGAGCCGCGCCACGTCGAACAGCGACTGCGCATTCCACAGGTGCTCCTGGTTGTCGCCGCCGCGCGACTTCTGCTCGAAGATGTTGAGCGCGTTCTGGGTAATCGACAGGTTGCCCGACGACAGCGTGACGATGACCCGCTGGCCTTCCTCGGCGAACACCTTCATCTTCGAGAAGCGCGCGATCTGGTCGACGCCGGCATTGGTGCGGGAATCCGAGGCAAAGATCATCCCCGCATCGAGCGACATGGCAACGCAATAGGTCATGGTGTCGGGGGCAACGGAATGACGCTGGGTCGGTGCGCAAAATCAACCATTTTACCGAAATGGCTTGCTGGCGACGGTCAGTACGTCGGCACGAGGAAGCGCGCGCTGACTTCGGCGGCCAGAACGTAGATCCGCTGCAGGAAGTCCATCAGGTACTCGTGCAGTCCATAGCGCATGATGTCCTCGGTCCGTCCGAAGTGCAGGCGCGCATACAGCTCGCCCGCCTGGCGCCGCAGCTCCTTGCTGTGGTCGTCGCACAGGATTTCCAGCGTATCGTCGATGAGCTTCAGGCAGCTGTGCAGCGAGCGCGGCATGTCGTCGCGCAACACCAGCAGCTCGGCGACCCGCCGGGGCGTGATGACGTCGCTGTAGATCTTGCGGTACGCCTCGAACCCGGAAAGGGACTGAAGGAGCGACGACCACTGGTAGTAGTCGACCGCACCGCCCACGTCGGCAGCCGACGGCAGGAGAATATGGTATTTGGTGTCGAGGATCCGCGCGGTATTGTCGGCGCGCTCGATGTGCGTGCCCAGCCGGATGAAATGGTAGGCCTCGTCGCGCAGCATCGTGCCGAACGTCACGCCACGGAAGAGATGCGAGCGCATCTTCACCCAGTCGAGGAATTCCGACACCCCGATCCCCTGTAGCCGCTGGTAGTCGTAATTGCGCATCTCGATCCAGGCGCCGTTCAGGTCTTCGTACATCTCCGACGTGATGGCGCCGCGGACGCTGCGCGCCGATTCGCGCGCCGCCCGCAGGCAGCAATAGATCGACGACGGATACCCGGCGTCGAGGATCATGAAGCGGAGCACGTTCTCGGCCGCCAGCACGGGGTAGGTCTTGTAATACGTCGTCGCCCCGCCCGTGGAAATGAGCGGCACCGCCCACGGCTCCGCCCACGCGAGGCCGGGTTCCTGCGGCTGGTAGGGCAAGAGTGACGTCCGGTACGTGACGTCGAGCAGGCGCGCCGTATTCTCGGCGCGCTCGATGTGGCGCGCCATCCAGAAAAGCTCGTTGGCGGTTCGGGAGAGCATCGCGTCTAGCGCCTCGTCACGCCAGCACCCAGGTATCCTTGGTGCCGCCGCCTTGCGACGAATTGACCACCAGCGATCCCTCGCGCAACGCAACCCGCGTCAGGCCGCCCGGCACCAGGTCGATGTCGGTGCCGGACAGCACGTAGGGCCGCAGATCGATGTGCCGCGGCGCGACCCCCGCGCCGACGAAGGTCGGGCACGTCGATAACGCCAGCGTAGGCTGGGCGATATATTTTTCGGGCGCCGCCAGGATGCGCTCGCGGAACGACGCGCGTTCCTCGGCGGTCGACGCCGGTCCCACGAGCATTCCATAGCCTCCCGCGCCGTGGACCTCCTTGACCACGAGGTCGGCGAGGTTGGCCAGCGCATATTCGCAGTCCTTGGGCTTGTAAAGCATGAACGTCGGCACGTTGTTGAGGATCGGCTCCTCGGCCAGGTAATACCGGATCATGTCGGGGACGAACGGGTAGATGGACTTGTCGTCGGCGACCCCGGTCCCGATGGCATTGGCGAGGGTGACGCGCCCCGCGCGGTAGGCGGCAAAGAGGCCGGGCACGCCCAGCATCGAGTCCTTGCGGAACGCGAGCGGATCGAGGAAGTCGTCGTCGACCCGCCGGTAAATGACGTGCACGCGCTTGGGGCCGCGCGTCGTGCGCATGAACACCGTGTCGTTCTGCACGAAGAGGTCCTGGCCTTCGACCAGTTCGACCCCCATCTGCTGCGCGAGGAACGCGTGCTCGAAGTAGGCGGAGTTGTAGGCGCCGGGCGTCAGCACCGCGACCGTAGGATTTTCCACGCTCTTGGGGCCGACGCCGCGCAGGTTCTCGAGCAGCATGTCGGGATAGTGCTGGACCGGGCGGATCGAGCGCGTGGCGAACAGCTCGGGAAAGAGCCGCATCATCATCTTGCGGTTCTCGAGCATGTAGGACACGCCCGATGGCACGCGCAGGTTGTCCTCGAGCACGTAATACTCGCCGGCGCCCGCGCGCACGATGTCGACGCCCGCGATGTGCGCGTAGATGCCGCCCGGGACATCCATGCCGGCCATTTCCCGGCGGTATTGCGTGTTGCCGAGCACGCGCTCGGCGGGAATCGCGCCGGCCTTGAGAATCCGTTGCTCGTGATAGACGTCGGCGAGAAACAGATTGAGCGCGTGGACGCGCTGCTTCAATCCCGTTTCCAGCACTTCCCATTCGTCGGCCGGAATGATGCGTGGAACGATGTCGAACGGAATGAGCCGCTCCGTATCGGAGTGTGAGTTCTCCCCATAAACGGCGAACGTGATGCCGACCCGATGAAAGGCCCGCTCCGCCTCTTCGCGCTTTTGCGCGATGCGGGTGGCGTCGGTATTGTCCAGCCAGTTGGCAAAAGCGCTGTAGTGCGCTCGAATTCCGCCGTCCTGGCCAGTCATTTCGTCGTACGTGTGGGAGGACATGCGGGGGCTTGAGAGGTTGGGAACGAGCATAGCAAGCGGCGCGCCATCACCGGGAATCTGTTGGTAGCCAGAGGCTTAGCTTTTGCGGCGCGGTCTGCGAACCGCGTGGCCTCCCCGTTTCAGACCGCGACTGCACCTGAACGGTGCCATTTTGTCATGGACAGGGTTCGACATGTCACCATTTTGTGGTTTGACCGTGCTTCGGGCCCTATGGTTAAATCGCCGCTCCTGTCTGGGTTCGCGGGGCGTTTAGCTCAGCGGTAGAGCACTCCCCTCACACGGGAGGGGTCGCTGGTTCGAACCCAGCAATGCCCACCACACTGAA
>Ga0068864_100005284_pt1 | contig 10581 bp, 10 predicted proteins | sample KBSSwiS72_FD_66586 | JGI IMG/M metagenome (GOLD analysis project Ga0068864, IMG submission 66586) | Switchgrass rhizosphere microbial communities from Kellogg Biological Station, Michigan, USA - KBS Switchgrass S7-2 | ecosystem: Host-associated > Plants > Roots > Rhizosphere > Soil ...
GGTGGGCCGCACGTCGTCGACCCGGTCCAGGATGTGGTCGACCAGCCCGTACTGCTTGGCCTCCTCGGCGTCGAACCACCGGTCGCGGCGGCTGTCCCGCTCGACCGTCTCGATCGGCTGCCCGGTGTGCTCCGAGATCAGGCGCAGCATCGTGTTGCCGACCCGCTCGAGCTGCTCGGCGTAGATCTCGACGTCGGCCGCCGTGCCGCCGAAGCCGGCCGACCCCTGGTGCATGAGGATCTGCGCATGTTGCAGGCAGTACCGCTTGCCGGGCGTGCCGGCCGACAGCAGGAACTGCCCCATGCTGGCGACGAGGCCCATCGCGAGCGTGCTCACGTCGTTCGGAATCAGCCGCATGGTGTCGTAGATGGCCAGCCCGGCGCTGACCGAGCCGCCCGGTGAGTTGATGTACAGGCTGATGTCGCCGCGTGGGTCCTCGGCCGACAGCAGCAACAGCTGGGCGCAGAGCCGGTTCGCGATCTGGTCGTCGACCTCGGCCCCGAGCACGATGATGCGTTGGTACAGCAGGCGGGCGGCGAGTTGGTCGTCGAGCGTCCCCGTGGCCGCAAGCGTGGTAGTCATGCGTCCACCCTTGGTGGACGATCGCGGACACGCCCAGGAAATCTGCTCACAGCAGAGATCTGTCTATTGTGGGGAAACGAGGATCTTGCCCCGATCGAAGCGCGACAGTATGGTTGCGGGCCAGCCCGATTTCAGGGTGAATTCTCCTGCGGGATCGAACATCGAGCGTCGTCGTCACTACCAGGGAGGCACGTGTGAGTCTCTTAGTCCCCGACGTCAAAGCGCCGGTGCGTCCCAGTCTGGCCGAAATGGCCACCTCGTCCCGGAAACCACAGTCTCAGGCGGCGGCCAACACCAAGTTCGCGGTCGACTATCTACGTTCGTACCTGCTGATGCGAACGATCATCGGTTTTACCGGCATCACCTTCCCGATCGTGCTCATCGGCGGTGACCACCTGCTCGACAGCAACGCGCCCGGAGTACGGGCCTCGCTGTCCGCGTACTACTACTCCGGCATGCGCGACCTTTTCGTGGCCGGCCTGGCCGTCTCCGGGCTCTTCCTCATCACCTACCGGTTGTTCGAGAAGAGCCTGAACAACGTGCTGTCCGTCATCGGTGGCCTGGCCGCCCTCGGGGTGGCGTTCTTCCCGACGGACCGGTTCGAGGGCAGCACCGCGGTGCTCACCCCGCTGCAGGCCAAGCTGGGCGAAGGCGTCGTGTCCGACGTCCACCACGTGAGCGCCGGCATCTTCCTGGTGTCGCTCGCGATCATCAGCTTCTTCTTCGGCGTACAGGAGGGCCGTCGACCGCAGCAGCGGCCGGCCGGTCGCGCCATGCTGCCGCCCGGCTTCTGGCGGTGGTTCCACTGGGTGTGCGCGCTGGCAGTGCTCGGCGGCGTGGCGTTCGTCTTCCTGTTCAAGCGGCAACACATGACCGGCCACGAGCTGCTGATCGCGGAGATCGTCGCGATCGAGGCGTTCGGCCTGTCCTGGTTCTTCAAGGGCCTGGAGCTGAACATCCTGTTCGGCCTCGGCCGGGCTCGTCGGCAGTACGCCCAGGAGGTCGCCGCCTCCGGCGCCTGACCCGCGTCGCCGCGTCTTCTCCGGTACCCGCCGATCATGAAGTTAGCGTCATGATCGGCAGGTTCTTGCGCGGTTAACGTCATGGTCAAGCTCCGCGGGCAGGGATGTAACCGCGGGGCGGCCGGTAGCGTGTCTCCTCCGTCCCCCACATCGCGACGGAGTAGCCACCCGCCATGAGCCCACCGGCCCACGACGACTTCACCGAGCTGTACCGCGCACACGGCGGTCGGCTCGTGGTGCAGCTCTTCGCCTACACCCAGGACCTGGCCCTCGCCGAGGACCTGGTGCAGGAGGCGTTCTGCCGCGCGCTGGCCCGGTGGTCGAGGTTGTCCCGGTACGACGACCCGATCGGCTGGGTCCGCCGGGTGGCCTGGAACCTGGCCACCAGCGACTGGCGGCGCACCCGGCGCGGGCGCGACCTCGCCGACCGGCTCGTCGGTCGCCCGGAAGCGGAGGCCGGTCCGTCACCCGAACGCGTCGTCCTGCTGCAGGCACTGGCGACACTGCCGGTGCCACAGCGTCGCGCGGTCATCATGTACTACCTCGGAGACATGACCGTGGCCGAAGTCGCGGAGATCGAGGGGGCCAACGAGAACACTGTGAAGCAGCGCTTGCACCGGGCCCGGGCGGCCCTGGCGAACCAGCTGCTCGACGCGCGCCCGGAGGTGGGCCATGTCTGACCCCGCCGACCTCCTCGAGGTCGCGTTCAACGACCTGAGGGAGGCTGTCATGCCCTACACCAAGCTCCCCGGAGTCGACGCGGCCCACGCCACGGTCCGGCGGCGTCGCCGCACCAAGTTCGCGGTGGCGGCCGTCGCGCTGGTGGTGGTCCCGCTCATCGCGTACGCGGCGTTGCGGAGCCCGAACCCGGTCGCGGCGCCGATCCCGCCGGGCACGAACCTGTTCCCCACCCAGACGGCGACCGCTCCGGCCGCGCTGCAGTTCCTGGGTACCCAGTCGCTGCCGGCGTGGCTGACCGACGGTGTGGTGACCGTGCCCGACTTCGGGGATCCGGGCTGCCCCAAGGGGCAGGTGCACTTCGTCAACGGGACGTGGCGGGCCACGCCGGCCGCCGCCGGGTTCACCCCGTCCGTGGTCCTCGCCGACTTCGCCCTGGGCGACGTGACCCGCGATGGCCGCGACGATGTGCTCGTGACCATGCGATGCGCCGCCCGATCGGACCAGGCCCAGCCGCTCACCCAGGTCGCCGCGTACACGCTCGGCCCCAGCGGTGACAGCATTTTGCTGGGCCAGGTCGTCCTGGGTGGGACGGCGGAACAGGTGTCATCCCCGGCGATCCTGTCGGACCGGTCGGTTCGGGTGACGGTGGTCGGCACCGGCGCGGCACCTGGACAACGGTGGCGGTCCTACAGCTGGACGGGCGCCGGGTTCCAGGCTGGGCAGTCGGTCGACCTCCCGAAGCTCGACCAGACCATCCTGAACCTCACGGTCACGCCGAAAGTCGCCCCGGGCACGCTGACCACGTTGGACGTGACGGTCCACAATGGAGGAGCAAAGAAGAGCGACTATGTCGTGGTGACGCTGCGGTCCCACGCGCCGGCGTTGGTCTCCGGTGTTCGAATGAGTCTGCCGCCGCCCGCGGCCTGCGGCACCCCGGCCGGCTGCCTGTGGACCGCTACGTTCGAGCCGGTCGCGGCCGGGCAGTCGGCCACCGCGCAGTTCACTATCTTGTTCACCGGGCCCGGTGACAGCGCTGGTGCGGTCGACGTGAAGGTCACCGGCTGGACCAACGGGGTCGGGGAGCAGCCCAACATCGACGGCACCAACGAGGTCACCGTCCCACTCGGTCCCTGACTGCTCGACGCCGAAAGAAAATCCTAAGAACCTTCGCGCTGAGGTTCCAAGCCGTTTCGACAAGACTTGATTCCGCGACGCCCGCGGAGCGGAAAGTTGTCAGAGGTCCCTCCTACGGTGTCGTCATGGCGACTGCCCGTGGTTCGTCGGTGGGGTCCGACGTCGGGCATATATGGGCATTTGCGCACGCGTCAGGCGCGAGCCCTGTCGAGGGAGACGCATGAGACTGTCCGAGCCGGCCGCGGGCACGTGGATCCCGCGGACCTGTTTCAAACACGGACCTCCCGGTCGGGTGGGGGTTGAGCTGGAGCTTGTGGTCCGCTCGGCGCGTGAGCCGGAGCGGCCCACCGACGGACCGGAGTACGACCAGTGGCGGGCGGCGGCGGTGGGCCTGCCCGCCAAGGGACAGATCACGATTGAGCCGGGCGGCCAGCTGGAGCTGAGCAGCCCGCCCGCGGACGACCTGATGTCGTGCCTGCGGGCGACCGCGGCCGACCTGGCCGAGTTGCGGCGGCTCGCCGCCGACCACGGACTCGAGCTGGTCGGCCTCGGCATGGACCAGCGCGACGTGCGCCGAAGGGTCCGCCGCGAGCCGCGGTACGCGGCGATGGAGACCTATCTCGACCGGTGGGGGCCCGCCGGCCGCACCATGATGCGCCGGACCGCCTCCGTACAGGTGAATCTCGAAGCGGCGGATGATCCGGCGGACAACGCCGAGCGCCGCTGGGACCTGTTGTCCACCATCGGGCCGGCCCTGGTCGCCGCGTTCGCCAACTCGCCCGGGCGATCCGGGCGCTGGCACGGCTGGGCCTCAGCCCGGATGGCGGTCTGGCTCACCCTCGACCCCGGCCGTACGGCCGAGCCCCGGGCCTGGCCTGGGGAGACGGTCGAGCAGGCGTGGACCCGGTGGTGCCTGGACGCACCGCTGATGCTGGCCCGCCGGCCGGACGGCGACTGGTCGGCCCCGCCCGGAGTCACCTTCCGGGACTGGATCGACTGCGGCACCTTCGCGGTGCCCGGCCGGGACGGCCCGACCGTGGACGACCTGGCGTACCACCTGACCACGCTCTTCCCGCCGGTCCGGGCGCGCGGTCACCTGGAGGTGCGCTACATCGACGCGCAGCCGGGGGACTGGTGGCGCGTCCCGGTCGCGGTGCTGTGGGCGCTGTGCACCGACGGCGACGCGGCCCAGGCCGCGGTCGACGCGTGCCAAGGGCAGCGCGGACGCTGGCGCGACGCGGCCCGGTGCGGCATGCAAGACGCGGCCCTGGCCCGGGCCGCGACCCAGGTCCTGGAGCTGGCGCTTGACGCGCTGGCCCGCTCATCCCGTGGCCGGCCCGCCGCCCCGGCCGTACACGCGTATCTCGAGCACTGGACCCGCCGGGGCCGCAGCCCAGGCGACGATCTCCGCTCCGGTCGGGCCGCGCCGCCCGTGCCGATGACCGTCCTGGAGGACCTGCCGTGCTGACCGACGTCCCGAACACCCTGCCCGCATCCGGGGACGACCTGCGGGCCGACATCGCGGCCCGGCTCGACCGGGCCCGGCGGCGCACCGCGCTGCTCACCGACGCGGTCGACGACGGCGACCTGGTGCGCCAGCACTCCCGCCTGATGTCCCCGCTCGTGTGGGACCTCGCGCACATCGGCAACCAGGAGGAGCTGTGGCTGCTGCGTGACGTCGGCGGCCGCGAGCCGATGCTGCCCGAGGCGGTCGACCAGCTCTACGACGCGTTCCAGCACCCCCGCGCCGACCGGCCGACCCTGCCGCTGCTGGACCCCGCCGAGTCCCGGCGGTACGTGGCGCAGGTGCGCGAGCGCGTGCTCGACCTGGTCGCGACCGCGCCGCTGGAGGGGCGGCGGCTGACCGAGCGCGGCTTCATCTTCGGCATGATCGCCCAGCACGAGCAGCAGCACGACGAGACCATGCTCGCCACCCATCAGCTCCGCCAGGGCGCCCCGGTCCTGTCCGGGGAGCCGCCACTGTCCACCGAGGACGCACTGGCGGCCGCGCGGCGGCTGGCTGGCGAGGAGCGCGAGGTGCTCGTGCCGGCCGGTGAGTTCACCATGGGTACCTCGGCCGAGCCGTGGGCGCTGGACAACGAGCGACCCGCTCACTCCGTCCACATCGGAGCGTTCTGGATCGACCGGGTGCCGGTGACCAACGGCGAGTACCGGGCGTTCGTCGAGGACGGCGGATACGACGATCCGCGCTGGTGGGACCCGGCCGGCTGGGCCCACCGGGTCGAGGCCGACCTGGCGGCTCCGGCGTACTGGCGGCGCGACGGCGGCGTGTGGCTGCGCGAGGTCTTCGGCCGCACCGAGCCGGTCGAGGAGCACGAGCCGGTCGTGCACGTCTGCTGGTACGAGGCGGACGCGTATGCGCGGTGGGCCGGCAAACGGCTGCCGACCGAGGCGGAGTGGGAGAAGGCGGCCCGGTGGGACCCGGCGACCGGCCGGTCGCGGCGCTACCCGTGGGGGGACGAGGATCCCACCCCGGATCGGGCCAACCTTGGGCAGCGGCACCTCAGGCCGGCGCCGGTCGGGGCGTACCCGCTGGGCGCCTCGCCGCTCGGCGTCGAGCAGCTCATCGGTGACGTGTGGGAGTGGACCTCCAGCCACTTCACCGGGTACCCGGGCTTCACCGCCTGGCCGTACCGGGAGTACTCGGAGGTCTTCTTCGGCCCGGCGTACCGGGTGCTGCGCGGCGGTTCGTTCGGCGCGGACGAGGTCGCCTGCCGGGGCACGTTCCGCAACTGGGACTACCCGATCCGGCGGCAGATCTTCTCCGGCTTCCGGTGTGCCCACGACGCGTCTGTCGAGGGCATCTGATGTGCCGGCACCTGGCCTACGTCGGCGCGCCCGTCCGGCTGGGCGCGCTGCTGGTCGACCCGGAGCACTCGCTCTACGAACAGGCCTGGCGGCCGCGACACCAGGATCGCGGCGTGGTCAACGCGGACGGCTTCGGCGTCGGCTGGTACGTCGCCGGGGACCCGGTTCCGGCCCGGCATCGCGGCGCCGGTCCGATGTGGACGGACGAGACGTTCGCCGACCTGGCCCGGGTCATCCACTCGACGGCGGTGCTGGCCGCGGTCCGGTCGGCCACCGTCGGCATGCCTGGCGGTCAGGCGGCGGCCGCCCCGCTGCGAGGTGGCCGGTTCCTGTTCAGCCACAACGGGTCGTTGGACAAGTGGCCCGCGCCGGAGCTCGCCGCCGCGTTGCCCCCGGAGCGCCTGATCCAACTGGAGGCCCCGACCGACAGCGCCCTGCTCTGGGCCCTCGTGCTCGAACGGATCGAGGCGGGCGCGGCCATGGGGCAGGCGCTGGCGGACGTGGTCCGCGAAGCCGGCGACGGCCGGCTCAACCTGCTGCTCACCGACGGCAAGACGGTCGCGGCCACCCGCTGGGGCGCCAGCCTGTTCTACCTTTCCGCCGACAACGGCGTCGTGGTCGCGAGCGAACCGCACGGCCCCGACGACGCCTGGCACGAGGTCCCTGATCGTCACGTCCTCGTGGCGGACCACCACCAAGTAGAGATCAGCCCGATCTGACCCCTCACGGAAATGGAGTTCTCCGTGCGCTCGAACGCGTCCATGACCACCTTCACCGACCTGCTGCCGGCCGATTTCGACGCTGTCAGCCTGCGCGATGACGTCCGCGCCGGGCTGACCGCGCAGCCGAAGAGCCTGCCGCCGCGCTGGTTCTACGACAAGATCGGCAGCTCGCTCTTCGATGAGATCACCCGGCTGCCCGAGTACTACCCGACCCGCACCGAGCGCGGCATCCTCGTCGCGCGCGCCGCCGAGATCGTCGAGGCGGCCGGCGCGACCGTCCTGGTCGAGCTCGGCTCCGGCTCGTCGGAGAAGACCACCCGGCTGCTCGACGCCCTCGCCGCGCGGACCTCCGAGCCGCGCTACGTCGCGCTCGACGTCAGCGAGGACGCGCTGACCGGGGCGGCCGACCAGCTGCGCCGGCGGTACCCGGCCCTCGCGATCGACCTCATCCGGGCCGACTTTTCCGTCCATCTTGGACAGTTGCCGGCGCCGGGGCACCGGCTGGTGGCATTCCTCGGCAGCACCATCGGGAACTTCGAGCCGGCGGCCCGGGCGCTGTTTCTCCGGTCGCTGCGCGAGGTCCTCGAGCCGGGCGAGCACTTCCTGCTCGGCACCGACCTGGTCAAGCCGTCCACCGTGCTGGTTCCGGCGTACGACGACGCGGCCGGAGTGACCGCCGCGTTCAACCTCAACGTGTTGCGGGTGCTCAACAACCGGCTGGGGGCCGACTTCGAACTGGACGCGTTCCGTCACATGGCGGTGTGGGACGCCGACCGGGAGTGGATCGAGATGCGTCTCCGGGCCACCCAGGCGATGGAGGTGTCGGTGGCCGGGCTGGGCCTCACGGTGGAGTTCGCCGACGGCGAGGAGATGCTGACGGAGATCTCGGCGAAGTTCCGACGGGACGGCGTGGTGGCGGAGCTCACGGAGGCCGGCTTCGCCCCGACGGGTTGGTGGACCGACCCACGGGACTGGTTCGCCCTGTCCCTCTGGCGCGTCACCTGATCCCGTCCTGCGGTCGCGGCAAGATCGGTATGACGGCGACGCACGACCGCGAAACACGCCGCGTAGCGGCGCCGTCGTACCGATCATGAAACGCTAGTCGAGGGCGAACTCGCCGGTCGCCTCGAACCGGGCCAGGTCGGCGAGCGCCCGGTGCACCGAGGACCGGGTGCCGTCCGGGAAGGCGTCGGTGGCGAAGAAGCCGGCGTCGGTGGTCTCGTCGGTGACGCGTTCGAGGGTCCCGGAGTACCCGTCGACCCGACACCCGAGCGAGAGCAGCTGGTACCTGTGGCCGAACATGTTGGGCGCGAGACTCAGCTTCGAGTAGAGCGCGAACGGCGTGACCGCGCGCGCGACGAGTCCGGTCTCCTCCAGCACCTCGCGGATGGCACACTCACGCATGGTCTCGTCCAGCTCCATCGAGCCGGCCGGGAGCGCCCACTCGCCGTTGTCGGACCGCTTGATCAGCAGCACCCGGCCGTCGCCGTCCCGAACCACGCACCGGGCCCCGACCAGGATCAGCGTGCGCTCGTCGCCGGCCAGGATTCGAAGTTGGCCCATGTAGGACTCAGCCCAGGAGAGTGACACCCGGTCAGTCTGCCGCATGGCAAGCTGGACCGGGTGGAGGTACGTCGGCTGTTCGTCTGCGTCGACCCGTCGCCGGACGCGGTGGAGCACCTCGGCGCGGTCGTCGACACCCTGGCCGTCGCGCGGGCCAACGTGGAGGGCCACTCGACCCGGCTGGCTGCCCGCGACCGCTGGCACATCACCCTGGCGTTCCTCGGCGACGTGCGGGTGGACCGGGTCGACCGGGCCGCCGCGGCGCTGGATCGGGCCTGGGCTGAGGTCGAGCCGGCGGCGGTCCGCTTCGCCGGCGGCGGCACGTTCGGCCGGGGTCGGTTCGCGATCCTGTGGGCCGGCCTCGACGGCGACGTGGCCGGGCTGGGGGCGGCGTCGCAGGCGCTCCGGCGGGAGTTGCGCCGCGCCCGGCTGTCGTTCGACGCGAAGCCGTTCCGCCCCCACCTGACCATCTCGCGGCCGGGCACCCGGGTCGACCCGGCCGACCTCGCCGAGGACGTCGCGGTTCTGCAGGGGTACGAGGGTCCGTTGTGGACGGTCACGGAGGCGCACCTGGTGTCGAGCGAGCTCGGCCCGCGCCCCGTCTACACGGTCGTGCACTCGTCGACCTGCCGTTCATAACGCACCGTGAGGCCGTACGGTGGCAGGGTGGATCACCAGCGCACCGTGGACCGGCTGCGGGCGGCCGGCTGCGTCTTCGCCGAGGACGAGGCGCGGCTGCTGCATGACCACGCACAGACGAGCGCGGACCTCGAGTCCATGATGGACAGACGAATGGCCGGCGAGCCGCTGGAGCAGATCCTCGGCTGGGCGGAGTTCCGGGGGCTGCGGATCGCGGTCGAGCCTGGTGTGTTCGTGCCGCGCCGCCGCACCGAGTTCCTCGTCGACCAGGCCGTCCCTCTGGTGAGGCCGGGCGCAGTCGTGGTCGACCTGTGCTGCGGCTCCGGCGCGATCGGGGCCGCCATCGTCGACGCCGTCGGCGACCTCGACCTGTACGCCGTCGACGTGGACCCCGTGGCGGTCCGGTGTGCGCGTCGCAACCTGCCGGAGACCGCGCACGTCTACCAGGGCGACCTGTACGCCCCGTTGCCCGCCGTGCTCAACCACAGGGTCGACGTGCTCACCGCCAACGTCCCGTACGTACCGTCGGATGAGATCGCGACCATGCCGCCCGAGGCCCGTGACCACGAGCCGCGATTCACGCTCGACGGCGGGGCGGACGGACTCGACCTCCTGCGAAGGGTGGCCGCGGACGCGCAGGGATGGCTGATGCCCGGCGGACACCTGCTGATCGAGACAAGCGAGGAACAGGCGGAGGACGCGGCCGGCGTGTTCGCTCGCCACGGCCTGACCCCGTGGGTCGTCAGCGACGAGGAGCGTGGGTCAACCGTCGTCATAGGACGACGCGAGTCCGCGTCCACATAGGACGCATAGGACGCGCAGGACGCTCAGGACGCTCAGGACGCACAGGACGCGCAGGACGTCAGCCGCCGCGATGGGCAAGGTCCTGCTTCGCCGATCGCCGATCAACTGGTCGGGTGGCTCAGATACTTATCGCAACCGGCCAAACGCCATCACTACCGCAGACCCTGCAGCGTGCTGTGGGCCCGGTTGTACCCGGCGTCGTAGCCGGCCCCGGCCTGCGCACCGGCGAACGCGCCGGAGTCGTACCCCTTGGTGGACAGGTAGTTCTGCCAGGCCCGGGCGTCCGTGTCAGTCCACTGTGAGATCGGCTTGACCGTCCCGTCGGCCTGATGCAGCGACGCCGGCAGGTCGGGCAGCTGCCCGCTGCTGTAGAGCGTGGTCATGGCCAGGTCGGCCGAGGCCCGCCGGCCGCTGCCGAGCAGGTCCCCGATCTGGTAGTCGGAGACGCCGGTCCGGTCGTGCATCGCTTCTTCCTTCGCCCCGTCGATGAGGCTGTCGATGAAGGTCGAGGCGAGATCGCCGACGACCGGGACCGGGATGGCGTCCTTCGCCTTGCCGACGACCTGGTCGACCACGAACGAGGCGACCTTGTACCGGGCCTCGAC
>Ga0068864_100005290_pt1 | contig 10571 bp, 9 predicted proteins | sample KBSSwiS72_FD_66586 | JGI IMG/M metagenome (GOLD analysis project Ga0068864, IMG submission 66586) | Switchgrass rhizosphere microbial communities from Kellogg Biological Station, Michigan, USA - KBS Switchgrass S7-2 | ecosystem: Host-associated > Plants > Roots > Rhizosphere > Soil ...
CGCCCATAGGGATCGTCGACCCCATTTTCCTGCATCCAGCTGAGCGCGCTGGCCGCGTTTAACATCGTCTCGGTGGTGGTAAATGTCTTCGAGGCGACGATGACCAATGTGGCGGTCGGATCGAAGCGGGTCAGCACCTCTTCCAGCGCCGCCCCGTCGACATTGGAAACCACGGCCACATCATATCGGCCAGCGTCGCGCCCCAGCGCGTCGATCGCAAGGTCGGGGCCGAGCGCTGAACCGCCAATGCCGATGTGGAGCACATGCCGTACGGGTCCAAGTGCCTCGGCTTCGATCGCGTCGATCAGCGCCCGCATGCGCGCGTGGAATTTGCGTGCGCGTGCGACGCTGTCCGGTGATCCCGAACCGCGTTCGGCAGCGTGTTCTGCGGGCCTGCCTTCGGTCACGTTGACGATTTCGCCGTTGAAGAGCGCGTCACGCGCCGGCTTGAAGCCATGAGCGTCAGCGAGCGCACCCAGTCCATCGATCATCGCGGCCGACAGGTGCGTCTTCGAAAAATCGAAGTGGATGCCGGCTTCCTCGATCGTGAGCCGCGAAAGGCGATCGGGTTCCGCAGCGAACAAGGCGCTTAGCGTCTGGCCAGTTCCGGCCAAGGATTGAAGCTGTTCCTGAAGCGATGCCATCAAACCGCGACCTCCACTCAAATCAGACCTACCACCGGCACGCGAGTCGCCTGCTTGATGCGCTGTAACGCGTGCAGAGCCAAGACAGTAGCCGCTTCACGGCGTCTCAAGATAAACTGGATCAAGTTGCAATAACGAACTGTCGTCTTGTCAACGGTTCTCAACAAAGATATGCAAATGCAAGAAGGTGAAGGACGATCGGTCATTGTTACGGACCAGATACGAAATAGCCGCGGGTTGCACGGGCAGGATGAACCGGCATGAGCCAGATCGGCGATATTCGTACTAACCAAGAAAATCCCGGATTCGATCGATTCCAATCCCTTGTCGATGCCGTCAAAGATTATGCGATCTATATGCTCGATCCCGACGGGCATGTAATAAGCTGGAATAGCGGAGCCGAGCGTTTCAAGGGCTATTCAGAGCTTGAAATATTGGGACGGCACTTTTCGTGCTTCTATACGCCGGAAGATGTTATGGCGGATGTGCCAAGGCATGCGTTGGCAACCGCGAGGCTCGAAGGCCATTTCGAGATGGAGGGGTGGCGCGTCCGCAAGGATGGCAGCCGCATGTGGGCTCATGTCGTCATCGATCCGATCTACGACAAGGACAAGCTGATCGGTTTTGCCAAAGTCACCCGCGACATTACGCAAAAGCTCAAGGCTGAGCAGGACCTCCATAGCGCGCGCGAAGCGCTCCAGCAGGCACAGAAAATGGAAGTGCTTGGCCGGCTGACCAGCGGCGTTGCCCATGACTTCAACAATATGATGATGGTCATGCGAAGCAGCACAGAACGCCTCATGCTGGCGGACCTCAGCGCAGAGGATCGCGAACGTTGCCTGACGCTGATGATGGAAACCATCGATCACGCGACGTCGCTCACCAACCAGCTGATCACATTTGTCCGTCGCCAGCCATTGCGCCCCGAGCAATTCGACGTCGTCGATCGTATTCTGGCCGTTCGGACGCTGCTCGATACGACATTAGGCGACAGCATTGCCCTGAAGCTGCACCTTGCTCCCGATCTGACGCAGGTCGATACTGATCGGCATCAATTCGAAACTGCGATCATCAATCTCGTCGTTAATGCGCGGGACGCGCTTGTTCGGGCCGGCGCCATGTCGGAGCGGCCATGCGTTACGATCAGCGCTTCTCCAGTAAGCGGCGTTCCGGCGGTCCGCGATCAGCTCCCGGTCACGGGCGCCTATGTGGCGATCTCGATTGCGGACAACGGCCCCGGAATCGATGCATCGATCATGAACGATATCTTCGAGCCGTTCTTCACCACCAAGGAGCAGAGCCAGGGCACGGGCCTCGGGCTTTCGCAGGTTTATAACTTCGTCAAACAGTCGGGCGGCGAAATCGATGTGGTGAGCGAACCCGGGAAAGGCGCCCTGTTCACCCTCTATCTGCCCCGCATCCGGCGGCGCGTGGTGAGTAGCCGCAATATTCCGGCGCTGCCCCCCGAGATCACCGAGGAGACCGGCCTTTCCGGGACCGTGCTGCTGGTTGAGGACAATGCGCGAATTGCCGAAGTCACCCTCCCCCTGCTCGAGGATCTCGGCCTCACGCCGACCTGGGCGCAGGATGCGGAAGATGCAATAGCGAAGCTGCAGGAGCAGGATGGCCAGTACAGCATCGTCTTCACCGATGTGGTCATGCCCGGCATGAGCGGTATCGCCCTTGCCCGGACGATCGCGCAGCGCTGGCCAAATCTGCCGGTCGTGCTGACCAGCGGGTACAGCGACGAGCTCACCGCTGGCCAGGGCGGAGATTTCGATCTCATCCAAAAGCCCTACAGCCGCAAGGCGCTGATGACGACCTTGGGACGCCATCTCAAGCCGGCAGAACAGGCCGCCTGATAAGCCGAGCGTCGGCTTATTGCCGGCAGAGCCGGCTTATCATCGTCGCGAACCATCGGGTGCGAATACACGGCATCATACGGTGCCCCGGCCAGGCTCGAATTGTTCTCAAAATATGAGCCAAATAAAACGAGATCTGCTCAGTTCATGGCGAGTACCAGATTCTTCACCTGCGGGTAGATCTGCTTCTCCCATTTGCTGCCGGAAAACAGCCCGTAATGGCCTACGCCCGGCTGCAGGTGATGGCGCTTCATGTGCGGCCGCAAGCTCGTGCAGAGATCATGCGCGGCGGCAGTCTGCCCAACCGAGCATATATCATCTCGTTCGCCTTCCACGGTGAGTAATGCCGTATTGCGAATCTTTGAAGGATCGACCTTGCGGCCATGGTGTTCCAGCTCGCCCTTGGCCAGCAAGGCGCGCTGAAAGACGCGGTCGATCGTTTCCAGATAGAATTCGGCGGTCAGGTCCAGAACTGCAAAATATTCATCGTAGAAGGTTTTGATGGCGGCGGCTTCGTCAGCCTGCCCGTCCGCGAGAAATTGATACAGCGCGCGGTGCTGGCCGCCGTGCCGCTCAAGGTTCATCGCCATGAAGGCAGTGAGCTGAAGGAATCCAGGATAGACACGGCGGCCGCGGCCTGCATAGCGCATCGGGACGCGCGAGATGAGGTGACGTTCGAACCATTCGTGAGATTTGCTCGTCGCAAGTTCGTTCACCGTCGTCGGGGCGATGCGCGTATCCACGGGACCGCCCATCAATGTCATCGTGCGCGGTTGGGCCGGGTTGTCCGCTTCGGCCATGATTGCAACAGCCGCCAAGGCCGGCACACAAGGCTGGCACACCGCCAGCATGTGCGGGCGCGGGCCGATTTCTTCGAGAAAGCGGATGATGTAATCGGTATAGTCCTCGATCCCGAAGCGGCCGGCACTCAGCGGAACGTCGCGCGCATTGGCCCAGTCCGTGATGTAAACGTCGTGATCACGCAGCAGGGTAGCAACTGTGTTGCGCAGAAGTGTAGCAAAATGGCCGGAGAGCGGGGCTACCACCAGCATTTTCGGCTGCGGGGTTTCCACATCGTCCTTTGCGAAATGGAGCAGGTCTCCGAATGGCAGCCTCAGCACAGCCTCTTCACGAACCGAGACGGTCTGATTGCCGACAGTGACCTCCTTGATGCCGAATGGCGGACGCTCATGGGTAATGCGGGCGTTGCCCGTCACTTCCAGCAACGCGAAGACGCGCCGGCTCAGAGCGTCATGCCCGACCGGCCAGCCACGGTCTCGCATGCCGAGCGCGAGGCGCGCTGCCGTGCGATAAGGCATCATCGCATCGGTCCAGGCCTGAAACATCGTATACAGCATGCTACGTCGATCCCCCGATCGTCACGCGGTTGCGGCTTCCCCTCGCTCTCAATTTATGCATGTATGTTGCACTGCGTCATGATCTAAATGCAAGTGGCGTGAAAATCCGTCGCTGATTGGGACAGATTGGGGGTGACATGGCTGAAGCGGAGCTGACGATTTCGAGCAAAACCTATTCGGCCTGGTCGCTGCGCGGCTGGTTGTTATGCAAGTTGGCCGGCCTGGACGTCGAGGAAAGGCCCGTTTCGTTCGATGACCCGGCGAATCGCGCGGAGCTGCTGCTGCTTTCGCCTTCGGTTCTCGTGCCAAGGCTGACGCACCAAGGCGTCAGCGTCTGGGACACGCTGGCAATTGCGGAATATTTGAACGAGGTCTGCCCGGAAGCCGGGATGTATCCCGCGGATCGCAAAGCGCGGGCGCATTGCCGTGCGATTTCGGGCGAAATTCACTCCGGCTTCTCCAACCTTCGATCCGCTTTGCCCATGAACCTCAAGGCTCATCACGAGAATTTCCGTATCTTCACCGGCGCCAAGCCTGACATCGAACGTATCGAGACGATCTGGTCCGAATGCCTTCGGGAATATGGCGGACCCTTTCTGTTCGGCGCCAAGCCTACCGTCGCCGATGCCATGTTTGCACCGGTTACCCGGCGTTTTCTCAGCTACAATGTCACGCTTGATCCCGTGAGCGCAGCCTATTGCCAAACCATAAGCGATTGGCCGCCCATGATCGAATGGACAAAGGCAGCGCTGGCGGAACCCGAGGAACTGGAGGAACTCGATATCGAATTCTGACCGTCCCGCCGATCATGATTCGACTCGCTGTCTCAATGTGCCGCCCCAGACTCCGGCGCTCGCGCGATGGTGCCCCTGGCCGGACTCGAACCAGCACTCCTTGCGGAACTCGATTTTGAGTCGAGCGCGTCTACCAATTTCGCCACAGGGGCCTGCGGATCGGACGCGCTGCGTAGCGGAGCGTCGAATGCGCCGCAAGCGCCTCCTCAATTGCGCGGCGGCTGACGGCGATAGCTGAGCGCTTCCGCGACATGGATGCGGGCGACCGCATCACTGCCTGCCAAATCGGCGATCGTGCGTGCGACCCTCAACACGCGGTGATAGCCGCGCGCCGAAAGGCGCATTGCCTCCGCCGCTTGCGCCAGGAGTTGACGCCCCGGTTCGTCGGGCGACGCAACGGCATCGAGCAGAGCGCCGTCAGCTTCCGCGTTGGTGCGAACTCCTTTGCCTGCGTAGCGCCGCGTCTGGATATCCCGGGCGGCCTTCACGCGCGCGGCCACTTCCGGCGAACCCTCGCTGGGACGCGGAAGGCTGAGGTCAGCCGCGCTTACGCCCGCCACCTCCACGTGCAGATCGATCCTGTCGAGCATTGGGCCCGAAACCTTGGCCTGATAATCGGCCGCGCATTTTGGCGCCCGCGAACACGCCAACGCGGCATCGCCGAGATGGCCGCAGCGGCATGGATTCATGGCGGCCACCAATTGCACCCGTGCCGGGAAGGTGACGTGCACGTTGGCACGCGCGACGCTGACCGTCCCCGTCTCGAGCGGCTGACGCAGCGAATCGAGCACGGCACGTTGAAATTCCGGCAACTCGTCGAGAAACAGCACCCCGAGATGCGCAAGGCTCACTTCTCCAGGCTTGGCTTTCAGACCGCCGCCCACCAGTGCGGCCATCGACGCGGAATGGTGTGGAGCGCGGAAAGGCCGTAAGCGCGTCAGCCTGCCGCCGTCCAGGGTGCCGGCCACCGACGCGACCATGGACACTTCGAGGGCCTCGCTCGGCGTAAGCTCAGGAAGGATGCCGGGCAGGCAGGAGGCAAGCAGCGACTTACCCGCTCCGGGCGGACCGATCATCAAAAGATTGTGCGCACCTGCCGCCGCAATCTCCAGCGCTCGCTTCGCGGTCTCCTGCCCCTTGACTTGCGAGAGATCGGGACCCGCCGGAGCGCCTTCGGCATCGCCCGCCGCAGGCGGCGTCAGCTGTGCGCCGCCTTTGAAATGGTTGAGCAGCGACAGGATATCGGGTGCGCCGATGACTTCGATCGTGCCTGCCCAGGCTGCCTCCGATCCTTGCGAGGCCGGACAGATGAGGCCGCATTCGCGTTCGGAAGCATGAAGCGCCGCCAGTAGGACGCCCGGAACAGGCGCGATCCGCCCGTCCAGCCCAAGCTCGCCGACAACCAGATAGCCGGCAAGCGTTTCGGCATCGACCACACCCATGGCGCCGAGCAGCCCGAGCGCGATCGGCAGATCGTAATGCGACCCTTCCTTGGGCAGATCGGCCGGAGACAGGTTCACCGTGATCCGCTTGGGCGGCAGCGCCAGGCCGATCGCATTGAGCGCCGCCCTTACCCGCTCCCGGCTTTCTGCGACCGCCTTGTCAGGAAGGCCCACCACGACAAAGGCCGGAACGCCGCTGGCGATCTGCACCTGGACTTCGACCGGGCGTGCCTCCAGCCCCAGAAACGCGACCGTCGAAACCAGTGACACCATCAGCCGCGTTCTCCCCGCGCCTCCCCTGCCTTGAAGATTGACTTGTCGCAAGACTTTGCCTATCGGCGCCGCAACAGGCGGCCGCCCGCAACGGCGGCCTTTTTACGTTCAGATCACATTTACGTTCAGATCACAGGAAATGACCTATGAAGCGCACCTTCCAGCCCAGCCGCCTCGTGCGCAAGCGCCGTCACGGTTTCCGCGCCCGTTCGGCGACGCCAGGTGGCCGCAAGGTTCTTGCCGCCCGCCGCGCGCGCGGCCGCAAGACGCTTTCTGCCTGACGCAAACAAAGATCGAGACGATACGGCGCCGCGCGGATTTCCTCGCGGCGAATTCGGGGCGGCGCGTGGCGATGCCCGGCTTTGTGCTGCTGGTGCGCCTGCGCGATGATGGCAATAGCGCAATGCGGCTTGGCATCACCGTCACCAAAAAGATCGGAAATGCGGTTATCCGCAATCGCATGAAAAGGCGCTTCCGCTCGCTCGCGCGCGAACTTCTCGCCCAGCAAGGCCTAGCTGGAGCCGACCATATTCTGATCGGGCGCAGTGCCGGTATCGAACGAAGCTTTGACGATCTCCGCCACGAACTCGGCAAGGCGCTGCAAAAGGCCGCGCGATGATTGCCCGCGCCATGGTGGGAGTGGCACGTTTCTGGCAGCGCTGGCCCTCAGCAGTTCTGCCGCCGACCTGCCGCTACACGCCAAGCTGTTCCGCCTATGCGATCGAGGCGATCTCGCGCTATGGGGCGCTCCGGGGCGGCTGGCTCGCCTTGCGTCGCGTTTCGAGATGCCATCCCTTTGGTGGGCATGGCTTTGATCCTGTTCCAGATTACGGGGAAGATTGAGTGGAAAATCAGCGTAACATGATCCTGGCGATCGCTTTGTCCGCGATCGTGCTGATCGGCTGGACGTTCGTTGCGAGCCACTTTTTTCCGACCGCCAATCCACCCGCGACGAAAATCGAAGCCGGCAAGGAGAAGATCCTCCCCAACCCTGCTGCCTCGCCCGCGGCTGACGCACCTGCCGCCATCCGCGATCGTGCGGTCGTGCTGCGCGAATCGCCGCGTGTGGTGATCCGCACGCCGTTGCTGGCGGGATCGATCAACCTCAAAGGCGCGCGCGTCGACGATCTCACCCTGACGGCCTATCGCGAGACCATCGCCAAGAATTCGCCCCCCATCCGTCTGCTTTCTCCCGGCGGATCACCTGACGCCTATTTCGCTGGCTTCGGCTGGGCGGGCGATGGTGTCGCGCTGCCCGGACCAGACACGTTGTGGACCGCCGATGCGAAAGAATTGACCCCGACGTCTCCGGTCACGCTGAGCTGGACTAACCCAAGCGGCCAGACTTTCTCGATCCGCATCGCCATCGACGAAAAATATATGTTCACGATCGATCAGACGGTCGCGAACAAGGGGGCCGCGCCTATCGCGATCCGCCCCTATGCCCTGATTTCGCGCGTTGGCATTTCGAAAGATCCGTCAACCTGGACGATGCACACCGGCCCCATCGGGGTGTTCGACGGTGCTGCCAATTACAAGGTCAACTTCAAGGATCTCGATGGTGCTGGCGCCAACGGCATGCACTTTGCCGCGCCAAGCTGGCTCGGGTTCAGCGATAAATATTGGCTAACGGCGCTTGCTCCCGCTGCCGGCGCGCACCAAGATGCCGCCCTCCGGGCAGGATCCGGCCAGCGCTACCAGGCCGAGCTTGCCGGGGAACAGACGATTCTTCCGCCTGGCAAGGCACTCACCGCCAACCAGCATCTCTTCGCCGGAGCCAAGGAAGTCTCCGTGCTGGATGGCTATGAGAGGAACCTCGGCATCACCCAATTCGACAAGGCGATCGACTGGGGTTGGTTCTACTGGTTCGAACGGCCGATTTTCTGGGTGCTCGATCATCTCTTCCGGCTGGTCGGCAATTTCGGCGTGGCGATCATCCTCCTGACTTTGATCGTGCGCGGCCTGATGTTCCCGATCGCGCAGAAGCAGTTCCAATCGATGGCGGCGATGCGCATCGTTCAGCCGAAAATGAAGGCGCTGCAGGAGCGTTACAAGGACGACAAGACGACGCTTCAGCAGGAAATGATGAAGCTCTATCAGGCGGAGAAGATCAATCCGCTCGCGGGCTGCCTACCGATGTTCCTGCAGATCCCGGTGTTCTACGCGCTCTATAAGGTGCTGCTGCTTTCGATCGAAATGCGGCACCAGCCGTTCGTGCTCTGGATCCGCGATCTTTCGGCTCCCGATCCGCTCACGCCGGTCAACCTGTTCGGGCTGCTTCCATTCGAACCGCCGCACATGCTGCATCTCGGCATACTGCCGATCCTGCTCGGCATCACCATGTGGCTGCAATTCCGGCTTAATCCGCAGCCGATGGACGAGGCGCAGAAGCAGGTCTTTTCGATCATGCCGTGGGTGCTGATGTTCGTGATGGCGCCGTTCGCGGCGGGTCTTCAGCTCTATTGGGTGATCTCCAACACGCTCACCATTCTTCAGCAAAAGTGGCTCTACAGCCGCCACCCACACATGAAGGAAGCGGTCGCGAAGTGAGCGAGGATGAGCCGTCCGAGGAACTGATCGAGGCGGCGCGGAAGCTTTTTGCCGGGCCGATGGCGTTCCTCAAGTCAGCGCCTGAGCTCCGCTTTCTTCCCGACCCGGCTTATCCGGAGGTGGCGTTCGCTGGACGGTCCAATGTCGGCAAGTCTTCGCTGCTCAATGCGCTGACCAATCGGAACGGGCTTGCCCGCACCTCGAACACGCCGGGGCGCACGCAGGAACTGAACTTCTTCGATGTCGGCGAGCCCCCGCTCCTCCGCCTGGTCGATATGCCTGGCTATGGTTTCGCCAAGGCGCCCAAGGATGTCGTTCGCAAATGGCGCTTCCTCGTGAACGATTATCTGCGCGGCCGCGCCGTGCTCAAACGCGCGCTCGTGCTGATCGATGCCCGTCATGGCATCAAGGATGTCGACCGCGAAATCCTGAAGATGCTTGATCAGGCGGCGGTGAGCTACCGGCTCGTCCTTACAAAATCAGACAAGATCAAGCCGACCGAACTGGCCGATATTGCTGAGCGCACTGCAACTGAAGCACGGACGCATCCGGCGGCCCATCCGGAGGTTATTGCAACATCGAGTGAGACCGGGCAGGGCATGGCCACGCTCCGGGCCGCGGTGCTGGAGGCGATCGGATAAAGGAGCGTCGGCGATGCTGAAACTGTTCATCGGCAACAAGGCCTATAGCTCCTGGTCGATGCGCGGTTGGCTCGCGGTCAAGCAGTCGGGCCTGCTCTTCGAAGAGATCGTCGTTCCGCTCTACGATGAGGAATGGAACCGCAGACGCCAGGGCGACGAGTTCGCGCCTTCCTCCGGCAAGGTCCCCATTCTCTGGGATGACGACTCGGTTGTTTGGGATTCGCTCGCCATCATCGAATATTTGGCCGAGAAGGCCGGGCGCGATAAATTTTGGCCCGAGGGCGAAGCCGCGCGCGCGATGGCGCGATCGATGGCGGCCGAAATGCATTCGAGCTTTACCAACTTGCGCCGTGAATGCCCGATGAACATCCGCGCCAACTATCCTGCGCGCGCATGGCCGGCGGAGGTTCAGGCCGACATCGTTCGGATCGCTTCCTTATGGGCCGAGGCGCGCTCCCGCTTTGGCTCGAGCGGGGACTTCCTCTTCGGAGAGTTCGGCGCGGCCGACATCATGTATGCGCCGGTGGTCTCCCGCTTTGCCACCTATTCGATCCCCCTGCCCCGCTTTGCCGCCGCCTATTGCCAGTCGGTGATCGCGCATCCGTTCGTGCAGGACTGGATCGCCGGCGCACAAGAGGAAGAATGGGTGGTCGAGAAGTTCGAGCGGCCTACTACCGCCTAGATGTTGGTCAAACCTGTCGTTTGCGGACGGACCAGACAAAGCCGTCGAACCAGAAATGCAGCAGCGAACAGGCGATGAACGGCGCCAGCAGCCATCGTATGTTCGCCTGGGCTGCAAGCTGGTAAAATATGCCGGCAAGCAGACAACCGCCTAGGAACAGATCCAAAGCGAGCCGCGGCTTGACCTTCGCCCACCGGCTCATCCGTTCACCCTCCTTGAGCCACACCAGCGCAAAATATTGGGTCGCGTGATAGATATTGATCGACGCGAGCGCGACGAGTGGCGACGAGAAGCCCCAGGCGATGATCGAGACCAGGCTGGTGGT
>Ga0068864_100005303_pt1 | contig 10552 bp, 9 predicted proteins | sample KBSSwiS72_FD_66586 | JGI IMG/M metagenome (GOLD analysis project Ga0068864, IMG submission 66586) | Switchgrass rhizosphere microbial communities from Kellogg Biological Station, Michigan, USA - KBS Switchgrass S7-2 | ecosystem: Host-associated > Plants > Roots > Rhizosphere > Soil ...
TTCTGCCCCGATCCAAGCTGGCGTTGCAGGTCATCGAGCTTGTTCCGCATGTCGGAAATCGACTGCAGCGTCAGCGCGGAAGCTCCACCAATACCCGTCACTGCCATAACAGCCTCACATCTTGAGCAGCATGTCGAGCATGTCGCGGGCCGCCGACATGACTCGGGCGTTGGCGCCATAAGCGGTTTGCAACGAGATCAAGCGGGCCATTTCCTGGTCGACATTGACGCCTGCGGCGTCATTCAACCGCTGCTGGAGCGCATTGACCACCACGTCCTGGCCCTGCGACAGGCTTGATGCGTTTGCGGCTGCTGCGCCCTGCATGCTCAGCATTTGCCGGAGGTAATCCGGCATTTTGCCGGTGAAAGGCGTGGCCGCATTGCCGAGACCGGTGTTCGCCAAAAAAGCAAAGTTCGTGCTGGTCAGCTGGTTGTAGATGAAATTCGGACGGGTCGGATCGCCGTTCGCCGTGGTCGAGCTGAACAGCGTGAGTTTGGTGGGATCGCCAATCAGCGCCGCATTGACGGCAATGCGTCCGGCAAATCCAGTGCGCTGCGCGCCGGCGGCCGTGATGGCATTGCTGAACGGGTTCGACCCGTCGGTGAACAGGGCAACCGACGGGCTGCCGTTGGCAAGCGCCGTGGCCGTCTGCGTGGCCGAAAGGGCGTTCATCGTGCTCGTCACGCCGCCATTGTCCAGTACCTCCAGCGTCGTACCCGACGGATTGGAGAACGTGAGCGTGCCGCCAAACTGTGTGTTCAACTGGGTCACGACCGACGCGAGCCCGCCGGAAAAATCGACGCCGAACACCTCATCGTTTGGATCGGCAGTCACGCCATTGCCGAGCGGTAGGACCGAAGGATCATCGACACGAATGATGCTGACGTTGTGCGTCGTATTGGTGGTCGTATCGGTGTAGGTCAGGTTGATGCGATTGCCGTTGAGCAGCCCGGCGGTGTCGATGTCAAAACCGCCGGCTACGGGCGATCCGCTGACCGTCATGTTCGACAGCGCCTGCGCCATTGTGGCGGCGAGCCCGTCGATCTGGTTTTGCGCCTGAACCAGCACGTTGTCCCGCATGTCGAGCAAGGCGGCAATCTGACCGGACCGGATCGAGTTGTTGGCAATCAAGTCGATCGACATCCCGCCAGGCGACGTGAGCGTGAGCGTGCCGAGATTGCTTTTGGCGGGATCGGCGTCCCACAACGTCGTCGCGTTGACCGTTCCCTGAGCATTGAACGCCAATTGCGAGGCCTTCGCGCCCACCAGTTCGACGCCGGAATTCGTGAAAACGCTGATCTGGTTCAGGTTGTTGGTGACGACCCGAATATCCATCAACTTCGACAGGCGGTCGACGTAGCTGTCGCGCTGATCGGCGAGCGCGGCATCTGAGCTGCTGGTAATGTCCTTGCCGGCCAGTCGCGCGTTGAGATCGGCGATCTGCTGCATTGCGTCATTGGCGGTGGCAACGGCGTCGGCGAGGCCACCTTCGGCATTGGTGCGCAGCGTCTGGATGTCGGCGGTGGTGGTATTGAGCGTTTGGGCCAGAACCTGGGCGTTCGCCAGCACAAGACTGCGCGTGGCCGTCGAATCCGGGCTCGTCACCAGCGACTGCACGGCGCTGGTAAAGCTGCTGAACACGGATTCAAGCGAAGCGCTGGAACTGGGGTCGCCGTAGATCGCCTGCAACTGCGAATAGAAATTCGCGCGCGTATCGGCGTAGGCGCCTCCGGATGTCTCGGTCCGAAGTTGGTTTTGGATATATTTATCGATCTCGCGGTTGACGCCGACGACACGAACGCTGGAGCCGGCGCCGCTTACGGTGGAGGTCGCGATGTCGAGCGTCTCGCGGACATAGCCCGGCGTCTGCGCGTTCGCCACGTTGGAGGCGACCAGCGACATCCCCGCCTGCGTCACCTTCAGGCCGGACAAAGCCGTGTTGAGAGCTTGGGTTATACTCATCGCGCGCTATGACTCATGACCGCTTTCCGCGATGTCACCGCAGCATGTTCAAGAGATCCTGAACCATCTGATTGCTGGTCGTGATCACCTTGGTGTTGGCCGAATAGGCCTGCTGGGTGACGATCAGCTTGGTGAACTCATCGGCGATGTCGGTGTTGGAGCCTTCGAGCGAAGAACCGACGATCTTGCCCGGCGCGTTGTAGGTCGGCGGGCCGGACTCGTCGGTGGCGACGAAGGCGCCGCCATCGATGCGCTTGAGGCCATCGACGCCATTGAAGTTGGCGAGCGTGATCTGGGCCAGATCGATGGTGCGGCTGTTGGAGTAGGTTCCGACCACGCGGCCCTTGTCGTTCACCGAAACCGATTGCAGCACGCCGGCCGGAAAGCCGTTCTGCTGGAGCGCGTTGACCTGCACGTTGCCGTTGGGATCGGCGAATTGGGTCAGGCCGGTCGCGCCGTGTTGGAGCGTGACGGTGCCGAGCGTGACACCATCGACGACGACGCCGGTCAAGGTCACGAGCGGGACCGCCGGGTTCATCTGACCGTTGGCGGCGAAGGTGTAGTCGACGCCGACGTTCTGCCAAGCCACCCCGCCGGCCGGGGGGCTCGAATCGGTCTGATAAAACAGGTTCCAAGTGTCGGTGCCGCCGGTGAGCGAGGTGTCCGTCTTGGCCCAGCGCAACTGCATGTTCACCGGCGAGCCTGAAACGTCATAGGCGGTGATGGCGCCGCCGCTGATCGATTCCTTCAGAAACGTGGCCACATCGCTGTCGACCACGGTGCCGGTCCCGGCGACCGTCGGATCGGTGCCGTAGTTCACGGGATTGAGCAACTCCGAATCCGGAATGGACACGTCGTGGGCGGCCGTCAGCGGGTAGCTGGCCAGGTTGGCCTGGTATTGGATCTGCGTTGTGGGCTGCGCCGGCAGGAAGCCTGAGTCGAATTTCAGCAAGGTCGGCACGCTGCCGACCAGGTTGCCGGTCATGGGATCGACCGGGATTCCCATCAGGTAATAGCCCGCGCCATTGACCAGATAACCGTTCTTGTCGGTCGAGAAATCGCCGCGCCGTGTGTAAAGATCGACGCCATCGAACACCGGCAGGTTGTCGGCGAAGTTTGCGGGCTTTTCGACCACGAAAAAACCCTGGCCATTGATTGCCATGTAGGTGCCGACCGACGCGTTCTGGATGTCGCCCTGCACGCTGTTGGTCGAGCGCGAGTTGGCGATCACGTTGCCGGCGAGCTGCTTGCTTGGAATGTTGTCCGGGATCAGATCGACGAAACTCGTATCTTCCCGCTTGTAGGCGGTGGTCTGCGAGTTGGCGATGTTGCCGGAGATGTTTTCGAGCGCGAAGGACTGCGCGCGCATGCCGGTGACGGCGGTGGTGAGGGCGCCGAAAATTCCCATAACTCGTCTCCACTTTGCGACAGGCCGCCAACGCAAAACGCGCCGCTGGCCGCAATGATGGAGCATTCGGTGCAAGCCCCGCGCCAGACTAAAAGTCGTTATATTTCAGATAGTTATGAGTATCTGGCTGGCCGGATGCCGGGCAGGATACGCCGCCTCCCGGCAAAATTTACCGGGCAAGGAACAAGCAGGCGACCTGCCAGCCCGCACCGTCAAGCGGGTCCTGCGCCGGATGCCGGTCGAAACGTCAGCGCGACGCCGTTCATGCAATAGCGCAGTCCCGTCGGCTTCGGCCCGTCCTCGAACACATGGCCGAGATGTCCGCCGCAGCGGCGGCAGTGCACCTCGATGCGCGCCATCAGCAGCGAGCGGTCGGTCGACGTCTCGACCGCGTTCGGCAGCGGCTTGTAGAAGCTCGGCCAGCCGGTGCCGCTTTCGAACTTCGTCTCCGACGAGAACAGCGGCAGGTCGCAGCCGGCACAGGCGAAGGTGCCCGGGCGCTTCTCGCCGTTGAGCGGGCTGCTGTAGGGCCGCTCGGTGGCTTCGTGGCGCAGCACCTTGTAGGCCTCGGGCTTGAGCAGGCGGCGCCATTCGTCATCGGTTTTGACGACCTCGAAGGTGCCGGCCCGGGCGTCCGGTCCTTGCGTCCACCACAGCGCCGCCAGCACCGCAACGCTGCCGCCGCCGACGAGCCAGGCGCGACGCGTCATGGTCTCGACCACGGTCGATTTCGAACCGGTTTTGTAAGGTTCAGCCATACCGCTTTCCTTGCGACTTGCCTCGAAAGCACCGTCATTCTTCATACTTCAGGCGGTAGGCGAACGGTGGTCACAATAAGTCACGATCCCGCGACCATGGCACGCCGCTTGCCCCGCGCATCGGCGCCATCCTAGTGTCCGGCATTAATTTCGTAAGGAGAATCCATGCGGTTTGAAGGCACCAGCGCCTATGTGGCGACCGACGACCTCAAGGTCGCGGTCAACGCCGCGATCACGCTCGAGCGTCCTTTGCTGGTCAAAGGCGAGCCCGGCACCGGCAAGACCGTGCTGGCGCTGGAGATCGCCAAGAGTCTCAACGCGCCGCTGATCGAATGGCACGTTAAATCGACCACCAAGGCGATGCAGGGCCTCTACGAATATGACGCGGTGTCGCGATTGCGCGACAGCCAGCTCGGCGACGAGCGCGTGCGTGACATCCGCAATTACATCAAGCGCGGAAAATTATGGGACGCCTTCGTCGCCGAGGAGCGGCCGGTGCTGCTGATCGACGAGATCGACAAGGCCGACATCGAATTCCCCAACGATCTGCTGCTTGAGCTCGACCGCATGGAGTTCTTCGTCTACGAGACCGGCGAAACGGTGAAGGCACGGCGGCGGCCGCTGATGATCATCACCTCGAACAACGAAAAGGAGCTGCCCGACGCGTTCCTGCGCCGCTGCTTCTTCCACTACATCCGCTTTCCCGATGCCGACACCATGCGCGCCATCATCGATGTGCATTTTCCCGGCATCAAGCAAAGGCTGGTGTCGGAAGCGCTCAAGCTGTTCTACGAGGTGCGCGACGTGCCGGGGCTGAAGAAAAAGCCCTCGACCTCCGAGCTGCTCGACTGGCTGAAGCTCCTGATGGTCGAGGACATCGGCCCGGAGATTTTGCGCGAGCGCGATCCGAAAAAGCTGATCCCGCCGCTGCATGGTGCGCTGCTCAAGAACGAGCAGGACGTGCATCTGTTCGAGCGGCTGGCGTTCATGGCGCGGCGCGAGGGGCGCTAACCGGCGGGGCCGTCCTCGGGCGGCGACCGAACGGGCGCCGGTGCATTCGGGCCGCTCTTCCTCCGCTTGCCGCGCTTCCGCTTCATAAAGCCGGGCACATCTGGCGGCGCAACTTGCTCCGCCACGCCCGAAGAACCGTAGGTCACCTCCGGCAAGGCGGCCGGGACCGCCTCGGCAGCGGCAGGCGGCTCGGGCGCCATCGCGGCGGTGGCGGGTGGCGCCGCCGGCTGGACCAGCGGCTCCGAGACCGGCTCAATCACAGGGTCGATGACCGGTTCAACGACCGGCGCGACAGCGGGTTCGACAACCGCAGGCGGCTCGTCGGGCACCATCGGAGGCGGCGCCGCGGCGGCGGCCTCAGTTGCAGCCTTGGCCGCAGACTCCTCCTTAGCTTTGGCCGCCGCGACGCGCCGGCGTCTGGCGTCGCGGGTGCGCGCCAACGCGCCCACCAACATCTCGCGCGCATCATGCGCCCAACCGGACACCTGCCGCGCAGTGCGCCCGAGCGCGCCGCCCGCCCACACCAGCGCGAACGGCGAGAACATCTGCCAGGCCCGATCGTTGTCGACGATGGCGCGCGCCAGCATCTCGCCGCCCATCGCGGTGGCGGCGAGACCATGGCCGCCGAAGCCGCCGAGCAGCCAGAGACCCGGCGTGATCTCACCGATCTGCGGCATGCCGTGCACGGTGTGGCCGGCGATGCCGATCCAGGTCTGCTCCGCCGTGACGTCGCGAAGCGCTGGATAGGTGCGCCGGATCCGGCGAACGAGCGCATTGGCCTCCTGCTGCGGCGTACCGAGCCGGACGGTGCTCCGACCGGACCACATCAAGCGGCCGTCGACGACGCGATGGTGATAACCGATGAGCTCGGCTTCGTCGCTCACGGCGCCGGGAAAGCGGATCGCCTCATGCAGTGCTTCGCCCAGCGGCGCGGTGACGACGACGCTGGTGAAGATCGGCAACAGCGTCTCGGCGAACTGCGGCACGAGCTCCGTCATATGCACGTTGCCGGCCAGCACCACATGGGCCGCGCGAACGCGGGAGTCGCGGGTGACGACGCGCTTGCGCACGCCCGCCGGATCGATCTCCAGCACCGGCGTATCTTCGAAAATGCGGACGCCGGCGGTTTCGGCCGCTGCCGCCAGACCGAGTGCGTAGTTGAGCGGATGCAGACTGAAACCGCGCGGGTAATGCAGGCCGTGAAAATAGCGCGGGGAATGCAACACCTCGCGCACCCGGTCGGCCGGCCATGGCTCGACCGTGGCGCCGAACTCGCCGGCCACGAGCGCGGCCTCATGCGCCAGCGCGCGGATGTCGTCGGTTTTCGACACGTGCAGCCAACCGGTTTCGGACAGCGCCGCGCCCGGCATGTCGCGGGCCGCGTTGCGGACATATTCGGCGCCCGCCACAGAACGCGCCCACAGTGCTTTGGCTTCCGCGAGCCCGACCCGCTCGATCAGCGCGTCCGCGCTCACTGAAAATCCCGGCAGCACGACGCCGGTGTTGCGGCCCGAGGCGCTCCAGGCGACGCTCTTGGCCTCCAGCACCACGACCGACCAGCCGTGCCGGGCGACCTCGCGAGCGACGGTGAGGCCGGCAAGTCCCGCGCCGATGACGCAAAGGTCGATGTCGAGTTCGACGGTGAGCCGCGTGCGCGCCGGACCTTCCACCCGGGTCGCGGCATGCCAGTTCGACCCATAGGCCTTCGGTTCGGCGGTCAGCATTGCGCCTCAATCACAGAGCGGTGGATTCAACCGGATCATGATCTAAACTGCTAGTGTCCTGATTCCGAAGTTCGCACACCATTGCGGTAACCTCTGATGCGAACTTCGGAATCAAAGGGACACTAGCAAGTATATTAAGCTGGTGCGGTTTTGGTTCAGAAATTCCCTCGGCGGACTCGCAGCGAGGGTGGAGGGAATTTCTGAACCACAGCACCAGCGACAATTCGGTGTCAGGAACAGTCCCGGGTAAAGTGCGGAGAATTCATGCGTCGCCTGCTGCTGTTGCGCCATGCCAAGGCCGAACGCTTGCAACCGGGCGGGCGCGACCAAGATCGCGTGCTGGCGCAGCGCGGGCGCGCCGACGCCAAGACGCTCGGCGCTTATCTGGCGCGGCATGCCTTTATCCCTGATCGCGCCGTGGTTTCGGCCGCGGCGCGGACCCGCGAGACCTGGACGCTGCTCGCCGCGGCGATGGGCCAGACTCCGCCGGCGAGCTTCGAGGAGCGTCTCTACGATGCATCGCCGGATACCATCCTCCAGGCGATCAAGGAGACCGGGCCCGACACCGGCACGCTGATGGTCATCGGCCACAATCCCGGGCTTCAGGAACTGGCGGCGATGCTGGTCGCCTCGGGCGACATCGAGGCGCGAGAGCGGCTCGGCCGCGAGTTCCCAACCTCCGCGCTGGTCGTTATCAGTTTCGCGGCGGAGGGCTGGAACGGCGTTCACCCGCGTGGCGGCCGGCTGGAGCATTTCGTGACGCCAGGGTGGCTGGCGGCGGCGACAGACTAGGCTTTCGGTAACACATCTCCCGGAACAGCGTCGGGCCGGTAGCGGCCTGGCCGGTTGCGATAGAAATACGTGCCGAGCTGGTAGGCGAACACCAGGAAAAATATCGCGACCACCACCATCGGTGCCCATTGATCGAAGTTCATCGCGCGCACGAGCAAGCCGCCGGTCGCGACCAGCACCGCGCCGAATATCACGACGCCGGCCCAGTAGGTCGCAAACGGCAGTCCGGTCGAGAACCGCGCCGGAGCGCTCGCGGCGGCGAGGCGCCGGTGCAACTCGATGATGAAGGCCGCATAGGCCGCATCCAACGGCTGCTGCTCCATGATGCTGCGCCAGGACACCGACACGATCTGAATTTTCGGATTGCCGGGCGACCATATCTCGGTGATGAAGCGGTGCGACTGCATCGTCACCGGCCGGTATGTCAGGCGGACCGCGCGGATCGTGTCGTAGCGGATGCGGCCCGAGCGGCCGCCGACCTGCCATTCCAGCGCGTCGGGCTTGAGCGTGAACTGGCACATCGAGCCGATCAGCGATGCCTTGAACGCATAGGTCGGGTCGCCGGGCGGTTCATCCGCGATGCCGGAGGTCACAATGTCGGAAGTCATGGCGTCATTGTGCCGGGGCCCCGTAACGCAAGCAATCTTTCGCCGCTGGCAATTGGCGGCAGCCCACGCCATATGCAGTCCATGCGGATCGTCTTCGGCCTGATCGTGATTGCACTGATGGCGTTGCTCGGCGCCTCGCTGTTCTATGCCTATGGCATCTGGACCGCGCTGGGCGCAGCCGATATGCCGGGCTGGATGTATGCGGCGATGGCGGGCGGCGTGGTGTTTTCGCTGCTGGTCGGCGGCGGCCTGATGGGGCTGGTGTTCTATTCCAGCCGGGCCGGCTACGACGACGAAGCCGCCCACAACGACAACAGCTAGGGCGTGCAGTCAAATCTGCTGAGTGCGCTATTTCCCGAAAGCCGACAAGTCATTATACCGCCCAAAAGCGACATCGCGCCTTCACTCGATCACTTCGTCAGCGCGGGCGAGTAGCGACGGGGCCACAGTCAATCCAAGCGTCTTGGCGGTCTTGACGTTGATGACAAGCTCGAATTTGGTCGATTGCATGACCGGCAGGTCGGCGGGTTTTTCGCCTTTCAGCACCTTAGCGGCATAGATACCGCCCTGGCGGTATGCGTCGTTGCGGTCCGTTCCGTAGGTAATGAGTGTGCCAGCGACAGCATGCTCGCGCACATCGCACATCGTCGGAAGAGCGTAGCGCGCCGCAAGCGCAGACAACTGATCGCGTCGATTCAGGAAAAAAGCATCTGACCCAACCACAACCGCATTCATGCGGTTCTGGATGAAATTGGCGAAGGCAGCATCGACTTCGCCTTCGCTTGACGCGTTCTGAAGATGAATGCGCCGGCCCAGCACGCGTGCTGCGGCTTGCACGTCGCTCGTTTCGGATTCTGCATTCGGATTGCTTGGGTTGGCCAAGAAACCAATCGCGGTGGCGGTTGGCACCAGATCATGCAGCAACTCCAGCCGCTTCGCCCCCAAAGTGGTCACAAAAAAGCTGATGCCGGTGACATTGCCGCCTGGCCGATTCAGGCTGGAAACGAGCCCCACTCTGATGGGGTCGCCGCCATTGGAAAAAACGATTGGGATCGTAGTGGTGGTTGCTTTCGCTGCAACTGCAGACGCTGTCCCGCCGATTGCGAGGATAACGCTCACAGGGCGGTTCACGAGATCAGCCGCCAAGGTGGGCAGCCGGTCATATTGGCCGTCTGCCGAACGTCCCTCGATCATTACGTTGCGGCCTTCGACATAACCGACTTCGCTAAGGCCGCGCCGCACGGCGGCAAGTTCGCGGTCATCGAACCGATTGCCACTTAGCAATCCAATGACTGGCATCGCGGATTGCTGCGCACGCACCTGGCGGGGCCATGCGATCGTCGCGCAGCCGACCATTGCTATGCACTCACGCCGATTCATGTCCATCCTCAAGCTCAGGAACACATCGTAACTGCTCGGGTTGCGATACCGGAAGGCCCAATGATGCCCGCTTGGAGCCGGCGAGATCATTGAGCAGTGACCGTTTTCTCTTCCTTTCGTTCAGGACTGATCCGTCTTGCTCTCGATCGTGTCGATCCGGCGCAGCTCCGGGAACAGCTTCATCCAGAGCAGCGCCACGGCAATGACGCCGACGCCACCAACCAGCACCGACGTGAACGCGCCGAACAAGGCGGCCACAGCGCCCGCCCGGAATTCGCCGAGCGTGCCCGAGGTGCCGGTGAACATGAAGTTCACCGCCAGAACGCGGCCCAGCATCTCGTGCGGGGTCCGCGTCTGCACCAGCGAATGGCGGATCACGACGCTGACCGCGTCGCCGGCGCCGTAAACCGCAAGCGCCAAAATCGAGACCACGATCGAAGTCGAGAACGCAAACACGACGGCGGCCAAGCCGAACGCCGCGACTGCGATGAACAGCACGTGGCCGACGCGCTGCTTGATCGGGTGGTGCGCCAGCCAGATCGAGATTGTCAGCGCGCCGATCGCGGGCGCCGAACGCAACAGGCCGAGGCCCCACGGGCCGGTGACGAGAACATCCTTGGCGTAGATCGGCAATAGCGCCGTCACGCCGCCGAGCAGCACGGCAAACAGGTCGAGCGAGATCGCCCCGAGTACCACCGGGTTATGGCGGATGTAGCGAAAGCCCGCGAACACCGCCTTCACGGTGACCGGCTTCTTGTCGGGCGGCGTGCGCTGCATCTGGATGAAGCTGACCAGGACGCTCGCCAGCACAAACACCGCGGTGCAGGTCAGATAGACCGTGCTCGCCCCGAACACATAGAGCAGACCGCCGATCGCCGGCCCGCAGATGATGGCGGTCTGGCTCGCGGT
>Ga0068864_100005306_pt1 | contig 10550 bp, 11 predicted proteins | sample KBSSwiS72_FD_66586 | JGI IMG/M metagenome (GOLD analysis project Ga0068864, IMG submission 66586) | Switchgrass rhizosphere microbial communities from Kellogg Biological Station, Michigan, USA - KBS Switchgrass S7-2 | ecosystem: Host-associated > Plants > Roots > Rhizosphere > Soil ...
GCGCCGATCTCCTCGCCGACATGCGCAGGCAGGCAGTGCATCGCCACGGCCTCGGAGTCGGCGAGGCCGAGGAGCGTGTCGTCGATCCGGTACGGCTCGAGGTCTCCGAGGCGTCGCGCCCTGTCGTCGTCCTGCCCCATGCTCACCCAGACGTCGGTGTAGAGGGCATGTGCGCCTTCCGCGGCTTCACGCGGGTCGTGCACGAGCACGACGCTCCCGCCGTTCGCCCGTGCGTCGTCGGCGGCGGCCGCCACGAACTCGCGGTTCGGCTCATACCCCTGCGGCGTCGCCGCAACGAACTCGGCGCCGAACCGTGCGGCAATCCGCATGAGCGAATGGCAGACGTTGTTACCGTCGCCCACGTAGGCGACCCGGAGCCCCGCGAGGCTTCCGAAGCGCTCTCGAAGCGTCATCGCGTCGGCGAGCGCCTGGAGTGGATGCGTCTCGTCCGTGAGTCCGTTGATCACCGGGATCGACGCATGCTCCGCGAACTCCTCGATCTCCTCCTGCTCGAACGTCCGGATCATGAGGGCGGACAGGAAGCGGGAGAGGACGAGGGCCGTGTCCCGGAAGGATTCGCCACGGGCGAGCTGGAGCTCGGCCGCCGGAAGGAAGAGCGCCATGCCCCCGAGTTCGGCGATGCCGACCTCGAACGCGACTCGCGTGCGCGTCGACGGCTTGTGGAAGATGAGTCCGATCGTTCGCCCGGGCAGGACGCGGAGCTCCGGACGACGCGCGCGCTCGGCCTTCAGCTCGTCGGCGAGGTCGAGGAGCGTCGCGAGTTCCGCGCGCGACCAGGACGCGACGCGCGTGAAGCTTCTGCCCTTGAGCTCGACCGGGACGCCTGCCATTCGAGAATGCTACGGGTGCCGCTAGAGTCGCCCCATGGCAACCACCTTCGCCTCCAAGCTCAACGGGCAGATCGGGTACGAGTTCGCGGCGTCGCAGCAGTACATCGCGGTGGCCGTCTACTACGACTCCCAGTCGCTGCCGCAGCTGGCCGCTCACTTCTACCGCCAGGCGGTCGAGGAGCGGAACCACGCGATGATCATGGTGCAGTACCTGCTCGACGCGGACGCGGACGTCGCCATCCCGGGCGTCGAGGCGCCTCAGACGGGCTTCGACGACGTCGTCGCGCCCGTCGCGCTGGCCCTCGCGCAGGAGAAGCGGGTGACCGAGCAGATCATCGAGCTCGTCAAGCTCGCCCGCGAGGAGGGCGAGCTCGTTGGTGAGCAGTTCCTCCACTGGTTCCTGCAGGAGCAGCGCGAGGAGGTGGCGTCGATGACGGAGCTCCTCGCGATCGTCGATCGCGGCAAGGACAACCTGCTGACCGTCGAGGAGTACCTGAGCCGATCCTCGGGTGGAGAGAATCCGCTCGAAGCAGGCGCGCCGCCTGCCGCCGGCGGCGCCCTCTAGGGGCGCGCGTGCAGGAGTTCCGGCTGCGAACGACGCGGCGAAGCCACGTCGTCGACATCACGCGCGAGGTGCATGCGGCGATCGAAGGCACGAGCGGCTCTGCCGTCGTCGTCTATGTCCCGCACACGACCGCGGGCGTCACGATCAACGAGCACGCGGACCCGGCCGTGGCGCGCGACTTCGAGAGCGCTATCGAACGCATGGTCGACGACGGGTGGCCGTGGGAGCACGTCGAACCGGGAGAGGAGAACGCTCCCGCACACGTCCGAGCGGCCCTGATGGGTCCGAGCGTCGTCGTCCCGTTGAGGGACGACGGCTCGCTCGCGCTCGGGACCTGGCAGGGGATCTTCTTCTGCGAGTTCGACGGGCCTCGTGACCGGACGGTCTACGTCCAGGTGCTCGCCTGACCCGTGATCGAGGTCGACGGCCTCACCAAGCGCTACGGCTCGACGGTCGCCGTGCAAGACCTGTCCTTCACGGTGTCGGCCGGCAGGGTCACGGGGTTCCTCGGGCCGAACGGCGCAGGCAAGTCGACCACGATGCGCGTCATCCTCGGGCTCGTTCATCCGACGTCCGGGACGACGAGTGTCCTCGGAAGCCCGTACCGCGAGCTCCGGCAGCCCGAGAAGCGCGTCGGCGCGCTGCTCGAGACGTTCGACGCGCATCCGGGCCGCTCGGGCCGGAGTCATCTCCGCGTCCTCGCGCTCGCGGGCGGCATCCCGAGGTCCCGCGTCGAGGAGGTCCTCGCTCTCGTCGAGCTGACGGGAGCCGGCCGGCGTCGCGTCAAGGGCTACTCGCTCGGGATGCGGCAGCGCCTCGGGCTCGCCGCCGCGTTGCTCGGCGACCCGGAGGTGCTCGTCCTCGACGAGCCCGCCAACGGCCTCGATCCACAGGGGATCCGCTGGCTCCGCGACTTCCTCCGCTCGCTTGCCGCCGAGGGTCGGACGATCCTCGTCTCGAGCCACGTCCTCGCCGAGGTCGCGCAGACGGTGGACGACCTCGTGATCATCCATCGCGGCAAGCTCGTGCAGCAAGCGGCCATGGCCGAGGTGGAAGCGATGGCGGCGAAGGCCACCACGGTCCGATCGCCCGACGCACCCCGGCTCGCGACGCTGCTCGTCGCAGAAGGGGTAGATGCGACGGTCGTCGCCGACGACCGACTATCGGTCCACTCGCCGACGGAGCGGGTCGGCGAAGTGGCTGCCGCACACGGGATCGTCCTGCACGAGCTCACCGCAGAGCGCGCGTCCCTCGAGGAGGTCTTCCTCGAGCTGACGGGCGAGCCCGGGGAGCGGGGCGGATGATCCGCCTCTACCTCGCCGAGTTGCTGAAGCTCAGGACGCTACGTGGCACATGGGGCTTCGTGATCGTTGCGCTCGGATTGGCGGCGCTGTTCACGGCCGGCGGCATCGGTGGGGCCAGCGAGCAGGCTCGGCTCGAGCCGCAGTATCAATTCCGGCTCGTGCTCGACATTGCGTTCCCGACAGGCATCCTCTCGCTGCTCCTCGGGATCGTCCTCTTCACGAACGAGTTTCGCCACGGGACGATCGCGCGAACACTTCTTGCGGCACCGCGGCGCTGGCGGCTCGTCGTCACGAAGCTTCTCGCCGGAGCCACGACCGGGACCGCGCTGGAGTTCGTCGCGTTCGCTACGACGCTCGCAATCGTGGTCATCTGGCTCGGGGCGCTCGACGTCCCCCTCGAGCGCGGCGACCTTGCGGACGGTGCCGGCCGCGCTCTCGTGGGCGTCATCCTCGCCGGAGTGCTCGGAGCTGCGCTGGGCGGTGCGGTTCACTCCCAGGTCGGCGCACTCGTGGGCGCGCTGGTGTGGATGTTCGTAGTCGAGCCGCTCTGCTGGGTCCTGCTCGGGTTGCTCGACTGGGACGGCGCCGGCGACTACCTCCCGGCGGCTTCGCTCGGAGGAATCATCGATTCCCAGGACGAGGGCCTCCCGTTCGCGGGCTCGGTCGGGATGACGTTCGCTTGGATCGCGCTGCTGACGGTCCTCGCGCTCGTCCGCACCGGTCGCAGAGACATCACCTGAGACGGCACATCTAGGCTGACGTCGTGGCCGCGCCGGTTCGCAAAGGGGAGGAGCTCGAGCTCCGCATCGACTCGCTCGCATACGGCGGCAACGGCGTGGGTCGCCACGACGGGTTCGTCGTGTTCGCGCGTGGTGGTCTCCCTGGGGATACCGTCCGCGCCCGCGTGACCAAGGTGAAGCGCGGCTTCGCGGAAGGAGTGGTGACCGAGCTCGTCGCGCCGGGGGAGGGACGCGTCGAGGCGCCGTGCCGCCACTTCGGCGTTTGCGGCGGGTGTCGGTTCCAGGATCTCGCATACGAGGTCCAGCTCGATGAGAAGGAGCGCCAGGTCCGCGACGCGCTCGTCAGGATCGGTCGGTTCGCCGAGCCCCCTCTCGAGCCGATCGTTCCTGCAGAGGCGCAGTACGGGTATCGCAACAAGCTCGAGTACTCCTTCACTGCGGGTGATGACGGCATCGAGCTCGGCTTCCATCGCGCGGGCCGGTGGGACGAGGTCATCGACATCGAGGAATGCCTTCTCACGACCGACCTCGGCAATGCCGTGCGTCTTGCCGTCCGCGAGTGGGCACGCGAGGAGCGGCTGCAGCCGTACGACCAGAAGACCGGCATCGGATACCTCCGACATCTCGTCGTGCGTGAGGGGCGCAACACCGGACAGGTCCTCGTCGTACTCGTCACCGCGCCGGGTGAGCACTTCGAGGCCGGGTACCTCGTGGACGTCCTGCGGCGCTTCCCCGAGGTGCGCTCGATCCACTGGGCGATCAACGACACGCCCGCCGAGCAGACGAACCTGCCGACGCGTCTTCTCTGGGGCGACGATGCGATCGAGGAGGAGATCCTCGGGCTGCGCTACCGCGTCCGCCCGTCAGCTTTCCTGCAGACGAACACGGGCATGGCTGCGCGGCTCTACGAGCTCGCGCGTGAATGCGCCGCGCTCACGGGTGACGAGAACGTCTACGACCTCTACTGCGGCACGGGGACGATCGGCCTTGCACTTTCCGCGAATGCACGCTCGGTGTGGGGGCTCGAGATCTCCGAGGAAGCGGTGGCGTGCGCGATCGAGAACGCGGAGCTCAACGGCATCGAGAACGCGCGCTTCTTCGCGGGAAACGTCGGGCAGACGATCGAGGAGCTGCGCGAGGAGGCCGGCAGCCCTGACGTCGTCGTCGTCGACCCGCCCCGCGCGGGGCTCGCCGGCAAGGCGCTACGGAGAACGGGTGAGCTCGGTGCGCCGAGGCTCGTCTACGTCTCGTGCAACCCCACGACGCTCGCGTCGGACCTGCAGGTGCTTCGAGACGAGTACGGGTACGTGCTCGAGCGATGCCGGCCGGTCGACATGTTCCCGCACACGCCGCACGTCGAGTCCGTCTCGGCTCTCAGCCTGCCTCGCTAGCCCCCGCCCGGGCACGACGGACGTCGCTCCAGAGTAGATCGGCGTTCGGCACGAGGAAGCCAAGGCAGATCGCGGGCAGCGCTGGCAGGCCGGCGACGCTGTCCCACGTCCACACGAGGAGGAGCGTCGCGGCAAGGCAGGCGCACATCCCGGCCCAGGTCGCTGTGACTCGGAGACGGAATCGATCCGCTGCCGCCAGGAAGAGCGAGAAGAAGATCACGTCGGGGGGGCCGAGGCTCACCGTCGCCGTCTCGCCGGGAGTCGGGAAGCCGACGGCGACGTTCTCGAAGAACCCGGGCTTCTCCTTCACGACGTACTCGGTCGGGCCTGCGGCAACCGACCAGATGTCGACCCAGGGAACGAGCACGGCAATGAGGGCGATCCACCACAGCTCCTCGAACAACGAGAGGAACCAGAATCCTGCGAGCGCGAAGCAGGCGAGCTTCGCGACGTTGCCGATGGAGTCGACGTCGAGGACTTCGAGCCCGAGTGCGAGCGCCCCGGCGATCGCCGCCATCACGATCAGCGGGAGCATTCGCATCCGAGCGAGCGGGAGCGCGAGCCAGATCGCCGCCGCGAAGGCCGGGAAGACGACGATGGCGTGGAAGACGACGTCCACGCCCGAGGGCAGCTCAGGCAGGTGGCGCGCGACCGCGCCGTACACGGCGAGGAGCACCAGGAGGACGACGAGCGCCGCGGCGCGGCGCCGGCTCAATATGGCGGCTGCTCCGCCCACCAGGGGCCGAGCGCCTTGAACGCGTTCCAGAAAGCGGTCTTGGCCGGTGCCTCGTCCAGGGACTCGTCGATGTCCGGTGTGACGAGAGCCTGGATCGTCGGCGTGAGCCGCTGCAGCGCCCCCGCTCCGTCAGCGTCGATGGGATCGGACAACGGGAACGCGAGATCGTTGACGAACGTGACCGTCCGATCGCCCATCGCGACGATCAACGTCGGCTGGACGATGTGCAGCTCGCGCGTCAGCCAGGCGGCGGCGTCGTCCGGGTCCTCCGTGCCGAACTTCAGGCAATTCGTCCCGTAGACCGCGAGAGGATCGACATGCAGGCGCTGCAGCGACTTGAGCACCGCCTGCCCCGACCGCCCGAAGAAGGCCACGCCCTCCTGGATCTCGGACGGCTGGGGGGAGAACTTCAGGAGCATGACGTCGGCCAACGGATGCCCTGAGCCGACGACGGGAACGCGCAGCTCGTCCCCTGCGCGCGCGAGCTCGTCTCCGAGCTCGTTGATCTCGGAGATCGCCTTCTTGAGGTACCGCTCGTAGATCTCGTCGGTGGGCACGGAGGCGGGCACGGAGTCTGAACCACCTTCTCCCTCAGAGAACCCTTTCCTTGACCTGGGCTACCCACTTGAGCGACTGGAGGTATGCAAGCGACTTCGGACGGCGCAGTATCTCGGCGGTGCGGAGTGAGAGCAGGAACTCCTCCGGCCCCTCGAAGCGGCGCATCCTGACCGCACCGGTTCCAACTCCCTGAAGGACGTGCGCGTCCGATCCCGCACCCTGCAGGAGTCGGTACTTCCGCGCGAAGCGCAGCGCCTCGTCGTTGAACGAATCGCGCAGCAGCCGGGCGTTGTAGACCTCGAGGACGTCGATCTCCGCCAGGTGGCGGTGGAGCGTCGCCGGGTCAGGGATCGAGTGCAGTCGGTCGAAGGGGTGGGGGACGTAGACGAGTCCGCCCTGGTCGCGGATGGCCGCAACCGTGTCCGCGAAGGTCATGCCGCGAGGGATCTCCTCTTCGAGGAAGAGCCCGATCACCTCACCCTGGTTGTCGGTCTTCACCTCTTCGCCGGGGATGACGATCAGCTGGCGGCCCCGCGCGAGCTCGACCGCCTCGAGCGCCCCGCCGAACACGTTGTGATCGGTGACGGCGATCCCGCCGAGCCCGATCGTCTCGGCGTGGTCGAGGAGCTCCTCCGCCGGGATCGAGCAGTCGTGCGACCAGTCCGTGTGCATGTGGAGATCGATCGTGATCCACTCGCGATCTGTGAGCGGGTCTGCGTCGTCGCGGGTGCGCGGCCTGCGCTTGCGCGTGAGTCGCGCGTAGACCTTCTCGAGCTCGTCGCCGACCGCCTCGAAGCTCTGCGTCCCGGCGAGCCGGCGGGCCGCGTCTCCCTCCGCTGTCCGGCGGGCGTCGTCGCGGGCGAGGCGTTCGACGGCCGCCGCCGCGTCGTCGCCGTCGGCCTCGACGACCGCGGCGCCGCAGGCCGCTGCCTCGAGCGCGAGCCGCGCCTGGCCGCCCGGTGCAGCCACGAAGACCGCTGCCGGTCCGAGTGCGTCGACCCGTTGTTGCGTGCCGCGGGTCGCGCGGACGTGCACGCGGTGACGCACGGATCGCGGGATCGCTGGACGGAAGCCCAGCGGCTTCGTGTGCAGGAGCAGCGCCTCCCACTGCGGTAGCTCGGGAAGGAGCCGTAGGAGCGCGCGTGTGGTGAAGCGGCCCGACGGCTCGAGCTCCACGACCAGCAACGTGTCCTTCGGCGCGGGCGCGAACATGTGCGTGTCCACCCCGAGCGGGACGATCCCGTATTCGCCCTCGAACCGCCCGCTCGCCGCCTCTGCCGTTGCCTCGGACGTCGCGAGCAGCGCGTCGACGCGTGCCCGCAAGCGGTCACGCCGTGAGCGCCTTGCCGGATAGCCGAGGCGATCATCGGAGAAGAAGGTCGCGGCCGTGAGTGCGTGTGTCGTGGTGAGCGCGAGGTAGGAGATGCTCGGCAGACCGGGCTCGAAGCCGTGGACGACGTCGAATCGCCCTCGCGACAGCGCGAGCCGGAGGTTCGCCCGGACGGCGACGGGAACGCCGATGTTCGTGCGTCGGGAGAGCGGGATCGACGGACCGACGGCGATGACCTCGGCATCGGATCCTCGCTGGAGCGCTCTGCGACCCGCGAGGAGGTCCCTTCCGCGTGACGAGGGCGCGAGGATCGTCACCTCGTGACCGCGTGCACGAAGTGTCTTCGCAGCACCGTCGACGTGCGCGTTGACCTCGTGCGGCTGCGACCACGCGAACGGCGTGACGAAGCAGATCCGGAGGCTCACCGGTCGCAAGTTACAAGCTGAGGCTCCTGTCGAGAGCTAACTGCGTCGACGGAGCAGCAGGCGCTCGCCCGGGTGGAGATCGACAGCCACGCCTCGCCCCGAGCGCGTCGCGACGACCTCGACCCCCTCGAGCTCGGCGACGAGCCGTTCGTCGCCTGCCGGAGTGCCCGCGGAGGAGAAACGTTGGAGTACGGGCACGAGCAGGTATGCAAGGCCTGTCAGGATCCACAGCACCGCGAGACCACGCGCCATGGCGTCGCCCGAGTCGTCATTCCAGATCGCGATGTAGGAGGCAATTGCGGCGACGGCGGCGAGCGTGCCTGCGGCCAACGCCAGACGGACGATCGCCGGCGATCTCGCGAGGAGCCGCGCTGTGACTGCGATGAGCGCCGCGATGAGCGCGAGGATTCCGGCCCAGCCCCACCGCCAAGAGTCCCCCTCGCCCTCGAAGACGAAATCCCAGATCGAGTAGACGATCGCCACGAACGCCGGCACGGACACGGTGACGGCTGCCCAGCCCAGGAGCCGAGACCCGTGCTCGACGAGCACGAGCCCTGCGACGAGGGTCGAGCCGGCGATGAGGGCCGCGGCCAGCGTCCCGAGGATCCGGCCGTCCGAGTCGGAGAAGTCGCCGCGAAGCACGGCGACGAGAGCGACGAGCGCGGCGGCGACGAGGATCGCCGCCGCGCCGATCCAGAAGATCCGGCTGAGCCGGACCCGGGTCACGCCTTCGCTTCCGCCTTCTTCTTGGAGACGGCGTTCTTCACGATGAAGCGCTCGATGTCCTCGCGCGCCTCGTCGTCGCGGATCTGCGTCGGCGGCGACTTCATGAGGTACGCGCTCGGCGCTTCGAGCGAGCCCGCGATCCCGTTGTTGAGAGCGAGTTTCGCGAGGCGGACGGCGTCGATGACGATGCCGGCCGAGTTCGGGGAGTCCCACACCTCGAGCTTGAGCTCGACGTTGAGCGGCACGTCGCCGAAGGACGAGCCCTCCATGCGGATGTAGGCCCACTTGCGGTCGGTGAGCCACGGAACGTAGTCGGACGGACCAACATGGACATTCGTGTCGCCGATGTCGTAGTCGAGCATCGACGTCACCGCGTTCGTCTTCGAGATCTTCTTCGACTCGAGGCGCTCGCGCTCGAGCATGTTGCGGAAGTCGGAGTTGCCCCCGACATTGAGCTGCATCGTGCGGTCGAGGTGCACGCCGCGGTCGCCGAAGAGCGTGGTGAGGACGCGGTGCGTGATCGTCGCGCCGACCTGCGACTTGATGTCGTCGCCGATGATCGGCACGCCGGCCTCTTCGAAGCGGTTCTGCCAGTACTTCTCGCGTGCGATGAAGACGGGCATGCAATTGACCATCGCGACGCCGGCCTCGAGGATCTGCTCCGTGTACCACTTCGTTGCCGCCTCGGAGCCGACCGGGAGGTAGTTCACGACGACATCGGTACCGGTCTCCTTGAGGATTCCGACGACGTCGTCCGTCGAGCCCGGTGCCTTTTCCACGACCTGTGACATGTACTTGCCGATGCCGTCGTGCGTCATGCCGCGCGAGACCTTCACGCCGCTCTTCGGCACGTCCGCGAACTTGATCGTGTCGTTGGGATGCGCCCAAATGGCGTCCGCGAGGTCGACGCCGACCTTGCCCTTGACGACGTCGAACGCGGCTGTGAACTCGATGTCGGAGATGTGATAGCCGCCAAGATCGACGTGCATCAGACCGGGAACGGTTTCCTCGGCCTTCGCGTCCTTGTAGTACTCGACTCCCTGGAGAAGTGAGTTCGCGCAGTTGCCTACGCCGATGATCGCGACGCGCACCTTGTCCTTCGCGCGCGCGCCATTCTTCGAACCGTTGGTCGAAGCCATGGGTGTCCTTCCCTTTCGGTTGCTCTGCGCCGGCACGCCGAGACCGTCGGCGAGCGCGGCGAGGATGACGTCGTTCGCGTTGGAGTCGCGCCGCGACGCCTCCGCATGGATTTCGTCCTTCAGCTCCTGCGGCACGCGAAGGAGGAGAACGGGGCTGGAACCAGCTAGCACTTTGCGCCTGCGGCCGGTCGGGGTGAACGAGACGCCGAACTCGTCCGCGAGGATCCCGACGGCAACGTCGTTGACGTTCGAAGCGCGTCGGGCCGTCTCGCGGACGAGGGCCCCTTTCAGAGGAGCGGGCATCCTGACCAGGATGCCCGCTCGTTTCGGTGAAGTGCTATCAGTCAAACTGATAGCACTCTAGCGCATCTGGGCCGATTATGCCCGCAACGCGGGAATGAGATCCCACCTACCCATCTGCGAGCGACCGCGGATGTTCCGCTTCTGGGCGAGCTCGTAGAGCTGCTCCCGTGTGCGGTCCTCGAGCGACCGGCCCGCTCGGCCCCCTCGACTGCGCGCCTTGGCTGCCTGCTTGCCGAGGTCGCGTCGCGTCGCTTCAGGGAGATGCGCGACTGTGCGCTTGCTTCGTGCTGCGGCCTGTGCCTTCTTCACGTTCCGCCTCGCTGCCTGCGTCTGCTTCCTGGTGGCCATCGCGGCCTCCTTTCGTCCGTGGTCCCACCACCCAGTGGGTACCCACTGGGTCACCGTCTACGCGCGGGCTCAGCGACCGAGCGGCGTGATCGTCCGGCGGTACGCAGCCCGGCTGCGCGGCTTGCTGGCGAGAT
>Ga0068864_100005307_pt1 | contig 10549 bp, 9 predicted proteins | sample KBSSwiS72_FD_66586 | JGI IMG/M metagenome (GOLD analysis project Ga0068864, IMG submission 66586) | Switchgrass rhizosphere microbial communities from Kellogg Biological Station, Michigan, USA - KBS Switchgrass S7-2 | ecosystem: Host-associated > Plants > Roots > Rhizosphere > Soil ...
GTGCCGGAGACACCGATCAACCCACCCAGGCGGCGGCACCGCCTCCGCCGCCCCCGCCTCCGCCCGCCCCCGCGGTCGTGCAGCAGCCGGCGCCCGCCGCCGTGGCCGCACCTGCGGTCGTGCAGCCCGCGCCGTCCACCGTAACGACAACAACGGCAGCGCCCAGGGCCACGCCGACGGCACCGTCAGTCAAGAATGCCAAGCGGGATGAAGCCCGCGATCTGATGGACCAGGTTCCGTCCGGTCTGCGCAAGCGCTTCGGCTTTTGATTTCGGGGGAAACACCAATGAAACTAGGTCATCTCATCGCAACCGGTGTTCTGGCGATCGCCGCCGCAGGCGCCGGCTATTACGCTTACTCCAACTTCCTTTATCCGCCGCTGGTGACCACCAGCTACGCAAGCGTCGCGCCGGTTTCCGAAGCCGTTTACGGCACCGGCACCGTCGAGCCCGAACGCTGGGCCAAGGTGGTACCGTTGCAACGCCGTCGGCTGGTCGAACTGTGCCGGTGCGAGGGACAGGTCGTGAGGGCCGGCCAGGTCCTCGGCCGCCAGGACGACGCCGAAGAGCGCAGCGCGCTCGATCAGATGGAAATCAATCGTGGCCAGCTCGAACGCGACCTGGCGCGCGCCGAGAAGGATCGCGACAAGAGCGACGCCGCGCGCACCGAGTACGAGCAGCGCTGGACCAAGCTCGAGGAAGCCAAATCGCGGATCGCCGCGCAGAAGGTGCACCTCGACTCGCTGCTTTTGAAGGCGCCGCTCGACGGCATGGTGTTGCGGCGCGACGGCGAGGTCGGCGAGATCGCCGGTCCGACCGACGTGCTGTTCTGGGTCGGACCGCCGGCGCCGATGCAGGTCGTTGCCGAAGTCAACGAGGAAGAGATCAACCGTATCGCTTCCGGCCAGAAGGCTTTCCTGCGCAGCGAAGCGTTCCCCGGACGGGCGCTGCGGGCCACGGTGTCGCAGATCACGCCGAAGGGCGACCCGACCCGCAAGACCTTCCGCGTCTATCTGCGGCTGCCGCAGGATACGCCGCTGCGGATCGGCATGTCGGTCGAGGTCAACATCATCTTCCGTGAGAAGCCGTCGGCAATCGTCGTGCCGGCGGAGGCGATCGCTGGCGACTGGGTTCAGATGGTCGATGACGGCCAGGCGCGTCGCGTGCCCATTACCGTCGGCATCCGCGGCAACCGCAATACCGAAATCATCGGCGACATATCCAAGGGCACGACCATACTCTCGCCCGCCCGCAGAGACCTTGCCGACGGCGCCCGCATTCGCATCAACAACAGCCTGGCCAGGGCGGTGGAAACCGTCGCCCCGAACGAGCCGGTGGCCGATCAACCCGTCGCCGCCGCGCCCGAACCTGCGGTGATCGCCGCGGCCACCCCGGCTGCCCCCGTGGATCCCGACGATGCGGTGATCTCGGCGGCGATTTCCGCCCACGTCGATTCCGTCGTCAACGACGCGCGTCGCAACCTCCTCAACCGGTAGCCGCCGTGAAGCTTATCCTCAACATCGCTTGGACCCATGTCAGTTCCCGGGTGCGGCAGACCCTGGTCGGCATGGCTGGCGTGTCCATGGGCGTCGGCTTCACCATCATGATGGCGGGCCTGATGCAGGGTTCGCAGATCGACTTCCTGCGGCAGCTCGTCGACACCATGCCGCACATCACCGTCGAGGATGAGCGACGCTCGGTGCCGACGCAGCCCGCCGAACAGGAATACGGCGCGGTGCAGATGTCCGACATCGCCAATGTCGGAAGGCGTCCCGGCATCAAATATCCGGAATCGGTGATGGGCTCGCTGCGCTCCTGGATTCCCGGCGACGTCGCGCCCTCGGTCAAGACCACCGCGATCATCAATCATGGCGGCGCACGCATCGGCATCACCTTGACCGGCATCGACCCGCGCCGCGAGGTTCAAGTCTCGAAACTCGCCACGCAGATGCAGGATGGCAAGCTTGAGGATCTCTCGCGCGCGTCGAACGGCATCATCATCGGCGAGGCGCTGGCCGAGAAGCTCGGGCTAAAGACCGGCAACTCGGTCCTGCTAATCGGCGGTCAGGGCGTGCAGCTGAATTCGGCGGTGACCGGCATATTTCGAAGCGGCATGAAGCGCGTCGACGAAAACCAGATCTATTCGCTGATGGGCCCGGCGCAGGTGATGATGGGCCAGAGCGGCGTCGTCAACCAGCTGCGACTGCGGCTGACCGATCCGATGCTGGCGCAGAAGGTCGCCGCACAGGTCGAAGCGCAGACCGGCTACAAATCCGTGTCCTGGCAGGAAGCCAACGCCGACCTGTTGTCGTCCTTTACGGTGCGCGATTTCATCGTGCTCACGGTGATGGGCGCGATGCTGCTGACGTCATCCTTCGCCACCTACAACATCATCTCGACCATCACCCACGAGAAGCGCGCGGACATCGCGATCATGAAGTCGCTGGGCATGCGGGAATACGCGGTGCGTCGGATCTTCATCATCGAAGCCGCCATCATCGGCATGGTCGGCATCCTGTTCGGATGGCTTCTCGGCTATCTGCTGTGCTACGGCTGGTCGAAGATCACGATCTTCAATCCGCTGACGGGCACCACCGTTCCGCTGTCGATCTACTATTCGGCGACGCACTATGTGGTCGTTGGCGCCATCTCGCTGCTGTGCTGCGCAGGCGCTGCCTATTTCCCGGCGCGCAAGGCGACGCGGGTGCATCCAGTTGAAATCATCAGGGGGGCGTCATGACCGAGATCGCGCTGCAGGCGGTGGAACTGGTCCGCCGCATCGAGGGCACGGTGTCGCACACGCTCGTGAACGGCATCGATCTGGCCGTGAAGAAGGGCGAGTTCGTCGCCATCACCGGCCCGTCGGGATCGGGCAAATCCTCGCTGCTTTATCTTCTGGGCCTGCTCGATGCGCCGAACGAGGGCGAGGTCATCATCTGCGGCCAGCCGACCTCGACACTGTCGGAATCGGATCGGGCCGATGTCCGCCTGACCAAATGCGGGTTCGTGTTCCAATTCCATTTCCTGCTGCCGGAGTTCACCTCGCTCGACAACGTGCTGCTGCCGATGCGCGCCGCGGGCAAGATGAGCGAGCCCGAAATGCGCGAACGCGGTCTTGCGCTGCTGGAATCGCTCGGACTTGCCGAACACGCCAACAAGCGCCCCAACCAGCTCTCCGGCGGCCAGCGCCAGCGCGTCGCCATCGCGCGCGCGCTTTCCAACCGCCCCGAGATCATCGTGGCCGATGAGCCGACCGGCGCACTCGATACCGCATCGACCGAACAGGTGTTTTCGATCCTCCGCGACATCGCGGACCAGGGCCAGACCGTGGTCGTGGTGACCCACGATCCAGCGCTAGCCGCCCGCGCCGACCGCCGCATTCACATCGTCGACGGCAAGATCGCGGAGATTACCGCACACGGCGGGGGCGCAGCGGTTTGCGAGGCGGTGAGTTAGAAGCCACGATTGCCGGTGCAGATACAAATATCGAAAACAACCCCATGCAAAGTAGGATGGGGCCATATCCGGCGTCACAAGACCGTCGCGGCGCGGCCGGATGTCAGACGCCCTCATAGACCAGCCTGGTGAACAAGGCGGGCGTGATCAGAAACTGCCCCCATTTCGCGTCGAATGGCTCAGTCGGCCGGGCTGCGATGGTCTCATCGAGCGAGCGGCCCGCACGCTTGAGCGCTGCGACCTTCTCCGTGACGGAGGCCAGCATGTCGCGAAAGGCGATTAGTTCGTCCTGGTTGCTCACGGCGCTGGCACGGTTGGGCAGATTGTGGCCGGGGATGACGATCGTCTTGCTTCCGGCGGCCGCGATGTTTTGCTCGGCAGCCCTGATCATTCCATCGATGCTGCCGCCGGTCGAACGATCGATGAACGGATAGATGCCGTTCCAGTAGGTGTCCCCGCAATGCAGGATGTCGGCCTCGACAAATCTGACCGAGATGTCGCTGTCGGTATGCGCCGGACCATAGTGCTTGAGATCGAGGGTCGAGCGGTTGAGGCTGAGGCGCTTGTCTGAAGCGAACACCTCGGTCGGCACCGCGGCTAGAGGCGGCGAAGGAAAATTGTAGTCCCAGTCCTCGACCCTGTGGGCGGACAGCAGATGCCTGTGCGTATTTTCGTGCGCGAGAATGGCAGCGCCTTCCGCGTTGAGCCACTGATTGCCGTCGGTGTGGTCGAAATGCCAGTGGGTGTTGATGAGGTGCTTGATAGGGTCGCGGCTGAGGCTGTTGACGGCCTCCATGATGCGCGGCCGGGTCGCGGTGATGCCGGCATCGACGAACAGCTTGCCGTCCGCGCCGGTCAGAACGGCCATGTTGCCGCCGGAGCCTTCGATGACCGTGACATTGCCGCGCAGCTTGTGCATTTCGAGCGGCATCGTCGCGGCGGCGTCGCGGATCGTATCGACGATGTTGCGGGCGTTCGCGAAAGCTTCAGCCGGCTTCAGCCAATTACGATTTATGCCGACGGCGGCGGCAACGGCGCAGCATACACAAAAGCCGCGTCGCGACAGGGTCTGCGGGACTCGCACGGACATCGGAAACTCCTCTGATTTTCTTGAATTGAATGTTTCTTGAGAGGTACGCCGCCTCGATCGCTGGACGCAGACTGCGCCCGGCGCGCCTGATCTCAGGCCCGAATGAAGGCGAGCAGGTCCTCGTTGATCACATCGGCATGGGTGGTGAGCATGCCGTGCGGGAATCCGGGATAAATCTTCAGCGTCGCGCGTTGCAGGAGTTTTGCCGAAAGCAACGCCGCGTCCTTGTAGGGCACGATCTGATCGTCATCGCCGTGCATCACCAGCGCCGGCACGGCGATGGCTTTCAGGTCCGCGGTGAAGTCGGTTTCGGAAAAGGCCTTGATGCCATCGTAATGCGCCTTGGCTCCGCCGATCATGCCCTGGCGCCACCAATTCCCGATGACGCCCTCCAGCGGCTTGGCGCCGGGCCTGTTGAATCCGTAGAACGGACCGGATGCGATGTCGCGATAGAACTCGGCGCGATTGGACGCGAGGCCGGCGCGCAGCCCGTCGAACACTTCGATCGGCAGACCATCCGGATTATCAGCGGTCTTCACCATGATCGGCGGCACGGCGGACATCAACACCGCCTTGGCGACGCGGCCGTTGCCATGGCGCGCCACGTAACGCGTCACCTCGCCTCCTCCGGTCGAGTGCCCGATATGGACGGCATCGCGGAGATCCAGATGCTCCACCACCGCGGCTGCGTCCGCCGCGTAGTGATCCATATCGTGACCATCAGATACCTGGCTTGAACGCCCATGACCGCGGCGATCGATGCCGATCGTCCGGTAGCCGCGCTGGACAAAGAACAGCATCTGCGTGTCCCAGTCGTCGGAACTCAATGGCCAGCCATGATGAAAGACGATCGGCTTTCCCCGACCCCAGTCCTTGTAGAAAATCTGGGTTCCGTCCTGGGCTTCAGCGTAGGGCATTTCGACCTGCTCCTGCTTACGATCTTCAGCTTTCAGCGGCGGGCGGACACCTCACAACCACACAGAAATCGATTGCATTTTATGCATCATGCAAGCTTCCAACAGCTAAGCAGCTACCCTGGCCCGCAAACAGAAGCAGATGCGTGACAGGTAGAGTCAGTTGTGCAAGTTTTTGGCGGTAGCAGAATGCGGACGCCGGGCTTTCCCAGGGAACCTTATGTCTGAGACCTACCGGTACGAATCCATTGTGCGGACGCTGCGCGGGCTGATCGAGCGCGGTGTGCTGCGCCCCGGCGACCGCATGCCGTCGCTGCGAGACACCCGCGAAAAAAGTGGGGCCAGCCTCGGGACCATCATGCACGCCTATGCGCGCCTTGAAGACTCCGGGGTCATCGAGGCCCGGCCGAGGTCGGGCTACTACGTGCGCTCGCGCCCCTTACGGCGCGCCGCGGAACCCGTGACGTCATCGCCTCCCACGGTCAGTACGGATGTCGACGTCGCCAATCTGGTGTTCGATGTGCTGGAGGCGATCAAGCATCCGGAGATCGTGCCTTTGGGTTCGGCCTTCCCAAGCCCCGAGCACTTCCCCACCGAGAAGCTGAACAAGGCGGCGGCCGAGGCCGCGCGCCGGTTGCCGGTGTGGAGCAGCGTGAGGGATTTGCCGCCGGGCAACGCCGAATTGCGCCGGCTCATTGCGCTGCGCTACGCGGAAACGGGCGTGGACGTCGCCCCCGATGATATCGTCATGACGTGCGGCGCCATGGAGGCGATCAATCTCAGCCTGAACGCCGTTGCAAAGCCGGGCGATATCATCGCCATCGAGTCGCCGACCTTCTACTCGACCCTGCTCTCGATCGAGCGCATGGGGATGAAGGTAGTCGAGATTGCGACAAGCCCCCGCGACGGCATCGATCTCGGCTCGTTGCGAAATGCGCTGAATGCCCTCGATGTGGCGGCCTGCGTCGTCATGCCGAATTTCCAGAACCCGCTTGGCGCATTGATGCCCGATGAGAGGAAGCGGGAACTGGTCGCCATGCTGGCCAGGGCCAACACGCCGCTGATCGAAGACGACGTCTATGCGGAACTCTATTTCGGCAAGGCGAAACCGAAACCCGCCAAGTCGTTCGACCGCGCAGGCCTGGTGCTGAACTGCGGCTCCTTTGCCAAAAGCCTCGCGCCCGGCTCGCGGATCGGCTGGGTCGCACCGGGCAGGTTCAAGCCGGAAGTCGAGCGATTGAAGTTCATCAGTACGATCTCGACCTCGTCGCTGCCGCAGGCCGCGCTGGCGGAATATCTGAAACACGGCGGCTATGAGCGCCATCTGCGCGGATTCAGGCAGCGCCTAAGGGGCGCGCTTGCCGCAATGTCAGAAGCCGTGGCGACTCACTTTCCCGCCGGCTGCCGCCTCACGCAGCCGCAGGGCGGCTACATGCTTTGGGTCGAAATGCCGGAGTCGATTGACGCATTGCGGCTGCATCAGCTTGCCCTGGCCGAGGGGATCAGCATCGCTCCCGGGCCTCTCTTCTCCGTCAAAAGAAAGTACGGGAATTTCGTCCGGCTGAACTACGGCCATTTCAACATCAAATCGACGGTCAACGCAGTGCGGACAGTTGGGCATCTTGCGGGCGACCTCTTGCGGTAACGGACGCTAGCGTACGGGCGCGATCGCAACTTCCGCATTCGCTATGACAACCTCTCTGAGCAACCCGGCACGGCTGAACGGCAACAGGCGCTGCTCAACGTCGTGCAGCATTGCATCGACCTTGTCGCCGAGTACGGCGGGCGAAGAGCCCGAGAGCGTGAGGATACGGTAGGCCAAATCTCTTGCGCTCAATTCGTGACTGCCTTCAACCGCGATCGTCTCCCCGATGCGAAATCGTGTGTCGGCAAAAACGGCCGCGAGATCCGGGCGATAATGCGTGCGATCGGTCGTTCCGGACCAATAGCGCCTAGCCTCATTATATGCCTCGAGCCAATGGTTGCGGCCATCGGTTGCGGAGCGCGCCGCGCAGACGAGGACCACGCCGCCTGGAGCGACCAGCCGCCCCAGCAGCGAACCGATCCGGTCGCGATCCATCCAGTGCAGCGCACGACCGATGGTGACGACGTCAAACGAGCCAACCTCGTGCGGCAACGCCTCGGCCGCACTCTCTATCAGCGCAAGATCATGTCCTGCGCGATTGGCGGCCTGTCCTGCGACCTCAAGCATGGCCGGCTCCGGATCTACGCCAACGATCCGCCCGACATACGGAGCAAAGCCGAGCGCGATGATTCCCGGACCCGTGCCAAGATCGATCAGCGCATGCTGCTTACCAAGCCTCAGCCTGTCCACGACAGCCCCAAAGAATTCGGGCGAATAAGGTGGACGGAATTGCTCGTACAGTGCAGCGGTTGTTGCGAAACGACCCATGCCGCAGATCTGGGACGTCGCGCCGGACGCGACCAGCTCGACCGGATCACGTTTGGCGGAGGAAGGGTGTGAAGCCGGCTTCATCAACCAATCGTGCTCGGGTCCCCGGTTGAAGTGATTAGGCGCTCGTGCTGCGGCTTTCTAGCTTGCCATGCGCAGGCATCTGATTCGCAACGTTCGGATCGCTGGCTCGTTTGCCTGCGTCCGGCGATCTCGCATGCAGGTCCGCATGACGGCGAGTTCAACGAGATTATGGCTTCGCCGCTCGAGCGCAGGCCTATGGCTCTCGCTCTTGTTTGTGCTCGGCTGGGCGCGAGCCACGCTTGCAGATCCTGAGATGGACGCGCACGTACGAGAGATCGTGACGGAGAACATTGCTCCGCTGACGACGGCCGACCATCCAGGCGGCATCGCGGCCGCCGTTTACGTCGCCGGCCGGATACAGTTCTTCAATTTCGGGTTCGCTGATGAGGCCGAGAGGCGGCCCGTCACGCCGGACACGCTGTTCAATGTCGCTTCGGTGCGAAAGTTGTTCGAGGCTACGCTGGTCGCGCTCGGCGTGCTTCGCGGCGAATTGAAGTTGGACGACCCCGTCAACAAATACGTCACCGAATTGCACGGCGACTATATCGGCCGGGTAACCATAGGCCAGCTCGTGGCCCACACATCCGGTCTCTTGCTGCCGACGGATCATCCGCCGTGGCCAAACGCCTCGTACTCCCTGGCCGAATTCGTCGACATGTTGAACGCCTGGACACCCCGCGCCGGCGAAGAGCCCGGCAAGCAGCGCATCTATACGCACGCGGGCTACGTCCTGCTCCAGCTCACTCTTGAGCGTCGCTATGGAGTTCCGATCGGACAACTCGTTGAAAGCCGTATTCTGGCGCCCCTCGGCATGCATTCGACGCTGATCCCGGAACGCGGGCGGGATAACCGTGCGATCATGCCGCCGGAGCTATTGCAGAAAGCCGTCCAAGGCTACTCCGACCAGGGGACGCCGATTGGTCCTCCCGGAAACCAGCAGAGCTATTTCGATTTTCCAGGCACGGGACAGATGTTCTCCTCCGCACGGGACCTCGGCACCTTGATGGCGGCCTGCATCGACGGCAACGTGGCCGATCCGCAATTGCGCGAAGCCTTGCGAATGACCCAGCGCGAGGTATTCCATGTCGACACGGAGTTCGGACAAGCGATGGCTTGGGAAAATGTAGATCTTGGCGAAGTTGCCATCGTCGACAAGCCGGGCGGCCTCAATAATGCGTCAGCCTATGTGGGACTGGTGCCGGCGAGAAGGATCGGGTTGCTTCTCCTGGCGAACCGTGGCGAATTGTCTCCTCATGAGATCGCCCGCTATCACATCCTCCCGGCATTAGCGCGACCGTAGGTGGAGATTCAGCGGAGAGATCGATCGTGATGGCCGGCTCGGAGGGCGGCCGCGAGGGCCAGATGGCAACGGTCTTGGCCAAGAAGCCGCGCCTCAATGATCCGAGCTCACGCCCTGCCCGTCACTTCGGATTTGTGCCGCCTTGCTCGCCCCGGATTCGCGCTACTCCGCGGTGATCTGCGCGTCCTTGACGACTTTGGCCCAGCGCGGCCGATCCTTGGCGATCAGGTCTGCCAGGCGTTGAGGCGGGCCGCCTTGCGCGATCAAGCCCTGCTTGCCGAGAAGCGCGCGAACGTTCGGCTCCGCAAGTATCTCGTTGAACACCGAATTGTAGCGATCGATGATCTCCTTCGGCGTATTGGCCGGCGCGAGAACGCCGTACCACAAATCGACGTCGAAGTCGGTGACGCCGAGTTCCGCGAGCGTCGGCACGTTTGCCGCCTGCGGCGTCCGCTTCTGGCTGCCCACAGCGAGGATACGGATTTGTCCGGTTTCTGCGAGCGGAAGCGCGGTATGGACCGGCAGGAACATGGCCGAGACGTGTCCGCCCGCCAGGTCCTTCAGCGCGCCGGCCGACCCTGAATAAGGAATGTGTGTCAGGCTGATCTGCGCAGTGAGTTTGAACAGCTCCATCGCAAGATGCTGCGGCGTGCCGCGGCCGGGAGACGCGTAGTTGATCTCGCCCGGCTTGCTGCGGGCAAGCGCGATCAGCTCCGCAAGTGTGCTGACGCCAAGCGAAGGATGAACGACGAGCGCCAACGCGCCCGTTGCGATCTCGGCGATCGGCACGAAATCCTTCTCCGGATCATAGGGTACCGTCGGATAAAGGCTCGCATTCATCACGAACGTATTGACGGTCACCAGCAGGTTCTGGCCGTCGGGCGCGGTACGCGCTGCGGCCTGCGTGCCGATGTTGCCGCTGGCGCCGGGCTTGTTCTCAACGATGACGGGGTGATTCCATCGCTGTCGCAGCTCCTCGCTGAGGATGCGCGCGAGCAGATCTGGGCCCGTGCCCGGCGTGAAGGGAACGTTGAGCCGGATTGGTTGCTGCGACTGCCCGTGAGCCAGGCCGGGCACCATGGGGGCAAAAGCCGCGGCCAGAATGCCCAGTGCCCTGCGGCGCGAATGCATGCCGCTTGCGGAATCGACCGCCACGCGCTTTCTCCTGATATTGGTCCGCAGCTCGCTGGCCAGCGGACTTGCTTTGCTAAAATCTCTTAATGTGAGATTATGATGCATTATGCGTCGAACTCGGTCCAGTTCAAGGTCGATTTTGCCGCATCGGGAAAAGTA
>Ga0068864_100005311_pt1 | contig 10548 bp, 6 predicted proteins | sample KBSSwiS72_FD_66586 | JGI IMG/M metagenome (GOLD analysis project Ga0068864, IMG submission 66586) | Switchgrass rhizosphere microbial communities from Kellogg Biological Station, Michigan, USA - KBS Switchgrass S7-2 | ecosystem: Host-associated > Plants > Roots > Rhizosphere > Soil ...
AGACTTCTCGCTCTTCCCCTGTCGAGAATGCGCGATGAGGAGCGGGAACTCTGACTGACGCCGGCCGCGCGGGCACCCGTGAACCCGACGGCGGATCGCCGCACGCGGCATCGATGGCCATCGACGGATGGCTGTCCGAGCTCGCGGCGGCCGCTCCGTTCGCCGACCTCCTCGCCGTGCCGGATGCGGAGCGTCGCGCGCGCGGCTATGGCGACACGCTGCGGGAGATCTGTCAGCAGCCGCTGACCTGGCCCGAGACGGCGGCGACCATGGACGCCGCGGCGGACCGTGTCCGGAGGGCGCTCGCGGGAGGCGGAGTCCCGCGCGGCGGCGGGAGCCTCGTCCTGACCGGCTCCGGGAGCTCGTTCTTCGCGTGCGAGTGCGCGGCCGCGAGGCTCCAGGAATCGCTCGCCGCGATCGTCCGCGCGGTTCCCGCCGGGACGATCCTGACCCACGCCAGCGCGGTCCTTCCGGCGGCGGGGCCGTACGTCGTGGTGTCGCTCGCGCGGTCCGGGGACAGTCCCGAGAGCGCGGCCGTCGTCGAGCGGCTCCTCGGCAGAGAGCGCGTCGCGCAGCTCCTCATCACCTGCAACGCCGACGGCGCCCTCGCGCGGCGTTTTCGCTCGTCGGATGGCGTCGAGTCCGTCGTCCTCCCGGAGGCCACGAACGACCGAAGCCTCGTCATGACCTCGAGCTTCACGAACCTGGTCCTCGCGGCACTGGCTCTCGCCGAGACCGGCGACGGCCGCCGGAGGAGCGGGGCGCGACTCGCCGCGGCCGCGCGTCGCGTGCTGACCGGTCGCGCCTCCGAGATCGCGGCGGCCTCGCGGCGCGCCTTCTCGAACGTCGTGTACCTCGGCAGCGGAGGGCGGCTCGGCGCGGCTCACGAGGCGGCGCTGAAGATGCTCGAGTCGACGTCGGGCCGCGTCGTCACGATGTCGGAATCGTTCCTCGGACTGCGGCACGGCCCGATGGCCGCGGTCTCGAAGGACAGCCTCGTCGTCGCCTTCCTCTCTTCCGATCCGGTGGTCCGCGCGTACGAGGCGGATGTGCTGCTCGAGCTCGGGCGCAAGAGCCTCGGGCGGTGGCGCGTCGTCGTGGGCGACCGAATCCCGGCCGAGCTCTCGCCCGGCGCGGAGGACGTGCGCATCGACGTCGCCGACGGGACCAGCGGCGAGACGCCGCTCGAAGACGGCGAGCTGACGCTGATCGACGCGCTCACCGGTCAGCTCCTCGCCTTCTTCCGATGCCTGGACGGAGGCGGGCGGCCGGATTCCCCGTCGTCGGGCGCCATCCGCCGCGTCGTCGAGAGCTTCGCCATCCACGCGGGCCGGCCATGACGGACGCCGGAGCCGCGAAGCGCGTCCTGGTGGTCGGCGAGATCAACGTCGACCTGATCTGCCAGGGTTACCACGCCTTTCCCACGCCGGGGCGCGAGGTCCTCGTCGACGACTTCCAGATGGTCCTCGGCAGCGCGTCCGCCATCTGTGCCATGGGCCTCGCGAGGCTCGGAACGCCCGTCACGTTCTTCGGGAAGGTCGGCGACGATCCGACCGGGCGCTTCTGCCTGGACGCCATGCGGGCGCGGAACATCGACCTCTCGCGCGTGGTCGCCGACTCGAAGGTGAAGACCGGCGTGACGGTCGCCATCACGTCGCCGCAGGACCGCGCGCTGGTCTCGTTCCTGGGCTCGATCGCCGCGCTCCGCGAGGGCGACGTTCCGCGGGAGCTCTTCGCGGCGGCGGATCACGTCCACGTGTCGTCGTACTACCTGCAGGAGGCGCTGCGCCCCGGAGTGGCGTCCCTGTTCCGGGACGCGCGCGCCGCCGGGCTGACCACCTCGCTCGACCCGGGCTTCGATCCGAGCGAGGGCTGGGGGCCGGACATGGCGGAGACGCTGACGCACGTGGACGTCTTCTTCCCCAACGAGGTCGAGCTGCGAGCGCTGACCCGCATCGAGGACCCCGAGGAGGCGGTGCGGCGGCTGCAGCGTTCCCCGACGCGAGTGGTCGCCAAGCTCGGCGCGCGGGGCGCGATGGCGATCGGCGACGACGGCCGCGCGGTTCACGTCCCGGCGCCGGCCGTCCGCGTGACGGACACGACCGGCGCGGGCGACTCCTTCGACGCGGGCTTCCTGCACGCGTGGCTCGGCGGCGCGTCTCTCGCCGACTGCCTGCGGCTCGGCGCCGCGTGCGGCGCGCTTTCGACGCGCGGCCTCGGCGGCACCGCGACGCAACCCGACCTCGGCGAGGCGAAGGCGCTCGCGGCGGCGACGCCATGAGCCGGATCGGACCGCGGTCGGTCGCGCCGGGGCTCGCGCTCGCGCTCGTTCTGGCGGCCCTCGTTCCTTCCGGAAGACTCGAGGGCCGGCGGCAGCCCCAACCCTCGCCGACGCCGGCGCCGCCTCCGCCTTCGGCCCCGGCCGCCGACGGCGACGCCGAGCGCGGCCCGGAAGACCTGCCCGAGGGCGACTGCTTCTCGCCGGGGAGGACCGAGAGCCGGCTGGTCGTCCCGCGGACGCACATCGAGCGGTTTTCGATCCCGGTCGTCGACACCCACAGCCACGCCTACGCCGAGACCGCCGAGCAGGTCGACGCCTGGGTCGCGTTGATGGATCGCGTCGGCGTCCGCCAGTCGCTCATCCTGACCGGCGAGACCGGCGCGAAGTTCCGGGAGCTCTCGGCCCGCTACGCCGGGGCCCACCCCGGCCGTTTCCTGATGGCCGCGGGGATGGACAAGCAGAACCCCGACGCGCCCGACTATGCCGAGCGGCTGCGCCGCGCGGTTCGCGACGACGCGGCAGCGGGCGCCGTGGCGCTCGGAGAGCTCACCGACAAGGGCCGAGGGCTCGTGCAGGCCGGAGACCGCGCCGTCTTCATCGACGATCCCCGCTTCGATCCGCTCTGGGACGAGGCGGGCCGCGCCGGCCTGCCCGTCTTCATCCACATCGCGGAGCCCGCCGCCTTCTACGACGCGCCCGACGGGAAGAACGAGCTGCGGCGCTCGGGCAACTGGTCTCTCTACGAGAAGGGCACCCCCGGCTTCGAGGAGCTCCTCGAGAAGTTCGAGCGCGTGCTCTCGAGGCACCCGCAGACGCGCTTCGTCGCCGTGCACGCGTTCAACCTCTCGAACGATCTCGGCCGCGTCGGGCAGCTGCTGGAACGCCACCCCAACGTCCAGGTCGACTTCGCGGCCCGCATGTGGGAGCTGGCGAGGCAGCCGTTCTCGGCGCGCCGCTTCTTCGACGCGCACGCGGACCGGATCCTCTTCGGCACCGACAACGATCCCGTCTTCGGGATGTACGCCGCGCACGTCCGGCAGCTCGAGACGGAGGACGAGTGGTTCTGGCCGGCCGACGCCGAATGGTGGCGCGGCTACGGCATGAAGCTGCCGCCGGAGACGCTGCGGCGGATCTACGTCGACAACGCCGACGCGCTCCTCCGGCGCCGGCCGCAGGCGAAGTGAACCGGCGGCAGTTCCTTCGTTCGGGCGCGGCCGGAGTCGGCGCCGGAATGGCCGCCCGATCGGCGGCCGCGTTCGTCCCGGCCCATCGCTGGGACGGATACGACTGGGGCACCTCGCCCCCCGTCCTGGACCGGCTGAACCAGGGACCGTTCCCGCAGTATCCGCCCGAGGAGGTCCTGCCGGGCTCAGAGGTCGTGATGGCGACGACGCCGTCGAAGGAGATCGTCCCCGGCTACGGGATGGGCCTCGTCGCTTACGTGACCGGGGACGTCGGCGCGGAGACCTTCAAAGGCGTCGACGCGGAGAAGGCGATCGACGCGCTGGCCGCGATTCCGTTCGGTCAGAAGCTCTACGTGCGACCGACCTGGAGGGAGCTGCAGAAGCGGCCCGGCCGCCTCGATCCCGACGACTACTGGAAGACGACATTCGCGGCGGCGCGCGAGCACGGCAAGCGCGTCGGCTTCCGCGTGATGATGGGCTCCCCGGACGTCCGCGGCCCCTCGCTTCCGGACTTCGTCCTCGAGCGGGTTCCAATGGTCCGCCTGAAGGGCGAGTGGAAGCGCCGCGGCCGCGAGGGAGAGCGCGCGCCCGCCTTCTACGAGGAGCCGCGCTACGACGATCCGTTCTTCCAGGACGCCTTTCGTGAGCTCAATGGTCTGCTTGCGGCCGAGCTCGACGGCAACCCGCTCGTCGAGTACGTGGACACGTTCATGTACGGCTTCTGGGGCGAGGGCCACACGTGGCCGTTCACCAACCATCCGTTCCCGGACGACGCCACCGCGGAGCGGACGTTCGTGCGCATGTTCGACGTCCAGCTCGACTCGTGGAAGAAGACGCCGCTCGTGACGAACACGCAGCCGGACTTCAGCCGCGTCGGCAACGCCGAGCTCGTCGACCGCACGATCCGGAGCCACAACTGGCTGCGCACCGACACGGTCTTCATCGAGAACGAGCAGATCGAGGCGCTCAGCAACCGGCCACCGTGGGCGGCGGCGATTCTCGAGGTCTCCATGTCGGACGGCACGCCCGATTCGCTCGAGATCGACGAGGGTCTCACGCTGACGGACAACGCGATCGCGCACGTCATGGACCTCGGCGCGAACTACTGGTCCCTCTGGAACTGGCACAAGGAGGGCGCCGAGAACGTGCTGCGCTACTACCGGCGATATCCCGAGATGATCGACACGATCGCGCGGCGGATCGGCTACCGCGTGCGCCCCGCCTGGATCTGGTCGTACGACGGCAACGGACAGACCGGGCTGGTGGTCGGCCTCGTCAACGACGGCATCGCGGGCGTTCCGGGCGTGCTGCGCATGACGCTTCGCGACGCGGAGGGATTAGTCCTCGTCAGCGGGTGCATCGACGCGGGATGGCCGGTGCCCGGCAGGGTGAGGCAGGCGCGCCTTCCGCTTCCGCGCGGAACGGCGTGGGAGGGACTCCGCCTCTCGGCCGAGATCCACGTCAAGGGGCAGCGCCATCCGGTGCGCTGGGCGTGCCGGCAGAAGCTCGAGCCCGACGGCTCGCTGCGCCTCCGGCGCACGCCCGGCGTCGGCTAGCCGCGGGGCTTCCCGCTGCCCGCTTCCGGCTTCCCGCTTCCCGCTTCCCGCTACTCGGGGCGCGCCTCGAGGAGCCGATGGCCCTCGAAGGAGACGCTGACTCGCGGCCGCGGCCCGTCGACCGTCCCCAGGTCGCGGCCGTTCTCGTAGTCGACGACACGGTAGCGGCGCGCCTCGAGCCCTCGCAGCTCGACGTCGCCGCGGAAGCGGTCGCCGTAGAACGCGTAGTAGAGCGAGTCGCCCTTCCGGATCGCGTGCGCCTCGGGCCGGTCGAAGCCGATGTCGTACAGGCCACCGAGGTACTCGCCCTCCGAGAGCCGCTTCTCCTGATAGAGCCTGACCCAGAACGCCCACTTCTCTTCTTTCGCGGGGGTCAGCAGGAGCTTCTTGTCCTTCTTGCCGGGAGCGCCGGGCCACGCGAAGTTGGTGCCGACGACGCCCCCGACTCCGACCGTCGATGCGAAGTCGTCGCCGCCCGTGCTCAATTCGACGTGATCGCCGAAGTAGGCGATGGAACCTCCCGTCAGCGCTTTCAACGTCTTGCCCTTGAGCCGCACCTGCCAGGAGCTCTCCGGATCCGAAGCCACGGTCATGTTGAGGTAGGGCAGAGTGAAGAACGAGTAGGCCGTCCCGCACGGACAGATCTCCACCAGCGCCCCCGGACGGGTGGCCTGCGCCTCCTCCCAGACCGCGCGGAAGAAACCGGGCACGCCTTCCGGCGAATCCTCCGGCGACGCGTGTTTGTGGGAAGGGTTGAAACACGGCGGCGCGCCGTTCAGGTGCTGGCCGTCGATCTTGAGGCCGTCGTAGCCCCAGTCGCCGAGGGCGCGGCGAACGAAGGCCCGCGCGTCCTCGCGCACGTCCGCAAGCGCCGGGCAAAGATAGAAGGCGTTCCACCAGCTGACCTTGCGCGTCGACCCGTCCCGATTGCGGAGCAGCCAGTCGGGATGTTCCCGCTCGGTGCGAGACCCCGGGTCGGCGCTCAAAGGACTCCACCAGAGCTGCGCCTTGAGCCCCGCGGCGTGCACTTGGTCGACGAACGCCTTCATGTCCGCGTCGCCGCGCGGGAACTTCGCGGGCGTGGGACTCCAATCGCCCTCGGCGACCTGCCAGCCGTCATCGAGGGTGACCCAGCCGAAGCCGAGTCTCTTCACGACCGGAATCGTCGCCACAACCTGCCCGACCTCGAAGTTCGTACGCACTTGATCCCCGGCGTATGCGCACCAGATGGGCTCGAACGCGCTCGGCGGCGCGGTCGGCAGGCGCACACCCTGTTTGAGCATCAGCTCGCGGTATGTGACGAGCGGCTGAAAATGATCGCCCCGGTGGACGGCGGCGAACGTCCGAAGAGTGGTCAGCTTCTCGCCGGGCGCCAGGGTCCGCCCGGCCGCCGCGCGCACGCCGAGGGTCGCGAGATCGCGAGTCGGCCTCGAAACCGGAAGAGAGACGCTCTTCGGCACGAGCTCCAGGTGACCCACGGCGAGCCCGGCGTCGCGGCGCCAGACGTCGACGACGGGAGTGCCGCCGCCATAGTCGTCGGCATTCATGCCCTGGAAGTTCTCCTGACGGAACCCTTTCTTCAGCGGCAGCACCCAGTCCGGACGCTTCTCGTAGGAACCGCTCTGGTAGGACCAGAATGCGGGCTCGGCCTTTCCCGCCGCGGCGATCGCGTAGCGGTTCTGGACCCATGCTTCGATCGCGAGCGGCTGCGCTCCCGTGTTGGAGTACGTCGTCTGCATCACCGCGACCTGCGGCCAGTCGTCGTAGAAGTCGATCTCCACGGCTTTCTCGAGGCCGGATGCACGGCCCACGATCCGGTGGCGGCGGCCGCCTCCGAGCGCATCCGAGAACGGCTCCTCGGTTTGATCCACGAAGGCGAAGTCGTTCCTCTCGCCTCCGGCCGCCTGCAGCGTCTCGGAGGCGGAGAGCGGGCCGATCTCGACTCGACTCCCGTCGAAGATCGCGACGACACGGGAATGCAGGCGCTCGTCGAACTCGACCTCGATGCCCCGGCCCCGAACGGAGATCGCGGCCGCAGGGGCGGGAAGGAAGAGGGAGCTCGCGAGAAGCGCGGCCGCGCCGCCCCGTCCGGTCCGTGTCGTCAGGCGTCTCAGAAGTACAACCGCAGTCCCCACTGGATCTCCCGCATCGGCGACGCCAGGCCCGTGATCGTGCCGCCGGAATCGCTGTCGACGAACGGGTCCGGCTGCGCGAAGTTCGCGCGGTTGGCGACGTTGTAGACCTCGAGTCTAAACTCCAGCGACAGATCCTGTCCGACGGCGAATCGCTTGGCGAGATACAGATCGACGTCGAAGAAGTCGGGCCCGGTCAGACTGTTCCGCTCCGCGTTTCCGAAGGTGTAATCCGCGGGAACGGTATACGCACCCGTGTTGAACCAGTGGTTCGGGGAGCGATCCGCCACCGAGGGATCTCCCGTCTGGTCGGGTCGGATCGAGCCGAAGGTCCCGGTGTTGGACGGGTCCACGCCGATCAGAGGCGTGAAGGGGAATCCCGACCCGTACGTGATGATGCCGCCGAACTGCCAGCCGCCGAGCAGGGCCTCCACGATCCCGCCGGAATTCAGGTGGGCTCGGCCCTGGCCGAACGGAAGATCCCACGTCCAGCTCCCGGAGACCTTGTGCCTCTGGTCGCCGTCGGACCGGCCGTAGTCGGAGGCGACGTTCAGGCTGTTCTGCGGCCACGGCGAGTTGAGGCCGATCTCGCCCTGATCGCTCTTGGCGACGCCGTACGCGTAGGAGGCCAGGAACCAGAGTCCCGAGCCGAGCCGCTTCGTCAGCTTGAGCTGGAACCCGTTGTACTGGGACCTGCCCGAGTTCTCGATCGATGCGAAGTTGCCGTATTGCGGGTACGGGCGCCGCTCCTGGACGTCTCCGGGCGCGGGCGTGGGCTGGTTGCGATCCCGAAGGACCTGCAGATGCAGGCCGCGGGTTCCGACGTAGCCCACCTCGACCGCCATGTCCCAGGGCAGGGAGTGCTGGACCGCGAGGTTCCACTGCTCGTAGTAGGGGCTCTTGAAGTTCTCGTCCACGGTGATCAACATGGGGAACTCGGCGTCGTCCGGATTGACCGACGGAAAGCCCTGGTCGACGATGGCCGCGGGAGTGACCCCGAAGTCGCTGAACCGGCTGACCGAGAAGAAGAACGGCGGATTGAAGCCGAGCTGAAACGCGGTCCGCGGCTCCTGGTTGTTGTAGAACATGCCCCAGCCTCCGCGGACGACCCAGGTGCCGGTTCCGCCCGGGGTCCACGCGAACCCGAGGCGCGGCGCGACGTTGTTCTCCTGGACGTTGATGAGCCCGCGCGAGTTTCCGTCCTGGTTCGCCACCTCGATCTGGCCCGTCGCGAAGTTGAAGTTGCTCTGGCGGTCGAGCGACTCCTTCGTGGCGGACGTGTACTCGTAACGCAGGCCGACGTTCACGGTCAGGTCGTTGGTGATGCGCCAGTCGTCCTGAAGGAACGCGGCCCAGTACCAGGTGGTGTTCTTCACGTCGGTGATGTTCTGGATGTCGGTCTGCGACGCGTAGCCCAGGAACGCGTCGCCCAGCGGATCTCCCGTGAACTCACCGTCGAACCGGAAAGCGCCGCGCGGCTGCGGGATCTGGAACAGGTCGAACTTCGACTGCCGGACCATGGCGCCGCCGCGGAAATTGTGATTCCCGACGAGGTACGTGACCGTGTCCGAAAACTGAAGCTCCTGCGAGAGCGTGTAGGTCGGATTGAACTCCGGATCGCCGATGAACGCGTACTGATCGGGGGCGAAGACGGTCAGGCCGTTGACCCTCGGGTCCTGCGGGACGCCGGGCACCTGAAGGTTCTGCGGCGGGATGAAGGTGCCTCCGATCGGGACTCCGACGCTCGTATTCAGCCGGTTCAATCCGGCCCGGAACTCGTTGAACGTTTTTTCCGTGAAGATCTTCGAATAGCCGACGGCCGCGCCCCAGGTCTCGCGGCTCGTGTCGCCCGTGCCGTAGTCGCCGCCGCCGGCGATCCCCGGCAGCGGAGCCGGAATGACGCGGCCCTGGTTGACGTAGGAGCCGCGGCCGAAGACCGAGTCGCTGTCGGTGACGTTGTCGTCGAAGCGCAGGTCTCCCTGGTAGGTGTCCGTCGTCACGGTGGGGGCGACGACGTAGTTGTTGCGCAGCCCCTCGCGATTGGGGCTCGGGTAGAGGTTGATGAAGTTTCGCGCCAGGGGAGACATGCGATCGGCCGGGATGACGTTGCCCGGGAACGGCTGGCCCGTCTGCGGATCGATGAGGACCGGATTGCCCTCTTCGGAGAAATCCCCGTTCCGCATCCGGTCGGTGGGGACCGAGAGGGTCAGCGTGTCCGAGCGCGTCTGGTTCGTGCCCTGGAAGTCGGCGAAGAAGAAGGCCTTTCCGCTGCGGATCGGCCCGCCGATCGTTCCGCCGTACTGGTAGTAGTGAAACGGCGGCTTCGGCTCGTCCGGATCCGCGAAGTAGTCCCGGGAATCGAGAGCGCCCTCGTGCCCGAACAGGAACGCGGTGCCCTTCACGTCGTTGGTTCCCCCCTTGATCGTCATGTTGATGACGGCGCCGCCGCTGCGGCCGAACTCCGCCGAGTAGTTCGACGTCTGGGTCTTGAACTCCTGGATCGCGTCGAGGTTGGGCTCGATGATCGGATGGCCGGGGCTGTCGTTGTTGTTGTTGTCCACGCCGTCGAGCAGGTAGTTGGTCGCGGAGGCCCGCATCCCGTTGACGAGGAGCGTGTCCTCCTCGCCGGCATTTCCGTTGCTGCCGCCGTGGACCTGGACCGCGCCCGGCGCGAGGGCCGCGAGGGGCACGAAGCTGCGGCCGCTGACGGGAAGAGCCTCGATCTGCTTCGACTCGATCACCTGGCCGAGCGACCCCTCCTGGGTCTGAAGGACGGGCGCTTCCGTCGTGACCGTCACCTCGGTCTCGCTGCCGAGCGAGAGCGTGATGTCGATGCGCAGCCGATCCTGGATCCGGACGTCGACGTTGTCGCGAACCGCTCCCCGGAAGCCCTGGAGAGACACCGCGATCGTGTACGTGCCGATCGATAGGCCCACGGCCTCGTAGTAGCCCCGGGCGTCGGTCGTCAATCGGGTCGCGATGTTCGTCTGCTTGTGCGTCACCGTCACCGTCGCGCCGGGGAGCACTCCCCCGCTCTGATCCGAGATGGTGCCCAGGATCGATCCGGTGTCGACCTGGGCCGCCGCGGGGGCGGCGGCGAACGCGAGAACGACGAGCCCGATCGGAAGAAGCCGAGGGTTCTTCATGTCCTCTCCTCTTGCCCGGGGCCGGGAAGACCGCGGGGGCGTGGCTCGAGCGAGCAGATGGCGGCGGAGTTGGCTCGGGGGGTCGCTCGAGATACCTTCTTCATCGCAAAAGAAACAAAAGCAAACGAAAGTACCCGCAATCATAAGCGCATGAGCGGATCTGTCAACTCTTTTGACTTGCGGGCGGAAAGGGGGAAAAGGGATGTCCGGGCGCGAGTCGGACCGGGGGCCGACCGAGGGGGCGGGGAG
>Ga0068864_100005313_pt1 | contig 10547 bp, 13 predicted proteins | sample KBSSwiS72_FD_66586 | JGI IMG/M metagenome (GOLD analysis project Ga0068864, IMG submission 66586) | Switchgrass rhizosphere microbial communities from Kellogg Biological Station, Michigan, USA - KBS Switchgrass S7-2 | ecosystem: Host-associated > Plants > Roots > Rhizosphere > Soil ...
CCTCGAGCCGCAGATGATCCCGGGTGGATAGCTCGAGACGGACCCCGAACCTGCGCCGGCTTTCGCGATGCTCAGGCTGCTCGGCGACTTCAGGACGAACCCATATTCGGCGTCCGGACCGCTCGTCGGGCTGAACACCAGCTCGGCGTCGTAGGGCCTCGTGAAATTGCAGTCGTACGAGGACGTGCAGAGGTTGCTGGCCGAGTCCGCGGTGATCTGCACGAAGATGTGCCACAGGTCGGAGCTCGTCTTGGCAAGCGGGAAGATCTCGAGGCACGTGCCGCTCGTCATGCCGCCCTGACGATCGCAGACCATCGTGTGATCCTCGATGAAGGTGTCGTTGTTGTGCTTGCGGGCCTCCTCGAAGATCTCGCCCGTCCCGTTCCCGAACGGCGCGATCTGGACGCACCAGTGGCCGGCGCACGGGTCGTCGGCCGCCACCGTCCGTGCCCCAATCGGCGTGGCGAGCAGTCCGACGAGGAGGGCCGCGAGTGAGGCCACCCGTGGAATTCGCGCTGCCATCGTCCACCCCGATTCGCCCGATCGTCTCGGCCGCCGCCGGGATACGGCTCGATCCTCGGGATTCGCGCCCGCGAGCGCATCGGTCATTCGACCGACGGGCCGGCAAATCGGCCCCGGACGATACCCTTGGATCTCCGAGGCAGGAGGCGCACGATGCCGGCACGATCGTGGCAGGAGATGCGGGTCGAGATCGAGGAGCGGCTCGTCCGCGATACCGGCATGGACATCGCGGCGTGGAACGCGAGGGTCCGCGCCGAGGCGGCCCCGAAGAACCAGCCTGACCTTCGATCCTGGCTCATCCGGCATGGCGTGACCGGCTACGGGGCGATGCTCCTCGTCTACGAGACGTTCGGCTACCCCGACTACCTCGAGGCGACCGCCGACGAGCTCCTCGACGGACAGTACGCGGACCGCCCGAATCTTCGACCGATCCACGACGCGGTCGTGGCGGCTCTCCCTTCCATCGGTGAGGTCGAGCTGCAGAACCGGAAGACGTACGTCGCGCTCATCGGGCCGAAGCGGACGTTCGCCTCGATCCAGGCGACGACGAAGTCACGAGTCGACGTCGGCCTGCGGCTGGATGGCGTCGCGCCGTCGGGCCGGCTCGAGGCCGCGAAATCGATCGGCCAGAGCTCGATGACCCACAAGATCGGCCTGGCCTCTCCGGCCGACCTCGACGCCGACGTGCTCGGCTGGATCCGCCGCGCCTACGAGGCGAACGCCTGATCCGCTTCTCGGCCGAGGCTCGCCGAGCCCGGCTCGCGGCGCGACACCACCTGGCGCCCGCCGCCCTCGCCGCATCGCCGCTCGAGGCGTCGGCGGACCTCGTCGGGTTCCACGGCACCGACCCGACCTCGGCCTACCTCGCCTGCTGGGCCCGCGTCGGCGACTTCGCGATCGCCGACCTCGACCGCGCCCTGTACGAAGATCGGAGCCTGCTGAAGATCCTCGGGATGCGGCGGACGATGTTCGTCGTGCCGGTCGAGCTGGCCTCGGTCATCCAGTCGGCGTGCACCGAGGCAATCGCGAAGCGGGAGCGGGCGCGCCTGGTCCGGATGGTCGAGGAGGCCGGGATCGCGACGAAGGCAGGGCCGTGGCTCGCGACCGTCGAGGCGGAGACGCTCGAAGTCCTCCATCGCCTCGGCGAGGCGACGGCCGCCGACCTCACGAAGGAGGTCGAGGGCCTGCGCGCCCAGATCCCGTTCGGCTCTGGGCGCTCCTGGCAGGGCACGGTCGGTGTCTCGACGCGGATGCTGTTCCTGCTCTCCGCCGAGGGCCGGATCATCCGCGGCCGGCCGAAGGGCACGCTCGTCTCGAGCCTGTATCGCTGGGTCCCGATGGACCGCTGGGTCGCCGGCGGCCTGCCGTGGATTCCGAAGGAGCAGGCCCAGGCCGAGCTGGTCCGGCGCTACCTCGGGCGGTACGGACCAGCCACGCGCAACGACATCCAGTGGTGGACCGGCTGGACCGTCGCCGAGACGAAGCGTGCGCTCGGCGCGATCGGGGCCGTCGAGGTCGACCTGGGCGATGGCGCGACCGGATGGGTCCTGGCCGGCGACAACGAACCAGGCGAGCTCGACGCGGCGGACGGCGCGACGGCGCCGTGGATCGCGTTCCTGCCCGCGCTCGACGCGACGGTCATGGGCTGGCAGGAGCGGGACTGGTACCTGGCGCCGCACCGGCCGCGGCTCTTCGACACGAACGGGAATGCCGGACCCTCGATCTGGCTCGACGGCCGGGCAGTCGGGGGCTGGGCCCAGCGCCGCTCAGGCGAGATCCGGTATCAGCTCCTCGAGGACGTCGGGCGCGAGGCCGCGGCCCAGATCGAATCTCGCGCCGATGCGCTTGGTGCGTGGCTCGGCCAGCTGCGGTTCCTGCCGCGCTTCCGAACGCCGGTCGAGCAGGAGCTCACGGCTTGAGCTGGGCGAGTAACGTCGCAGTGTCGAACTGGTGCCAGTGCTCGATGACCTGGCCGTCGCGCAGCCGGAAGATGTGGATCTCGTCGATCGAGTAACGCCGGCCGCTCGGCGGCTGGCCCATGAACGGGCCCGTGTGGCGAGCGCTCGAGGTCAGGCGAACCGCGACGCGATCACCCTCGGCGATCATGTCGTGGATCTCGAATCTCGCCTCGGTGACGCCCGCGCCGGCCCGGTGCATCGCCTCTTTCAGGGCCGCCCGGCCGTGTTCCATCTCGCCCCACGTGTGCGGCGCGAAGTCCTCGGCGGCGAGCTCATCGACCGCATCGAGGTCCTGGTGGCCGAAGATCTCCTCGATGAACCGCCGCACGACCGCCTTGTTCGCTTCCAGGGAGTTGCCGATCGGAGCGCGTTCTTTGGTCAACATCCCCTACTCGTAGCACGCGCTCCGTCGAGCGGAGTCCGCCCGATGGCCGCCTCGGGTTGCAATCGGCGGGCAAACTGCCGACGTGCGCACGATCCCCGAACCGATCGCCTGGATGCTCCCGCCGCTCGTCGCCGACCTCCGAGCCGCGCTCGGCGGTGACCTCGTCGCGGTCTACCTCTACGGATCGGCGATCAATGGCGGCTTCGAACCGGGCTGGAGCGACCTCGATCTCATCGTCGTCACCGAGCCTGCGGCCGACGAGCTCGATCTCGACGCACTGAGCGCGGTTCACGATCGCCTCGCGACGCGGGAGCCCGATTGGGAGCATCGCCGTGACATCGCCTACGTCGGGCGAGCCACGCTCGCGAGCTTCCGGGCCGGTGGCTCGGTTGCGTCGATCAGCCACGACGATCCACTGCAGGTCACGCACGACGCCGACGACTGGCTCCAGACCTGGTACCTCGTGCGCACGGCGGACGCGCCGATCGTCGGGCCGCCGCCGAGCGACCTGATCCCGCCGATCAGTCCCGAGGAGTTCGTGCGTGCGGTCGCGCTCGATGCCGATCGGATCGTCGGGCTGACGTCGCCCGATTCCTGGTCCGGCCCACTGACCTACACGATCCTCACGCTCTGCCGCGTGCTCGTGGCGCTCGACACGGGAGCGGTGATCTCGAAGCAGGACGCCGCGGCGGTCATCGCCGAGCGCAAGCCCGAGTGGCGCTGGATGCTGGACGCCTCCCTGCGCGTGCGTCGCGAGGAGGCCCGCCTGCCCCTGAGCCCCGAGGAGCAGGCGGCGGCCCCGCGCCTGATCGAGGAGCTCGTGACCGAAGTCCGCGCCCGACGTTAGGGGAACCGCGCCGCTACGCGAACCGCCTCCCGCCGAGCACGACCGCGACCGGCCAGCGGAGCACGTCGGGATCCTCGCGGGGATCGTCCTCGAACGTGATGACATCGGCCGGTCCACCGGCCTCGAGCGACGCGCGACCGAGGAACTCACGGGCCGTCGTGGTTGCCGCCCGCAGGGCCGCCCTCGGGCTCAGCCCGAACTCGATGAGCGAGCGGATCTCGTCCACGACCGTGCCGATCGTGTCCGTCCCGGCGAGAACGGCCACGCCGAGGCGTTCCGCTGTCGGGAGCATGGTCCGGTAGTTCGCAAGCACTGCCTCGCGGCGCTCGACGAGGTCGGGTCGCGCATCCGCGGCGAGCGGCCGCGCGAACGCCGACATCGTCGGGGTCCAGGCGATCCGCCGTTCGGCCATCACTCCGAGCGTCGCCTCGTCGAGGCGGCAGCCGTGCTCGACCGAGTCGATCCCGGCGTAGACGAGCTCGCTGACGCCCTGCCACTGCGTGTGCGCCGCAACGCGACCGCCGGCGGCGTGGACGCGCTCGATCATCGCCCGAAGCGCGTCGATCGGATAGGACAGCTCCGAGGTTGTCCAGTCGGCGATGACCTTGATCCACGTCGCCCCACGGGCCAGCTCGGTGAGCGCCGACGGGACAAGCGCTTCGGCCGGCACCGGCCGGTGGTAGCGCTCGTAGAAGCGGCCCTCCGGTGCGTGCCAACGGCCCGCGGCGAGAAGCGTCGGCAGCTCGGATCCGGTCTCGAGGTCGAGCGTCGCGCTCTGCGGCGATCCGACGTCGCGCACGAGCAGGACCCCCTCGTCGCGCAGCCGGAGCAGGTTTCGGGCGCCCGTGGCGGCGTCCGCCGGCTCGCCATTCGCCACCGTGATGTGGGCGTGGGCGTCGACGAGGCCCGGGAGCGCGAATCGGCCCGGCAGGAGGGGCGCCCGCGGCACCCGCTCAGCGGTGAACGCGCCGTCGCGGATCCAGAGCGGCCGCTCCTCGCCGTCGGGCAGGAGGACCGGCGGCAGCTGCCAGGCGCCGGCGTCGGTCATGAGCGGATCACGACTCGGCGCCGGCAAGCACGGCGCGATGCTGCCAGACGAACGGCACGATGAGGACGAGCAGTGCCGCATAGGCGCCGACGTACACGGCTCCGAGGGGCCGGTTCGCGAGATCGAACGCAGCGAAGTTCGCGAACGCCGCGATGAGCGTCGGCACGATGAGGAACCCGGCGGCCAGCGCGAGCCAGACGCTCGCCGAGTGGCTGCGCCGGATTGCGGCGATCAGGGCCCCGATCGCGAGTGACAGGTTCAGCGCGCCGAAGGCGCGGACCGTGAAGAGCGTCACCGGTTCGGGAAAGACCTTGCCGCTCGTCGCCGGCGAGACCGTCCCCGCGAACGTGACGCCGATCGCGAGCGCGCCGAGGAGCACGGCGAGCGCGAGAAGCGCGAATCTGACGCCGGCCGCGACCGAGCCGCTGTCGCCGCCGTGGATGTCCTCGCCCCTGGCCGCGCGATGGACCAGCTCGAGCAACCCGAAGCCGCCGCTCGCCAGCGTGAGCGCGAGCGACACCACGTACGGCACCGCCAGCGGCGCGCCGACCTGGAACGCCGGCTTATCGACGAACACCACGAGGATCTCGCTGAGCCCGAACAGCCAGACGAACGTGAGCACCGGCAGGACCGCTCCGATCGGGCCGCGCCGCCCGCCGATCCACGAGAAGCAGGTCACGCCGATGCACCAGCCGCCGATCGTCATCGCGACGAACGGGGTGACGGTCCACGGGAACCGTTCGGCCGCCCAGGCCGGCGCGAGGAACAGGAGCCCGCCGAAGCCGAGATACGCGACGGCCGTCACGCGATGCACACCACGGGCAATCGGGGTCAGCACCGTTTCACGCTAGCAACTGCCGCCAGGCGCGATCGCCTCGATGCGCAGGCCGTCATAGCGCGCGACGAGATCGGGCGGGCTGTCGCTGTAGATGTTCGGACCGACCTCGATCGAACCCGCCAGGTCGGGCCGCTCGATCGTCGCGGCGAGCGTCCAGGTCGTCGCGCCCACCGGACGCTTCTCGAGGCTGAACGTCGTTCCGATCCGGCAGATCCGGAGCTCGGCGCTCCCGGTCGGCCACGCGGGCCCGTCGAAGATGCTGTTCGCGTTCGTCGTCGACTTCGTCTCGACCGAGAGGCCGTCCGCATCGCTGCCGACGACGATGTGGACGTAGTCCTCTGAGATCGACTGGGCCCGGGCCATGAGCCCCGCCAGCTGGACGGTCCCGTCGCCGCCGGGCGCCCGGGTTGGGTCGCTGAACCGGGCGGTGCGCACGGTCGCGCTGACTCGGAAGTCACCGTCGACCGACATCCAGAACAGCACGCCGCGCGATGCCTGGAACCACAGGGCTCGCTTCGTCAGGTGCATGACGAGCGTCGAGCCGTCGACGCTGATCTCGACGGACGCGGGGCTCACGATCGACCAGGCCTCGAAGCCGGGGATCTGGGTCGACGAGGGCGTCGGCGTGCCGCGGGTCGAGGCGGTCGGCGTCACGCTCGGGCCTTCGGTGGGCCCGTTCGAGCCGACCGTGCTGAGCACCGTCGGGATCGCGCTGGTCCCGCACCCGGCCAGGACCGCGGCGACGGCGGTAAGCCCTGCGACAGCCCGGAGCCTCAAGTGGCGGACGCCTCGGAGGCCACCCAGCCGGCACGCCCGAGAATCTGGTTCACCACCGTGGTCTTCGCGTCGGCGTAGTCCTGCATGTGCTCGAAGGTCCCCGCGGCCAGGTCGAGCTTTGCCCGTTCGTACAGCTCGCGGTCGTCGTCGTGCGTCCGCAGCCAGTCCCGGAAGCGGAGCATCTTGTCGATCTCCGGCGAGCCGATCGTGAACGTGTGGAGGTTGATGTCGGTGTTCGGGCCCCTGAAGAGCCGGTGCTCGAACCAGTCGGGCTCGCGCAAGGTGAGCGGATATCCGGCTGCCTCGAGATCCAGCGCGTAGGCCGCCTCGTCGGACGAGTCGGCGACAGCCAGGATGATGTCGATCCGGGGCTTCGCGGCGAGCCCTGGCACGGAGGTCGAACCGGCGTGTTCGACCAGGAGCGCCCGAGGCCCGAGGACCGCACGGATCCGTTGCGCTTCTCGCTCGAAGAGCCCGGGCCAGGCCGGGTCGTAGGCCACGATGACGACCTTGCCGCCCGCGAGCGGCTTCCGGGGCACGACATAGATCGACGGGTCCCGTTCGGGTGTCGTCATCGGCCGAGTCGCAGATAGCCCGTGGCGAAGTCCGGGGTGACCCGCAGCGTCTCGATGTGTGGCGCCGCGCCCGCCATCCGTTCGCGGAGGCCCTGGAAGTGGGCGGCCATCGATGGCGCGTCGGCAAACACGTGGACGATCGTCACCTCGGCGCCGGCGTCGTCGACGTACGGGAGGAAGGCCAGGGTCCGAGGCTTGTCGCGCTCGATTCCGGGGACCCCGTCGGCAAGGAAGGCGCGCAGCGCGCCGAGTTGGCCATCCCGGACGCGACTGTGGGTGATGAACACGATCGGATCCATGGCTCGCCTCCTACTTCAGCTCCCCGCGGAGCATGTCCATGAGCAGGCCGTCGTGGAAGCGGCCGTCCTGGCCCCGCTCGTAGTTCCGCATCAGGCCGACGCGCCGGAAGCCGACCCGCTCGTACGCGGCGATCGCCCGCTCGTTCGCGGCCGCCGGGTCGATCGTCAGGCGGTGGTGGCCGCGGACCTCGAAGAGGTACCGGGCGAGCGTCCGGATCGCATCGGGCCCGAAGCCCCGTCCGCGGCCGTCGGGCCCGAGGAAGATGTCGATGCCGGCGTGCCGATAGTCGGGCTCGTTCTCCTCCGCGTACTGGACGTAGCCGACGATCGCGTCGCCGGACAGGATCGCGAAGCCATGGGCATCGTCGTCGTAGAGATCGGCCGCCGCCACGTCGAGGTCCTCGGGGCCCCACCAGCGGCGGACCTCCGGGTCGGCAAGGATCCCGAGCAGCGTCGGCCGGTCGGCATCGGCGATCGGTCGCAGGACGACGAGCGCGCCGGGGAGCTGGTCGGGGTCCCTGGGTTCGCTGGTCACGGCCGGAGGGTACGCTTGGCGGCATGCAGGTCCACGCGCTCATGCTCGCCGACAGCGCCCAGGCGGTCGACGGCAAGCTCTACATCCTCGGCGGCGCGTGGAACATGCTGCGGTTTCCGACGTTCCCCGCGTCGCTGATGGTCGGGATCGCCGTGGCGATCGACGTCGACTGGAACGAGACGAACCGGCGGCACCACCTCGACATCCACTTCGAGGACGCCGACGGCAACGAGATGGAGCCCCGCATAGGCGCCGACTTCGAGGCCGGCCGCCCACCGGGCGCGATCGCCGGCGCGGAGCTCCGGATCGTCCTCGCGGTCAACGGCCCGCTGAGCATCCCGGGCCCGGGCTCGTACGCCGCGGTCGCGACGATCGGCGGCGAGGAGCTGGCGCGCTCCCGGTTCCAGGCAGCTTCGGCCGGGTCGACCGGGCCCACAGGCAGCGTCAACTAGTCGGCTAGCATCTCGTGACTGTGCCCGTCCGAACGCGCCTCGCCGCCGTCCTCGCCGCGGTCGTGATCGCGGCCTGCAACGGCTCGTCGCCCGCCACGAGCCCGGCGCCCTCGGAAAGCCCGAAGCCGCATGCGACCGCGTCGGTCATGGAGCCGATCGGGACGCCCGCCCCCTCGCCGACCCAGGTCGGCGTCGCGCCGCTGCCGACCCCGGATCTCGGGCCGGCGACCGCGACCTTCGACATCGACGGCGACCCCGACGTCGCCGGCGACGTGACCTTCACATCGATTCGCTGCGGCGAGCCGTCGTTCGACAACACGATCATCGACATGTACGGCAAGACCGGCGGCGGGCGCCCGATCCGGATCATCTTCATGCGGACCTCGAACGTCGTCGATCTCTACGCCGAGTACGGCCGGATCAAGATGACGATCTGGGCCGGCTCCGGGGCGAACTACACGTATCGGACGTTCGTCGGCGACGAGGTCTACGGCTTCGATGCCTTCGGCGGCGGCACCGCCGACTACGAGCTCACCGAGCAGGTCCCCGACGTGCCCGGCAAGATCGGGAAGGTCGGCAAGGTCGAGGGCGATGTCCATTGCAACAACCAGTCGACGCCCGGAACGTCGACCATCGCGTTGTCGGGCACGCTCCCGGGGGGCGTGAAGGGCCGGATGTCGCCGGTGAGCGTGCAGTGCTTCGACACGACGGCCGGGCATCTCGTCTCGATCATCGGACTGGCGCAGGGCGATCGACCGTACCTCGTCACGATGCAGCTGGCCGCTGACGGCTTCACGGTCGCGATCGCGCCCCGCACCGGGGCCGCGACGATCTACCACGGGACAGGTGGCGTGACGCTGACCGGGACCGGAGCCTCCGTGGGCGGCACCGCGGCGGCGGCCGGCTCGTCCGCCGCGAGCCTGCAGCTCGCCGGCGACGCGACCTGCGCGGTGCCGTTCGGCGGCTAGCGGGATGAGCCACCCGGCCGCGTTCCACTACGGTCCCGGGCATGTCGTGATGTACGCGAACCCGGAGTTCCAGGCGGAGTTCGGCAGCACCTGCCTCGGCCAGCCGGCACGCGAGGTGATGATCGACCTGCCGCCTCGGGCGTTCGAGGTCATGGACCTCGTCCTGCAGCGTGGCAGGCCGCTGGCACGCCGAATCCGGATCGGATCGAGCCTCCGGCGCCTCGTCGCGGTCCCTCGGGTGGACCCTGAAAACGGTGAGGTCTACGGCGTGGTGAGCCACCTCGTCACCCCGTAAGGGGTAGGTGCACACTGGCACCATCGGGTCATGGCCCCGCAGCGATCGGAGCCCCATCGTCGCTCACGTGGTGACGAAACCGCGGTCCCGTGCCGTCCGCATCCCTGGTCGGGCCGCGCTCCTGAGCGCGCTCGCCACGGCCGCGCTGCTCTTCGCGCTCACGGGCACCGCCGCGTTCGGCGCAACCACGATGGCGGCCGCCTGCGATGGCGTGAACCTGCGCACCGGCGCGGGCACGAGCTACGCGATCAAGACGAGCATCAAGACCGGCACCCAGGTGACCGTCGCCGCGACGGTCAGCGGCGGATCCTGGAGCACGACCTGCGCCGGCAAGGCCGTCGCGGGCAGCAGCTGGTATCGGATCAGTGCGGTCAGCGGCAAGAGCGTCTCGACCCTCTACGGGGTCACGTACGTCTACGGCGCCACGGGCCTCTTCAAGGCGGTGGCCCTGCCGACCGCCCCGCCACCGACCGCCGCGCCGGCGGCCACCGCGGTTGCCTCCTCGGTACCGCCGCCGCCTCCGGGAGCGACGACGCTCGGCGCCGCGATCACGTTCTACGGCCGCGGCTACGGCCACGGCGTCGGCCTGTCGCAGTACGGCGCGTATGGCCGGGCCGCCGCCGGCCAGGACTACCTGACGATCCTCGGCCACTACTACCAGAACACGACGACCGGGGTCGTCGCGAACAGCCAGGTCCGCGTGCTCGTGCTGTCCGGCTGGGCGGCGTCGAGCACGAACCCGCTCCGCCTGTACGGGATCGGCGGGAACTGGACCTTCGACGGGATCGCCAAGGTGTTCCCCTCCGACGCGCAGGCGAAGCTCACCCCGACGGTCTCCGGAACGACGACCACGTGGCGACTGACCGTCTACGCGCTCGACGGCACGCTCCTGTATGACGCTCCGTCGACCGGTGATCTTCGGATGCGCCCGTCGACGAGCGCGACGCTGCTCCGCCTGTACTCGAAGCCCTCGACGTACGACCGCTACCGCGGCGTCCTCCACGTCATGGCCAAGACGACCGTGTCGGTCGTGAACGAGGTCCCGCTC
>Ga0068864_100005324_pt1 | contig 10540 bp, 11 predicted proteins | sample KBSSwiS72_FD_66586 | JGI IMG/M metagenome (GOLD analysis project Ga0068864, IMG submission 66586) | Switchgrass rhizosphere microbial communities from Kellogg Biological Station, Michigan, USA - KBS Switchgrass S7-2 | ecosystem: Host-associated > Plants > Roots > Rhizosphere > Soil ...
CCCGGCATCGGCGAGGCGATCGCGAGCGCAATCCGGGAAATCGTCCTGACCGGAAAGCTCAGCAAACTGGACACGCTGCGCGGCCAGGCGGCGCCCGAGGTGGCAAGCCTCGCCGATTATACGCGGCTCGATCCCAAGCGGGTTCTGCGTGTTTACAAGAAACTCAAGATTTCCTCGATAGAATCGCTGCGCGAAAAACTGGAAAGCGGCGAGATCGAATCGGCGCTCGGCCTGCGCATGGCGCAACATATCCGGCAGGGGCTGTCGGAAGCACACGCGATGCTGCTTTACCGGGCCGATGACCTGCGGGATGCGATCGAAGAGTTTCTACTCGCGAAATGCGCCGTGAAGGCGGTCCAGGTCGTGGGCGCCTGCCGCCGGCGCGTCGAGGTCATCGAGGAGATTGCGTTCGTGATTGAGACGGATGATTTTCCTGCCGTGGTCAGCAGGATGCAGCGTTATGGCGGCCGGACGGCGCTGCTTGAGTCATCCACCGAAGGTGCCGTCTTCGCTCTTGCCGCCGGCATCATCTTGCGCCTTCGGCCTTGTTCCGCGCGCGCCTGGGGTCTTTGTGTCATTGCGGAGACGGGGTCCCAGGCCCATCTGAAAAAGCTGGAGGTGATTACCGGAAGACTGACATCACTTTCCGGGAAAACGGCCTTCAAGACCGAAGCCGCCTTCTACCGCAAGTTCAGTCTGGCGTATATCGAGCCGGAACTGCGTGAGGGTTACGATGAAGTCGAACTCGCGGGGAAGAATGTGCTCCCGGAGCTTGTGACGGAGGCCGACATCCGCGGCGACTTGCATGCGCACAGTACGTCGAGCGACGGCGTGCATTCCGTCCAGCAGATGGCTACTGCCGCGCGCGAGCGCGGCTACGAATACATCGGGATCTCCGACCATTCGCAGAGCCTGAAAATCGCGCGCGGCGTTTCCGTGGATGATTTATGGCGGCAGATACGGTACATCGACAAGCTGAACGCGAAGGGTCACGGCATTCGCATCCTCAAATCGTCCGAGGTGGATATTCTGGCCGACGGATCGCTGGATTATCCGGATGAGCTGTTGAAGGCGCTGGACTACACCGTCTGTTCGATACATTCGCGCTTCGGCTTGAACCGGGAACAACAGACGGAGCGGATCATGCGGGCCATGGATAACCGGTATTTCAATATCCTGGGACATGCGACGGGACGCCTGCTGCTGAAGCGCCCCGGCTATGAGATCGACATCGCTCGCGTCGTAGACCATGCGCGCGGGAACGGCTGTTTTTTCGAAATCAACTCAAGTCCGGACCGCCTCGATTTGTCCGCCGAGAATACGCGACGCGCCTCGGCGGCCGGCGTCCTGATCGCCGTCAATACTGATTCTCATAGCATGGGTGAGTTACAACTGGTTGGGCGCGGGCTGGATCAGGCACGGCGGGCAGGTTTGGCAAAATCTGCGGTTCTTAACTGCATGTCTTGGCAAAAGCTTCACGGTCTGTTCAAAAGGTAAAGACCAACGTCTTGCTGCACCGGTCCACCGCTTATCGTATTTAACTGCGCTTCTGATCGCCCCGGTCGCCCTGACCTTTCAAGGACAATCGTCTTCGCTTGGCTTGGCCGGTCGGAGCTGAGCGACTTACCGACATTGGCCTGATCAAAGCTGAACTGACCGTCCTTGTCATGTCGGGCGTATAGTTTGTCGTTGCTGTGCGGCTGGATAACTTCTCGTTTCATGCTCCTTTTACAACACACCGGTTACCGTTGCAGGAAACATGGTGAAGATGGAGCCAAAAGTGCTGATCGTGCGCTAGGCCCGTGCGTCAATCATGAGACGAGGAGACTCAAATGTTCGATTGGATGCTGCCCGAGAAACACGCCATCGCCATCCTCAAAAAGGATCACGACACGGTCAAGGAGCTTTTCGAGAGATTCGAGAAGACTGATTCATCGGCGGAAAAGGAAAAGATCATCGCCCGGGCGGTGGATGAGTTGAAACTCCATGCCGTCATCGAGGAGGAAATTTTCTATCCGAGCGCGCGGAAGCATGTGGGCAAAGACCTGATGAATGAGGCCGATGAGGAGCACCATGTGGCACGGGTGCTGATGGCCGAGCTGGATGCCAACGCGGCGCCAGACCACCGTCACGCCAAATTCACAGTGCTGGCGGAAAGTGTGCGGCACCATATTAAGGAAGAAGAGACCGAGATGCTGCCGAAGGCCAAAGAACTCGATATCAACTTCGAGGCGCTTGGCCAGCAAATGCTCGCCCGCAAGAAAGCTCTCAAGAAAAATGGTATCCCGCGCGACGCCGAACATGTAATGCTCGTCAAGGCGAATGGTAAAAGCGACTCACCTGCGGCCTCGTCGACGCGAAAGTCGTCTGTCCTTCCCAAGGCCGCCACGAAGGCGCCTGCCGCAGGGGCAAGGAAATCTCGAAGCGCGCACGCGACTCGTTAGGAGGTCCGTATGGCAACAAAATCATCGAACGCGCAGTCGAAATCCCGCACGGGGAGCAAAGGGCAGCGCAAGATCCATAAGGTCATGAAGGAACACAAGGAGGGCACGCTGAAGTCTGGCAGCGGCAAGAAGGTAAAAAGCCGCAAACAGGCCGTGGCCATCGCCCTCAGCGAGGCGCGAAAGTCCGGCGCCAAAGTTCCCCGGAAGAAAAAGTCATAACGGGTATCGCGTCGAAGCCCTTCAGCCGCGACCACTGCGGGGCGCCCGCCATCCGGTCCCATTGTTGAGATGCAAAGCAGAATAGGCAAGCACGGCCGCCAACGAAATCGTCGCCAGGTTAATCGCGAAACTGCAAAGGCGCAGCAATATCACCGCTCTCACGGGCAGACCAATAACAGTGGCCGCGCCAAACCAGACGGGGAAGATCGCGAGCTGAACCGCGGCCGCTACGCCGATCAGATAACGCCGGCCCGTGTCGTCGGCATTCGAAAGTCCCGCCGCAATTCCGATGACTGCGGATATGGCGAAACTGCTCAACGGGCGTCTGAAATCCATGAAATGGATCGGCCCTCCTTGGACGGCGGCTACGACGGCTCCGGCTGTGTAGGCGAGGGCCGTGCTGACGGCAATCGCCCGCAATCCGCGCGCGATCAGGCGTCCGTCACGACTCCACAGACCGAAACCCATGGCCAGTACTTCCGCCAGGAACGGCAGAAACAGCGCGGCCACGACGATGGCTACTGCATTGTTATCGAGGATGCCGGTCGCCAGCAGAACGGCCCCAGCTGCGGCGCGGGCGACATAACTAGCCGTCACATGACTCAGCTGCCAGAGGTCCTGGATGACATCGGGAAAGGGCTCGCTCATGGGTTTCGTCAAGTCGGCAATCTCCGACCCGTCGACGATTGCGCGCACCTCGCGCGATGTCAGCGAATAGTCCGCCCCGCTCAGCGCTTCGGATTCAAGCAACGCCGCGACAAACGTACGCGCCCGCGGCGTGGATGTTTCCACGCTCACCACCTGGCGCCTTTCATCGGCGCCGTGAACGTAAACGTCGGCGACTGTAACCCGGTCTATGGAGGACGCCTGGGCCAGGCGTGCCACTTCAGGCACCAGACCGAGGGGGACCGTCGCTTTTATCTCATGCATGACGAAAAACTCCTTGCCGTAGGATGGAGCTGAAGCATGGCTGATCTCTCATCGCTCTCGAACCAACTTGACGTAAAGAAAAGCATTTGCCGGGCCATCATAGAAACGCCGAAGGGCTGCCGCAACAAGTTCGACTACGACCCCGAGTCAAACCTGTTCATGCTCGGCGGCCTGCTGCCGGAAGGGATGATGTTCCCGTTTGATTTTGGCTTCATTCCGTCAACTCTAGGCGAAGACGGCGATCCGCTGGACATCATGGTTCTTATGGATGCGCCCGCCCATGTCGGCTGCCTGATGGAAGTCCGCATCATTGGCATCATCACAGCGGAACAGACGGAAGACGGCAAGACGGAAACGAACGACCGGCTCCTTGGCGTTGCCATTCACTCTTACGACCACGAGGATCTGGAATCAATCGGGGATGTCAGCAAAACATTGCTTGACCAGCTGGAAGAATTTTTCATTTCCTACAACAAACAGCGCGGAAAGAAGTTCAGGGTGACGGGAGCGGGCGGACCGAAAAAGGCCCTGCGGTTTCTGAAGGCCGGCATGAAGGCCTACGTGGCGGAGCATGAGAAGTCGTAGCGGTGGACGTTAACCATTCAAGAGATGCGCGGCAATTTACAACTCCGGCATTCAATTGTAGAAGGCATGATTTCAAGCGATACAGCCGATGAAAACGCGGCGTCAGCAGGGCGTCGTCGTTCTGCTGTGAAGACTAAAAGGCTATCGCCTTCGGGATTAGCCACTCTTTTTCAGGTCCTCCAGTACGACGCTACCTCTTCAATACTCATCCAAGCGAGTATGCGCTTTCATCAACTCTTTCGAGCAATGGATAACTTGCCGGAAGCGTTCTTGATCCGATCGGTTTGACACAGAGAGCGGTTACAATTCCCGAAGTCATGTTTATAGCCGGGACCAGAGTTGCGTTCGGCATAGTATCGGGTTGCTGATCTTCGGATCAGCTTAATGATGATCAGCGGAAAGCGCAGGTTGGGCTACGATTCCGATTATACGCGGCCTGCTTGCGAAGCCAATCTTGCGCGGTGACTAGCCGCTCTTCTTAAGGTCGTTCGGTACGATACCCCGATCCAGAAAATCGGTAAGCCTAGCGTGGGCCGTCATCGCATTTTTTCGAGCGAGGGAGAGGCGTTGTGAAGAATTTGCGATGCGTTGCGATCCGTCTGGATGTGGTAATCCGCTTGGAAACTGATCCATCACGCCATCAAATTCGTCAGATGCTTCATTCTTTTCAGCCATGGCATCTATCACTTCCTGGACTAGGATTCTGAGCACGTCTATCTCTCTTCTCGATGGCTTACATTTGGCGTCCATAATCCCTCCGCCAAAGGAGACCCTACGTCCAGCTAAAGTGCATCTCAACGGCCATTCTGCCACTCAGGTCATAGATTGAAAGGCTCAGTAAATGCAATTGTGTGCATTAGTACCCTTTTCTCTTCGGTACATTCGAGTTCGTTTGGCGTAACCTCAACATTGTCCAGAGCTAACTTTCCGTGTGATGTTTAGCCGTGGCCGCGCGTCTATTCATGTGGAAAGGAGTTCTTCACATGAACACCAAAAATCAAGAACCGAAGCAAAGACAACATAATCAGCAAAGTCAAGAGCCGAAAAAACAGGGCCAGAACCCGAACGATCCGCAGAACCGCCAGAATGACCCTCGCCACAACCAACAACAGGAAAAGGGTCAGCGTGAGCGGGAAGAGCAGACGACTCGCTAGCCGTCGCTGATTGAGTTTTTCACCAGCCCTCCCAGGCCTCTCTATGGGGCGGGGAGGGTTTTTATTTTGTTGGGCGTGCTAGTCCTGCTCGAAGCCGCCCCAAAATCTGCCATGCCCTTGACCTTCTCCCATCCGAAGAGCATGGTGAAAATTGATACCACGGACGAGAAAACTCGACCGTCACCTAAACCCTTACCGGCGCGAAGGAGTTTTGCTAGATATCGCAGGGGGGCCACGATTCCTATCCTCCGACGGGAATTGGCTCCCTTTTCGATTGCGGCACTCGAATCCTACGATCCGACTCTAAATCAAAATTTTGTCCCACGAACGCCGTTTGTTCCCGCGTACGCTTTGGTGCTCTCACTATTGACTCGCCATTTTGGAAGACCCTGGACTTGATCGAGTGGTTTCCGTTGAGTTCGGAATTTGTGAGTCGAAAATCAAATAGCAACGAGGCCGCGGTCGGATCTTACCACGGCTCCCTGCGTGTGCAACGCAACCGAGCACCAATGGTCCATCAGAATCGGCCATTCGATTACGACTCTAATCGAAGTCCCGGGAAGCATATCGTGTCCAGATTTAATCAGCGCCCCGCTGCTAATGATGTTCACCGTTTCCCCCGCACTTCTCATCTCCTGTCGCCCATTGATTGCGTAGCGGGCCGCAAGCGCGATGGGAAAGCGAATTCGGCTCCGACGTTCCAGTCCATCGAAGATGGTCAGGTTTTGCATAACTCGTCTCATAGGTCGAGCATCCACTCTCGGATGGATTTTGGAGCTAACAGCCATGCTCTTCCGGTGATGACGTAGTGCTGTTTCTAACTGTTGCAGGTATCGGGTTGCTATGATCACTCCGGCTGAATCGTCAGAGAAATCTGCACGCGCTTCGCCCAATCCCTAAAAGCGAGCTCATAAAGTGACCTTTTCGCTTACACCTGCAACCTACCAATAGGAGGCAGAGTTGGGTGGTGCGCAAATCGAACAACATGTAAGTGGCCCTTGCGATTGGCGTCGGCTGAAGCCACGAGACACTCGTCTCGCCTTCACGGGAATTTCTAAAACAGGCACATTTTGCCGACCGAGATGGATATCAATGCATCTCATAGCGGAATGATGCCGAGTGTTCCGCTCAAACGGGCCTTGCCAGAATCCTGCAACCCGTCCCCCGGCTTTATATCCCTTAGCCCGCTACAGCGGCTGGGCAACGCACGACGTGGAGCGTAACATCGCATTCAGAAGCTATCGCACGCGGACGGGTAACGCGTATCTCGAAGAGGTGCACAAACCACCTCCTTGGGAAACAAGTGGTCCCAAGTGAGGATCTACTAAAAGGAGGGAACTTCTATGAATTGGGACCGCATCGAAGGCAACTGGAAGCAGTTCACTGGCAAGGCGCGCGAGCAATGGGGAAAATTGACAGATAACGATTGGTCCGTCGTGGCCGGGAAGAAAGATCAGTTGGTAGGCAAAATCCAAGAACGCTACGGTATTGGGCGCGACGAAGCGGAGAAGCAAGCCGACGAGTGGGCGCGCGCATTAAAAAAAGAGGAGCAAAAAATCCATTCGTAAAGTAATCGCTTGGTTCGGATCGAAAAAAGAGCTTGGTGGTTCTGGCTCAATCGACTCAATCGCGTCTGGGGACGATTTCGCATGATTAGCGCAAACGTAGTCAAGGGTGTGCACGAACTTCTGGAAGAACGCGGGATCCGAACTAAACCGGATGAAACCTTCGGAGATACGGTGGCGCGGGCACTGGGCATCTCCAGCCGCCAGAGTGAGATTCTCCTCGAATCTCTGCACGACGGCGCTTCCATTGAGGTGGCTGTCGCTACCGCGGAAATTGACACTTCTCACTTGGAGCCAGATCTCTTAGTACAGATTGCACGTGCGATTGGAACCGCTTTAGGTCGGGTAAATCGGCGGGGAGCGTGAAGGTCGATTTCTCGTGTTTCGGTTTTCCCATAGGGGTGAAGAGTCTTTAATCTGGGCGTTCCGCGGGTGCCTACCATAAGATCAGTTATCGCAACCAAGAGGCTGAGCAGGTTCAGCCCGGAGCGGTGCAGGAGGCGGAACAAAGAGGTCGACACGATTTCCAGTGAGAGTGTCCTTCGTGCCCCGTCGTCCTCCCCTCCTTATCGATAGGTTGGACCATCATGGGCAAAAGTGAGCACTTGCGATTATGTGAACGTTTCGACTCGTTTTGGCCTATAACGTGCCCTACTAGTTCGTATGAGCACGATTCTGATCGTATTGATTGTATTGCTTCTTCTTGGAGGAGGCGGCGGATATTATTATGGCGGACCCCAAGTCGGGGGCGGAATTGGAGGGCTGCTGCTCCTAGTTCTGATTCTTTACTTGGTTTTTGGTAACCGGCTGTAGGTCGCCGTACAGGCCTTAACTGAACGCCGGGTGCTTGAACCCCGTCCGGCGGCCGTGCCCGCTTGTGTGCCCGTCTACTGGTTCAAGCTGTAGGGCACGCCGCCGGTTCTCCATGGACTCGACACCGGCAGAACATTCGAAAGGCGCTTCTTTCTTTCGCTACCAGTTCCAGGCTACGGATGCCTCGTGGGCGGTAATTCCAAAGGTGGGTGTCAGTCGTTCCGCTCGGGTGGGAACCTCGCCATCGATCCGCGGATCATGATGGGCTTTGTAAACATAGCGTCCGATCAGAAAACCTACAGTGCTACCGACGAAGAGGTCAGAAACCCAGTGCTGCTGGGCACTCAACCGGGATGCCGCGACAAGCGAAGCCAGCCCGTAGGAGGTGTACGGCACCCAGCGATGCTCGCGGCCGTATTCGTAGGCAAACACCGTAGCCAGCGCAAACGAACCGGATGCGTGCCCCGAGGGGAATGAATTACCCCCGTTTCCAAAAGCAAGGCCGCCGCTGCCGTGCGCCTGAAAGTCTAGGGGACGTTCTCGCTGTGTCGCTGTCTTCAGTACCAGAGTCACGATTTGGCTATGTGCGATGGCCTCTGCCCCCAAAAAACCCGTCTCGCGTGCCTTGCTGTTTCCTGTTGCTCTGCCGACCAAGTACATGGTCACGGCCATGCCGGCGAGGGTATAAGGCGCCCCAACCTGTGATACCCGGCGGCTCCAAATGTCTTGGTCTCTAGTATTCGGCAGTAATTCTGATGTCCGATGGTCGGTCGCTATGAGCGCGCCGGTGATCAGAGTAAACGGTATGACGTACTTAGGAAAAGCGCGGCTTGAATAGCTACTCCCTCGGAACGGACTCATCCAAATATGCACTTCGTCTTTCAGAAACGTCTTAACTACGGCGGGCTCCTCAGAGTCCGGAGTACTGGCAACGCTGGGCTCATTTGGCGGCTCTGCCGTCTGGTCCTTCTCCTGGGGCGAACTGGCCTCCTCGGCTTCGACCCCGGCCTGTAAGCTCAGAGACGATGCGAGCGAAAATAGGACGACAAGAAACAACCACGTGGGCGTGAGCTTCAGACCGTTAATATGGCTTTCATTGCGGGCGAGCATTTGCAACCTCTGCCAAGCGCCGGGCGGTGGCGGCGTTTTTCCCGCCCGGGCAGCCCCGTTCTAAAGACCCTCAGCGTTTGCTTCGAATCCTGCCGAGAGATGATAGGCTCAACAGGATTAGTCCAGATCCAAGCATAAGAAGTGTACTTGGCTCTGGAACAGCCGCAGTCGCTGCGGTCGTCCTGGCAAAGATCGTCTCCAGGCCGCCAGTTGCATTAGTAGCGTTGGCCGCCGCTCCAATGTAAAAAACAGCGCCGGGGTTAGCCGTTAAGAGCGCATTCGCCTGAGCGGCTTCGTTAGCATCTAGCATGAAGCCATAACCCGCATTTCCAACGCCGGGAAAGGCATCAGCAATAACATATGCTGATGCCAGTGTGTGCGTTTGTTGCAAAACTCCGGCGGAGTTATAAATCGTCAACGCCAGATTGTTAAGAGTAATATCCTGCGCGCTCCCAGGCTCACTCGCGTTGAAAACGAACTGAAAATTGGTGAAATTGGTGAACCCAGCATTGGCCGTGGAAAACAAATTGTTAATCGCTTGCTCATTGCCCCCAGCAAAAGTTGCCGATGGGCACACGCTTGAACCTGTGATTACGGTTCCCCCTGCGCCTGCCCCGACGCAACCGGTCTCGCTTGAACTGCTGCCCGGTGACGTGAATGTTAGAACAGTCGTGACGGCCCCGAGGCCCGAGCCGCTGCTGGGAACAGCCCCCAAGGGTATAAGGGAAGCGTAACTTGCGGAAGCCGTGTACAGGAGCACAGCAGTTATAGCCAGATAGTTTTTCATTTTTAGCATCTTTCGTTTTTCCTTCACTGCTTATATTGCACTTATCACCGATGATGCAAATCTTTCCATCTTGGCAGAAAGTCCTAGAAAACTAATATTTATGTGGCCACCAGGACTCCTAGCCTAGACATGTTCATTGCAACGATTAACAATGCAGCAATCGACGGACCACTCTTAGGAGTTGCAGACAGTGAGTGCAGCGGGAAGAAGGGCCGTCGTTGGCAAGAGCGAGCGAGATAGCGAACACCGTGACTATGCGCGTTTTCTGTGGACTTCCTTGCGATTGGTGGGTCGCTCGACAAGCGTTCGATGCTTGGGCTTCTGACCCTGGAGCCGTTCAGCTAGTTCCTTCGCATGGCCATCCCTTCGACTCGTGGCATGAAGATAAGCGTCATAATGTTGCAACGCTTGAATGATCAATTTTCGTTCGTCTTCCGATAACTCGATACTCATACCGGTTTGACAGTTGATCACCTGGGCAGCGTTCCGATGATCCACAAGGTAGCGTGCCCTTTCACATTGAGCCCGTTATGATGCATTATCGGCATGTATGGTCCGCCGCAGAATTGCAAGCGGAAAATCGAGATCACGGTATGGTCTGGGCCAATGTATTCGGCCTTTGGTGGAGTCCAAGACTCCTGGCCAGGATGGATTCCGCCCGCTCTCTTCTTTATTAGCGTCGCGGCCTTAAAGGCCTCTACCGATATCAGGTTGAGAAAGCGCCGGTTCGACCGTTGTGCCATCTCAGTAATCCGCCAGCAGACCTGGCAAGGAACCCTTCACTGGGTGCTGACTCAGGGGGCTGTAGCCAACGCCGGAATCCGATACGTCTCGTTTTTGCACAACACCGCCCAAGCCATTCCGAGCAGCTTATTCGCCAGCGCTGCCCAGGAGCCTGCTTGCTGCGATACTGCATCACAACTCGCGCTCCTT
>Ga0068864_100005325_pt1 | contig 10538 bp, 8 predicted proteins | sample KBSSwiS72_FD_66586 | JGI IMG/M metagenome (GOLD analysis project Ga0068864, IMG submission 66586) | Switchgrass rhizosphere microbial communities from Kellogg Biological Station, Michigan, USA - KBS Switchgrass S7-2 | ecosystem: Host-associated > Plants > Roots > Rhizosphere > Soil ...
CGAAAAAGCTACGAAAGCCTCGAGCTTCAACCCGATCGTCCGCAAAACTCAGCAGCAATTCATCGTCGGAAAGGTACGGCCAACCAGCCTGCACCAGTTGCAGCGCCAGTGTAGACTTCCCGCTGCCCGATGACCCAACGATTAAAACCCCGGCGCCGCTCTCCGGATTAACGACGCCCGCACTATGAACGTCAAACAATCCAAACCTTCGCAGCGCTGCACACACTGCAAAAGAAACGACTCTGGCCGGCAGCGGATCTTTCGGGGCAGGCAGCTCTTTCATCCAAACGTCGACGGTAACTGGTGTGCCGCCCGTAAGATGAAGCAGCGAATCCCCCAGCGCCAGATAAAGCTCGGCGCCGCGGGTGTAACACTGTCCACCGTGTGCAATCTCGAACTGATTCAGGCCGCCGGGGAGGTCAGGGACAGCGTCGCGAAAGAAGCTGATGCGAATGTCGGGCGATGTGTCGGAAAAAGAAACCGGAGATAATTGCCAACCGGCAAAAAGCAGTTCTATCAGGTTGCGTAGTTGAAGATCGAGAGTCTCGATAAATAACAACCGACCGGCGACCGAGTAAAAAGCCTGGGACGCCGGCCGGTCAGGAACTTTAATAACTGCCATGCAACCGATTGCTAATTAATTTGTTGCGCCGCTGCTAGTTGCCGCAAAGAACGTGGTTGCTTCAAGAACATCAACAGGAACGGAGATTGCCGGTTCGACAAACTGCTTCTTAACCTCGCTGTGCTCTTTGCTTACATCACCACCAGCGATTTCTTCGTTGATAATCTCGTTTTGCTTTGCCAAGGTTTAGCGCCTCCTGGAGTCAATGTGTTTACTATATGGTCTTGATCGATGCAAGGCAACATAAAATTGGGCCAAGCGTCGCTTCAAGTTACTTCATGGGTTCGGCTGAGTCGTTTGTACTGGTTCAGCAAGAACAATTTTCAAAACTCGTCGCTCGGCGCGTGTGAGATCGGCGCGAACAAACACGCGAATGTTAGGGGACAGTTGCCGAACCACTTCCTCGACCGGGAGCTTTGAGATATCAGCGTCAACTACGGAAATGCCCTGTTGTTGAATATCAACCGGAATGCCGAGTTCTTCACCGATCTTCAGCAGCACTAAAGGCAGCGGCTGCTTTTTGGCTTTCACTGACAAAAGATTCTTATCGAAAGTGATGCGCAGCGGCTGCTCTTCTTCTTTCTTTTTCTCGTCTTCACTTTCAGCTTCGACGCCGTCTTCCGTATCGCCTTCAATCAACATCGACGACGTCGATCCCATGATCGCGGTCAACGGCGGTTCACCCTGGTTCGCGTCGAAGAAGTAGATCCCAAGCGGTTTCGGAGATGCGCTTTGGCTGGTCTCTATTTCGTAGTCGACATAAACCGTTGGCGATAACAACTGCAAGGCAGGCTCGAGCGTCAGTTCGCTGAATTCGATCGTCAGCAACTCGTTTTGTCTCTCTGGTCCAAGCAGCACCGGCGTCTTCAATTGTTTTGCAAGCGCCTGGGCCACGTCTGACATTTTAGCCTTCTCGGCTTTGAGGGAAATGTTCAGGATGGGATGCGTCTTTACGATCAGAGTGAAAGGAGGTTTGGCGCCGGGTTTGGCAGCCGCGGGTTTGGCTTCCTTCGCGGTTTGCTTAGCGTTGGCGTCCGGGGTCGCCGGCTTTTGCGAGAGCGCGATAGTGAACGAGATCAAGCATACCAATGCGGTCAAGGTAATGCCCTTCGCATAGCGAAACAAAACTGTGCGTTTCAAGTTTTTCGTGGCTTTGTCCTTTGCGTTTTGAGCGGTTCTGCTCAGGCGACTGAACGCGTCATCGATTGCGGTGAAACTAACACGGGCAAAAAAATCCGTCAAATTTTGCTGCGAAACAGACGAAACGGACGCGTGAGGTAGTAAGCAAAATTCAAACTTTCCGGCAGTGAATGTGAGGCGAGATCTCCGTCCGTGGGGCGAAGCATGTGAAGCAGGTAACGCGCACGTGCGCCGAGTGTTTTGCGCACGCCAATGTTGTATCGAAAGATCTCGCGCGAAGTCGCGGGCACGTGCGTCGTGCCGCTAAAAAGATTCTTTACTACCTTGTCACCGAGCGCTCGCAAACGCGGATCTGAAGCGCAACGTTCTTTCACTTCCATCGGCAATGGCGCATCGAGGAGTTGCTCGGCGAGATGGAGTCCGAGCAGAAACATCCGTTCATTATCCGCATCTGCGGCGCGTTGCAGCAGCATGGCCCAATCAACGCGGTGCCGCACGAGCAGTTCAGAAAGATCGCAGATCCACGCCAGCCGTTCCCACAGATGCCGCGAGCCATGCACGCACAAAGAGAACAACAGATCTTCGACCGAAAGGGTTTTGACTGGTGTGCCATGCAAATCGATCGCGATCAGGTTTTGCCAGAGGCTTTCAGCGGTGACTGTCGACGCAAACAAGTGCGGTGCGACTTCCCAGTGCAACTCGACGATCAAGCGATGATCGTCACGCGAAAACTGCAAGTTGTGTTGCGTGCGTAGCAAAAGCTCTTGTTGGCTGAGTGAAAGCGACTTCGCGGGCGTGTAGCCTTCCGCCAAAAGGATCTCGCGCGCTCTCACCACGTCGCTCTTCTTCACGATCACATCGAGGTCGACGAAGCGACGCAACGCGACGTTGTCATAAGCGAAGAGACCAAGCACCGGACCCTTGTACGGAATCGCCTCAATTCCCGAAGCCGCAAACAAATTGATGAGGCGGCAGAGTTCAGCCGTCAGGATCGTGTTACGCGCCGAGTTTTCGAGATAATTTTTTTTTAGTTTGTGAAGGACTTCGGATGGGACTAAATCGTTCGCATGCCGATCGAGTTGCAGGTACATCAACGGCACAACCGCATGCCGCCGCGCGAGTAAGAACAGATACTCCCAATCAACCTCACTCGCCGCGAGTTCCCTGAGCCGCGCGGCCGGCCGCGTCCGCGCACAACAAAGCAACAACTCATGCTCTAATTTCGCCACGATAATTTCTCAGCTACAAAAAGGCACAAAAGGCACAAAAGAGATCAGGTTTTGGCTTTTATTTATGTGCCTTTTGTGCCTTTTTGTGGCTACTCATTCACTTTGAGTACCGCGAGAAACGCTTCCTGCGGGATTTCAACGCGGCCAACCTTCTTCATGCGCTTCTTGCCTTCTTTCTGCTTCTCGAGCAGCTTGCGCTTGCGCGTAATGTCGCCGCCGTAACACTTCGCAATCACATTCTTCCCGAGCGCTTTCACCGTCTCGCGTGCGATCACCTTGTTTCCGATCGCCGCCTGGATCGGCACTTCAAACAGTTGTCGCGGAATCAACTGCTTCATCTTCTCGGCCAGTGCGCGTCCCTTCGGTTGCGCCGTACTGCGATGCAGGATCAGCGACAACGCATCGACCGGCTCACCTGCCACCAGCACATCAAGCTTCACCAAGTCACTCTCCCAATACCCGGCAAGGTTGTAATCAAGCGAAGCATATCCACGCGACACTGACTTCAGCCGATCGTAAAAGTCCAACACGATCTCGTTGAGCGGCAACTCATACGTCAGCATCACTCGATTCGACGTGATGTACTCGAATCCTTTTTGCACCCCGCGTTTCTCTTCCAGCAACGGCAGGATACCGCCGAGATGTTCGTCCGGAGTCAGAATCACAGCGCGAATAACCGGCTCCTCGATCTTCGTGATGCGACCAGGGTCGGGCATCTTGGCCGGCGAATCGATCTCGCTCACCTGACCGTCAGTCGTCGTCACGATGTAACGCACACTGGGCGCCGTCGTAATCAGATCGAGATTGAACTCACGTTCCAAACGCTCCTGCACAATCTCCATGTGCAACAGCCCGAGGAACCCGCAACGAAAACCAAACCCCAACGCCGTCGACGATTCCGGCTCGTAAAAGAACGACGCATCATTCAGTCGCAACTTGTCGAGCGCGTCGCGCAATTCCTCGTATTGGGCCGTGTCCACCGGATACAAACCGGCAAACACCATCGGTTTGATTTCCTGATAACCCGGAAACGGTTCTTTCGTCGGTCGCGCAGCTTCAGTAACAGTGTCGCCTATCTGAACGTCGGCTACAGCCTTGATCGATGCTGTCAGAAAACCGACTTCGCCGGCGCTCAATTCATCGATCGGCGTCGGCGTCGGTCGATTGACGCCAAGTGTCTCGACCTGATAATCGCGGCCCACGTTGAAGAACCGAATCTTCATCCCCGGACGAATCGTGCCGTCGATCACGCGGAACAACACGATCACGCCGCGATAAGAGTCGTACCAGGAATCGAAGATCAATGCTTTGAGCGGCGCCTTCTCATCGCCTCTTGGCGGCGGCACATCGCGCACAATGGCTTCGAGCACATCCGCGACACCTTCGCCCGTCTTGGCGCTTGTGAGAATAGCGTTGTGTGTTTCCAGCCCGATGAAGTGCTCAATCTGTTCGATCGCCTTTTCCGGTTCGGCGCCCGGCAAATCGATCTTATTGATTACCGGGATCAGTTCGAGATTGTTTTCGATGGCGAGATAAGTGTTCGCGAGCGTTTGTGCTTCAACGCCCTGCGACGCGTCGACAATCAGCAGCGCACCTTCACACGCCGAAAGCGATCGTGACACTTCGTAAGAGAAGTCGACGTGCCCGGGCGTGTCGATCAAATTCAGCACGTACATCTGTCCGTCGCGAGCTTTATAGTTGAGCCTGACAGCGTGGGCCTTGATCGTGATACCGCGTTCGCGTTCGAGGTCCATGTTGTCGAGCACCTGGTTTTCCATCTCGCGTTCAGACAGGGCTCCCGTGAGTTCGAGCAGGCGGTCGGCAAGCGTCGACTTCCCATGATCGATATGGGCGATGATTGAGAAATTGCGAATGCGAGAAGGATCCATCTTGATGCCGCAAAACCTTTACTCAGGAAAATGTTCGTTGACGTACTCGCGCGCCTTCTCAGGCGACCGCATCGTTTGAATGAATTCGCCGTTGCGGATGGCCCAACTCACGTGCGCTGCAAGAAAACCTTGATAGTCAGGGCCGGGCGTGTAATCGTCCTGCATTAGACCAAGCTTTACCATCACGCGGCGCAGTAGCTCCGCATCACCAGTCATCGACGCGGCCTGATAAAGCTTGTGCTTGTCGTCGTCAGACATTGAAGAGACTGAAGTTGACGACGAGTTTGAATTCGACGAGTTCGCATTGGACGAATTGTCGTTTTCATTAGAGTTGAGATTGGAGTTGTCGTTCCTGTTGCTGTTGGAATTGCGATTTGTGTTGACGTTGAAATTATAGTTGTAGGCTGAATAACGCCGGTTCGCGCTGTAATAGAAAAAATAGAACACACAACCGATGATCACAACCACGATCAATCCTAAACAGCCCGCACCGCCACAACCGAGAGCAATCTTCTGATTTCGATTCATTGTTTTGCCTCTAAATTGGAGTTAGCCACTAAAAAGCACAAAAAGAACAAACCAGATTACTTGACACTTTTCATCCATGATATGCAGCGTTTGAGATGGCGATGCATGTTCTCCGCGCTGTCGTGATGCATATCACCATGACCCGGCAGCACCCATTCAAATTCATAATCTAACAACTTTTCCATCGAGCGAATCTGTTCCGGCCACGAATACCACGCGACGCTGCGAAACGCAGTGAGCGTTTGGCGCGCCGGCGACCAGGCCAGATGATCGCCCGTGAAGAGAAACTTTTTGCGGTAAAGAAAGACGACGTGACCGCGCGTGTGGCCGGGTGTGGGAATGACCAGCAAATTATCGTCGAGTTGCACCGGTTCTTCGCCCCGAATCACCTCCTCGACACCGAGACGTGCGGCGCCGTCGTCGGCGTGGCTACACGTCTCGCAGTCAATACAAGTTGAATCGACAAAGAAATCTCCGGGCACATTCTCCGGTAAACGTTGTTGCAGGCTCGCCACAAAACCATAGTAATGCACTAGCCACAAAAAGGCACAAAAGGCACAAAAGAGATTATTGAAAGGCGAACGCTCCTGCTGCCTTTATCTTATGTGCCTTTTGTGCCTTTTTGTGGCTACAGGTCGAATTCGTTTATTAACCGGTGCAGGTAGGAGCGGCTGATGCCGAGTTTTTTCGCGGCGGCGACTTTGCTGCCCTCTGACTGCAAAGCACTAGCGATCATGCGTTTTGTCAGGGCTTCAACCGCGCCTCCCAAAGTGCTTTCGTCGCCCGGCATTGTTCCCGGCAGCGTGCGCATCATCTTCTCCGGCACAAACTCCAGCCCGAGCGTCGACGTGTTACTCAACACGACGAGACGCTCGATCAGGTTCTCCAGTTCGCGCACGTTGCCCGGCCAGTTGTAATCCAACAGCACTTCCACCAGCGGTGGATCCAACTCCGGCGTCGGCTGCCCATACTTCTGCGCCGACTTCGCCGCGAAATGTGCCGCGAGAATCGGAATATCGTCCGGTCGCTCCCGCAGCGGCGGCAAAACCAGCGGCACCACGTTTAATCGGAAAAATAGATCCTGACGAAAACGCCCTTGTGCCACTTCCTTCTCGAGATCGCGATTAGTCGCCGCAATCAACCGGATATCGACGGGCATTGTCTTCGTGCCGCCAACACGTTCAAACTCCCGCTCCTGCAACACGCGCAACAGCTTCACCTGCACCGCGGCACTCAAGTCGCCAATCTCGTCGAGAAACAGCGTGCCGCCATCCGCGAGTTCAAAGCGGCCCTTGTGAGTTTGAGTCGCCGAAGTGAATGCGCCCTTTTCGTGACCAAACAATTCAGACTCGATCAACGCCTCCGGCAATGCAGCGCAACTCACCGCCACGAACGGTCCAGCCGCGCGCGGACTCTCCTGGTGAATCGCGCGCGCCAGCATCTCCTTGCCGGTGCCATTTTCACCACTCACCAACACAGTCGCGCTGGTCGCAGCCACCGACCGCGCTTGCTTCAAAACGCGCTCGAGCGCCTGGCTGGTTCCAGTCAAGTGGGCGAAGCCGGGCGGTCGCGATAACTCGTCACGGAGCCTGCGGTTCTCCATCTCGAGTTGCCGCATGCGCGACGCCTGGTTGACGATGTGCAACAACTCCCCAGGATCAAGAGGCTTTTCAAAGAACCCATAAGCGCCGCGTCGCACCGCCTCCAAAGCCGCGCGTTTCGAATCACTGCCAGTGATGACGATTACCTGCAGCGGCGGATCATGGGAACGCGCCACGTCGATCAGCGCCAAACCCTCGGCAATATCGTCAGTGTTGGGCGGCAGGTGCAGATCGCTCACCACCACCTGAAGATCTTCATTACTAATCAACGCGCAGGCTTCGTCGCGCGACGACGCTTGCAGCACCTGATAATCCACGGCGAGGGCCCAGTAAAGACCACTCCGCACCGTCTCGTCGTCGTCGACAACGAGAACCGTGCCTTTAGGTTGTGCCTGATTGGTCATGTCCTGAACCCAACAAAACAGACTAAGCCGCACACTTACGCCTGGAAACGAAAATCCTGGGCAGGTACTGCTGGAGGAACGCGAACGTAACGGTATGTATTTAGAAAGGGATTTGCCGCGCAGTCCCTTCTCAGCTACGCCTCTCGTGTGGGGGCGATGGTAGCACGACGCGAAATGTCGTTCCAGCGCCTTCGACCGAATCGACTTCGATGGTGCCGGCGCTGGCCTTGATCACTTCGCGACAAGTGTAGAGTCCGAGACCGATGCCGGTTTTCTTCGTGGTGGCGAACGGACGAAACAATCTGTTGTCGATAAAGACCCGACTCATGCCTCGTCCGGTATCGCCGACGGAAAATGTTGGCGCGCCAGTTTGCGTCTGACCCGCTTCGATAGTGAGCGTGCCGCCGTGCTCCATCGCTTCGAGAGCGTTGAGCACGAGGTTCTCCATCACTTCTTCGATGCGGGCTTCATCGACGAGCGCGTAAAGGTTCTGCGGTAGTCGAGTCACGATCGTGTGTTTGCCGCGTGTAGGCTCGGCAGTCATCGCGATCACGCGTTTGAGGATCGGGACCAGGTCGACGTTCGCGGGCCGTTTGTGTTCGCCGCTCAGACTGTTTATCGGGCGGGCGAGTCGGGCCACGAGCGCTTTTAGTTTGTCCGTCGCGCTGGTGAGTCCTTTCATCGCGTCAGTGCGAAACTGAGGATTGTCGAAGTGACGTTCCATGTTGCCGACAGTCAACGAAAGACCTTCGATCGCATTTTTTAGATCATGCGTGAGCATCGCCGAGATGCGCACGAACGATTCAAACTGTCGCGACTCTTCTTCGCGCGCGATCTGAGCCCGCAAACGTTCCGTGACGACGTTGATGTTGTCGGCGATGACGCGCGCATCGTCACTTGATTGCAAAACGATGCGACGGTCCAACTCGCCTTTAGCGATGGCAGACAAGTCTTCAGTCACGCGCGCCATGCCACGCGAACGCCGCCGCACGTGACGTTCGAGTAGAAACGCCGCCAGCGCCGCGAGTAAGAACGCCATCAGAAATCCTGCGAGTCCGGCGCGACGCGCCGATGCAATGAAGGGAGCTTTACTGCGGGCGATGGTGAGGGACGCTGCCAGACGCGGCATCAGCGACGAAGCGGTCGCGTCAGAATCTCGCGCGGTGCCTGAAGATTGATAGATAACTTTACCGGCGCGATTTTCAACAACGATCCGTGGCGCGATCGACTCGCTGCCGGCCGATCTTGTCTCTACCGCGCGCGCCGCAGACGAAAAGATCTTATCGAGATCTAGTGCGCCAGTGATTGCACCCTCGTTTCCTAGTCCATTTGCATAGTGAATGGGCACGGAGTAGTTGAGGCCGTTGCTAAATGAATTATCATCAACGATACGATCGAGCAGAACGTTTCCCTGAGTGGTCCACACGCGCTCGTCGGCTATGGGTATCGGCGCGCGTATATTGCCGCCGACGCCATGTTCTTCAAATTCGAAGGGTGAGCTTGCCTGGTGCCACAGCGGTTGCCGGGCGCGGTTGTAGACGGCCAGACTCTTAAAACGTCGCAACTCGAACACAGGGTTAAAGAGCCCGTTGAGTCTCTCGTGCAATAAGGGATCGGTGGCCGCTCGTTGTACTTCGGGAACCGTGGCGAGCTTCAGCAGCACGCTTGCTTCCTCGTCCAGCAATTTGTCGACACTGAGCGTGAACGAGTGAAGATCGTCCTGCACGATCGTGTTGAGCGTATAGTCGACAGCTCGCATCCCATTCCAATAATTGAGCCCGGCCAGCAGGAGCAGCGGGATAGCGCAGAGTACAAAGTAGGTGAGAAAGGGTTTAGGCCGAGTCATTGTTATGGTCCACAGAGATCACAGATTCTGTGTAATCTGGGGATAGTTTTATAGGCGCTGTCTGCCGAACTCTTCCAGCAGCGGAGCGAGCGTTTCGATAATCAGATCATGAGCGACGCCGTTACTCGCAACCAGCCCGTTCCGGTTCTGCACGTCGGGAACGTTGTAGTTCAAAGGATACCCAAAAAGGTCGCTGATGCGGCCGCCCGCTTCCGTCAGGATCACCTCGGGCGCGCACGTGTCCCACTGCTTTGTTTGCGACGAGAGGTGGATGTAGACGTCGCACTGCCGCTCAATCAACAGCCCAATCTTGATTCCTACTGAGCCGCGTTGCACTTCTTCACGAAACGCAAACTGCGTTACGACTTTGTTCATGCGCGGGCTGCGATGCGAACGACTCGCCGCGAGACGCATGTCCGAAAGCAATCGCGTTTCAGAAACTGCCGCCCGCTCTGGTTCAAAATCCGGCCGCTCGATCCACGTTCCCTCGCCACGCACGGCGCGATAGAGCAGCCCCGGCAACGGTTGATAAACCACGCCGAGCACGCATTGACCCGCTTCAGTCAGTCCGATTTGAACCGCGAAGTCGCCGTTGCCGTCGATAAAACCATTCGTGCCGTCGAGTGGATCGACCATCCACACACGCGACTTTTCCAAACGACGTTTCGTGTCGACGGACTCTTCCGCCAGAATTCCGTCAGTGGGAAACTCGCGCTTCAATCCGTCGACGATCAGTTCGTTGGCGATCGTGTCGGCCTGAGTCACCGGCTCGAGATCGTTGTACTGGTTTTTTTGCTTGATGTTGAGCGGGCCTTCGTAGTGTTCGAGAATCGCAGCGCCGGCAGTGCGCGCCAAGTCGCAGGCGACGTGCAGTTCACGTTCGTAACTTTTGTGTTCGAGTGGGGTCGTCATGCGATTCTTCCGGCGTCGCGGATTGCTGCAACTGTCGTGTCGATGTCAGATTTCGTGGTGCGAAAGTTTGTGATGCACGCGCGCAGCGCGAAGCGTCCTCTCACGGTCGCGTTGGAAACATAAGCGCGCCCGCCTTTTTGCACCAGCGCCATGACGCGTTCGTTCAATCGATTCAACTCCTCACCGCTCATGCCCGCGCGGGGCACGTAGCGGAAGCAACAGATGCTCAACTCGACGGGCGCAAGCAGTTCGAAGTCGTCAGCGTTGGAAACCACTTCGCCGAGATATGCTGCCAAAGAAATGTCTTCACTGATTGCCTGGGCGATGCGACGCGTGCCGTAGTATTGCAACGTCAGCCACACTTTCA
>Ga0068864_100005330_pt1 | contig 10536 bp, 8 predicted proteins | sample KBSSwiS72_FD_66586 | JGI IMG/M metagenome (GOLD analysis project Ga0068864, IMG submission 66586) | Switchgrass rhizosphere microbial communities from Kellogg Biological Station, Michigan, USA - KBS Switchgrass S7-2 | ecosystem: Host-associated > Plants > Roots > Rhizosphere > Soil ...
GCTCGAGGCGTCCCAGAACTTCGGCCAGCCGCTCCCAGTCGATCAGGGAGGGGTCGTCGAAGTTGGCCGGGGTCCCCGGGCCGGACGAGGCGGGGGTTTCCCGGTAAAAATCATCGAGCATCAAACGCTCGGCGGAGGGCAAAGCTGCTTGCAACCGGGAAGCGAGCCAGCTCTTGCCGGAGCCGCTGCCCCCGACGATCGCGACCAGGCGAGGGGTCCGTGTTCTCGGCGCTGGAGGTGCAAGATTCATTTGGTTGGCGTTCTGTTACTTGTAAATCGTCAGGCGGCCTCGAGACTTAAGAAGGAATTGAAATCGGTTTCCTGCTCGTTCAGAACGGTTTGGAACAGTTTTTCGAGGTCGCCGATGTAACCCTCGAAATCGTAGCGTCGGGTCACGAATTCCAGCCCGCGCGCACCCATGGACCGGGCCAGCTCCTTGTTCCGGAGCAATTGATCCAGCCGTTCGGCATAGCGGCCCTGATCCATCCAGGGGACCAGGAACCCGTTTTCCCCATCGAACAGCCAATCCTTGATGCCACCGGCATCGAACGCCACGACCGGCAGCGCGTATCGCATCACTTCCAACCCAATCGTCGCGATCGGTTCGGCCCAGACCGAGCTGAGGGCAACGACGCTGCATTCGCGGTAATAACTGCGAAGTTCTTCCTGGGGCACGAAACCCTTGAATTGCACTCGATCCTGGAGGCCAAGGGAGCGGCTCAGTTCTTCGCAATGAGCGCGGTGATTGCCGTCCCCCAGAATCACGCATTCGAACGGCTCATGCATCAGGGCGAGCGCCCGCAGCAACACGTCGACGCCTTTGCCGCGAATGATCTGGCCGGCGTAAACAATCAGGTTGCGCTGGCTGAAGGAACTGCGGATAGAGGCGTCGCCCGCGCGCGGCACGGGCGCCAGAATTTCAATCCGGCTCCGGTCGAAGCCGTTCTTGATCAACTCGTCGCGCATGTAGGTCGTGACCACTACCATGCGGTTGAAACGCTGGTTCAGGGCGATCTCGCGACGTTTATCCAGGTAACTGTTCCACTTCAGCCGGCGGCTGTTGCCTTCGCCCCGGACGACCGACGCCAGGCAGGGAACGATGCACCGCCAGCCGGCCGCCCGGGTGCAGATTTCGCGCGTGAAATAGTTGTACTTGTAACTGCGCATGCAATAGATGTCGTGGTCGTGGACCATGCGCACGAGCGGCCGGCCCGACTCCACCAGCGCGCGGATGACCGACAGATCAGCCATTTTGTGGACGTAGATGACATCCGGGCTGTAAGCTTTTAAAACCGCGCCGACCCGGGAGGCGTTATCCCCGCTATCGAGGGGGAACCTGTGCGGGAAGGTGACACGCCAGGCTTCGTCGTTCTTGCCGGTGGGTGGGCCGTGGAGGATCCCGAGAGTGTGCCCGTGTTTGCCCAGTTCGGTGGCCGTGATATGGGCATTGGCCTCTGCTCCAGCGAGAGCGCCAAACCGTTCATGTACGTATAAGATCTTCATCGACAACAAGCAGGCATGCCGGCCGCAACCAAGCGGCGCATAGCGACTGCACGATCCTGCAAGGACAAATCGGTTGCCGATGCCAGGGACTTTAGCCGTTTCCTCCCGCTAGCGCCCCGGAATGAAAGCCTTGTCGAGGTTGCGCCCGTTCGCTACCCTTCAGGCGGGGTAAGGATCGGATTTTGATCGAGCGCAATGGGGAAACTACAGCTTTTTCGAGGACCGGCCGGGTTCGCTCGGGCGGCTGCCTGCCTGGCCTCGCTGCCTGCCTTGTTGGGCCTGGCCGGCTGGACCTTTGACGTCCCTATCCTGACCAGCGTTTTGCGGGACCTCCCACCGATGGCGCCCATTACGGCAGGCCTGCTCCTATTGCTCTCCATTTCGATTTGGTTGCTGGCCGCCCCGGAAAACCTTGTGCTCTGGCGGAAGCGAATGGCTCAGGTTTCCGGCCTGGTAGTGGCGCTGGCGGGAGCGCTCTTCCTTGCGGAGCATTTGTTCGGTGCCACCCTGAGCCTTGATCGGGTCTTCCCATCCTCCTCGGCCTCGGTCCCGGGCCACCCCGCGGTGCTTACCGGGGCGGTCTTCCTGCTGTTCGGCCTGGCCTTAATCCTGTTCGATCTGAAACCCCGCGTCGGTCATTGGCCGATCGATTTGCTGATCGTCATTCCGATCATGATTTCGTTGCTGGCTTTGATTGGTTACGCCTGCAATGTGCCTCCGTTTTATGGCTGGCGTTCTTTGTTTCCCAATGCGGCGATGTCCCTGCCGACGGCTGCCTCGTGCGTGGCCCTGGGGGCGGGATTGTTGGCGGCCCAGTCGGGGCGCGGGCTGACGAAAGTGCTCGCCAGCGGCACCACCGGCGGAGTGGTCGCCCGGCGGTTGTTATTGGCGCCGGTGTTGATCCCGCTCTTGACCGGCCTGGTCCGGATCGAACTCCGGCGCATCGGGTTTTACAACGACGAGTTCGCCTTCTGGTTCTTCGCCTTTCTCAACATTTTCATTTTCACCCTGGTAATTTGGTGGATCGCCACCTTGCTATTCCACGCCGACACCATCCGACAAGGGGCCGAGGCGCAGGTGCTGGAACTCAACGCCGGACTGGAACGACGCGTGGCCGAGCGGACCGGCGAGCTTCGGTTGGCCAAGGAATCGCTCCAGGAAAAAGAAGAGCGGTTGCGTATGATCATTGATACCGCCCTGGACGCCGTTATCACGATCGACCCGGCCGGCGCGGTGACCGGCTGGAGCAGACAGGCCGAGACCATCTTCGGCTGGCCGGCGGCGGAAATCCTCGGGCGCAATTTATCACAGACCATCATCCCGGCGAGGCATCGGGCCGAACACGAGGCGGGATTGAAACACTTTCTTCAAACGCAGTCCGGCCCGGTGCTGCATCGCCGCATCGAAATGCCGGCCTTGCGCCGCGACGGAACGGAAATCCCGGTGGAACTGGCCATCACGCCGTTCCAGGTGCGCGGCCAATATATCTTCAGCGCGTTCCTGCGCGACATCACCGAGCGAAAGCTGGCGGAGGAAAAGTTGCAGGCCCAGCTCGGACGGCTCGACCTGCTGCACCGGATCACGCGCGCGATCGCCGAACGCCAGGACTTGCGCAGCATCTTTCAAGCGGTCATCCGCCGATTGGAAGAGGATCTGCCGATCGACTTCGGCTGTGTTTGCCTTTACGAGGCGCCGGCGGCTTTTATGACTGTTTACACCATGGGCGCTCGCAGCGAGAGCCTGGCGATCGAACCTGCGCTGGCCGAGCAAAGCCAGGTGGCGATCGATCAAAACGGGCTGTCGCGGTGCGTGAGCGGCCAGCTGGTTTATGAGCCGGACCTCGCCGGTGTGAATTTTCCGTTCCCGGAGCGGCTGGCGCGGGCCGGGCTAAGGGCGATGGTGGCGGCACCGTTGCTGGTGGAGAGCCGGGTGTTCGGCGTTTTAGTCGCGGCCCGGCGCGATCCGGAGAGTTTCAGCAGCGGGGATTGCGAGTTCCTCAAGCAACTGAGCGAGCACGCGGCGCTGGCCGCCCACCAGGCCCGGATCCATACCGCCCTTCAACAGGCCTATGATGAGTTGCGCCAAAGCCATGAGGTCGCCATGCAACAGGAACGCTTGCGCGCGCTCGGTCAAATGGCCAGCGGCATTGCTCACGACATCAACAATGCCTTGTCGCCCGCGGCGCTCTATCTCGAATCGTTGCTGGAGCGGGAGCCCGGCATCAGCGAGTCCGGCAGAACCAAGCTGCAGATTATCGAGCGCGCGGTCGGGGACGTGGCGGCTACGGTGGGAAGGATGCGCGAGTTCTACCGCCCTCGTGAACCGGAATTGGTTTTGGCCGCGGTGAATCTGAACGGCGTCGTGCGGCAGGTACTGGAGCTGTCCCGGGCGCGCTGGAGTGACATGCCGCAACTGCGCGGTTCGATGATCGCGGTGGTGGCCGATCTGGCGCGCGATCTGCCGGCCATTCCCGGGATCGAAAGCGAACTGCGCGAAGCTTTCCTCAACCTGATTTTCAACGCCGTCGACGCCATGCCCGAAGGAGGCATGCTGACAATTCGAACGAAACTGCAGCCGGCGGACCCGGCCTCCGCCGAGCAGCCGTCACCAGGCCGGATTTGGGTGGAGGTTTCCGACACGGGCGTTGGCATGAGCGAGGAAACTCGCCGGCGTTGCCTGGAACCGTTCTACACCACCAAGGGGGAACGCGGCACCGGCCTCGGGCTGGCCATGGTGTATGGCGCCGCGCAACGGCACGGCGCTGCGATTGAGATCGAAAGCGCCGCCGGGGAAGGAACCAGGGTCCGCCTCGGGTTCGGGGTGGACTCTAAACTGGCGCCGGGCGTGGCCGCGGAGCCGGTGGGCCGGTTGCCGGCCCGGATGCGCTTGCTGATTGTGGACGATGACCCGGTGGTGCTCAAATCCCTGCGGGACGTGCTGGAGAGCGATGGCCACGTCGTCGTGGCGGCCAACGAAGGCGCGGCCGGTATCGAGGCTTTCAAAAAGGCATTGGAAACCGGCGAACCTTTCGATTTGGTCTTGAGCGACCTGGGCATGCCCTATTTGGATGGGCGGCAGGTAGCCGCCGCGGTCAAGGCTGCCTCGCCCACGACACCCGTGATCCTGCTGACCGGCTGGGGACAGCGGCTGGCGGACGAGGGTGAAATTCCGGCCGGCGTGGACCTGGTTTTATCCAAGCCGCCCAAATTGCAGGACCTGCGCCAGGGGTTTGCAAAATTCCAACGAAAAGATCCAGCACCTCATTCGGCATGAACGAAAAAGAAGCACCGCGGCCCCGCATCATGGTGGTGGATGACGACACTGCCGTGGTTGATGCGCTCTGCGGAACCTTGCGGGAACGGGGTTACGATATGGGCGGATTTGTTAGCGCTACCGCCGCGCTGACCGCTTTAAAGGACTCCCGCTTCGACTTGTTGCTTTGCGATTTAAACATGCCGGAGATGGAGGGGATACCGTTTTTGCGGGCCGCGCGGGAGATCGACCCGGACCTGGCCGGCATCATCATTACCGGCCAGGGCACGATCGACACGGCGATCGAGGCCATGAAAGCCGGCGCCCTGGATTACATTTTGAAACCGTTCAAGCTAAGCATCGTGCTGCCAGTCCTGGAGCGCGGGCTGGCCATGCGCAAGCTCCGGTTGGAAAACGCCGCTCTTCAACAGCGCGTCAGCGAGCGCACCGCCGAACTCGAAGGCATGAACCGCGAACTGGAAGCCTTCGCCTATTCGATCTCGCATGATTTGCGCGCGCCGGTGCGCGCGGTAAGCGGGTTCGCCAATTTTCTCAAGCAGGATTATGGGGACCAACTGCCCGCCGGGGGTCACCAGTTGCTGGAAGTAATCAACAGCAGCGCGCTGCAGATGGGCCGCATGATCGATTCGTTGCTGGAGCTTTCGCAGTTGGGGCGGCGCCCGATCGAACTCGAACCCGTCGACATGGCCGCACTCGTGGCCGAGGTCGTGGCCGAACTCCAGCGTCTGCCGCAGGCCAATCGCGCCGCGGTGGAGGTGGGCCCTCTCCCGTCCTGCTCTGGCGATCCGTTGCTGCTTCGGCAGGTTTGGACCAACCTGGTTTCCAACGCCCTTAAGTTCAGCGCCCGGCGCCAGCAGGCCCGGGTGGAAATCGGCGGCCGGGACGAGGCCGACCAGTTGACCTACTTTGTGCGGGACAACGGCACCGGGTTCGATTCAAGGTACAGCGACCGACTCTTTAACCCGTTCCGGCGGCTGCATGGGGAGGAATTTGAAGGCCATGGCGTCGGTTTGTCGATTGTCAAACGGGTAGTCGAACGCCATGGGGGACGGGTCCGGGCCGAATCAGAGTTGGATCGAGGCGCCACCTTTTACTTTACCATCAAGGCCAGGCCCTAAAATCGACGGCAATATTCGAGCGCGGCGTACACCATCGGCATTTCCCGTTCCAGGCTTTGCAAGCGAACGGCCGCGGAAGCGAAATCCGAGACGTGGCCCAAATCTTCGAGTTCCAGGCAAAGCGCCTGGACCGATCCCAGGCCGAACATGCTGCTGCTGCCTTTGAGTGCATGGGCGGCCATCGCGAATTCGAGACCGCGTTCCGCGGCCAGGAGTTCCTTCAGCCGCGCCACGTTGGCGGACGTGGTCTGCAGGTAGGAGTCATAGAATTGCCGCAGGTTTTCCCGGCCTAAGTCCTCCTCGATAGGCTTTACTGCCTCCAGGATTTCCTCCACCAGTGTCTTCAGTGCATGCTCGCCGATATCGCCCATTCCCGGTTTTATCGGCTCCCGGGCCATCCGGCTTGAGCCCATTTCTTTCAGGACAGCAGAGGGGCCGGGCGCCTTTAATTGGCTAAAGGTTGTCCCAAATCGGCCGATAAAGGGGGTGTGGGCAACGCCGACCTTGGGCGTGCCTGCACCGTGCGATGGGTTTTCAGGATCTGATACATAAAGTGGCGGAGACAGGACGGTTCGGCAGGCACACCGAATCGTTGATTCCCCCTATGCTCGACGAAGCCATTCGCTTCCCCTATGGCCCATTCCGCTTCAAGGTCAGGCTGCCAAAAGGGGCCGACTATATCATTTTGGCCTCCACCGATTTACACACATGGAGCCCGCTCGCCAAGGGGACCAGTGATAATGGAACGCTCGATTATATCGATTCGGAGGCTTTCAAATATAGCTACCGCTTTTACCGCGTGCAGGCCGGCAAACTGGCCTCGACCAACGTCCTCGGCTACGCCTCGGTCACGTTGCCCCCGGGCTTTTCCATGATCGCCAATCCTTTTGATGGACCCGATAATACGATCAGCGCCCTGTTTAAGGGGTGGCCCGATGGCACGACTTTCAACAAATTCGACACCCGGTTCTTTCGCCTCGCGGAAAACGCCATCAAGTTCGGGAAGTGGTCCAATACCACCGAAAAGCTGATGCCGGGCGAAGGCGGAATCTTTTTCAATCCCACCACCGATTACAAATCGGCCAGTTTCGTCGGTGAAGTCCAGCAGGGCCATCTCTCCATCCCGATTCCCGCCGGGTTCTCGATTCGAAGTTCGATTTTGCCGCAACCGGGTAGTCTCGAGGATCTCGGCTTTCCCATTGCCAACGGGGACGTGATTCACTTGTTCGACCGGGATCGGCAGAAGTATTTGCTCTATCCGTTTGAGAACGGCAAATGGACGGAAGGCACGCCGGTGACCAGCGTGGGGGAGTCGTTTTGGGTGGCCAAAACCGAGCCGGGGAATTGGAACCGGAGCGTGGCCATTGAGTCGGAACTCGAGCCTGCGCCTTCAGGCGAGCTTGGGCCGGTCAAAGGAAAGAAACTGTTCGGTCTGTTCAGCCGCAGAGCGGCCGCAAGCGGCCAAGCCAGCCTCAGTCCGCAACGGTAGACCTGGCGCTTTACGTTTTGACCGGAGCCTACACGAACATGTGTCCTTAGGTTTTGCTTTATCCGGCCCAGGCAGCTAAACCTCCATCGGTGAAGTTCTTAGCGCTACGCCTTGGGGTCCTCCTCTTCCCGATCATTTTCGTGGGCACGGATGCGCGATCAGCCCAGGTCAAACTCGGTAATGAAGTCATCGCCGAACACAACTACCAGGCCCTGCGTGGCAAACGGCTGGGCTTGATCACCAATCCTTCGGGCGTCAACCACGACCTCAATTCCACCATCGACGTCCTTCGCGCCGCACCGCAGGTCAACCTGGCGGCCTTATTCGGACCCGAACATGGCATTTACGGAGACGTCCCGGCCGGCGACCAGGTGGAAAGCCGCAACGACGCTCGCACCGGGTTGCCGGTCTATTCGCTCTACGGCGCCACTCGCAAACCAAGCCCGCAAATGCTCCAGGGGCTGGATGCGGTCGTTTATGACCTGCAGGACACCGGCTGCCGTTCCTATACCTTTATCAGCACCATGGGGCTGGCGATGGAGGCGTGCGGCCAGGCCGGCATCGAATTCATCGTCCTGGACCGCCCCAACCCGCTCGGAGGCGACCGGGTCGAAGGACCGCTCGTTGCCGCCGGCTTTCAATCGTTCGTCAGCCGTTGGAACGTTCCCTATGTCTACGGGCTGACTTGCGGGGAATTGGCCCGCATGATCAATGGCGAAGGCTGGATTACCAACCGCTGCAAACTGACGGTGGTGCCGATGCGTGGCTGGAAGCGATCGATGGTTTGGCGTGACACTGGCCTTCCCTGGGTCCCCACCTCGCCTCACGTGCCTCATGGCGATTCGCCGCTCTTCCAGGTCGCCACCGGCATGCTCGGGGAAATCGGCGGCGTCAACACCGGCATCGGCTATACCCTGCCCTTTCAATGCATCGCTGCCCCCGATCTCGACCCGCAAAAGACCGCCGACCTGCTTAACTCTTACAAGTTGCCCGGTGTCCGGTTCAAACCGGTGACTTACAAGCCCTACTACTTTGCGTTTCAGGAGCAGGCGCTCGGCGGAGTTCAACTTTACTTCACCGACCCCGCGCACGCGCCGCTCACCGCGGTGAACTTTTATGCGGTGGAGGCCATCAAGACATTGACCGGACGGGATTTGTTCGAGCAAGCCGTCAAAAGCAACCGCAGCTTCAACATGTTCGACAAGGTCAACGGCACCGATGCGAGCCGCAAAGCCCTCCAGTCCGGGGTCGCCGCCGGCCAAATCGCCCAATCCTGGCACGGCGATGAAGCGGCCTTTCGAAAGCAACGGAAGAAATACCTGTTGTACTGAGTGAGGGGTTTTCCGGGCAGGTTAGCCGGGCGTATCTGCCTTATGGCCGGCATAAGTTTTATCGGTTATTTCAGAGGTTTCCCCGCCCCTTGACCTTTGACAATTCCTCGGAAAACTGAGAGTTTGCCGGGGACGACCTTAGGGCAAATGAAAAGTTTCCTCCAAAATCTCCTGATCTTTTTCGCGCTGGCATTGTGCGCGCTGATGGTAGTCCAATGGGTGCGCGAGACCCATCTGCATAAGCAGGTCCAGCAGCTCGCCAACGACGTTCACGATAAAGCCGAGAGTATCCAAACCTTGCAGGCCACCGTTCGCCGGGATGAAGGCGAAATCCAACGCCTGGATACCCTTAAAAATGAACTCACCGACACCGTCAAATCCAACAAATTGGAGATCTCGAGCCTGGCCAAAGACCTGGAAAAAATGACCGGCGAATCCGAGAAAAACCAGCGGCAAGCCGAGGTTTACAAGGAGGCCCTGGACAAAGCCAACGAAAACCTGTTGAAGCAAAACGAGGATATCAAAAAGCAAAACGAGGAGTTGAAGAAGCTGGTGGATGATCGCAACGAAACCGTCCGCAAATTCAACGCCATGGCGAGCAATTACAACACCCTCGCCAGCAATTGGAACAAGCTCCAGGAAGATATCGCCAAGGCTGCCACCAACGCCCCGCCCAAAAAATAGCTGATGCTGGGGCTGGAACAACTCGCCGAATTGCTGGAGAAATATCCCGCAGCCGCCGGCAAACCGGTCCGTGAGTTCGAGCTGGACGGCCGCCCTTTCCGCTTCAACTCAGGACCCTCAATCATGGGGGTGGTCAATCTGTCGCCAGATTCCTGGTACCGCGAAAGTGTCTGCCTTTCCACCGCCGCCGCCGTCGAGCGCGGCCGCGTTCTCCACGCCCAGGGAGCCGCCCTGGTGGACGTCGGCGCCGAATCGACTCTTGCCCAGGCTGCCCGCGCTGACCAGACGCTTCAAACCGGCAAACTGCTCCCGGTCATAAAAGGCCTGCGCGAAGCCGGGGTGCTGGTCTCGATCGAAACCTATTTACCCGCCGTCAGCCGCGCCGGCCTCGAAGCCGGCGCCAGCGTGCTAAACCTGACCGGTGCCACCCACCTCGACGAACACCTCGCCCTGGTCGCGGCCCACGACGCCGCCGTCATCCTTTGTTATGTTCAAGGCGACAACGTCCGCGAGGTCGGCGATTTCGATTTCAGCGCCGATCCCGTCGGGCCGATGCTCGATTTCTTCCAGCGCCAGATCGAACTCGCCACGCGGCATGGCGTGCAAAAGATCCTCATCGACCCCGGCCTCGGCTTCTATTACCGCAACCTGCAGGACAGCGCCATTCGGGTGCGGCATCAAATGGGTGTGTTCCTGAATACTTTCCGCTTGCGCGCGCTCGGGTATCCGGTCTGCCATGCCTTGCCGCACGCATTCGAATTCTTCCGTGAAGAAGTCCGTTGCGCGGAGCCCTTTTTTGCCGTGCTGGCCGCCCTCGGCAAAACCGACCTCTTCCGCACCCACGAAGTGCCGCGAGTGCGGGCGGTACTGGAAACGATGAAGGCGTTCTGAATTCGTCATTCGGATTTCACCAAAAACACTCCTTCCTCCCCCGATCGCGTCACCCATTCATCCATCACCCGCAGGTGGTGCTGCCCCAACAGGTCACGAATTTTCTGAGGCGTATGCCGGTAGGAAAAGAAGACCTGCAGCGCATCGCCGGCTCTAAAATCGAAGCGCTCATCCTCCACCTGGATGCTTCGGGGCCGTTCGAAATGGAACCGGGCCGTCACCCGCTTTAGATCGCTTGCCGGGTCCG
>Ga0068864_100005338_pt1 | contig 10527 bp, 11 predicted proteins | sample KBSSwiS72_FD_66586 | JGI IMG/M metagenome (GOLD analysis project Ga0068864, IMG submission 66586) | Switchgrass rhizosphere microbial communities from Kellogg Biological Station, Michigan, USA - KBS Switchgrass S7-2 | ecosystem: Host-associated > Plants > Roots > Rhizosphere > Soil ...
GCGGTCAGCATGTTGTCCGAAGTGGACGTTGACCAGTAGTGCTTGTCGAAGTGCCACGGCACGATGTTGCTCGGCTCGGAGGCGATCGGCGGCTTGAAGATCATCGTGGACTGGAACACGCGGATCTCGTCGGCCCGGGCCAGGGCGGCCGCGACCGCGCCGATCAGCGGCTTGCGCAACAGCTTGGCCAGCCCGTCGTGCTCGTAGTGGACGTAGTCGTTGTGCCGCTGCACATCGCCCTTGGACGGGTCCCAGGAGGCCAGGTGCGGCGGGCGTACCGGCAGGGCACGGTCCCGCTCGCCGGCGTAGTACCGGTCGCTGGCGGCGATCAGCTCATCCACCTCGTCGTCGGTGAAGAGCTTCTTGGACAGATACCAGCCGTGCGTGGCGTAGAACTCGACGTCGTCGGCGGACGGCAGCAGGTCGCGCTCGTCATCCGTCAGGGTGAACCGCGGGGCGCTCGAGATGGTCATGGGGTCACTCCTCTCCGGTAGGCGGGGGTCGGGTCAGGCACGGACCGTGCCCGCCGTGTCGCGGATCTCGGCGAGCTCGCGCTCCTTGGCCGCGTAGAGCGCGGGAATGTTGCTCGTGCCGAACGTGCGCGCGCCGTGCCGGTCGATCAGCTCGAGGAAGTAGGTGCGCCGGATGTGGGTCGACTTCGCAAAGATCTGGTACATCTGGCCCCAGTGGTCGCGGTCGACCAGGATGCCGAGCGGCCGCATGGCCTCGACCTCGATGTCGGTCGCGCCCAGCCGGGCGCCCAGCATGTCGTAGTAGCTCGACGGGGTCACCGCGAACTCGACACCCCGGCCGGTCAGGGTCCGGACCGCGCGCACAATGTCCTTGGTCAGGAACGCGATGTGCTGCACGCCGGCGCCGTCGTGCCAGGCGAGGAAGTCGTCGATCTGGCCGGCCTGCCGGCTGATGTCCGGCTCGAGGATCGTGAACGTCACGCCGCCGGACGGGCTCTGCACCACTTTGGACCGGACACCCTGCTCGCCGATCTCGATGTACTCCTGGAACGTGACCGCGAAGCCGAACACCCGCTCGTGGAAGGCGACGGTCGGGTCGAGCTCACCGGCCGGCACGCACACGGCCGCGTGGTCGATGAGGCGCAGCAGGTCCTCGTCGGCGCCCGCGTCGGCACCCGGCTCCATCTCGATCGCCCCGGGCAGGAAGTCTTCGACGCGAGAGCTTGCCGAGCGTCCATCAGACTCGGCGCGAGCGCTTGCCGAGCGCCCATCAGCGCTCGCGCCGTCGCGCTCGACCAGGCGGTAGATCACATCGCCGAAGCCGGCCACCTCGGCCGTGACGACCCTCGCCCCGCCGGCCTGGAACGTACGAGGCTCGCGCAGGCCCGACCCACCCGCCGCGACCGCCTCCGCGTAGTCGGCTTCCGCGTTGTCGGTACGGAACGCCATCACCGCGACGCCGTCTCCATGCTTGGCGACGAACTGGCTGGCCGGATGGTCGTGGTGCAGACCGGAGGTCAGCATCACCCGGACGTCACCCTGGCCGAGCACGATCGTGCGCTGACCCGCCAGCCCCGTGTCCGGTCCGCCATGTCCGTAGACCCGGAAGCCATAGGCGGTGCGTAGGGCGTGGGCCGCCGCTATCGCATCACCCACATAGAGTTCGATGTGGTCGACGTCGACGATGTTCATAGCTTGTCTCCCTCAGGTTCCTGCGGCTCCGGGTCGTTCCCGGTCGGCCGGTCCAGTGACGAGTACGGCGGCGGCCCGGTCCCGGTCGCCGTCGGTCACCTTCAGGTCAACGCGAACGACCAACGCCTCGTCGGCGTCCGCGTCTTCGATCAGTTGGGCGGCCATGTCCAGCCCCGCGGCGGTTCCGGTGACGCACGCGACCGGTCCCGTCAAATGCCACCGTGCGGCCAGATGTCCGACCACGGAATTTGGCACAGACTGGAAGAACTGCAACGGCGGGACCCGCCGGCCGGCGTCCACGACGGCGGCGACGCGGGTCGCGCTGGTCACGTCGCCGAGCGCGGTCACGACGACAACGGCGGTCACCCGGTCGCCGGCATCCCGGTTGCCCGAAGCCCGGTCGCTCGGGTCGCGGCCGCGAAGAGTCCGGGCGACGACCTCGGCGACCAGCGGGCTGAAAGCCGAGTCGATGAACCCGGCGAGCGCGGGGACCTCACCGTCCGAATCGGACTCCGGCCACGACGCGGACGAGGTGACGGTCAGGCCGGCCGCAACCGCCGCCGAGGTCAGCGCGTCGAGGGACGCGACGGATGGCACCGTCATGGCAGGCCGATGACGAGTGCGGTGTTGGCCCCGCCGAACGCGGCGTTGAGACTCATCGCGTACTCGGGTGTGGCGGCCCGCGGCTCGCCGAGCACCAGGTTGAGACGGCACGCGTCGTCTACGCCGAGATAGCCGGCGTTGATAGGGAGGATTCCCTTGCGTGCGGCCAATATGGTGACGATGAGCTCCAGCACACCGGAGGCCTCCAACGCCTGACCGTGCAAGGACTTGGTCGAGCTGACCGGCACCATCGCCACGGCGTCGCCGAGACAGAGCCGCAGCGCGTTGGTCTCGGCCGGGTCGCTCTGGCCGGTGCCCGACCCGTGCGCGTTGAGGTATCCGAGGTCCTCGGCCCGGATGCCGGCCCGCTGCAGCGCGGCGCCGACCGCACGGGCCAGTCCATATCCCTGCGGGTGCGGCTGGCACGGGTGGTACGCGTCACCGGTTCTACCCCAGCCCGCGAGGCGAACCAACGGCACCGCCCGCCGGGCCCGCGCCGACTCCGCCGACTCGATGACGACGGCGCCGACGCCGTCGCCCAGGAGCAACCCGCGCCGCCCGGCGCTGAACGGACGCACCTGGCCGTCGTCGGCGAGCACCCGGCCGGCGTCGAAGAGTGCGAACTGGTCGGGATCGACGAGGTATCCGCCGGCGACCACCACCCGGTCGGCGCGGCCGCGCGCGATGAGGGCGGCCGCGTCGGCGATCGCGGTGCTCGCCGCGACGCAGGCCGAGATGTAGCAGCGGATCCCTTGCCGGGTAAGGCCGCTGCGGTCGGCGACCGCCGCGGCGAACGCCTCCGGACCGAGCCGGCGCTGGTCGGCCTCGGCCGCCCTCGCCTGCTCCGGATGGCAATGGACGGCGACGAACAACGGGCTGCCGGCGCGGTCCGATGAGGACAGTCCCGCCTCGTCGCATGCCTCGTGGACGACCCGGGCCAACTCGGAGAGCAGGTCCGGGCTGCCCGGCATCGTCGCGGCGACGCCGACCCGCCGGCCCGCGACATCGAACCGGTCCACGGTGGCGAAGGCGGGGCGGCCGGAGAGCACACCGGACAGCAGGGCCTCGGTTCCCCGGCCATACGCGGACAGGACGGCGGCGCCGGTCACGGCCACCGTGCCTGTCCCCCTGCGGACAGGCACGGTGGCCGCTGCCAATGCGGGGCCATCATTCATTGCGATGATCCGACCCTCAGATCAGTAAGGACATCGAGCACGCCCGTCACCGTGGACATGCGGCCGATCATGTCGTCGTCGAAGTCGAGCTCGCCGTAGCGCTGCTCGATCTGGTGCAGCAGCCAGGCCAGTTCCAGGGAGTCGATCGCCTCGGGAACCTCGTCCAGCTGGCGGTCGCCGTACGTCGCGAGCATCGCGACCACGTCGGACCGCTGCGGCACGCCGCTCACGGTCAGCGGGTCGACGCGGACTGGAGCCGCGACTCCACAGTGTGGCAGAACTCGCCAACGGTCATGCCGGCCAGCACTTCGCTCTCGTCGGCGTCGAACTTCACCCCGTACTGGTCCTCCGCCCGCACCGCGAGCTCGGCCAGGGCGAGCGACTCCAGGTCGGCGCCGGCCGGGCCGAGCACGGTGTCGTCGTCGACGTCGTCGATGCTGTAGTTCATGTCCACCAACGAATCCAGCACGAACTGACGGATCTCATCGAGCATGTCGGCGTCACCTTTCGGGGAGGGAGTTGTTCGACACGACGGCCTGGCCCACGTCGTCCGCGGGTTCACGCGGCCCGAGGACGCGGAGGACGGCCTGGTTGCGGACGAGCTTTCCGGTGGCTGTGCGCGGCAACTGGTCGACCACGTGTAACCGCCGGGGGCGCTTGTACGCGGCGAGCCGGGTCGTGATCTCACGCTCCACAGCGGACGCTTCGGCCCCGTCCGCCAGCACGAGGTACGCCTCGATCGCACTCTCGTACACGACAACGGCTCCGGCCACCTCGGGCAGCGCCGCGAGCATGTGCTCGACCTCGGTCAGGTCCACCTTGAGACCGCCGACGGAGACCTGCGAATCGCGTCGGCCGAGCACGCGGAAGAGTCCGGTGTCGGGGTCGACGGTGCCGGCATCCCTGGTGTGCAGCCAGCCGTCCGACCAGCGGCTCGGATCCTGGTCGCCCAGATACGGCGAGACGGGCACCGAGACGTGCAGCTCGCCGCCGTCCTCGCGGACCGACAGCCCCGGTGCCGGCAGCACGGCCGGACGATGCTCGCCGAACAGGTCGGTCGCGATCACGCCGACCTCGGTCATCCCGTACATGTTGCCCAGGCGGACGCCGTAGCGGTCGACGAAGGTCTCATGGACCTGCGCGCGCACGAGCTCGCCGCCGGTCGTCATTCCGGTCAGCTGCGGCAGTTTCGGCGGCTCGAGCACCGACGCCAGAAGCTCGATGTGGAACGGAACACCCAGCAGTGTCGTCGGTTCCGACCCGGCGGCGACGGTGGACAGGATACCGTCGGCGGTCATCCGGGACGGGATCGTCAGGATCACCCCGGCATGTAGGCCGTAGAGGAGGCCGCCGACGAGCCCGAGCACGTGCACCATCGACGCCAACGACACAATGCGTTCGCCGCCGCGGGGAACGCCGTCGATCAACGTGTACCGCTTGATCTCCTCGACGAGGTTGGCGGCGTCGCGCGCGATCAGCTTGGATGGCCCGGTCGACCCCGAGCTCAGTTGGATGACGGAGTGCGTCGTCGCCGCGGCCTGGCCGGGATAGCCGGTCACCCGCTCGGTGATCTCGGCGAAGCCCCGCAGCGGACCGCCGGTGGAGTGTTCGGCCGATACGACGACCTGCGGCAGCAGCCGTTGCAGCGCGACATCTACCTCGTACTGGGTGAGCCGGTGGTCGAGCAGCGACGCCTGCGCGCCGATGCGCCATGAGGCCAACAGGTTGGTGATGAATGCCAGTGATGGAGCCAGATTCAGCGCGACCGAGCCGCCCCGCCGGAGCCCGGCGTCGGCGAGGACACGTTGTCGCTCAGCCACGAGCCGACGCAGCTCGGCGCGGCTGACCGGTCGGTCCAGGTGGAGGCACACGTCCTCCGCAGGGCCGGCCAGCAGCACCTCGTCAACCCATTCTGGCTCCAGCTGCGGATACATGCCCATGGCTGTATGCGGCAACGCAGCTCCCGTCACCCGAGTCCACCCGCCTTCACCCGGTTAGCCCCGTGTCGACCAGATCTCACAGAGAGGTTGTGCCGATACGCGCGCATCCCCGAGGCGCGCGAACCTACCATGCGTCCAAATAGGACAGTCTGCGGACGGGTTGAACCAATCGTGACGGCATGGCTTCTATCCAGTTACCTTACTCGATCCACAGCGTTTGACAAGGGTCCGAAGGCTTTCCGCCTGTGCCTCCACGAGATCGTTTCCGGAACGGACGTACGATTCATGGACGAGGTCGTCGAGGACCGCCGATCCCGTCGCGCACCCGGGACGGCGCCGGATTCGTTCTACCACACCAACTCCGCCGCCGGTCCCGACCTGTGCACGCCTCCCAGCCAACGTTCACGTTGATCGCCGACGTATGCGCGGTCGGCACACTGTCCACAGCGGACGATCGCGGCGTTGGTCTGATGTGCGACTTGATCTGCGGCTGGAAATCGCGCGGGAACCTTCTAAGATCAAAGTTGGCCGGTCCGGATCAAGATGCGGATCACCTATATATACGTCATCCTTGTCGTGGAGGCAGCCTCACATGACTGATCTGCTGGTCAGCGTCGTCGACGCGGAGCGGCTCGCCGAGGCGTGCCTTCCGGCGCACGTTCGGGACTTCGTCGCCGGCGGCAGCGGTGAGGAGCTGACTATCGCGGCGAACCTGGCCGCACTCGCCGACGTCCACCTGGTGCCCAGGGTTCTGACCGACGTGTCGGCCTGCGACCCGACCGCGACACTCGTTGGCTGCGAAGCAAAACTGCCCGTCGTGGTGGCGCCGATGGCCTACCAGAAGATGGTGCACCCCGACGGCGAGGTCGGGCTCGCCACCGCCTGCGCGCGGGCCGGCATTCCGTACACGGCAACAATGCTGAGCAGTACCACCATCGAGGAGATCGCCACGGCCGGCGGCTGCCTCTGGTCACAGATCTACTGGCTGCGAGATCGTGGAGTCGTCATCGACATGGTCCGGCGGTCGGAGGCGGTCGGCTGCCGGGCGCTCGTGCTCACCGTCGACGTGCCGGTGCTCGGCCGCCGGCTTCGGGATCTTCGCAACGGGTTCACCCTCTCCGACGGTGTCCGCGCGGCCAACCTCGCCAGCGGGCTCGACGCCGGCCAGGACCTCTCGGCCGCACCCGGGCAGTCCGCCGTCGCGGTCTACACGCGAGCGATCTTCGACCCGTCGCTCAACTGGTCGGACGTGGCGTGGCTCGCCGAGCAGACCAGTCTGCCGCTGATTCTCAAGGGAATCCTCGGTCCCGACGACGCCCGGCGGGCCGCCGAGGTCGGGGTGGCGGGGGTCGTGGTGTCCAACCACGGCGGGCGGCAGCTCGACGGAGCCGTGGCGAGCATGACCGCGTTGCCCTGGGTCATCGAAGCGGTCGCCGGCCGCTGCCCGGTACTGCTCGACAGTGGCGTGCGCGGCGGACTCGACGCGCTCAAGGCCGTCGCGCTCGGCGCGGCCGGGGTGATGCTCGGCCGACCCGCGCTGTGGGGCCTGGCGATCGGGGGTGTGGACGGGGCCGCGCGGGTGCTCGGCCTGCTCGACGAGGAGTTCCGGTTGGCCATGGCGCTGACCGGCTGCCGCGACCTCGACTCCGTCCGCACACTTCAGACGGTGCGCCGCTCGTCAACGTGATCCGGCGCGACGCTCGTACCGCGCACGGGCCAATCGGTGGGCTGTGCGCAACAGTTCATGGGTCACCTCGCCGGTGCGCGGACCCGGGTTCACCACGGCCAGCCAACCGACGGTGCCGTATACCGGGTGCGCGATAACGGTGTCGGTCGCGCTCGGGTCGACCTCGGTCGTGGCCGGTTCGCGGGGCGCGTGTCCCGTCCACCGGAAGAAGGCGTCCTTCCCGGCGGCCACGTTCACCCGGTACGCGTCCGGTCGGTCCAATCGGGACGCTTCGTCGCCGGGGTAGTTCTTGGTCACGACCGTTGCGAACGGCTGGGTCGCGATCGGGACGGCGCCGTCCGGCGCGTAGTAGAAGAACGTGTCGCCCCAGGCGATCTCCGGTGATCCGTCGGCCGGGCCGGGCCGCAGCGTCAGCACGCCGCCCATGCTCTCCACAAAGCTGATGATCTCGTCAACGGTCATGTGCTCAAGCGTGGCATTAAAGTGCTTGTGGAGACTTCGGGTAAGGAGCTGAAGGGATCCAGCGTGCCAGGTCTCAAACTGCGTACCGCTGATGTGGCCCGGCGGGCGGGGTGCTCCGTGCAACTGGTGCGCAACCTCGAGCGCGACGGCGTGCTGCCGCCGGCGGCGCGCACGGCCGCGGGCCACCGCACCTACGGCGAGGCCCACCTCCACTCCACGCTGGCCTACCGCGCACTGGCCGTGGGGGTCGGACCGAGCGGGGCGAAGGAGATCGTCCGGTCCGTGCATCGCGGCCTCGTCACCGAGGTGCTCGCACGCCTTGATGCCGCGCACGCCCAGCTGGACGCCGAGCGCGCCGAGCTAAGGCGCGCGGAGCAGGCGGCGCGGGCCATCTCCGGTGAGCCGATCACGGACGTACGCCCGTCGGACTCGATGAGCGTCGCCGAGCTCGCCGCCGCTCTCGGCGTGCGCCCCTCGACGTTGCGCCACTGGGACGCCGAGGATCTCGTCGTACCCGACCGCGAGGGCCCACGCGGCGCTCGGCGCTACACACCGAGCCAGGTGCGCGACGCTCGGATCGTCCATCAGCTGCGCCTGGCCGGCTACCGGGTGCCGGATCTGCGGGACCTCATGCCGCGACTGCGCGACACGGACATCTCTTCGGCGCTGGCTTCGAGACAGGCCAGCATCGCCGCCCGTTCCCGAGCGTTGCTCGAGGGCGCCGCTGCGCTCAACGCTCTACTGTCCACAGTAGACCGGCGACGACGGCGGCCGCCGCCACGCCCCTGGCCGCCCGGAACTGTCCGAACAGGACGAGGAACAGCGGCGCGACCCACAGCAGCCCGAGCATCTGCGCCGCCTTCTCCCACGTACCGGGGGTCACCACCGGATCGAACGCCCCGGCTCGGGCCAACAGCGCCACCACCGGCCCGACGATCGCCACGCTGGCGAACGCGACGAGCGCCAGCAGCGCGAACTGCCGGACCGCGTCACCCCACAGCCGCGGCCTTGCCGGAGCCTCCGCACCGCCGAGCCGGAGCCGGATGGAGAGCCCGACCACGGCGCGGATCTCGCCCCACGTGGGCCGGCCCATCTCGACGAGTTCGGGGTCGTCGGGAGTGGACTCGTACGCCCCCTCCAGGAAGGTGGCCATCATGTCGTCGCCCCAGCGCTCCCGGTAGGCCGTCGGCAGCAGGCGCAGCACCATCCGGTACCGCTGTTCGAGCAGGCTGGTCATGCCGCGCCTCCGGCCGGTGCCGGGCCGGTCGCCGGTCGGTGCGCCCGCAACTGCCGGGCGGCCAGCCGGGCGTTCGCCGCCTGCCGCTCGGCCTCGGCCGCGAGCGCGTTCGACCCGGCGTCGGTGATCGCGTAGTACCGGCGCAGCCGGCCCTGGTGCGGCTCCTCCCGGTCCAGCACGACGAGGCCGTCTCCCACCAGGCGGTCGAGCACGCCGTACAGGGTGCCGACCTTGAGCTCGACGCGCTGCTGCGAGAGCTGGGCGACCTCGGCCAGGATGCCGTACCCGTGGCGCGGACCGGCCAGCAACGCGGTCAGGATGAAGAAGGCTTGCTCCGTCACGTCGCAGAGTATAGTGCGTCGCAAGATATCGTGTCACGCTGATCAGCGCCTCGGGCCGGTCGGCCGGAGATAGACTCCCCGTTTGAGCCACGGAGGCCGAACGGGGGTTGGTCACCGATGAAGGTTGTCGTTGTTGGTGGTACCGGGCTGATCGGCTCGAAGGTCGTCGCCCACCTCAGCGAGCAGGGCCATGAGGCGGTCGTCGCGGCGCCCCAGACCGGTGTGAACACCCTGACCGGGGAGGGCGTCCCGCAGGCGCTCGCGGGCGCCCAGGTCCTCGTGGACGTGTCGAACTCGCCGTCGTTCGACGAGCCGGCGGTGCACGACTTCTTCACCACGTCCACGACGAACCTGCTCGCCGCGGCGAAGGCGGCCGGCGTGCGCCACTACGTCGCACTCTCGGTGGTGGGCACGCAGCGCCTCACCGACAGCCCGTACCTGCGGGCAAAGGCCGCGCAGGAGAACCTCATCCAGCAGTCCGGCATCCCCTACTCCATCGTCCACGCGACGCAGTTCTTCGAGTTCGTGCGCGGCATCACCGACGCCGCCACGGTGGACAACGTCGTGCACCTGCCGCACGCGCTCATCCAGCCGATCGCCGCCGACGACGTGGCCACCGCGGTGTACCGGACCGCGGTCGGCGAGCCGGTCAACGGTACGGTCGAGATCGCCGGACCTGAGCAGTTCGGGCTCGACGAGTTGGCTGCGACGGGATTGCGGTACCGCAACGAAAAGCACGAGGTCGTCGCTGACCCGGACGCGCGCTACTACGGCGCCCATCTTCAGGCCCGCTCGCTCATCCCCGACGAGAGCGCCACGATCTTCGATACCCGCTTCGAGGACTGGGCCAGCCGCGCGGCGGCGTAGCCGGACTCGTCGTCAGACGGTCAAGAGTCCACTGTGGACCTCCGTTGGTGTGATGGTGCGGAAGACCAGGCCGTCCCCGTCGCAGTCGACAACGGCGGTCTGCCCCGCACCCAGCTGGTTGAACAGGATGCGTTCAGACAGCGGGTCCTCGATCTCGCGCTGGATGGTGCGCCGCAGCGGTCGGGCACCCATGACCGGGTCCCAGCCCTTGTCGGCCAACCACTTCTTCGCGCTCCCGGTGAGCTCGAGACCCATGTCCTTGCCCCGCAACTGGACGCCGACCCGCGCCACCATGAGGTCGACGATGCGCAGGATGTCGTCCTCGGTGAGCCGGGGGAACACGATCGTGTCGTCGATGCGGTTGAGGAACTCGGGTCGGAAGTGCTGCTTCAGCTCGTCGTTGACCCGCCGGCTCATGCGCTCGTCGTGGGACACCTCGCCGAACCCGATCGGGGACGTGTCCTTCGTACCCAGGTTGGTGGTCAGGATGATCACCGTGTTCTTGAAGTCCACGATGCGACCCTGACCGTCGGTGAGCCGACCGTCCTCCA
>Ga0068864_100005342_pt1 | contig 10522 bp, 9 predicted proteins | sample KBSSwiS72_FD_66586 | JGI IMG/M metagenome (GOLD analysis project Ga0068864, IMG submission 66586) | Switchgrass rhizosphere microbial communities from Kellogg Biological Station, Michigan, USA - KBS Switchgrass S7-2 | ecosystem: Host-associated > Plants > Roots > Rhizosphere > Soil ...
GTGAAAAGGGGTATACCAAGCCCCGCCTCCAGCGCCTCGATACGCCGCCGGACGGTCGGCTGCGCGAGGCCGAGCAGCCGCGAGGCGCCAGAAAGGCTGCCGGTCTCCAGCACGGAGAGGAATGTTCGCTGGTTTTCCCAATCGATGGACGGCTCACTCATCAAAAAGTTATGAATGACTGCAAGGCTTTTGACAATTTTATATGAAGACAGTCAGTGCCATGCTCCAGCCTTCGACATGCTGATCGAGGGAGATGAATATGGACGGACAGTTGGCTCTTGTGCTGGGGGCGACCGGCGGCGTGGGCGGCGCGATCGCAAGCGCACTGATCCAACATGGCTGGTCGGTCCGTGGTCTGGCGCGCGATGTGCCCGCTGCGGAGCGTGGATGGCCGGACGATCGCGGTACGATAAGCTGGGCGGCGGGCGATGCGATGAATGGCGCGGACGTGATCCACGCAGCGGCGGGCACGTCGGTGATCGTTCATGCCGTGAACCCAGCCGGCTACCGCCAATGGGACCGGTTGGTTCTGCCGATGATCGACAACAGCATCGCTGCCGCAAGAGCTGCCGGCGGTGCCCGAATCGTGCTTCCCGGGACGGTGTATAATTTCGATCCGGCAACGACATCGGTGGTCGGCGAGGACAGCGAACAGATGCCGCGGAGCCGCAAGGGGCGGGTCCGCGTCGAGATGGAGGCCCGTCTGGAGGCGGCAGCCCGGAGTGGCGTGCCCAGCCTGATTGTGCGAGCCGGCGACTTCTTCGGCGCGGATGCTCGGTCGAGTTGGTTCACTCAGGTCATGGTGCCGGCGGGCAAGCCGCTCCGACGGATCATCAATCCCGTCACCGCTCCCGGTGTCGGGCATAGCTGGGCGTACCTGCCCGATCTCGCCGAAGCGATAGCCCGGCTGATCGGGATGAATGACAAGCTGCGGCCGTTCGAGCGCTTGCAGTTCGAGGGTGTGTGGGATGCCGACGGCACTGCCTTGCCGGCAGCCATCCGCCGCGTCACGCAGCGCCCAAACCTTCCGGTGACGCGCTTCTCGTGGTGGGCGATGAGGCTGCTCGCCCCTTTCGGCGGCCTGCCGCGCGAAATCGCCGAGATCGCGCCCTGCTGGCGCTACCCCATGCGCTTCGACAACCGCCGCCTCGTCGCATTGCTTGGCGAGGAACCACATACGCCGATCGACGACGCGTTGAAGGCGACGTTTCGAATTGGCACGCCCTGACTGCCGGTGGTGATCGGTGGGCTGGCTTGCCGCTTCCATGATTGTGCGCTTCATCGGCACCGGCCGGCAGAACGCCAAGCGGGTGCAGCAGGTGCGGCGTTAGAGGGCTATAGCGTAGACGTAGTGCTCATCTTCGTCGGGCGTGGCCCGCCATTCCGCCCTTTGCCGGCGTTCGCCTCGGCCCGAAAAATCATAATAAACATTTGAAATTCAAGATTTTTAAACCACCGGCCTTCACGGTCGTTCGCGGCGGTCCGGAAATCGGTGTGGGGCTGCTAGGAGCCGGTCCCGGCGGCCAGTCGAGCGAACGAATGTCGGGGCCGACCGCGCCCGCGACGTTGCGGCAACGCCGCGCCGGCCGCGGCGGACTGCCGCTCGACGAACCGCTCAAGGCTCCTGACGACGATGGGCGTCGCCCGCCCGACCTTTATGACGTCGATCTCGCGCGCCGCGATCAACTCATAAAGCTTGGTTTTGCCGATTCCCAGCATACATGCCGCGGCCGGCACACGGATGGTCAGCGCTTCGCCGAGGTCAAGGTTCGTGCCGGGTCCAGTCACGGGTTGCCATTCCCAGTGCGCTCGCGTGCCTTCGCAAAGGCGCGATCACTATCGAGGAAGGCGAATAGAATGGCCGGGACCAGTTCGCTGACCGGCTCTTCCCGACCATAGGCTTCGGCATAGATTCGGGCGTAGTCCTGGAGTGCCTGATGGAGGTCAGGCAGCACCGTGTGGTCGGCTGTATCTGTAGATTACGCGATGTGATCTGGTCGCCCGCGCGCGACATTCTGCTGGGTGGATTCACGGATCGCCTGGACGAGATCACTCTCGCCGGAGAAGGTCAGGTTCGCACCCACGCCCAGCAGGGTCGAAATCGCAACCCCCTTGAGCAGCGTCCAGGTGTGAAAATCGACTTGAGACATGCGCCGATGCCTTTGGCCGCAAGCGGCTTGGACATGCGCATCGGCCACCCGGCCGCGTCGATGGGGGGTCAATCTTCCCTCAAGGGAGGTTCTCAAGCCTCGGCGCCGCCCTTGCGGCGCGTGATCAGACTAACGCCTTGACTCCGAGACGCAATACCAACCGTTCGTCTACGCCGCCTTGACCAAGGGGGTCCCGATCGGTCACGATGCGGACACTGCGCCGGCGGGCGGTGCCTCCTCGACATGTGCCTTGCCCGAGGTCGGCAGTTCCCGCCTCCCACAGCGCGCATAGAGCGTCGGGAGCACGAACGGCGTCAGCAGTATCACCGAGACCAGCCCACCGATGACGACCGTCGCGAGCGGCTTTTGCACCTCGGCCCCGGCACCCGAAGCAAGCGCCATTCTGCGGCGTTGTGCCGAGGCGCTGTGCGGTCGCTGTAAAGAGGCCCGCGCGGGCATCCTGATCCGCGGACAGGATCGCATCATGATTTGGGTTCATGCGGCTTTGGGCTCGGCGGTGAGGATGGTTCTCAGATAGTCCTGCATCCAGGCCGGCAATGCCGACATGCCGTCATGCCGTCATGCCGTCATGCAGATCCTTGCGCAGCCGCGCGCCTCTGCCCAAAATTATACCTACATAAGGCCATATCAGCCATTTCACCGATGCACACATTTCCTCGGCATCTGCATAGCTACGGTCGCCAAGATTGAGATTATCCCCACACGACTTGCATGTTGCTCATACATTGAAATTAATTGTGCAGCTAATTTCAATTTTGATCCATCAGCTTATTTTGGGGCAGAGACGCTCTGGCGCACGATCATTCGATGCGGCAGGGTGACGGACCGAACTGTTTGAATGCGACCCTCAATCGTCTCAATAAGAAGCCTTACTGTCTCCAATCCAATTTCGCGCATCGGCTGGCGGATCGTCGTCAGAGGCGGCGAGGCATAGGCTGCCATGGGAATATCATCGAAGCCCAAAACGGATACATCTGCAGGACAGTCTAAGCCGTGCCGCCGGAGCGCTGACATCGCTCCAATCGCAATCTCATCGCTGAAGCAAAAGATCGCTGTTGGACGAGGATCGCCCAGCAGCAAACTGGCTGCAATCTTGCGGCCAGAATGCAGTGAAAAGGGGCCGGTCGCGATGGTCATCGATCCGATCAGACCTCGGCGCTCCGCCGCGAGTTTCGCTCCCACGAGTCGATCCCGGCTGATCGGGCTGTCTAGCGGGCCGGTGATGACAGCAATCCGTTCGTGACCGACGTCATAGAGAGCATTCATGCCTTGCCGAGCCGCAGCCGCGTTATCGATGTGAGCGCTTGAAACGCCAAGTGACGGACTAAACTCGCAACCATTGACTATTGGAGCCATTGCGCCCTCGCGTGCAATTCGCTGTTCGAGCGCATTTGGCAGGCGATGGCCAAGGAAGATTAGCCCATCCGCTTCTCTCCGCTGCAGCATGTCGGCATATTGGTTTTCCCGTTCGCGGGAGCCGCGCGTGTCGCCCAGCAACACCGCCAGGCCGTTGGCCTGCGCCTCTTCCTCCACGCCGCGGATAACGTTGGCAAAAAAAGGATTGGAGATGTCGGGAACGGTGACAATGAGTTTCCCGGTTCTCGTGGTGCGAAGAGCGGAGGCCGCCGGATTTGGCGCATAGCCAAGCTCTTTAATGACCCCAAGAACCTTCTCGCGTGTCGAGGGCTGAACGAGTTCGGGGCGCAGAAGCACGCGAGATACTGTCGTTGTCGACACGCCTGCGCTCGTCGCGACATCACGGATAGAAGCCATGGCCCTTCCATAACGCACCGCTGTGGCTGCATCAAAGCCCTTTACATGTTTCATCGCGGGGTAAGTCTCGATTGAGGGTTGACGTGAGACGCTCTGGTTCTTTTCGCCATATGGCTGAGCGGATCGTACAGCAGCCTGGATGGCGCCGCGCTGAAAATAGCTTCGGACGATCTCATCCTGCGGTCGCAGCCGGAAACCCCCTGCCAGAGTTCCGCCCTTCCAAGCCCACAGGTATCGCACCCAAAAACCCCAACAGCACACGCCCACAGGTCCCTTTATGAAAACGTTAGCATTCCAACCACATCCACGCCGATAGCCAATTTTCCTTTTCGGAACTGAAACCAGAATCGATATCAGGTCTTGATATGTTATCGTTTTCATAGCAATGAAAGCTTGGTGATGGCAAAAATGCCGGACGGTCCTGGAGGGGTTATGAAGAAGGGGCACGGATTTCTATTGGCCGGGACCGCGGGCATGTTGGCGTTCGCGGGGTCACCGGCATTCGCGCAGACATCGGGAGCGGGAACTGTGCCACCGCCTGTGTCGCCGAACACTCAGAAAGGCGCAACGCTGCCTAGTGTCGGAGGGCCTGGGAATCAGGACGGAATCGCGGTCACTGCACAGAAGCGTATCGAAAATGTGCAAGCCGTGCCCAAGCAGGTTGCTGTCGCCAGTCAGGCGCAGTTGAGTAACGCTGGTGTTACTCGCATAACACAACCTCCACGCGATCTGCGAACGCGCCCTGGTTGCGATCATCTGCGTCCTCGCAGCGAGGTTTGCTTGCGCAAAGCGGGCTTGAATGTGCAGGTGGCCCACCCGCCTATCTAAAAGAGCAGCATCCAACACTTTTATGACAGGCTAATTATCTACGAAAATAATCTCAGGTCGCCATGAACGACGAATACCCGCTCACAGCGAGAGAGCATCGATAGCAGAGGGAGCGGATAATGACAGTTTTCCGTACCGAATATGTCGGTGCGCGAACGTCTCTCACTCAGCAAAAGTATTTGGTGGGGTCGCCTCGTACTTCTTCCGACAGATGCTCTAGCACGTCCGCATGAACTCCGCCTCTATCCGCGGCCATACTGAAAGTCAGGTCAGGATGAGCCATAATAATTGTTTGTGTGTCGCGATCTGTTTTTACCCATCGACCGATAAACGATAATCAAGGGAGGATGAAATGAGGGAAGTGCTTCTCGCCACCGCGGCCTCGCTATTTTCTGTTGCCAGCGCACCTGTTTGGGCCCAGAGCAATGCGCCTGAGGTCGGGAATGCGGACGACATTATCGTGACCGCCAACCGTACGGAATCACTGTTGTCAAAAACCCCAATCGCGATGACGGCGATTGGAGGGGCGGAATTGACTAAATCCGCCATCACCAACCCCACACAGCTTGATGCGGCAGTTCCCAATCTCGCCATCACGCGCAACAGGGGCCTGCAGATCACAATCCGTGGCGTCAGTTCTGCAGACAACACTGAAAAGGGCGATCCCTCGGCCGCCTTCATGCTGAACGGCATCTACATTGCCCGACAGCAGGCCCAGGAAGTCAGCTTCTTCGACATCGAGCGAGTGGAAGTGCTGCGCGGACCTCAAGGCACCCTCTACGGTCGAAATTCCACAGCGGGTGTCATCAACGTCATCAGCGCGCGACCCAGGATGAAGTTCGGCGCATCAGTCGATGCGATGTATGCAAGCTACAACAACTTGAATGTGACTGGCGCCCTGAACGTGCCGATCGGCTCCAACTTCGCCTTGCGTGCGGCAGTGAACGTCGATCGACGCGACAATTTCGTACTCGATGGCAATCCAGGCGACGGTATCTCGCTCAATCCTTACAAGGACAATATTGCCGGCCGTCTCTCGCTCCTGTGGGAGCCCACCAGCGCACTGACGGTTTACCTTGTGGGTGACTATGCCAAGCAGAAGGGAACCACAGACGATGTCGTGCCGCCGGCAAACTTCTTTTCGAACATCGTGACCGGCGTCCGTTCGACCTTCGACGCACCTACATTCCGCGATCGCTCCAGCAGGGAGCTGCGCACCCTTACCAACCGTCAGGTCCAGCGCAGCCGACGCGACAACGACGACAAGGGGATCATGGGTGAAATCAATTATGATCTGGGACCTGCGGCGCTCACATACCTTGGTTCGTATCGGGAATTTAATCGCGACGAGGTGAGCAATTACGCTAACGGCTTCGTGCCGGCGGCATTCCCGGGACATTACTGGCAGACCTCGCATGAACTGCGCCTGGCGCTTACGGGCGACGGACCGTTGCAGTTGCAGGTGGGTGGTTACTACTTCAAGGAACGCTCCAACCTCCTGCTGTCGCTTTACAACCTGCTGGGGCCGAACACGGCCTTCCAGTTCATCCGGGACCCGACCGTTTCGGAAAACAAATCAGCTTTCGGCCAGGCGACGTACGAGGTCTCCCCGGGGTTCAAGCTGACAGCTGGCATCCGCTATTCGAGCGACACGAAATCACGCTACGGCTCGACAGCGGTCGATACCTACACGTCCATCGTGGATTCCTACAACCTGGGCAGTTTTTTAAGCCGGACGACACTGGAAGTCACTGGCGCCAAGCGTACCTTCAACAAGACCACGTGGCGCCTCGGTGTGGACTATGACAGCCCCCTTGGTCTGATTTATGCTTCGGTATCGACAGGCTACAAGGCCGGTGGCTTCAACGATGGGTGTGAAGCAGGCACCGGGCCAGGGTGCAGCTTGACAGCAGAAGCGCTCTACTACGAACCGGAAACGTTGACGGCCTATGAGGCGGGGTTCAAGTTCAAGATCGGCCCACAGTTTCGCCTCAATGCCACTGCATTTCACTATGACTACCGAGGGCTTCAGTTGACCCAGATCGTCAACATCTGCGGTCCCAACGGCGATCTGCCATGCACCGTCACGCGTAACGCCGCAGCGGCCAAGGTGGACGGCGTCGAGCTGGATGCAACCATGCGTCCTAGCGATCGCCTGACGGCGCGCGTCAGCCTGAACTACCTCGATGCCCGTTACGACAAGTTCGTACCAGCACCGGGCGTGGACTTCTCGGGCCGCCCCCTCGAACTTAGTCCAAAGTGGACGTGGACGGCCGGCCTCGACTACAACCTGCCCATCGGCGATGGCAGCCTTACGGCTTCTGTAATGACCCGGTTCAGCAGCCGATACGAGTTGACGGACAAGGGCAACTATGCATATTTCTACCAGCCTGCGTTCCACAAGACTGACTTGTCCCTGACATACGAAGCACCTGAAGGGCGGTATTACATTGGCGCCTTCGTGCGTAATCTCGAGAACGAGATTACTGTCACGCAGGCTTCGGCCGGGTTCTTCGGCACTGTCGGCTTTGCTGATCCGCGCCAGTTCGGCATGCGCGCGGGCGCAAAGTTCTAAGCAATGGGAGCGGGTGCCGACGCGGCACCCGCCAACCTCCATGTCCGGACAAGCAAAAGCATGAAAGCGATCACGGGGCCGGCGATCTTCCTGGCTCAGTTTCTGGGTGATGCCCCCACGACCGATCCGCTAGGCCATCTTCCCCGCCGTCTGCTCGGACTGTAACGGCAAGGAGAAAACGGGAATGAAGCAAGTGATCGGGGTCGGGATCGTCGGCACGGGCCTCGCTTTCCAGGCGATCCATGCCTGTCGTCTGGCAAGTATGACCGCGGATTTTGCGGTGCGGGCGGTCTGGGACCCCGACTGCGGCCGAGCCGACGCAGCGGGGCAATGGCTCGGTGCCCGGGTAGCGACCGACTGCGAAGACTTGTTCGCCGATCCCGACGTGGACGTTGTCGTTCTCGCCAGCCCGGCCCGTTTCCACGCCGAGCAGGCTATCGCTGCAATCAACGCCGGCAAGCGTGCGGTGCTGGTCGAAAAGCCGCTTTGTGCAACCCCAGAAGAAGCAGACGCCATCGCCCGAGCGGCACTCGAACGGGGTGTGGCACTTCTGGTGGGCGCAATGCACCTTCACGATCCGGCGTGGTTGGCAAGCGAGGCCCTTCTGGAAGATAACTCGTTTGCGCCTGCGATGGTGCGCTCCTCGATAATTCTGCCACCAAACGCCCGGTTCGAGGAGTGGTCAACCGAACCACTTCTCCCGGTTGCCGCCCAGCCCACCGCAAGGACATTCGCGCCCGCGGACCTGATCCGCCTCTGCGTACTCGAGCTTGCCATCCACGATCTGCCGATGGTCCGGCGGCTCCTCCCTCCGGGAGTGGAGCCCAGGGTCGTTTCCGCACGACTGCGCCAGCCTTTTGGCTATGCGATCAGCCTGGTCGCCGGTGATGTGCTTGTCGATCTGACCTGCACGGTGCACGGCCATTGGCAAACCGATTGGACACTTGAGGCTGTAGGGCCAGCGGGGAGGTTGAAACTGGATTTCACGCCTTCGTTCGTGGACGCCGGGTCAGGCTCGATGACATGGCAAGACAAACAAGGGCTTAGAGGGCATGCGTCATCGGACGAGAACGGTTACTACGGCCAATGGCAAGCGATCGCGGCCATGCTGCGCGCAGAGCGCGCGCTGCCCGATCCTTTCGCCGCTGCAGGCGATTTCCGGTTCGCGCATGCCATAGCCGAACAGGCTTCGGAACTGATCGCAGCGGAGGCGTTTGCATGACAATAGCCGTAACCCTCGGGGGCGAGCGGTTCGAACGCGGCCTTGGTCTCGTGGCGTCTCTGCCGCGCACGCTACGTCTGTCGCAGGATCCCTTCAAGGCTCCTGCCGATCTGGTGCTTGTCGATGGTGGTGCCGAATGGACTGACCGCGCCGCTGTAGCGATCGAGGCCGGAATTCGCACTGTCGTGGTACTCGATCCAACTCCTGCCGATCCAACCTCGCTGGCGGATGCTGCCGATGCATTGGGCGCAAGGGTAGCCACGGTCTGTTCATTGACCGATCTGGCGTCGCTGGGCCCGTTGCGCGCGCGCTTGGATGACGGCTTCAGCGAGTTCGTGCTCGACGGATCGACTGATGGCAGGCTTGATGACCTCCTATTTTCCCACCTGCGGCTGTTGCAATCGCTCGGCATTGAAGACCTGCAGATGCACGCCGTGGCGCGGTCTGGCGACGCCTACATCATCGAAGGGACCGGGCGACTTGGGTCAACGTCGCGCCGACTGCGGTTGACGGGCGCACGGGGTCCGGGCTCTGCCCGGACCTGCCTGGTCGGTCATGCTGTTGGTGCCACTGCGCGTTTGGTCTGGCAAGCGGGAACCGAAGCCCGGCCGGCAAAGGTCTCTTTCGCGGACGCGGACGGCCTGCTGGTCCTTCCGGCGATCCATGAAGGCGGTAGACGGCACGGGTTGCGCAGCATTCTGGCAGGGTCCGATGCCGCGCAAGATCATGCGCACTTGCGCCAACTTCGCTGCCTTTCGGACCTGTTCCACAGCCTGCTGCACAATAGCCGCTGACTGGCGTTCAGGAGAGGACAATGAACATGACCGGCACAGCATACCGGCCGGATATCCCCCAACTCGACCGACCTCGCCACCTCGGATGGCAGGTCATCCTGGTTTACTGGTTCGCACAATACGCAGCTTGGCTTGCCCTGATCACACCCGTAGTGATAACTATCGCGTTCAGGATGCGCGATATCGCGGGCGAGCAGGGCAAGGCCGAATGGCTCGGCCTGATCCTGGGCGTCGGCGCAATGGCGGCAATGATCGCAGCCCCGATCTGGGGTGCCATATCCGACCGCACGACGGCCCGCATCGGTCGTCGCAAACCTTGGATCATAGGCGGCGCGGCATCTCTGCTTATCGGCCTGACAATCATGGCGCTGGCCAACGATCCCTTGGTGTTCGGGCTTGGATGGCTGGTGTGCCAGATCGGCTCCAACGCGGCACAAGCTGCATTCAACGCGCTTATGAGCGACATTGTCCCCGAAAATCAGCGCGGCCTGGTGTCAGCCCTCCTTGCCGCATCCGCGACCGCCGCCATCGTGACGGGTGTTGCTATTACGCAGTACACCACCGCCTCTTCGCTTGCCATGTTCCTTGTTCCCTGGATTCCCACGCCCTTCGCGGTCGGGCTGTTCCTTTGGATCGTGCCGGACAGCCCCGCAGAACCGATGGCGCGGCAACCGATCACGATACGAACCTTGGTCGGCGCGCTGGGCTTGGGTACGCTGCGCCACCGAGACTTTGCCTGGGCGTTTTCCAGCCGCTTCCTTGTCCTCCTCAGCTCGGCTTTCGCCATGACATATCAAGTCTATTACCTGACAGACTACTTGCATGTACCGCAAGCCCAAGTCGCGGAATTCATGGTGCTGTCCACCTCGCTGATGGGGGCACTGACGTTCCTCGTCTCGTGCTGTGGTGGCTGGCTTTCGGACAAGGCAGGGCGACGCAAGCCCTTCGTGGCCGGTGCTGCGGTCCTGATGGCAGCGGGTTCGGGCGGCATGTCGTTGGCGGCCAGCTTCGAGCAGTTCCTGCTCGCCGCCGCTTTGACAGGCGTCGGCCAAGGTCTTTACTACGCGGTGGACATCGCGCTTTGCGTGGAGGTTCTGCCACACCGTTCCAACGCCGCGCGTGACATGGCGGTGCTGCAGATCGCCAATTCTCTGCCGCA
>Ga0068864_100005346_pt1 | contig 10521 bp, 12 predicted proteins | sample KBSSwiS72_FD_66586 | JGI IMG/M metagenome (GOLD analysis project Ga0068864, IMG submission 66586) | Switchgrass rhizosphere microbial communities from Kellogg Biological Station, Michigan, USA - KBS Switchgrass S7-2 | ecosystem: Host-associated > Plants > Roots > Rhizosphere > Soil ...
AGAATAAAAATGGATACCCCGGCCGGGATTCTCTCTTTTAATTGTCGCGCACCCTGGACGTCGATGTCGAGCACCAGATCGTAATCCTCGGCTGCCGCTCGGTCCAGTTCGCTAATATGCGTACCGTAGTAATTCCCAAAGACTTCCGCGTGCTCCAGGAACTCCCCGCGTGCCACGCGCTCCTCGAAATCCGAGCGCGAGATGAAAAAATAGTCCACACCGTCACGTTCATCGCCGCGCGGATAGCGGGTGGTGTAAGACACCGAGAAACGCAGCCTGGGCACCAGCCGCATCAACTCACTAACCAGCGTTGATTTGCCCGATCCGGAGGGCGCTGAGATGATAAAGACCGTCGTCATTCCGGCATCATTCGAGATTGAGAGATTGCTCGCGTATCTTTTCGATGGCGGCTTTGGAGGCGAGCGCCAGGTCCGTGATCTTCATGGCCGGCTCTCCCGCGCCGCTGGTTTTGGAAAGAATGGTGTTGGTTTCCCGATTCATCTCTTGTAGCAGAAAGTCCAGCTTCTTGCCTACTTCGCCACCGGCATCGAGCAGCACGGCGAGTTGTCCGGAGTGGATCTTCAAGCGCGCCAACTCTTCGCCGATGTCGCTGCGGTCCGCCAGGATCGCCGCTTCCTGGGCCAGTCGCTGGGGATCGATTTGGATGCCTTTGGCCACTTCTTGCAGGCGCTCAGCCAGCCGCTTCTGAAAGTATTCTGACGCCGCTGCGCGAAGCTGTTCCATCTGTTCGGCTGCGGCACTTAAGCGCAGGTTGTGGCCCCGCAGTTCGTCGGCGATTTCGCGACCCTCGCGGGAACGGAATTCGTTGAGTTCAGCGAGCGCCGCCGCGAGAACTTCTCCGAGCGCACCCTCGATTCCCTCCGGCGGGCTGGCATTGTCGGCCGGGGCGAACATGCCGGGGATGCGCAGTGCCGCATTGAGATCCGGCTTCGATTCAAGATCGTGGGCCGCCGCCTCCTCGCGGAAAATGCGAAGGTAATCATGCAGAAATTCGCGGTCGAGCGTCAGCACCCCGTCTCCCGCGCTTTTCTTAGGAACCGACACGCGCACTTCCACGTGCCCGCGAACAAGGTTGGATTTCACGGCGGCCCTGATGGCGCTCTCAAAGGGCTCCAGCGCCGGCGGGACCTGAATCACCAGATCGAGACTACGATGGTTCACGCTCTTTGCGCTCACAACCAATTCGCCGTCGCCCAGCGGATAGCGCACGCGTGCAAAACCGGTCATGCTGCGCAACGGAGCAGGCATTAGATCTATCCATTATGGACGATGCGGCCGCTGTAAATTCAAGAACCGGGTTTCTTCGAGCGCCGGATCTGAATCACAGGGATCAATGAATTGGAAGACTCCTGCACAGTAGGGCGGGCGCGCTGCGAGGTGATCTCCGTGTTAAGGCTGGTGACGAAAGCCTCGATCTGCCTCTGCATTTCGGCCATCTTCTCGCGCATATTCAAAATGATTTCGACTCCGGCCAGGTTCACCCCCAGATCGCGCGTCAGCTTGAGGATCACTTCCAGCCGCTCGACGTCGTCCTCGGTATAGAGTCGCGTATTGCCCTCACTGCGCGACGGCTTGAGAAGCCCTTCGCGCTCGTAAAGGCGCAAGGTCTGCGGGTGGATTTGATATTGCTCGGCGACCGCCGAAATCATGAACGCCGCTCGCTTTGCCTTGGAACTTCCCTTGGACATGGGATTACACCTTGCTCCAGATTTCCGAACGCGGGTCGGCGGGGTTCAGCGCCGCGTACTCGCGCAACAGTTCCTTGGTGCGTTCATCGTGCACCTCCGGCGCCTGGACAACGATCTCGACGATCTGGTCGCCCCGAGCCGCGGTTCGCGAATTCTGCACACCCTTATCGCGCATGCGGAATTTCTGCCCATTCTTGGTACCCTGCGGAATTTTCAGCTGCGCGCGGCCATCGATGGTAGGCACTTCGATCTTGGTGCCCAAGCCGGCCTCGTCGATACGCACCGGCACAGTGATTAGAATGTCGTCGGCATCACGGCGGAAGAACGGATGCTCTTCGACGCGAACGGTGATATAAAGATCGCCGGCTGCCGCGCCGTGTGTTCCCGCGTTGCCCTTGCCGGCCACTCGCAGACGGGAGCCTTGCTGCGCTCCCGGAGGAATGCGCACCTCCACCGTCTCTGCGTGCGAAATGCGTCCGTCACCGTGGCAGGTGGGGCATTTGTTGGTCAAGCGGCCGCTGCCCTCACAGCGCGGGCAGGTGAGACTGAAGCGCATCGCGCCCGCCATTTGAGTGACGGTCCCGCTGCCATTGCATTCGGGGCATACCGTCACGCCGCCGGAACGTGCGCCGCCGGTGCCGTTGCAGGTCGAGCAAACTTCCTGGCGGTTGATCTTGAGACGCACCTGCGTCCCGCGGATGGCCTGCCAGAAGTCGATACTGAGGCCGTATTCGAGATCGGTGCCCTTCTCTGGAGCAGTTTCCTGTGGCTCATGCTGACGTCCGAACCATTGGCTGAAGATGTCCTGGAAATTGGCCGAGTCGCCAGGGCCAGCGCCGGACCCCGCGGGACGCCCCCGCGGACTACCCGATCCGGTCGAGCGGGTGAAGTCCGAGAAGTCGAATCCGCCGAAGCCCATATTCGGACCGGCTCCAGCACCGCCCGGGCCTCCCGGACCGCCCGCCGGCATTCCGTTTTCCGAATAGAAGCCGTACTGGTCGTACATCTCTTTCTTCTTCGGCTCGCTCAGAATGTCGTAGGCTTCCTGGACCTTCTTAAAACGGTCCTCAGCGGACTTGTCGCCGGGATTCAAGTCCGGATGATGTTTACGGGCGAGTTTGCGGTAGGCCTTGCGGATCTCTTCCGCATCGGCGCCACGCTCCACTCCCAGGGTTTGATAGTAGTCGTTCTGCGGCATATGCAAGGTAGGTCAGGCCCACGGCCTGACCCCATTCCCCGCCCCATTTACTTCTTGTCTTCAACGTCGACGAACTCAGCATCGACTACGTTGTCCTTAGGTTTCTCGGCGCCGGCGCCGGCTCCCGGACCCGAGCCATCGCCGCCCGGTGCGCCACCAGGAGCCCCGCCCGGAGTTCCGCCGCCAGGACTTCCGGCCTGCGACTTATACATCGCCTCCGCCAGCTTATGGCTGGCCTGAGTGAGAGTATCGGTGGCTTTGCTGATCTCTTCCACAGTGCCGCCGGACATAGCTTTGCGCGTGCTTTCGAGCGCCGCTTCCACGTTCTTGGCGTCCTCATCGCCGATCTTGTCACGATGCTCCTTGAGCATCTTCTCAACCTGGTAGACCATCGAGTCGGCCCGGTTGCGTGCGTCGATTTCGTCCTTGCGCTTGCGGTCGTCGGCACCGTGGGCCTCGGCGTCCTTGGCCATCTTGTCGACTTCCTCTTTGCTGAGGCCGGAGGAAGACGTGATGGTGATCTTCTGTTCGTTGTTGGTGGCCTTGTCCTTGGCCGTGACATTCAGGATGCCATTGGCATCGATATCGAACGTCACTTCCACTTGCGGGATGCCGCGCGGCGCTGGCGGAATACCAACCAGTTGGAACACGCCCAGCATGCGGTTGTCCTTGGCCAGCGAGCGCTCGCCCTGGTAAACCTTGATCTCGACCGAGGTCTGTGAATCGGCCGCCGTCGAGAAGGTTTCGCTCTTGCGAGTTGGAATGGTGGTGTTGCGGTCGATCAGCTTGGTGAATACGCCGCCCAGGGTTTCGATTCCGAGCGAGAGTGGCGTCACGTCGAGCAGCAGCACGTCCTTCACTTCGCCGCCCAGCACGCCTCCCTGCACCGCAGCGCCCACCGCGACCACTTCGTCCGGGTTCACGCTGCGATTCGGGTCCTTGCCGAACAGATTGCGCACCATCTCCTGCACCTTCGGAATGCGCGTCGACCCGCCTACCAGCACCACTTCGTCAATTTGCGCGGGAGTCACGCCGGCATCCGAGATGGCCTTCTTGCAGGGCTCAACCGAACGCTCCAGAATGTCCGCCACCATTTGCTCAAAGCGCGCCCGCGTCAACTTGATGGCCAAGTGCTTCGGACCGCTCGCGTCGGCGGTCAGGAACGGCAGGTTGAGTTCAGTCTCGAGCAAAGTGGAGAGCTCGATTTTGGCTTTTTCCGCGGCTTCCTTCAGGCGCTGCAAGGCCATCTGATCTTTCGAAACGTCGATGCCTTGATCGCGCTTAAATTCCTGGATGAGCCAGTCGATGATGCGCTGATCGATGTTGTCGCCGCCCAGGTGCGTATCGCCATTGGTGGATTTCACCTCCACCACGCCGTCGCCCACTTCGAGAATCGAGATGTCGAAGGTGCCGCCGCCAAAGTCATAGACCGCGATGGTCTCGTTCTTCTTGCGATCCAGGCCGTAAGCCAGCGCGGCCGCCGTCGGCTCGTTGATAATGCGCATCACTTCCAGGCCAGCGATCTTGCCGGCGTCTTTGGTAGCCTGCCGCTGGGCGTCGTTGAAATATGCGGGCACCGTGATCACGGCTTTCGTGACCTTCTCGCCCAGATAGGCTTCGGCCGCTTCCTTCAGCTTGCCGAGAATCATCGCCGAGATCTCAGGCGGCGAATACTTCTTGCCCATGATGTCGACGCGGGCGTCGTCCGTGTCGCCGGCCACCACTTTGTAGGGGACCAGCTTCATCTCCTCATTCACTTCATCGAAGCGCCGTCCCATGAAGCGCTTGATCGAATAAACCGTATTCTCCGGATTGGTCACTGCCTGCCGCTTGGCCACTTGCCCGACCAGGCGCTCACCGCTCTTGGCAAAGCCGACTACCGACGGAGTCGTGCGCCCGCCCTCCTGGTTGGGGATGACGACCGGCTGGCCGCCTTCCATCACGGCAACCACGGAGTTGGTGGTTCCAAGGTCTATCCCAATGATTTTACTCATGATATTACGTCCTTCTCCCGTCGCTTAGCGTTGAACTCTCGGCTATTAACTTAGCCTGAGACCATTATGCAAGTTTAGTGTGTTATTGTCAAGTATAGCGGAAACCCTAGAGCTGTAAGGCTCCAAGCCACTTGACGGGGAGGTAAGCTGCCGTGGCGTTTGCGAGTTTCTCATCGGCGGTAACGAGATGGGCCTGTTGTTGGACAGCTACTGCGATATAGAGCGAATCATAGAAGGTGCGATCATACGCCCGGGCGATTTGAAGGGTACGCTCGAGCAGCCCAGAAGCGGGAACAGTTAGCGTTTGCAGGTCCCCGATAACCTGAATTGCCGCCAGGGTTTCTCCTGCGGAAAGCCGTTGACGCCGCGCTGCTTTCCAAAGGATATTTCCGCACTCGGCGACGAACAGATCTGGAACGATAAAGTCTGTGGCGCCCATGGTAGCCCTACGTAGCAACTCCAGCGCCAGCGCGGAGTATGGCTCGTCAGGCAGGAACCATTTGGCCGCAACGCTGGCGTCGATCACAAATATCAACGCTCGCGATCCTCACGCTGCATTTCTTCGGTGGTCGGAAAGGGGCCTGGGTTGGCCGGCTTCCCAGCCCGCAACTTCAGTACCTGCTGAAACAATCGCTGTCTCCGCTTAAGCTCTTGGGCGGTTGGAACATTTTCTTCGAGCAGAGAGATGACCTCCCCCGCAATCGACTTGCGATTCTGTTTTGCGCGGCTGCGCAAAGCTTCATAGAGCTCGTCAGGGACGTTTTCGACGTATAGGGTGGCCATAGGGAATTCCTAGCACGCCTGATGCTATCCGCACCATGACGGGAAGAGAGGTACCAGGCGAATGGGCACGCGGTACCGGCAGTACGAATATTTGTCCATCTCAAGGAATAAAACAGAGGATATCTATGGATAATGTGGTACATTTCTAAGAACTCATTTCCCGCATTCCGCATTTAGTGATGTCTTTTTAACTTTTTAAAGGAGATCGTAACCGTGATCGATTTTCGAGGTCTTTTGGGACCGTGTGCATTGTTGCTCGTAATTGGATTGGCAGCGCCGGCGATGGCGCAACCGACGCCTATGTTGTGCAACATGACGGCCAATAATCCCCCTCTGCGCGGGGAAGGCTACACCGAACCAGTGGGCGATCTGTTTTTAGTTTGCACCGGCGGCACACCCACGGCGCTCGACTCGGTGGTGCCAGCCGCCGACTTCACGGTAACTTTTCTTAACACCCGCATCACGAGCAAGGTGACGGCGACCGCGGCGTCCAACGCGGTGCTCTTTACCGAATCTCTGCTGCTGGTGGATGAACCCAATACGAATAGCGCGGTGCAGCATCCGATTCTAAATTGTGGCCAGATAGGCGCGCCGGATGATGGCCCAGCGGGTCCCGGGATGTGCAGCATCACGAGCACTGGCGATCCGACCGCAACCTATGACGGAAGTGCGGGTCATCCCAATGTGTTTCAGGGCCAGGTGGCTGATTCCGTCTACTTCAGTTCGATTAAATTCGTAGGTGTGCCGGTGGACCCGCCGGGAACCGGCAACTCGCGATATTTTCGCATCACCAACCTTCGCGCTAACGCTGTGGCCTTTACCGGTTGCTCAAGCACAAACCTTTGCTCGATCGCGGTAACGGTGAGCGTCACCTTGCCGGGCACCACGGATCCTTTTATCGGGAATACGTCGGCCGGATTCATCCGTCCAGGACTCGTTTCCCAGATAACCAATTCCCACAATGGGCGGACTCCGGCAACTGTGCGCATCACTGAAGGGTCTCCCGTCGCATGGAGAGCCAGGAATATTTCCTTTGTCGTGGGAGATCACAGCGGCACGCCCGGAAATGCAACTAACGGAAGCTACGATGGCGGAGCGAATTACCCCGACGACATTGCCCAGAATGTTCCCAATGCCCTCTACTCAACGGAGGGAGGATTCCAATGGCAGAACGATTCGGTCAACGGACCTCCTTCGCCGAATCCGCCAGGTTTCTACTTCGGCACGGTGTTGGACCTTGGCAATCCGCTCGATTCGATGGGGTTCAGCGGATTTAACACCGGAATTAATAGCGCGGGCACGGTGAACTCGGGCACCCGCGTGGCCCTGAGCTTCAGCACTCTTCCGAGCGGTTTCGCGGTGCAGATTCCGACGGTGATCTACCTCCACTCCACCTTGGATAGCACAGTCAATTCCGGCGTCATGGTTTTAACCAATACGGATACTCATGGAGCCGGTCCATACAGCAAAGTGGTCGGAACAAACGGCACCAGCATGGTGAGCGGCGGACTGGCCGTTTACGAAGTTTTGTATGCCGATGTAAACGCTCTCGAATACGCTGACATTCCATGTACACTGACCGGACCACGCGGTCCGGGACCCAACACCGATGTGCGTGTAACGGTGAGTCTCGCGCCCTTTTACGCTCCCGGCAGTGGCGCGGATCGACCGACACCGAATGCGCAGTTCGCAGGCCCAACAACGGTGCCGCGTTTTGCACCCGGATCCTCTGCGGTGCTGTTTCCAGCCAAAGGAAGGCCGTAGGAAACCCGCGAAAACGTCTTCGGGAAGGCGTTGGAAAACCTTGGGGCAGCTAGGCAGGCAGTAGAGTGTAAGGATGAGTCGCGGCGAATTGTGGCTGATCCGGCACGGCGAAACGGAGTGGAGCGCCTCGGGCAGGCACACCTCATCGACAGACCTGGCATTGACTGCGAAAGGCGAGCGCAAGGCTGCGGCGGTGGGGCGGCTGCTCGCAGGCAAAACTTTTGCGTTGGTGCTGGCGAGTCCGTTGCGGCGGGCGCTGGAAACGTGCCGGCTGGCGGGGTATAACCCGGAAGTAACGCCGGACCTGTGTGAGTGGGGCTATGGCGCCTACGAAGGACTGACGACCGCGGAGATACAAATCCAGAACCCCGGATGGACCATCTGGACCGGGACCCCGCCTGAGGGCGAATCCGCGGATGTCGTAGGCGCGCGCGCGGATCGCGTGATCGCCAAGGCAACGGCAACAGGCGGCGACGTCGCGCTCTTCGGCCACGGCCACATGCTGCGTGTGCTGGCGGCGCGCTGGCTGGGATTGGAGCCAACCGGCGGCCGCCTGCTCGCTCTCGCGACGGGGTCGGTGAGTGTACTGGGCTATGAGCGCGAGACACGCGTGGTGCAGAGCTGGAATCGGACGGCGTAGCGGCGGCCGGCGCCCATTCGCGTGCTAGCGGCCAAGCGCTGCTTTGATTCCTGCAAGGTGGTGATAGCTGTGCCGTACCGCATGATCCTCCAGCATGAACTGGCAAGTGAGCGGAGCATCACTATTGAGCGACACAGGCGCGGCGTTATCCAACTGTTGATCGCTGAGAGCGCGGATCGCCGTAGCCGCCGCGGCGCTATTAGTTGCCAACAACGCAAGCGTTGTTTCTTTAGCGGTGGCGTCATGCTCCTTCGCGTGGTCGCGGTTCATATTAGCGACAACGTCCCAGGTCACGCCAGTGATGGGCTGGCCGGAAGCAAGCAAACTCGCCAGATGGATTTCAATGGGATACACGCTGGCCACGTGATGGACCACAACGCCAATTTTCCGTCCGTCCTTGGGAAGACGCGCGTTCCACTCTGCTTCAGAAAGGGCGCCAGCGAAGCCCGCCAATGCAGCAGCCCCGGCCTCGAGACGGGCCGCTAGGGCTTCAGATCTCTTATTCATGTTTTCTCCTCGTTACATGGTTATTATGCGGCTCGCGGGGCGTCGAATTCTTGATCCAAAGTCCGGCATGCTTGGCACAAACGCCCAATTCGGCGAGAATATCCAGAATGGACGTGCTTTCCGAAGTGTTGAAAGTCGTTAGGCTGGAAGGGGCCCTGTTCTTCAACGGGGAGTTCTCGGCGCCCTGGTGCGTTGACTCCTCCCGATCGGAAGCGATGGCCACGCACCTCGCTCCCGGAGCGCAACACCTGATCATGTATCATTTCCTGACCGAAGGGCGGGCATACGCGCGCCTAAGGGAGGGCGAACGCGTGGAGCTAACTGCAGGCGATATCGTCATCTTTCCGCACGGAGATGCTCACCGCCTAGGCAACGGATTAACCGACAAGCCAGTCGATGGCCAGGCAATGGCGGCGCATCTGGCCGACGGCCTCAAGCTTGCGCGCTTCGGTGGAGGCGGTGAACTCACGCGTTTCGTTTGCGGATACCTGGCCTGCGATGCGCGGCTGTGTGAAATCTTTCTTTCGGGGTTGCCGAAGATTCTAAAAGTGAACGTCTCCGGCGAGCCGTCGGGCCAATGGCTCGCAAACTCCATCCGATTCTCCGTCGACCACGCCAATGGAGGGAGCGCGGGCAGCGGCCTGGTGCTGGCCAAGCTTTCCGAGGTACTGCTGGTCGAAACCTTACGGCGCTACATCAGCGCGCTGCCTCCCGACCAGACTGGCTGGATGGCTGGCGCACGTGATCCCGTTATCGGGCAGGCCCTCGCCCTACTGCATAAGGCGCCCGCGCATCCCTGGACCATCGCGGAACTGGCAAAGCGCACGGGTCTTTCGCGCACGCGGCTGGCCGAGCGCTTCCGTCATTTCCTGGGAGAGTCTCCGATGGCTTACCTTGCGCAGTGGCGGCTGAAACTGGGGGCGGAAATTCTCCGGTCTAGCGAGGGCAGCGTCGCCGAAGTCGCCGATGCGGTGGGCTACGGCTCGGAAGCGGCATTCAATCGCGCGTTCAAGCGGGAGTTTGACTGTCCTCCCGCGCAATTTCGCCGCGATCATAAGCTCCTACTGACCCAGCGCCCTCAGGCGAGAGCCGGCACGCTTGAAGAGCCTCGTCAAATACCGGCGTACCAGGCATAGCCTGCTTCGGGTGACGCGGAGCCCAGGCCCTTGCCGAACGCTTTCAGGCTGTCGGTGACCGTAAGGCTGGTGATGAACTTAACGCTTTTGTAGCCAAGCTGGCGTGGGACCCGCATGCGCAGCGGCCCGCCGTTGCCGACGGATAATTCACCGCCGTTCATCCCATAGGCGAGAACCGTCTGGGGATGCCGTGCGTCGGCCATATCGATGCTGTCCCACCACTCGGAATCGATCGAGGAGTAGACAACATATCTCGCTTGCGGCTCGATTCCCACCACTTCCAGGACGTTGGAAAGAGGCACGCCGATCCACTCAGCTATATACGACCAGCCTTCTTCACATGCCAGTTGAGTGATCTGGCTGCGCGACGGGTAGCTCTTGAGCTCGGCCAACGAAAACAAGGCGGGACGGGCGACCATTCCGTTGACGGAGAGCCGCCAGTCAGCGAATCCTCCGGCCTGAAGGCGCGTGAACTCTTCACTTGGGGGCCGTATTTCGTTGGCGACCGGGATCTTCGAAATCTGCTCGCGAGCGAACTCACGGGCTAACGAGTGCCTGGTCAGCAGCCGGTGAGAAGCATAATTCAGAGTCTCGCCGAGGCCGTAGATTCCGCCGTGGTCGGGCGGGATCAATCCATGCTTTTGCGCCATGCGCGCGGCTACGCCGAGACCGGTTACGCCCGCCGCGGCCGCGAGTCCGGTTGTGATCAGTTTGCGGCGTGAGATTTCGGTCATATACGCTCCATCGGTGTACCAATGATCATCGCTCGCATGCGGCTCCTGAATCCGGC
>Ga0068864_100005351_pt1 | contig 10516 bp, 9 predicted proteins | sample KBSSwiS72_FD_66586 | JGI IMG/M metagenome (GOLD analysis project Ga0068864, IMG submission 66586) | Switchgrass rhizosphere microbial communities from Kellogg Biological Station, Michigan, USA - KBS Switchgrass S7-2 | ecosystem: Host-associated > Plants > Roots > Rhizosphere > Soil ...
CTGCGGCAAGCGGTGCAGGGGATCAGCGACATCATCAACACGCCCGGCCTGGTGAATCGCGACTTCTCCGATGTGCGCAGCATCATGACGGGCATGGGCTACGCCATGATGGGCACGGCCACGGCGCGCGGGGAAAATGGCTGCGTCGCAGCGGCGCAGAAAGCGCTTCACTCGCCGCTGATGGAATCCGGCGGATTGCGCGGGGCTCGTGGAGTGCTGCTCAACATTACCGGTTCCAGCCGGCTGGGACTGCACGAAGTCAACGAAGCCTGCACGCTGGTACGAGAGGCCGCCGGCAATGACGACGTGCAGATCAACTTCGGCGTGGTGCTCGACGAAGAAATGTGCGACGAGGTTAAGATCACGATCATCGCTACCGGTTTCGCGCGGGAGAACCGGTCCAAGGGCGAGCGGCCCACTGCCAGGATCGAAGCCGCGGCACCACCTCCGGCGCCGGTATTCGCGGTGACGAGCGCACAGACGCAAGAGGTAGAAAAGGTCGAGCCGGAGCCAATCGAGGTCGCATATGTCGAGCCTCTCGCGCCGGAGCCGGTTCACGAAGAGCCCGCTCCGATGGCCATGGCCGCCGCGGCGATGTCGCCCAACGGAAATGCGCCTGAATCCGATAACCTGTTTGACGACCTGGAAGTTCCAGCGATCTTGCGATCGCGCAAACGGATGGTCCAGTAGTTCAGGCCATCAACTGCAGCACGACGCTGCGGCGGAATGCCGCGGAGCGGTGCTCAAACAGATAGACGCCCTGCCACGTTCCCAGAGCCATGCGTCCATCGATCACGGGAATGGAAAGCGATGTCTGTGTCAGCGCGGAGCGAATGTGCGCGGGCATGTCGTCAGACCCTTCTGTGGTGTGTCGATAGCTCGGGTCATCTTCAGGCGCGAGGCGCTCAAAGTAGTCGGCCAGATCCAAGACCACGTCGGGATCGGCATTCTCCTGGATGACTAGCGACGCCGAGGTGTGCTGCACGAAGATGGTCAGAAGTCCGCTCTGAACGCGGGTCGAAGCCACCCACTTGGCGACGTCTTGCGTGAACGGATAGAGGCCCTTGCCGCGCGTCGCCAAATGCAAAGTGTGATGAAGGGAGCTCACGTCACGTTGTTTAGGACGGCTGTTACTCGACAGTGACACTCTTGGCCAGGTTGCGCGGCTGATCCACGTCACAGCCGCGGCGGACCGCGATGTGATACGCCAACATCTGCAGCGGCACCACTTCGAGGATGGGTAGCAGCAACTCGTTGGTCACACCGATCGGAATTACGTAATCGGCGACCTTGGATACTTCTTCTACGTCGGCCTCGCAAGCCACTGCCACCACGATGCCCTCGCGCGCCTTTACTTCTTGCAGGTTGGAGAGCGTCTTCTCATATAAAGTGCGGCTCAATTCGTCGTCCGGATCGCGCGTGGCCAGCACCACCACCGGAAGGTTCTCGTCAATCAGCGCGTTCGGACCGTGCTTCATCTCCCCCGCCGGATAGCCCTCCGCGTGAATGTAGGAAATCTCTTTTAGCTTAAGAGCACCCTCGAGCGCGATGGGGAAATGGATGCCCCGGCCAAGATAGAGAAAATCGGTGGAGCGAAACAGAACCTTGGTCAGGTCCTCATAAATGGCGTCGCGCCGCAGCACGTCCTCAATCACTGCCGGTAACTTGAGCAGCTGGTCCACCAGGTGGAAGGACTTGGCCGGTTCCAGCGTTTCGCGCACCTGGCCTAAATGCATGGCGATCAGAAACAGCGCCGTCAATTGGCAGGTAAACGCCTTGGTGGATGCCACCCCAATCTCAGGCCCGGCGTGCGTGATCAGCGTGCCGGACGCCTCCCGCGTGATGGCCGATCCGACCACGTTGCAAATGGCCAGCGTCTTCGAACGCTTGCGCATGGCTTCGTGCAAGGCGGCGCGTGTGTCGGCGGTTTCGCCGGATTGCGAAATGACGATGGTCAGTGTATCGGGCCCGACCAGGGGATCGCGGTAGCGGAACTCACTGCCGTAATCCACTTCCACGCGGATGCGCGCCAGGCGCTCGATCATGAACTTGCCGGCCAGCGCCGCGTGCCAGCTGGTGCCGCAGGCTACGATGCGCACCTGGCTGAACGCCTTGAAATCTTTTTCGGAAATCTCCATCTCATCCAGAAATATGCGTCCGGATTCCTGGCCCACTCTGCCAAGCGTGGTGTCGCGCACGGCGCGCGGCTGCTCAAAAATTTCCTTGAGCATGAAATGCTTGTAGCCGCCCTTTTCGGCCATGATGGGATCCCACAAAATGTGCGAAGGCGGGCGCTTCACGGGTCGGCCGTTGAAATCCGTAAGATGGACGCCATCCTTAGTCAGGACCGCCATATCGCCATCCGCCAGGAAGATCATGTCGCGGGTATGGCTGAGAATGGCCGGAACATCGGAGGCCACGAAGTATTCGCTGTCGCCCAGCCCGATCACCACCGGAGGCCCGGAGCGTGCGGCCACGATCTTGTTGGGATCCTTGCGCGAGATCACGCTGAGCGCGAATACGCCAGTCAACTGGCGAACCGCGTCGCGAACCGCGTTTTCGAGATTCCCGTCGTAGTATTTTTCCACCAGGTGCGCGATCACCTCGGTGTCGGTTTCCGTGATGAAGGTATGGCCTTCCTTGACCAACTGGGCCTTCAACGTCAGATAATTTTCGACGATGCCGTTGTGCACTACCACGATGTCGCCGTGGCAATCACGATGCGGATGCGCATTTTCCTCGGTGGGGCGCCCATGCGTCGCCCAGCGCGTGTGGCCGATGCCGAAGTGGCCTTCCACAGGATTCAGCTTCAGTACCTCTTCGAGGTTACGCAGCTTGCCAGAGGCGCGCCGGACCGCCAGGCAACCGTTCTCGAGCACCGCCAGGCCGGCTGAATCGTAGCCGCGGTACTCCAAGCGCTTCAAACCATCAATGATGATTGGGACAGCTTCCCGGGGCCCAATATAGCCGACAATGCCGCACATGATAGGTTATCGTCCGCCTAATCCGAAAACTCGATACTGTAGTCTTCGATCACCGGATTGGCAAGCACGTCGCGGGCCACTTGATCCATCTCCCGATGCACCTGCTCACGCGCGGCGCCGGGAACAATCTCGATATCGAAGAACTTGCCTTGCCGCACGGCGGCGATGCTGGAATGTCCCAAGCTGTTGAGCGCGCCGCGAATGGTTTGACCTTGCGGATCGAGCACGGTGGGCTTGAAGGAAACGTATACGCGAGCCTTCATACTCTTTACTCTACAGGATCGGCGCAAGCGGCTGTCGAAACCTTCGGCGATGCCGCGCGGGAGCGGTCGGAACAAGGGCCGGCGCAGCGCGGCAGACGCCAAATCAAGTGCCAATAAACACCTCAATTAAAGCTATTTAGAGGGTACACAGTATTGACATTTAGCGGTTCGTGAAGTACAAATAAATCTCGTCCGTGAGTAAATAACCGTGACAATTTGCGCGTTTTGTGAGTCGGAAGCCGAGCTTGCCATTGACGGCGTTTCCCTTTGTAAAGAGTGCGCCGGCAAGCCTGAGCACGAGATCGGAAAGCTGAAGACAGATCGAGAAATTCGCGCGGCTCTGCAGCGCGAGATCCTGGCGTCCACAGCCCGCGCCCACGCAGCGTCCGAACATTTAGGCGCGATTATGAGCGATATTCCCAGCGGATTGCCGCAGCCGGACGGCAGCCAGCGGATTCAAAATGCCGCACATGCGCTCGCGGCTGCCCGCAATGAAGTGATGAGGGCGCATTCACGGCTCGACGAATTTCTGGCTCGCGGCGGCGTCTCCGTGGATTTCGACCCGAGTAGTCCCGCCTAGCGTCGCGTCCATTTGCGACAGACGCCCGCGTGCGGTATACCTAACGGGTATGGCTTCTTTCACTGACCGCCGTTCGTTTCTGTCCGCCGCGCTTGGCAGCCTCGCTCTGCTGCCGGGTACTGCGCGCGCGCAATCGCAAGTGGTATCCCCGGTTCCCGCAGCGCGTAACTATGCAGGCGGTCCGCCGGTGCAATATCCCGATCCCGACATCATTGCACTGGACAAGCGTTTCCAACGCTACATCGTAGGCAACACGGTTATCAGGCGACACTACACCGGAACATTCTGGTCCGAAGGTCCCGCCTGGAATGGCGTGGGCCGCTTTCTCGTGTGGAGCGATATTCCGAATAACGTGCAGATGCGCTGGCGGGAAGAGGACAACACGGTAAGCGTGTTCCGCAGTCCCTCGGGATATAGCAACGGTAACACTTTCGATTTTGAGGGACGCCAACTTTCCTGCGAACATGGCGGGCGCCGCGTCGCGCGCTACGAGTACAACGGATCCGTGACCGTGATCGCCGATAAATTCGAGGGCAAGCGCTTGAATTCGCCCAACGATATTGTGGTTCATCCCGATGGCAGTATCTGGTTCACCGATCCTATGTACGGGATTCTGGGGAACTACGAAGGCTTCAAGGCGCAGTCGGAACTCAAGACTGCGGTCTATCGCGTCGACTCGAAAACCGGACAGATTGAGAAGGTGGCGGATCAACCGGATATGCCGAACGGGATCTGCTTTTCGCCGGATTATAAGAAATTGTACGTCGCCGATACCGGTGCGGCCCGCCAGGTTTGGGTCTACGATGTGGACGGCAAGGCTCTGCGCAACGTCAAGCGTTTCGCGCAGCTGAACGTTCCGGTGACGGGAGCGCCCACCGCGGCCGATGGCATGCGCTGCGATATCGACGGCAACCTTTGGGCTGGCGCGCTCCCCGGCGTGCAGGTGCTTACACCCAACGCGGAGCTCATCGGCATGATCCGCCTGCCGGAGAATTGCGCAAACGTTTGTTTTGCAGGCACCAAGCGCAACCGGCTTTTCATGGCCGCCAGCCAGTCGCTCTACAGCGTTTATGTGGACACGCAAGGCGCGCACATCACTTAATCGCGCTTAGCCGTCCCAATTAACCCGCGATACTTTTCCAGTTTTTGAACAGGTGATCCGCGGTGCGCCATGCCAAGGCCTGCACCGTCAGCGTGGGATTGCGCGCGCCGCTGGTCCCCATGACCGAGGCTCCCAGAATTCCCAGGTTCGGCGCCTCGTGGGCGAAACCCCAGCGGTCAACTACGTTCGTGTCCGGGTTGTCGCCCATGCGCGTTCCCCCGTAGGCGTGCGTGCTCAGAGCGGGCACGGCGATCTCCGCGGGCTGGACGGCGACGGCGCCCGCCTCGCGGAACCACTCCGCCATTTTCGTCTGGGCGTAGCGCGTGGCGCGATCCTCGTTCTGCTTCGCGCCTCGGGTGGTAATCCGGCAAACTGGATCGCCGAGCGGATCCGTCACCGTGGGATCGAGATCGAGATAGCAGCTCTCGTAGGGAAACGTCGATGTCTGAAGATAGGTCATCGCCACGCGGGCCGCGCTCTCGTGGACAAACTTCTTCCAGGCCGCGCCCCAAAGCGGAGCCTTGCCGTAAGTATCCATGGACGCGCCTTCAATCGGATGGCGCTCGGTGCGGACGTGCAAGCTGGTGCCGCCGACGAAGCCGAGGCCGGCGTGGTCATACGCGTCGTCGGCGAAATCGTCCACCGCGATGCCTTGCGCCGGCAGGCCGTACCAAATGTTCACGTCGAATGGGAAAAGCCCGGTCACGCTGGTCTGATAATGCGCGAAGTAATGCCTTCCCACCTGGCCGTGATTGTTAGCCAGCCCGTTGCGATAGGCACCCGACTTCGATAGCAGCAGCAGGCGCGAGTTTTCGTAAGTGTATCCACCCAGCAAGACGGCCTTGGCGGGCTGGAAGAACTCTTCGCGATTCCGCACATAACTGACCCCCGCGACGCGGCCGTTCGAATCGGCGACGATGCGTGTCACCTGCGCGAGATCGAAGATCGTCAGATTCTTAGTAGCGAGCGCGGCCGGAATTGTCGTGACCGCGGTGGAGCTTTTGGCGCTGACGTGACATCCGCCAGCGTTGCAATATCCGTGATATGCGCAGCCGGGACGGTGATCGCGCGGCTGCGTATTGATCGCGGCGGGCGGGTGAAACGGGTGCCAGCCCAAGCGCCGCGCCGCTTCGGACATATGATCGATGAATTCAGTGCTGCGCAGCGCGGGCATTGGGTATTCGCGGCGGCGCGGGCCTTCGAAAATGTTGCCGCGCGGATCGAGCTTCCCCTGGATATTGCCGGCTTTCCCGGAGACGCCCACTTCCCATTCCACGGTGTCGTAGAAAGATTCTAGGTCGTCGTAGGTGAGGGGCCAGTCTTCAAGCGTCGATCCGGCCGGCAGCGCGCCCGCGCCGTAGCGCCGGATGATTTCGGAGCGTGAGCGGAAATCCCAGGGCTTGAGCCGCCAGCTCTGCGCCCAATAGTGAATGGAGGTGCCTCCGATGGCGTTCATCATCGGATGCTGCGCCGCCGCCGGGCGCGCGGTATCCGACGGATTCGCCCGGGCAGTAGGAATCTCCCGCATGGCTTTGGGAACCGAAGTGACGCGGCGGCGGACGTTGTTGTAGATTTCATCGGCGCGATAGTCCTTCGGCCCCATCCAGGTGCCCGCTTCGATGCCGGCGACTTTCAAGCCGGCGCGGGCCAGCGGCAGGACCGCGACGCCGCCGGCCGCGCCCAGCCCGATCACCGCCACGTCCACCGGCTTTAGCTCAGTAGCCATGACGTGACGCTCCGCTCGAAAGTTTTCATGCAATCTAAGATATCAGCGCGGATAACAGGGTGGAGAACAGCGTGTGGAAGCAGCGGCGGCGGGATACCAAAAGCGGGCGCGGGGCTGCTATAAACGCCTCCGAAGCGGGTGCCGCGGAAGGGGCCTCCAACACGTTATTCGGACCTGCGAGTTTTCAGCAGATGCGCTTACAAAAGTAATTACAGCCGCACAATTTTATCGGACATGTTGCCTTTAAGCGCGTTGCGCGTATCCACGATCAGTTTCGAGCGTTCGACAATGCGCGCATAATCGAAATCTTTGTGATCGGTGACGATCACCACGCAGTCGGCCTCGGCCGCCCCTTTATCCGCATCGATCGCCGCCATTTCGGGCACGACGCCGTCCGCGTGAAGTTGCGGGACGAACGGATCGCTAAAGGTCACGCTGGCGCCGCGCTTACCCAGTAGGTGAATAATATCCAGCGCCGGCGATTCGCGAACGTCGTCGATGCCGCGCTTGTAAGCCACGCCCATCAGATGCACGCGCGAGCCCTTGAGCGGCTTGGCGCAATCGTTCAGCGCGTTCTGAATTTTATCCACCACGAAGTGCGGCATGTTGCCGTTGATGTAGCCAGCCAGTTCTATAAAGCGCGCCTCGATGCCCGCTTGCTTGGTTTTCCACGACAGGTAGAACGGGTCAATGGGAATGCAGTGGCCGCCCAGTCCGGGGCCGGGATAAAACGGCATGAAACCGAAGGGCTTGGTGGAGGCCGCATCGATCACCTCCCACACATCGATGCCCATGCGGTCGCACAGCATCGCCATTTCGTTCACCAGTCCGATATTGATCATGCGGAAAGTGTTTTCGAGCAGCTTCACCATTTCCGCCACCCGCGTCGAACCCACTGGGATCACGGTTTCGAGCGCCTGCTGATAGAACACCGCGCCGATCTTAGTGCACGCCGCCGTGATGCCGCCCACAACTTTGGGAATATTGCGAGTCTGAAAGTTCACGTTGCCGGGATCCACGCGCTCCGGCGAAAAGCACAGGAAGAAGTCTTCGCCGACCTTCAAGCCGGGTCGCTCGAACATGGGCAGCATCAGCTCGTTGGTGGTGCCAGGATAAGTGGTGGATTCTAGGATCACCAGCACGCCCGGATGGAAATATTTTGCAATCTCCTGACAGGCATTCACGATATAGCTCATGTCGGGATCTTTGGTTTTGCGCAGCGGAGTAGGCACGCAGATGTTGATGGTATCCATTGTGGCGGCAGCGCTGAAATCAGTTGTGGCTTTGAGCTTGCCCGATTTCACCAGCGGAGCGAGCACCGATGTGGGGATGTCCTGAATGTAGGACTCGCCGCGATTCAGCGCCGCGATTTTCTTCGCATCGATGTCGATTCCCGTCACTGTGAAGCCGGCTGCGGCGAACTCGACGGCCAAGGGTAGGCCTACGTAGCCCAGTCCGACAATGCCCACGTGCGCGGTTTTAGACTCGATCTTCTTCTGAAGATCATCGAAATGACTCACTTGGTTTGATTCCCCTTCCAGAAAAACTCGCCGGTACCTATAAGTTCGGCAGGTCCCGCCAAAAAAATAGACTGGTTTTCCCAACGTAACTCAAGCGGCCCCGCAGGCGTCAACACGCGCACCGGGGTCTCGACCAAGCCGCGCGCCATAGCGGCCGCGGCTGCGCCCGTCGATCCGGTTCCCGAACTCATCGTTTCCCCCGCGCCGCGTTCGAAAAAACGGACGTCCAGGGTGTGACCAGCGGGGGTATGGCCATCCACCACGCGCACGAATGAAACATTGGTGCGATTCGGAAATCGCGCATGGCGCTCGATGCGCGCGCCGAAAGCCTGCCATTCGAAATCGAAATTCTCGACAAAGAAAACGCACTGCGGATTGCCGACGTTGAGGATTGTGCAATCGCGACCCTCGATCGACGCGTACAGCTCTTCGATCAAGGACGCGCCCATATTCATCTCGAAAGTAAAGCAGCGCTCATCGCGCGCGAGCAGGCGCAAATGTTTGACGCCGGCTCCAGTGCCGATGCGTACCTCGTTTTTTGATGAATGGCCCTGTGCGGCGTCCGATTCCACCAGCAAAGCCGCGGCGCAACGTGTGCCGTTGCCGGAAATCTCACTGCGGCTGCCATCGGAATTCCATAGCTCGATCGCGGCATCTTCCTCGTCTCCAGAACCCCGCGAGATCAGCAGCCAACCATCCGCGCCCACGCCGGTATAGCGATCGCAGATTGCAACGGCCGCGCCAGCCATGTCGCTCAGCCCCGCCGGCAACTGGTCTCGCCAGGTCAGCAGGAAATCGTTGCGCGCGCCGTGAGCTTTAGTAAACGGGATCTTCATGGGAGCCGGTCGATTGTTGTCGATAGATCTGTCGCCGATAGATCTCGATCGCCGGCGCCCCTTCTACCTTAATCCGCTTCGTCAGTTGATAGTGCGCGCCGTGGGCGCCGGTTCTCAAGACCGCTTCGGCAATTTTATCCCCCGCGATCGCCAGCGCCCATTCTTCGTGAAAAAACAGATCGGGACGCAGCACCGCGGCGTCCCAGCTGGGGCGATTGCCCTGATGCAGCCCTTCCCGCAGCGGGATACCGGCCTCGCGCAGAACGCCGGTCAGATCGCCAAAAGAATATATGATGCCATCGCCGCTCTGATAATGGGTTGCCAGGTAGGACGCGGCTTGCTTAGTCCACGCGCGCCGCGCGACTGAGTTCACAGTGGATTCCTTCCAGCAGACCGGCGTGCTCGCCAGCGTCCCTGCCACCACCAGGACACCGGCCCCGGCCGCCCGCAACTTCACCGGCAGCAGTGCGACCAGGCCAGCGGCGGCGAACGCGGCCAGCGGCAGAGCAGCCAGCGCATAGCGCGTGTTGTACCAACTGAATGGCCATCGTGTCGGCACAAACAGCGGTGTGCCGGAGGAATGGATGCTCCACACGTAAAACGCGGGTGGAAGCCCTAGCAGGATGAGCGGCCACCGGATCTTTTTCACCAGCGCCATCACCGCGCCCAGCGTGCTCAATAGGACCAAAATCCAGCCTTGCGTCAATGTGACGGCCGTGAAGTAATACGAGATCGCGAGTCGCCAGTTGTGCTCGCCGGGATAAGGAGCACCGCCCGCGGCCAGTTCGCCGGCGTAGATGGCTTTGGCTGACCCCTCGCCGCTATAAAACTCCAGCGCGTTCGAATAGTAATACTGATTGTGCGCAATCCACGCCAGGGGCCCCAGCGCGGCTACGACCGCGAAGATCAGAGCGACGGATTTACGGTGCGCCGTTATCAAAAAGTACAGCGCGACGAAAGGAATCAGAAACCATCCTTCGTAGCGCGTGAGTGACGCGGCATCCGACGCCACTGCCGCCGCCAGTACCGCCCACATCGATTGCGTGGAACGGAACCAGATCGTCGCCCACAGCAGCGCCGCGAGCGAGGCCGCAAACAACGCTTCCGTCATCGGGATGGATTGCAGGTACAGCATATTCGGATTCAGCGCGAACAGCAGAGCGGCAGCCACTCCGGCGGCAGTCGACAAGTACAGGCGCCGTGCGGCGGCGAACAGAAACGTACCCGCAATCACGAAGCTGGCGGCCGATGGGATTGCGCCCGCCAAGCCGCTGCGCCACCAGCTATCCTGCGTCACGAAAGGAATCATCAGCAGGTGCGGCAAGGGCAGCCAAACTGTGCCTAGCTGCTCCGGACCCGGGGTTCGGGAATCCAAAATGCGCCGCGCAATATTCAAATGCGCCTCGGCGTCGCCATAATAAAGCGTGTAGCCGCGCGATGAGCACCAAAGCATCGCGCCCGCGCTGATGGCCGCCAGAAGCACGACCAGTAGCGGCATCGCCCCG
>Ga0068864_100005358_pt1 | contig 10511 bp, 10 predicted proteins | sample KBSSwiS72_FD_66586 | JGI IMG/M metagenome (GOLD analysis project Ga0068864, IMG submission 66586) | Switchgrass rhizosphere microbial communities from Kellogg Biological Station, Michigan, USA - KBS Switchgrass S7-2 | ecosystem: Host-associated > Plants > Roots > Rhizosphere > Soil ...
ATGAAGACCTGGGCCGAGGCCGCCGCCGGCCCGAGGCCCAGCAGGAGCAGGCCGAGCGCGACCGCGCGCCCGAGGAGCGCCGCGGCGGCCGCGCACCCGGGCCGGCTCATCGGGTCGGATCCTCCCCCACCCGCACCAGCAGCTTGCCGAAGTTCTGGCCCTGCAGCAGCCCGATGAAGGCCTCCGGCGCCCGCTCCAGGCCCTCGACGATGTCCTCACGGTACTTGAGCTGCCCCTCGCGCAGCCAGCCCCCGCAGTCCCGCACGAAGTCGCCCATGCGGGCCAGGTGATCCGAGACGATGAAGCCCTGCAGCAGGACGCGGTTGAAGAGCAGCGGGCGCAGGTTCGGCCCCGGCGTCGAGGTGGTCGCGTTGTACTCCGAGATCAACCCGCAGAGCGGGATGCGCGCGCCCTGGTTCAGGAGCGGCATCACCGCCTCGAGGACCACGCCGCCGACGTTCTCGAAGTAGACGTCGATGCCCTGCGGGCACGCCGCGGCGAGGTCGCCGGCCAGGTCCGCCGCGCGGTGGCTCACGCACTGGTCGAACCCGAGCTCGCGGACCACGTACTCGCACTTGTCGCGGGCCCCCGCGATGCCGACCACCCGCGCGCCCTTGATCCTGGCGATCTGCCCCACCGCGGAGCCGACCGCCCCCGAGGCGGCCGACACCACCACCGTCTCGCCCGACTTCGGCCGGCCGATGTCGAGCAGGCCCACGTACGCGGTGAGACCCGGCATCCCCAGCACGCCGAGCGCGGTGGAGATCGGGGCCTGCGCGGGATCGAGGGGGCGCAGGCTCGCGCCCTTGGCCACCGCGTGCGACTGCCAGCCGGCCTGCCCCTGCACGAACGCCCCGGGCGCGAGGCCCGCGAAGCGCGACTCGACCACCTGGCCCACCGTCCCGCCCACGATCACCTGCCCCGGCTCGACCGACTGCGCGTACGAGCGCGCGCCGCTGATGCGCCCGCGCATGTAGGGATCGAGCGAGAGGTAGATGGTGCGGACCAGCACCTCGCCGTCGCCCGGCGCGGGCGCGGACGACTCGACCAGCTCGAAATCGTCGGGCCGGGGCAGCCCGACCGGTCGGCGCTTCAGCACGATCTGGCGGTTCATGGTGGTGGGCATGCGGGGGCCTCCGGGCGGATCCTGCTCAGCGGGGGTCGTCGCCCCAGCGGTACTCGACGGTGAGCTCGTCGAGCCGGGCCTTGAGCGCGGCGTCGAGCGGCTTCTCCACCGCGGCGATGGCGTCATCGAGCTGCTCCGGACGGCTCGCCCCCACGATCGGCGCGGTGATCGCGGGCTCGGCCAGCGTCCAGGCCAGGGCCAGCTGCGTAGGAGACAGCCCGGCCTCGGCCGCGAGCGGCCGCAGCGCCTCCACGGTGGCGAACTCGCGCTCGTGCCAGTAGCGATCCTGGTAGCGGCCCGCCGCGTTGCCGAGCGTGAAGCGGGTGCCGGGCGTGGGCCCCGTCTCACGGCGGTGCTTGCCGGACAGGAGCCCGCCCGCGAGCGGGTTGTACGGGATCACCGCGAGGGCCTCCTCGCGGCAGAGCGGAAGCAGGTCGCGCTCGATCTGGCGGAAGAGCAAGTTGTAGCGCGGCTGGACCGTGTCGAAGCGGCCCACCCCCAGCAGCTCGCTCCGGCCGAGGGCGCGGGCCAGCTGGTAGGCGGGAAAGTTCGAGCAGCCCACGTAGCGGGCCTTGCCGGCCCGCACCACGTCGTCCAGTGCGCGGAGCGACTCGTCGATCGGCGTCTCCGGGTCGGGATGGTGGAGCTGGTAGAGATCGACGTAGTCGGTGCGCAGCCGCCGGAGGGAGGCGTCGATGGCATCGAGCACGTGCTTTCGAGAAGTCCCGCGGTCCCACGGCCGCTCGCTCATCGCCCCGCCGCACTTGGTGGCCACGATGAACTCGTGGCGGCGGCCCTCGAGCCAGCGCCCCACGATCTCCTCGGTGCGGCCCGCGGTCTGGAAGCCGCCGCCCACCGGGTAGACGTCGGCGGCGTCGAGGAACGTGATGCCGCCCGCCGCGGCGCGATCGAGGATCGCGCGGGACGTCGCCTCGTCGCACTGCAGGCCGAAGGTCATGGTGCCGAGACAGAGGCGCGAGACGGTGAGGCCGGTGCGGCCGAGGCGGACGTGGCGCATGCGGTAGGAGAGTACCGAAGGGCCGCGGCGGGAGCAAGGGAGCGGGCCACCCGTCCGGGAAGTGGCATCGCGGAAGTGGTATAAGAGTCGGCCATGGAATACCGCGTGCTGGGACGGACGGGTCTCGAGGTGTCGGCGCTGGGGTTCGGCTGTGGCGACGTGGGCGGGCTCATGGTGCGCGGCGCGCCCGCGGACCGCGAGCGCGGGGTGGCGCACGCGCTCGAGCTGGGGATCAACTACCTCGACACCGCGCCCGCCTACGGCTCGGGCGAGTCGGAGAAGAACCTGGGCCAGGTGCTGCGCGCGCTGAAGCCGCGGGCGATCGTGGGGACGAAGTGGCGGCTCCAGGCCGCGGACCTGGCCGACGTGGCCGGCGCGGTGAGCCGCTCGGTCGAGACGAGCCTCGCGCGGCTCGGGCTCGAGCGGGTGGATCTGCTGCACCTGCACAACCTGATCGGGCGCGTGGGCGAGGAGCGCCCGCTCGGGGTCGCGCGGGTGCTGGAGGCGGTGGTGCCGGCGGTGCGGCGGCTGCAGGAGCAGGGCAAGGTGCGCTTCTTCGGGGTCACCGCCTCCGGCGAGACCGGCGCGCTCCATCGTGCGATCGCCAGCGGGGCGGTCGACACCGCCCAGGCGGTCTTCAACCTGCTGAACCCCACCGGGGCCTACGCGGTGCCGGTGGGCTTTCCCGCGCAGGACTACGACCGGTTGCTCACGCTGGCGCAGGAGCAGCGGGTGGGCACCATCGGGATCCGGGTGCTGGCCGGCGGCGCGCTCAGCGGCCAGATCGCGCGCCACCCGACCGCGATCCCGACGGTGGCCCCGATCGCCTCGGGCCCGGACTATGCCACCGACGCGAGCCGGGCGGGCGTCCTCGAGCCCCTGGTGGCCCAGGGCCACGCGGGCAGCGTGGTGGAGGCAGCGCTGCGCTTCGCCATCACCGGGCCCGCGCTCTCTACCGTGCTGATCGGCTGCTCCGACCTCGCCCAGCTCGAGTTCGCGGCCATCGCGGTCAACAAGGGCCCCCTCTCCCCCGCCGCTCTCGTCACCCTGCAGAATTGCTGGTCGCGCCTCTGACGGGGTCAGGTCTTACATTCCGACATTTCCGCTCGGCCTAGTCAGTGCCACGGGAGTGAAAATGTCGGAATGTAAGACCTGACCCCAGCCCTAGCGGTTGGGGCCGCGGCCCATCGGGTAGGGCTGCCAGCGGATCAGGGAGGTCTTCGGCAGGACGCCGGGGTTGACGGCGGAGCGCGGCCACTTGCCCTGCAGGACGGTGGCGAGCTCGCGGCCAAGTCGGCGGCGAGTTTCGGGCGCCATTCGAGCGGTCGCGGAGGCGATGTGCGGGCTCACCAGCACGTTGTCCATGTGCAGGAGCGCGTTGTTGGGATCGACCGGCTCCACCTCGAACACGTCGAGCGCGGCGCCCGCGATCCAGCCCTGGCGCAGGGCCTCGATCAGGGCCGCCTCGTCCACCGTCGGGCCGCGCCCGTTGTTGATGAAGATCGCGCTCTTCTTCATGGCCCGGAACTCGCGCTCGCCCATCATGTGGCGCGTCTCCGAGTTGAGCGGGGCGTGCATGGACAGGAAGTCGGCGCGCTGGCAGAGCTCGATCAGGCTCGTCACCGGCTCCACCCCCACCGCGGTCATCTCGAGCTCGGCCAGGAACGGATCGTAGGCGATCACCCGCAGCCCGAAGGCGTGGCAGCGCCGCGCCACCGCCTTGGCCACGTTGCCGAAGGAGATCAGGGCCATGGTCTGGCCGTAGAGTCGCGGGATGTTCGAGAAGTAGGGCCGCCCCTCCGTCCACTTGCTGTCCACGGTGAGCTGGTGCATCAGCCGCAGCCGACGGTGCGCGGCCAGGAACATGGCCATGGTGTGGTCGGCCACCTCGTCGATGAACACGTCCGGCACGTTGGTGACCACGATGCCGGCCTCGGTGGCCGCGTCCACGTCGACGGTGTCCGCCCCCACGCTGCCGAGCCCGATGACCTTGCAATTCTTCAAGCCCTTGATGATATTGGCGGTGATACGCCGGTTGCGGGCGATGACCGCGTCGGCATCCTGGGCCGCGGCGATGAACTCCTCCTCGGTCTTGGCCGGGACCTCCACGATCTCGGCGCCGATGACGTCGAGGGCCTCGCGCTCGATCTTGTAGGCGCCGTCGGCGAGATCGAAGCTGCTCCCGCCCGAAGGCTTCTGGACGACGACCTTGAACTTCTTGCTTGCGGCCATTCCGGCGACCTCCTGAGTTCTGGGCTGGATGTCTCTGGGTGTGGGTGCGCGCTGCGGCCACCAAGCATACGCTTCGGGCCGACCCCAAGTCGAGGCCCTCCTGTGCTAGGGTGACCGTGCCATGCTCGTCGGCGCCTTCGCGGTGGCCCATACCCCCCAGCTGCTCATCCGCCCCGAGACCGAGGACCGCGCGCTCGTGCTGCGCGTGCACGCCGCGATGCGGCGAGTCAAGGAGCGGCTCGAGGCCCTGCGCCCCGACGTGCTGGCGGTGATCGCGGGCGATCACGTGGAGGCCTTCTTCCTCGACGCGGTCCCCGCCCTGGCGGTGTACGTGGGGCGCGAGTGCGCGGGCACCTTCGGCCCCTACCGCTACCGGCTCGACATCCACGAGCCCCTCGCGCGCGCCATCGTGGAGCAGGGCATCGAGCGGGGGTTCGACCTGCTCTACACCCAGGACGCCAAGCTCGACTACGCGTTCTACGTGCCGCTGCACTTCGTGATGCCGGAGCCGGCGCGTCCGATCGTGCCGCTGCACGTCAACGTGTACCTCCCGCCCCAGCCCACCCCTGCCCGCTGCCACGCCTGGGGCCAGGCCCTCGGGGAGATCCTGCGCGCGCGCCCGGAGCGAGTCGCCCTCATCGCCTCCGGCGGCATGTCGCACTTCCCGGGCACCGACCGCTACGCGTCGCCGGAGTTCGAGTACGACCGCGGGCTGCTGGAGGCGCTCGCCGAGGGCCGCGGGCGGGAGCTGGCCCGCGTGACCGGCGAGGAGCTCGACAAGCGCGGCAACATCGAGCTGCGCACGTGGATCACCCTGCTGGGCGCGGTGGGCGACGCGCGGGCGGACGTCTACTGCTACGAGCCCTCGTGGCACCACGGCAACGCGGTGGTGGAGTGGCCGGTGGGAGATCCCGCGTGAGCCACGGGGCCCTGGAGGAGGCGCACTACCGCTTCCCGCCATCGAGCGCCTACGCGCTCAATCACTGCCTCTACGCGATCAAGTCGGACCGCGCGTTCGCGGAGCGCTACCTCGCCGACTCGGACGCGGCGGTGGCGGAGATGCGACTGTCGGAGGGGGAGCGCACGGATCTCCGTCGCATGGACCGGGACGCCCTGGTCGCCCGGGGGGCCCATCCGTATCTCGTGTTCATGGCCGGGCTCCGGCTCAAGATGCTCGCCGAGCCCGGGAGCCTCGAGTACTTCTAGCCGTCGGCGGTATCTAGCTGCCGGTCGTGACCTCGAGGCGGGTGCCGACCAGCTTGGCCCCGCGCTCCTCGTAGAAGGCCTTCACCTTCGCGCCCTCCTGCAGGTCCGCGAAGCGCCCCTCGCGACCGTTCACCTGGATCCGGGTGTCCTGGTTGATCTCGATCGTCTTGCCGAGGAGACCCAGCAGGCCCACCGAGACGTCGACGCTCTCCGTCCGCCCGTCCACGCGCGTCAGCTTGCCCTCGATCACCCCCGCCCCGCGCTCCAGACGGGCCAGCCGGGGTCCGGGCTGCAGCGGATGCGGCGGCTGCGCCGCGGCGGGAGTCGCCGGCAGCGCGCCCAGCGCGGTGACGGTCACCGCGCCCACGAGACCCAGCATCATGTACCGTGTCATGCCGCTCTCCTTCCCTCTCCCCCTCCGGTGATTTTTTCTCGGGGGGATTTTGGCCCCACTCACGCATATAGGGAGAGCAAGGGTGATACCGGGCCGGGAAACCCCGGCTCCGGGCCCGGGATAGGGCTCGTGTTCGGGCCGGGGAATGCCCGGTGCGTGTAAGCGTTACACGAGCATGGGACGTAAGTTGTTCCGTCGGAGGGAGGAGCATGATGACACGACGCATGAGACGGCTGACGCGGCGGTCGCGCACGCTGGCCTTCGCGTGGGCGGTGCTGCGCAGCTACCGGGAGGGCCGCCGGCGCGGCCAGTCCCCGCTGCACGCCTGGCGGTTCGGCCGGGCGGTGGCCCGCTGGCGCCAGCGCAACGGCGCCGCGCATTCCTGAGCGCCCGTTCCCGAACGATAGGGCGCCGGCCCCGATGATCTGGCGGTCCGGCCGCGGAGCGCTCGGGCGGCTGCTCGTGGCGCTGGCCCTCGCCGCCACCTCCCCCGCCGCCCCGGCCGCCCAGGCCCCGACGCCGGCCCCGGTGCCCGGGACGCCCGCCCCCGCCGCCACGGTCGGCGAGCTGCAGCAGACCCTGGCCGCGGCCACCGCGCGCTTCCAGGCGATGGACAGCCCGGGCGTCCTCGCCCACGTCTCCGACCGTTACCGCAACGGGCCGATCACGAAGGCGAGCGTGCGCGACAACCTGCTCGCGATGTTCGCGCTCTACGACACCGTGCGCGCCCAGGTGCGGATCGACGAGGTGCGCATGGTCGACGGCGCGGCGTGGGTGTACTCCACCGGCGAGGTCACCGGCCGGCTGCGCGGCATCGGGGCCTGGACGAGCGTGCTCTCGTGGGAGCGCGAGCCGGAGGTGGCTCGACGCGAGGGCACGGCGTGGAAGCTCCAGGGCCCCGGGCCCTGAGCCCGCCCCCCCGCCCGGAAGAGCGGTCAGCAGTACCGACGGAAGGCCCGGAACCGCAGCACGCTGACCCCGTCGTCTCGCGCGCCACCCGCTCCGGCTAGCCGGGCCGCGACGGGAGCGTCATCCACCACACCGCCGGCTCCTCCGCCCGCGTGAAGGCGTGGAGCGACGGGTAGCCCGAGACCACCCGCCGCGCGGGCGGCCGCGCGGCGCGCCACGCCACGTGTCGGATCACCCGATGCACGCCGCCGCGCGGCCGGCCGCGTCCAGGCGGGGCCGCTCGAGCTCGAAGCGCGCGAGTCGGGTGAACCGAGCCGAGCGCGCGACCGGCGAGGGCGCGAGAACGAGCGTCACGAGCCGATTCAGCCGTGACGCGTGGACCCGGTTGCGGCTATGCTACGGACCGCCGCCCGGAGCGGCCACGGAGGGATCGGAGTCTGACCGCCGTCCTGCTGCTGTACGCGCTCACGCTCTTCACCGGCGCCACCCTTCTCTTCGTGATGCAGCCGATGGTGGGCAAGATGATCCTCCCGCTGCTCGGCGGCACTCCCGCGGTCTGGAGCACCTGCATGGTGTTCTTCCAGGCCGCGCTGCTGGGCGGCTACGCCTACGCGCACCTGCTCACCTCCCGCCTGCGTCCCGCGCGACAGGTGCTGGTGCACCTGATCGCGCTGGCCCTGCCGTTCGCGGTCCTCCCGCTCGCGATGAGCTCGCACTGGCTGCGAGGCGGCGAGGCCGATCCGATCCTCGACGTGCTGACCCTGCTCTCGCTCTCGGTGGGGCTGCCGTTCCTGGTCGTGAGCGCCACCGCGCCGCTCCTGCAGAAGTGGTTCACCCACACCGGCCACCCCGCCGCGCACGATCCGTACTTCCTCTACGCGGCGAGCAACCTCGGGAGCATGCTCGCCCTGCTCGGCTATCCGACCCTGGTGGAGCCGCGCCTGCACCTCCAGGGTTCGGGCTGGCTCGGGCAGACCACGCTGTGGAGCGCGGGCTACGCCCTGCTCGCCCTCCTCACCGCGGGGTGCGCGCTCACCCTCTGGTGGCGGCCCGCCGTCGCGCCCGACGTGGCCGCCGCCGTCGTCGAGGTCCCCGCCGCGACGGAGCCGCGTCCGCGCTGGCCGCGCCGCCTGCACTGGATCGTGCTCGCCTTCGTGCCGTCGAGCCTCCTGCTCGGGGTGACGACCTACATCACGACCGACCTCGCGGCGGTGCCGCTCCTCTGGGTGCTGCCGCTCGCGATCTACCTGCTCACCTTCATCCTCGCCTTCGGCCGCTGGCCCCGCATCCTGCACGTGGTGGTGACCGCGCTCGCCCTGCCGCTGACCCTGCTCGTGATCTTCCTCATGGTCTCGGCCCTGCCCGAGCGCATCTGGGTCATCGTGCTCTGGCACCTCGGCCTGCTGTTCGTGGTGGCGCTCGCCTGCCACGGCACGCTCGCCCTCGACCGGCCGGGTCCGGCCTTCCTCACCGAGTTCTACCTGCTGATCTCGGTGGGCGGCGTGCTGGGCGGTCTCTTCAACGCCCTGGTGGCGCCGCTCGTCTTCTCCTCGCTCATCGAGTACCCCCTGATGATGGTGCTGGCCTGCGTGCTGCTGGCGATGCGGCGCGGGGACGGGCTCCTGGGGGGCGCGGGCGGCCGGCGAGCCCTCGTCGCGGTGGCGATCGCGATCGTCCTGACCGTGGTGCTGTACTCGGAGTCCGTCACCCTCCGGCTCGACTTCTCGTTCCTGGCCCGGGTGCTCGACCTGAGGGGAGAGCGCGTGAGCACGTGGCTCGACCCGGCGGAGCGGCTGCTCAACAAGCTCCTGCTCTACGGTCCGCCCCTCGCGGTGGCGTGGCTCCTGCGCCGCCGCCCGCCCCTCCTGGGCACGGTCCTGGCCTCGGTGCTGCTGATCTCGGGCTTCGTGGACGCGCGCAACAACGACCAGATCCGCCAGAGCCGCTCCTTCTTCGGGGTGCTCCGCATCTCACGCGACCGCGATCCCAAGGGCTACACCGAGCTGCGCCACGGCACCACCCTGCACGGGCGGCAGAGCCTCGAGCCGGCGCGTCGCGCCGAGCCGCTCTCGTACTACCACCGCCAGGGCCCGATCGGCCAGCTCTTCGCCGAGCTGGACCGCCGCCCGGGCGGTCTCCACATGGCGGTGGTCGGTCTCGGCACCGGAACGCTCGCCGCCTACGCGCGGCCGGGCGATCGGGTGACCTTCTACGAGATCGACCGGCTGGTGCGCGACATCGCGTTCGACCCCGCCTACTTCACGTACGCCACCGACGCGCGGAACCGCGCGGTCACGATGCGGCTCGAGCTGGGCGACGCGCGCATCCGCATGGAGGCGGTGAAGCGCGACCGCCCGGAGGAGCGCTACGACGTGATCCTGGTGGACGCCTTCAGCTCGGACGCGATCCCGGTCCACCTGCTCACCCGCGAGGCCCTGCAGCTCTACTTCGACCTGCTCGGCCCCCGCGGGATCGTCGCCCTGCACATCTCCAACCGCTACCTGCGCCTCGAGCCGGTGGTGGCCGCGCTGGCCGAGGACGGCCGCTACGCGCGCCTCGTCGAGCACGGCGGCACCGGCGACATCCGCGGGGGGGTGGAGGCGAGCTGGGCGATCCTGGCCCGCCGGCCGGAGGACTTCGGCGAGCTGGCCTCCGACCCGCGCTGGACCATGGCGCACCTCGACCCGGAGCCGGCGGTCCCGGCGTGGACGGACGACTTCCACAACCTGCTGTCGGTCTTCAAGTGGTGAGCCGCGCGCGGCCCGCCCGCAGGATCTCCCGCGCCGCGTTGTGGCCCGGCGTGCCCATGACCCCGCCGCCCGGGTGCGCGGCGGCCCCGCAAAGGTAGAGACCCCGGACCGGTGTCCGGTAGCCGGCGTGGCCCGGCACCGGGCGCAGGGCGAAGAGCTGGCCGGGCGTCATCGCGCCCTGGAAGATGTTGCCTCCGGTGAGCCCGAACACCCGCTCCAGATCGGGCGGGGCCAGCACCTGACGGGCCAGCACCGAGCGGCTGAAGTTGGGCGCGTACTCGTCGAGCAGGGCGAAGCAGCGGTCCGCGAAGGCGTCGCGCTCCCGCTCCCACGTGGTCCCCCGCAGCGCATAGGGCGCGTACTGCACGAACATCGACATGAGGTGCCGGCCCGGCGGGGCCACCGTGGGATCCACCACCGACGGGATCGTGCACTCGAGCACCGGCCGCGCGGAGGGACGGCCGTACTTGGCGTCGTCGAAGGCGCGCTCGATGAAGTCGAGATCGGGGCAGACGTGGATCGTCCCCCGGTGCTGCGGGCCGGGCGCTCGGCCCGGGCACGCCCGGAAGTCGGGCAGCTCGCCGAGGGCCACGTTGATCTTGAGCGACGCGCTCTCGTAGGAGATGCGCCCCACCGCGGCACGGAACGCCTCCGGCAGCGTCTCGGGCGGGAGCAGGCGCAGGAACGTCACGTGGGCGTCCGCGTTGCTCGCGACCACCGGCGCGCGCGCCTCGAGGCCGTCGGCCAGCGCCACGCCCGCCACGCGCCCGTCGCGCACCAGGATGCGCACGACCTCCGCGTCGCAGCGGATCTCCACGCCGAGCCCGCGCGCGGCGGCGGCCAGCGCCTGGGTGAGCCCGCCCATCCCGCCGCGCA
>Ga0068864_100005361_pt1 | contig 10508 bp, 10 predicted proteins | sample KBSSwiS72_FD_66586 | JGI IMG/M metagenome (GOLD analysis project Ga0068864, IMG submission 66586) | Switchgrass rhizosphere microbial communities from Kellogg Biological Station, Michigan, USA - KBS Switchgrass S7-2 | ecosystem: Host-associated > Plants > Roots > Rhizosphere > Soil ...
TGTCGGGACAGCGGTCTGGGGGGAGATCATGCATAGCTGCGCGTTAGCACGCGGCGCGGCAGCCGCGATCGTCGATGGCAGCATTCGGAAATTTCAGCTTTCTCGCGACGTCGGCGCTCGGCCCATGCCCAAAGAGGGGCGAGCGAACAGACATCCCGCGCATGTTTAGCTAACGAGGCCCGGCGCTTAACCTTGACATAACAGCCGCCAGTCTTCCATGGAAGGTTTTATCTGATTGAGGAGAAGAAAGTGGAAGGCTATCTTCCCCGCCTGCGTCTGGACGGCCAGGGCATTGTCGTACTTGGAGCTGGTGCGGGGATGGGAGCGGCTTCGTCTCGCGCGCTCGCAGAAGCCGGAGCGCGCATTCTGTGCGTCGACCGGGAAATGGGCCTCGCCGAACAGATCGCCCTTGAAGTCGGCGGCATCGCCTTTGCGGCCGATGTTACCGATAGAGCCGGAATGGAAAATGTCTTCGGGACCGCCCAGGCACATTTTGGCGCCAGCCTGAAGGGCGTCGTCGACATCGTGGGCGTTGCCCTGCTCGACAAGGTCGAATCGTTCGATGACGCGAGGTTCGATGCCCAGTTCGAGGTCGTGCTCCGCCACGCGTTTCTGGCGATTCAGATTGGCGCTCCCATCCTTTCGGCCAATGGCGGCGGCGCCATGACGTTCATCGGTTCGAACTCCGGCATGAAGAGCGTCCCTGGGCAAACCATCTACGGCGCCGCCAAGGCTGCGCTTCATCATATGGTACGGTGCTCGGCGCGCGAGTTTGGCGATCGGGGCGTACGAATGAACGTCATTGCACCCAGCTTCGTCCGAACGCCGCGTCTTCTGGAGAAATTGGGTCCGGAATTCTGGGAAACCGTGGACAGGACCGCGCCGCTCGGCCGCGCGGGAACGGTCGAGGACATCGCGTCCGTGGTGCTCTTTCTGCAATCCGCCCTCGCAGGTTATGTCACCGGCAACGTGATGACTCTTGATGGCGGCGGAGACGTGGTTGCCGCTCTGCCGACACCTTAAGCGATGTCGAGCAACGCCACGGAAGCGTTGGGGATCTGTCTGTCGCGTCGTCACACCTTAGCCGCGCCGCAGCGGCCGCCGAAGGGCAGCCCGCAGGCCCCAAAGACGTTAAATATCTTCTTTGGAAGGTATTATTCGGCGGATTGCCGTGCTATGGAGTGATAGACGCCTAGCCAGGCTCGGTCCGAGACGTGTTAGCTATATATTTGTACTCATTGTAGTTTTTTAGTTTCGCGGATATTTCTCGATGCCTCTGGGAGTCGCCGTTCCCGTAATCTGGGTATCTCGGTATCACACTTAGAAGATGCATAGCCGCACGATGCGCGAACATGGAGTAGGATGATGCTTTCACACGAGGACAATGAACTGATGTGCCGCGTAGGCCCGGGCACGGCCATGGGTGCGGCGTTGCGGCGTTATTGGGTGCCGTTCCTCCAGAGCTCCGACCTCTCCGAGCCCGGCGGCGACCCGCGCAGGGTGGAATTGCTGGGCCAGACCTTCGTGGCGTTCCGCGGTACTGATGGGGTCATTGGGCTGCTGGACGAGGCATGCTGCCACCGCGGTCCGAGCCTTGCGCTTGGACGTGTCGAGGGTTGCGGCATTCGTTGCTTGTTCCACGGCTGGAAATTTGCGGTAGATGGCACCCTGCTCGAAACGCCGAATGTTTCGGACCCGCGTTTTCGCGAGCGTGTGCGAGCCAAGGCCTATTCCGTTCGCGAGGCCGGCGGGCTGATCTGGGCCTATATCGGTCCGAAGGACGACGAGCCTCCCTTCCCTGCCTGGAAGTTTCTCGATCTGCCTGACGCCCACCGGATCACGTCCACGCACATCTATGACTGCAATTATGTCCAGGTCACAGAGGCGCTCGTGGACTCGTCCCACCTGTCCATTCTCCATTCCAATGGGGTCGCGAAGGCAGGGGACATCGAGATCGATTATGGCGAGCGGGTCGCCCAGATGGGCGTCGATCTGGCGCCCCGTCTCGAAGTTCAGGAGACCGACAGCGGTTTCCGCTACGCCGCCATTCGCCGCAACGACAACTCTCCGGATCAGCTCCACACAAGGATCACGCAATTCGTCGCGCCATATTTCGTGTTCAACGCCAATGGCGACATTCTCACCATCATGGTGCCCGCCTCCGACGTGAAGACGCTCTTCTTCCACGTCTTCTGGGACGAAGAGAAGCGGATCGGCGAGGAACCGCTACGCAGCGCCCAGCTCAAGTTCGTCGGTCTCGACGACGAAACGCTAGCTCATTACGGCGTTGGTCTCGATACGCCCGAGGCCGAGCGGCCCGGCTGGCACAATAAATTCATGCAGGATCGCGTGGCAATGCGCGAAGGTCGCAGCTTTACCGGCCTTGCTGGACTCATCGAGGAAGATGTCGCCGTTGCAGTCAGCAGCGGACCTATTCGCAACCGCGAGATCGAGAATCTGTGCCCGGCGGACCTCGCCGTCGCACAGCTGTACAGGGCGCTGCTGAAGCTCGTGCGCACGGACCCTCCAATCGTGCCGACCAACGACAAGGATCGCCTCGTTCGTGGCTGGACCACGGTGCTCAACGCCGGCGAGAACTGGCGCACATTGGCTAGCGAAGGAGAAATCGCTGAGTCCGTCGCCAAAGAGCACGCCTGAAAATATGGTGTAGAAGGACCTACTAATGGAAAACCCCTGGACCAACTTCACCCATATCGGGATCGTCACGCGCGATATCGAGCGCACCGTGCAGCAATATGTCGAGCTCGGAATGGGACCTTTCAGCCGGTTCGATCTTCCCAGCGACGAATTTGCCCAGTTCAAATGGAGGCATCACTTCAACAAGCCGACCGATGATCACAAGTATAAGGTGGCCTGGGGTAAGCTTGGCGCAATCTCGATCGAGATCTTTCAGCCGGTCGCCGGCGACAGCATCCCGCAGCGTTTTCTCGACGCCAAAGGCGAAGGCGTCTGGCACTATGGATATGATGTCGAGGACATGGAAACGGTCAAGGAATTCATGAACGAAAAGGGTTATTCCGTGGTTGGCGCCGCGGAAACTCAGGAAGGTGTCAAGATGTATTATTTTGGCACTGAGGATTATGGCGGCGTCTATTTCCAAGCCCATGAAGTACCGCCTGAAAGCACGATGTACGAGAAGCTCGCCACCGTTGGAACCGAGCCGGCCGACGCCTGAAGAGTATAATTGCATATTTGGAGCGGATAATGGCCAACCAGGCTGACGGTGCATCCTTTCTTCCCGTTATAGAGTCAAAGAACTTCGAACTCGTAGCATATCATCACATGGACAAGCGGCCGCATTTCAAGATGGGGTTGCAGGTGGTGGACGGACGCTGGTATCTCTACACGGGGCATTTCTGGCATAATGGCTGGACTGTCGTCGATGTCACCGATCCGCAAAAGCCCGAGGTCGTCCATCACTGGAAGGGACCTGAGACCAACACCTGGACCCTGCAGGTCCAAGTCGCGGATGGTAAGCTGATCACCGGGCTGGAGAAGATCGGATCCTGGCTGCCGGAGGAACGCGCAAAGCTGTGGGGCTTTGTTCCCGGCCTTCCGAACGAGGAAGGGGTCATGATCTGGGATGTGGAAAGGCCGTTGGAGCCCAAGCTCCTGGGCCAGTTCGCGACCGGCGGATGCGGCACGCACCGCAATTTCTACGATGGCGGCGACTACATGCATCTGGCAGCCAACATGGCCGGCTTTCGAACCAATATCTATGTTTGCGTGGATATTTCCGATCCCACCAAGCCTCGCGAAGTGTCCCGCTTTTCAATGCCTGGGCAGCGGAACGAGGATCCGCCGGTTGCGCCCAGCGAGCTGGGGTCGCTCCACGGACCTGCTTATATAGAAAATGGACGTGCGTACCTCCCTTATGGCCGCTTCGGCGGCGTTATCCTCAACGTAGAGGATCCTGCCAAGCCCGAGTTCGTGAGCCAGTTCAAGATCGGCGATTTTGGCAGCATCATCGGGTGTCATACCTATTTGCCGCTGGCGGACCGCAAGATGGCCGTTCTTACGACCGAAGCGATTCTCGAGAACAATATGGATTCCGCTAATCTGGTTGCGCTGATCGACCTTTCTGACGAGACGCGTCCACGGGCCATGTCGATCCTGCCAACACCGGTACCGAGCGAAAGCGCGCCGTTCCGCAGCTATGCCCAGCGCGGCGGTAAGTTCGGGCCCCACAACATCCACATTCCGAACCACCAGGCGAATTACGCAACGGTCGGCAACCTGCTGCACCTCACCTATTTCGCCGGCGGGCTGCGGACCTACGATATCAGCGATCCCTACCAACCCCGGGAGGTCGGCTATTTCGTGCCGGGAGATCCCACTGAGCGTCTCGGCAGACCCTATCTGCCCACCAACTTGGTGCCACAGTTCGAGGACATTCTAATCGACTCGCGCGGCTACATCTACATCGGTGATCGAAATTACGGTTTGACTGTCCTGCGGTATACGGGGCCAGAAGCTTGAGTCCATTGCTCGACAGCGTCCCCATTGCCGTACTGACGGGGTTTTTGGGCAGCGGTAAGTCCACTCTCCTCAATGGATTGCTACGGAGTGGATCACTCCCTCCGACAGCAATCGTCATCAATGAGTTTGGGGAAGTCGCAATCGATCACGCGCTGATCGAGGGTGTAACCGAAGGTGTCATGCTCCTCAGTTCGGGCTGCGTATGCTGCGCGGTCCGATCCGATCTGGAGGCAGCGCTTCGCGATCTTCATTTGAAGCGTGTTCGCGGTTTGATCCCGGACTATGAGGCAGTGATCCTCGAAACGACTGGATTGGCGGATCCGGGACCGGTGTTGCAAACATTGACGTCCCGGACCATTCGAGAGATGCGCTACCGACTCGGTCCGGTGATCGCCACACTTGATGCGCAGAACGGCATGGCCGCGTTGGAATCGCATCATGAAGCCGTTCAGCAGGTCGCAATCGCCGACCGCGTCATTCTGACGAAGACCGATCTCGTTCCGGATCCCGCAAAAGTCATAGCGCTGGCGAGGGAGATCAACCCGTCCGTGCCGATCGTTCGATCGAGCGCAACACCCACCTCGGAAGCGATTTTTGGAGACAGCCTGCTATCTGAGCTGCCTCAGGTTCGCACATATCCCTCCGACGGGCACCACTATCACCATTTGTCGGGGATATCGTCCTATGGTCGCGTCATCGAAGGAGCGTTGGACTGGGACCGGGTGGAAACGCTTGTGCGGTCGTTCTTGCAACGGAACGGCGAGCGTGTTCTTCGGTTCAAGGCGCTGCTTCACTTACGAGGTATTGACGAAGTGACAGCACTTCACGGGGTCCACCACACCCTCTACCCGCCGCAGCTGATCTCTGCGGGGCGAACTGAAAATGTGTCACGCGTTTCCCTTGTCGGCGATAATCTCGCGGATTCGGCTGCTGCGACGTTTCTAGACGATCTGTCGGCGAGTGCGAGCTGATCGCCCCCTGCTTGAACCAGTGTGTTGAACGGCGTGCTGCGTTTCATCACCTACCGTCTGCAGAAATCCGCTGGCCTGGTCGCGATCAGCACCCGCGCATCACGTCAAGGGCCGATCACCGCGTCATCTTCAATGCCTCGATCCCCGCCGCGATCACCTTGGCGTCGGCTCCCTGCGCGATCCTCACCGCGACGCCATCGATCGCCAGCTCGACCGCCGTACCGCTCGATCGCGAGCGCCGCGTCCGCGGACGTCCGGTGCGGGCGGCGGTTCTGGTACGACCGGCAGGGGCGCTGGCTCGATAACGGCAGGAACGAAGGCCGGCGAAGTCGCGGCGACGTCCATCGCCTGCCGCATCTTCCGGCGCCATGTGAACAGCTGGATGGGGCCGGACGCACCGCGGCAATCCATGGCCTCGGAGTGAGATCAGCCAGGCGCGATGGGGCAATATATGCGCAACAGCGATGGCTCCGCCAAACGCGTTGATCGTCGCTCGCAACGATCAACGCTGTTCGGAGCGCGCAGCTACCCTTGCGCGCGGGATGTTGCGAACCGCGCGAGCTTCTCGCCATGCCCCAGAGGCCACCCATGAGAGCCAAGCGCAAATATCCCAACTAATAGCTTCCCTTTCGCAGAACCAGTCAAGTATCTGCGTCAGATGCTTACAAGGCGGCTCCCTGCGTCTTTCGTTCAACGCCTCGCATGAGATGCTCGCAAAACGCGATGCCAGCCTCTCTCGTCGCAGGGTCAAGCTCGCCCAGGACATCTCCAAGAATCGAGTTGTCCGCCATCGATTCCGACATCGCGGTCGCGACCTTCAGCCCTTTTGGTGTCAGGCTCACCAGAAAGCCGCCGCCGTGGAGCGGATCCTGCGATCTCACTACCAGTTTCTTGGCAACCAAGCGGTCAACCTGTTTGGTAACCGCTCCAGACGATAGCAGCAACGCTCGAAAGAGATCCGTCGGCCGCCGAGAATAGGGACGACCCGCCCGGCGCAGCGCGAACAGAATGCGCATTTCCGCTCCGCTGACGCCATACTCACGCCGAGCTCGCCTATCGTAATCAGCGTCCATGATCCGACCCATCCTGGTCAGGCCGATCACAAGGAGCATGGCCGAGACATCCTTGGTCGGCATCTCCCGATGCCAGGAAGCATATACCTCATCGAGGTGGGTGGAGGTTTTGCGTTGCAACATCTCTATCCTGAAAGAACTATTCGCCGGCGGGTGACGGCTGACAAAGAAATCTTTTTGCCCGATCCCTGCCAAATCGCTAGACTTTTTTTCAGCAGACCTGCCCTGCGAAACGCCTTCCAGGTCCTAAGATGGATCAGATCGCCATCTTGGTGCAAGAGTGGCTTTGGAGAGAGCAAGCGCGCGTCACGCAAGGTGGCTTGGCGCAAGCAAGGGCGCTGCTGCCGTTGGTCCCGCCGTTTAACCCGCGGGACTGGACCGCAGGCTGACCAAGCCGCCAGCCACATCTTCGCGGAAGCATATCGGCTGGCACCGCGTCCTTGGTCAGGCCGTAAGGCTGACCCCCTAGAGCTAGACCTAAATTGTTGATCGAGCTGCAGGCATGCGGTTCGCCTCATCTTCTTGGATACGTCGCCGCAAAACGCGCTCAACTATGCTCCGCGTTTTCGAATCGGCCTCATAGCCGTCAGCCGGAAGCGAATCTACATCACCGCCAGACGGATCCGCTCATCGAGCGAGGCGAGATACTTTAGATAGCTGGTCTCGAAGGTGGGGCCTGCGGCGCTCCATCGATGTTCCAGTTCAATGAGCCCACCATAGCCGCGCCGAATAACGTCCAGAATGAAGCTTTCAAGCGCGAGGCTGCCACCACCAATTTCGACACGTCCAGGAAAGTCGGCAATCTGGACCACTTCGACAAGATCCCAAACCGAGTCCAGCAGCGAGTTCGGGTCTCCATCCATTGCGGCGACGTGCGCCGTGTCAAAGACCAGTCGTACAGAAGGGCTAGCAACTTCTCTAACGACCTCGGCGGCATCGGCCAGATGGTGGAGAAGGGTCCACGGCAGACGAGACGCATCGACCGCCTCTAGGCAGAGGGTGAAGCCCTCCTCGTTTGCCCTGCTGCCAAGCCGGCGCAGCAAACGCGCCATATTAACTCTTTGTCGCTCCCGCGAATGGATAGCCGTTGCCGCGCTTAGCACCGCGACCTCACGGGCGCCCGTCCGCTTTCCGACTTCAAATGCAGTCGCGACGTCCGACTCGATCCTCTCCTCAATCGCGCGATTACCACTTCCCCAAGGGGTTGCCATCATCACGTCCGGGCTCGCGTAGGTATAGCAGCCTAGGCGAAGTCCATGATCCTTGATCGCCGCGCCGATCCGAACCTGCGCGTCTTTCGTCCGTGTAGTCGCAAAGGGATCCTGCACACCGGCAAAACCCCATTCGGCGGCAAAAGCAATCTGCCGGACTGGATCGCTGCTTCCGACACGCTGCCGGAACAAGGGCGTGTCGATCGACGGAAATCCAAGATGTGGAGCAAAAGGTAGGAAGAAGCTCATATCTCTTGATCTTTCGAGGTCGGTATAGCGTCTTCGTTCAAGGTACGAAAAGCATCGCGGGATTTTCTACGAGACGCTTCACTGCCTGGACAAAGCTTGCGGCATCCCAGCCATCAACCACGCGGTGATCGCAGCTGATGGAGACGTTCATCAGTTTGGCAATGGCGATCCGTCCCTCGACTACCACCGGACGTTCGACGATCTTGTTAGGGCCGACGATCGCCACTTCCGGTCGGTTGATGACTGGCATGGTGGCGATGCCTCCCAAGGCGCCCAGAGAGGTGATCGTCAGCGTGGATCCGGAAAGTTCGTCTGATTTTGCCTTACCGCTCCGCGTAGCGTCCGAAAGCCTCGCAATTTCCGAAGCGAGCTGCCAGATGTTGCGGCTTTCAGCGTTTCTCAAGACGGGCACCATCAAACCGTTGTCGGTCTGTGTGGCTATGCCCAGATGCACAGCGCCCGCCCGCGTAACGATCCCAGCCTCTTCGTCATATCGCGCGTTGATCATCGGAAAGTCAGGCAGCGCCCTGCAGATCGCCGTGATCAGAAACGGAAGGATCGTCAGGCGCGCCCGATCACCGCGCTCGCGATTGAGGTCGCCGCGCAACGCCTCCAGCTTTGTGACATCGAACTCTTCGACATAGGTGAAATGAGGGATATGCCGCTTGGACGCAGCCATGTTCTCGGCGATCCGGCGCCGCAATCCGATGACTTTCACTTCCGCATTAGGGCGCGCGGAGCCTGCCGGAAGATATCCCCCCCGCGCATGGTACAGCAGGTAGCTGTCGAGATCCGCGTGCCTGATCCTGCCGGATACCGCGGGAACAATCCCGGCGAGATCAACGCCCAATTCCTTGGCGCGCTGCCGCACGGTTGGAGATGCATGAACATGCGGCGCCGCAGCGGTAGAGATGGGGAGAGAAGCCACGGGATGATCGGCTTCTGCGGGAGAGGATGCAGTGCCGGTCCGGTCTTCCTCTTCCCAGTGCGCTTCCCCCTTAAGCGCACCTGATTCATGCGGAGGATTCTGCGGTTGCGCTTCGAGCACGGGAGTGCTGACAGGCGTATGCGGAGTGTGAACGGCAGCAGAGAACGCCTCCTCAGTCTCGAGGACCGCGAGAACCGCACCGATGGCAACCTGTTCGCCGACCGCGCCGGCCAAGGCTGTCAGGCGGCCCGACACGGGCGCCGTCATCTCCACGGTCGCCTTGTCGGTCATAAGGTCCGCGAGCGGCGCATCTTCTTCCAGATAGTCGCCGACTTTGACGTGCCACGCGACGATCTCTGCCTCGGCAATGCCTTCCCCGATATCGGGCAGGCGAAATTCATAACTGCTCATGCGATCAATCCTGCAATACGCGACGGAGGGCGGCGCTAAGACGCGCCGGGCCTGGAAAATACTCCCACTCGAACGCATGGGGATAAGGCGTGTCCCAGCCCGTCACCCGCTCGACTGGCGCCTCCAGCGAATGGAAACAATGTTCCTGGACAAGCGCGGCAAGCTCGGCTCCGAAACCACAGGTCTTGGTAGCTTCATGGATCACGACGCAATGCCCGGTCTTTTCGACCGACTGAACAATCGCGTCGAGATCCAAAGGCATCAGCGTGCGCAGATCGAGGACCTCGGCGTCGATCCCGGTTTCTTCGGCGGCTGCCAGGGCGACATGCACCATGGTCCCGTAAGCGAGGATCGTCACATCCCCGCCGGGCCTCGCTATCTTCGCCTTTCCAAGCGGCACCGTATAATGGCCTTCTGGAACGAGGCTGTCCGGATGATCGCTCCAGCTTTGTACAGGACGTTCATGATAGCCCGCGAAGGGTCCATTATAGAGGCGCTTCGGCTCGAAGAAGAGAACCGGGTCGTCGTCTTCAATCGCCGCGATCAACAGTCCCTTGGCATCATAGGGATTGGACGGAATGACGGTCTTGAGCCCCGCGACATGCGTAAAAATGCCCTCTGGCGACTGGCTGTGCGTTTGCCCGCCATAGATGCCGCCGCCGTAAGGGCTTCTGACCGTAATCGGCGACCACCACTCACCGGCCGTACGATAGCGCATGCGAGCGGCCTCGGAAATAAGCTGGTCGGTGGCCGGATAGATATAATCCGCGAACTGGATCTCCACGATCGGGCGCTTGCCATAGGCGCCGAGACCGACCGCGACACCGACGATCCCGCCTTCCGAGATCGGGGCGTCGAAGACACGGTGGGTACCATAGCGTTGCTGTAGCCCGTCGGTTGCCCGAAACACGCCGCCAAAAAAGCCGACATCCTGGCCGAAGATGACGACGGAGGGATCGCTTGCCAAGGCGACGTTCATAGCGTCGTTGATGGCCTGGATCATATTCATCTGGATCATCTCAGTTCCCCAGCATCATCGCGCGCTGATGGACGAGATGCGCAGGCATGTCCTTGTAGACGTCGTCGAACATCGTCGAGGCGGGCAAGCGGCCCCCCTCCTTCAATGTGCCATAGCTCTCAGACAGCTTGCCGGCGACGCGCACCT
>Ga0068864_100005364_pt1 | contig 10504 bp, 8 predicted proteins | sample KBSSwiS72_FD_66586 | JGI IMG/M metagenome (GOLD analysis project Ga0068864, IMG submission 66586) | Switchgrass rhizosphere microbial communities from Kellogg Biological Station, Michigan, USA - KBS Switchgrass S7-2 | ecosystem: Host-associated > Plants > Roots > Rhizosphere > Soil ...
GCGCCGTTGGGGCCGATGAGCCCCATGATCTCGCCCGCGCGGATGGAGAAGCTCACGTCGTTGACCGCCACGAGGCCGCCGAAGGTCTTGCGCACGGCCTGCACCTGCAGCAGCGGCTCGCCGGGTGCGGGCTTGTCGCGCTCGGGCAGCGGCGGGGCGTCCTCCCAGTCGCGGCGGCGCCGACGCACGGGAAGCCAGCGGCCGAGCGCCGGCCACAGGCCCTGCGGCGCGTACTTCAGCGTGAGCACGAGCGCGACGCCGAAGACGATGATCTCGTAGTTGCCGCTCGTGCCGATGAGCCGCGGCAGCCACACCTGGAGCTGGTCCTCGACGATCTTCACGACGAAGGCGCCGGTGAAGGCGCCGCCCACCTGGCCCACGCCGCCCACCACCGCCATGAAGAGGTACTCGATGCCCATCTTCAGCCCGAAGGGCGAGGGGTTCACCGTGCGCTGGAAGTGCGCGAAGAGCCAGCCCGAGACCGAGGCATACACCGCCGCGATGAGGAAGACCACGAGCTTGTAGCGAAAGGTCGAGACGCCCATCGCCTCGGCCATGGTCGTGCCGCCCTTGAGCGCGCGGATGGCGCGGCCCGGGCGCGAGTCGAGCAGGTGCGAAAGCGCGAGCGCGCCGAACAGTGCCAGGCCCCAGATCAGATAGAAGATGCGCCGGCCCTCGTTGAGGTCGATGCCGAACAGGCGCAGCGCCGGCACGCCGAGGATGCCGTCGTACTTGCCCAGCAGCTCCAGGTTGCCCATCACGTAGAAGATCGACAGGCCCCAGGCGATGGTGGCCAGCGGCAGGTAGTGGCCCGACATGCGCAGCGTCAGCGCGCCGAGGATCGCCGCGCTCGCAAGCGTCAGCACCACGCCCGCGAACACCGTGATCCAGGGCGAGACGCCGAACTTCACCGTGAGCACCGCGCTCGTGTAGGCGCCCACGCCCACGAAGGCGGCCTGCCCGAAGGAGGTGAGGCCGCCCACGCCGGTGAGCAGCACCAGGCCCATCACCACCATCGAGTACAGGCCGATGTAGTTGAGCTGCGTGATCCAGAACTCGGGCACCGGCAGCACCGGCAGCGCGGCCAGCAGCGCGAGCGCGACGAGGGCGGCGATGCGCGTGCGGTTCGTGGCGTTCATCGCGCTCACTCCTCGTCGGCGTGGCCGTCGCGCAGCGAGCGCCACAGCAGCACGGGCAGGATGGCGGTGAAGACGATCACCTCCTTGTAGGCGCTCGCCCAGAACGAACCGAACGATTCGAGCAGCCCCACCCCGATGGCGCCGACCGCGGCGAGCGGGTAGCTCGACAGCCCCGCGAACACCGCGGCCACGAAGCCCTTGAGCCCGATGAGGAAGCCGCTGTCGTAGAAGACCGTGGTGGTCGGGCCGATCAGGAGCCCGGACAGCGCGCCGATGAACGCGGCCATCGTGAAGGACAGCCTCCCGGCCGTCTCGCTGGAGATGCCCATGAGCCGCGCACCCAGGCCGTTCACCGCGGTGGCCCGCAGCGCCTTGCCGAAGAGCGTGCGCTCGAAGAAGAGGAAGAGCATGACGATCAGCGCGATCGAGGCCCCGAAGATGATGAGCGTCTGGCCCGACAGCGACAGCGGCCCGAGGTTGAAGCGCTCGTCCCAGAAGCTCGGGTTGCGGAAGCCCTCGGCGCCGAACACGAGCAGCCCCAGGCCCGTGAGCGCGAAGTGCACGCCCACCGAGACGATCAGCAGCACCAGCACGCTCGCGTTGGCCAGCGACTGATACGCCAGCCGGTAGATGAGCGGCCCCATCGCGGTCACGAGAGCGAGCGTGAGCAGCGCCTGCACCCACAGCGGCGGCTGCAGCGGCGCGGCCCATGCGGCCAGCGCGCAGGCTGCCAGCGGGAAGGCCAGCTCGCGCAGCGCGCGCACGGCCACGCGCTGCACGCTCACGCCGCGGCGCAGGCCCTGCACGACGTCCAGCACCGCCACGAGCACCGCCATGCCGACGATGAACCACACCGTGCCCGGCACGCGGCCCATCTGGAACATGCCCACCGTGAGGGCCGAGAAGGCGACGTACTCGCCCTGCGGAATGAAGATCACACGGGTGACGGCGAACAGCAGCACCAGCGACAGCGCGAGCAGCGCGTAGATGGCGCCGTTGGTCAGGCCGTCGAGGGTGAGGATGCTGGCGATGGAGAGATCCATGGGGACGACGCGGGTTGAAGCCGCGGGGAGGATAAGTCGGGGCGCCGCCGCTTCGAGTCGTTGTTTCTACGGTTGGAACGGAGCCGGAGCGCCGGGCCGCCCCAAGCCCGGCGACATCCCCACGGGGGAACGGCTCGCGTACTCGCGAGACGAGGGGCCGTCATTCAATCCAGGGCCACCTTCCAATCGCCGTTCACCACCTTCAGGATCACCCCCGTATCCGGCGTAAACCCCCAGTGATCCTTCGGCGTGTAGTCCAGCACGCCCTGCGACACCGGCAGCGGGCCGCCCGTCTCCAGCGCGTCCTTCAGCGCCGCGCGGAACTCCTTCGTGCCGGGCCTGGCCTTCTTCAGCGCCTGCGGCACCGCGCGCTCCAGCAGCAGCAGCGCGTCGTAGCTGTGCGCGGCGAACTGGTTGCGCGAGCCGGGCCCGTAGACCTTCTCGTAGGCCGCCACGTACTTCAGCGCATGCGGCTTGGAGGGGTTGCCATCGGGCAGCTGCTCGGCCACGGTGGCCGGGCCCGACACCACGAAGGTGCCGTCGACCGCCTTGCCGCCCACGCGCATGAGGTCGCGCGAGGCGGCGGCATGCGTCTGGTAGATGCGGCCCTTGTAGCCGCGGTCGAGGATGTTGAGCTCGGGCATCGCCGCGCCGCTGCCCGAGGCCACGACGAGGATCGCATCGGGGTTCGCCGACACCAGCTTCAGGGCCTGCGCGGTGACGCTCGTGTCGGTGCGCTGGAAGCGCTCGGTCGCCACGAGGCCGATGCCCGCCGCGGCGAGCTGGCTCGTCATGTCCTTCAGCCAGGTCTCGCCATAGGCGTCGGTGTAGCCGATGAAGCCGACGGTCTTCACACCGTTCTTCTTCATGTGCTCGATCACCGCGTGCGCCATCACCGCGCTCGAATGCGGAACGCGGAAGGACCAGGCATCGCGCCCCTCGGGCAGCGGAATGGGCGACATCGACAGCTGCACCGTCTTCGCCTCGGCCGCGACGTCGGCCATCGCCACGCCCACGGGCGTCGCCGCCGAGCCCACGATCACGTCGACGTTGTCCTCGCTCACGAAGCGGCGCGCGTTCTTCACGCCGACGGTGGGGTCGGTCGCGTCGTCGAGCATGATGAGCCGCACCGGCTCGCCGCCGATCGATTGCGGCCACAGCGCGATGCCGTTCTTCACCGGGATGCCCAGCCCCGAGGCGGGGCCGGTGAGCGGCAGGCTCACACCGATGGTGATGTCCGCGTGCGCCGCGCAGGCGGCCAGCGCGGCGGCTGCCGCGGCAAGCAGCTTCGCGAGGCTGCGGGGGAGGGCAGAGGTCTTGCGCATGGCTCGTCTCCTGTGGCCTTCGGCGGCCTTGTGTGATGAAGCGGATGCAGCCGCGATGCGCTCAACTGCACATCGCGCGGATGTCCTCGGGCACCGGCATGGCGCGCAGCCGTCCGCCCTCGCTCGCGTCGCGGTAGATGAAGGCGCGCACCTCGCGCGCCTCGCACAGCAGATCGCCGTCGCGCTCCACGCGGTGCTGGTGCACGAACACCTTGGCGCGCCATTCCTCGACGCTCGTGACCACGCGCACCGTCTCGCCGTAGGTGGCGGACTTGATGAAGCGCACGTTGATGAGCTCCAGCAGCGGCGTGCCCACGATGCCGCGCGAGGCGGTGAGCTCGCGCCACGGCGGCAGGCCGCACTGGCGGAAGAAGTTCAGCGAGGACGCGTCCATCCAGCGCAGGAAGTTCGGATAGAACACGATGCCCGCCGGGTCGCATTCGCCGAACTGGACGACGAGGTCGAGCGAGTGGGTGCGGGGCATGGCGCGAGTTGCCTTCAGCGTTCGGGGAACAGCACGTCCAATGACGACCCCTCGTCTCGCGAGGACGCGAGCCGGTCCCCCAAGGGGACCTCGCCGGGCTTGGGGCGGCCCGGCGCCCGGCCCGATGACGCCATCTCATCCTGCTCATGCAGGGCACACACGAGCGCCGCGCGATGCGTCAGCACCGCCCGCTGATTGATCGAGCCCTTGTCCGTGATCTCGCCGCGATCGATCGACGGTGGCTCGCGCAGCACGTGCAGCCTCGCCACGCGATTCGCGCTGCCCGTGCCCTCGCGCCACAGGCGATCGACGAGCTGCTGGAAGAAGGCCCGCACCCGCGGATGACGCAGCACCTCGTCGGCGCTCGCGCTGTCGTCGAGCGCGGCCAGCCGCCGGCACTCGTCCAGGCGCGGCACGACGAGCGCGCCCACGTCGTCGCGATCGAGCCCGGTGATGACCGCGTCCTGCACGCAGGGCGCGCCCGCCGCCGCGATGCGCGCGCGCAGCGGCCCCACGCTCACGAAGGTGCCGCTGGAGAGCTTGAAGTCCTCGGCGATGCGTCCGTCGAAGAGCAGGCCGAGCTGCGGGTCGCCTTCGTCGACGAAGCGCACCGCGTCGCCGGTGCGGTAGTAGCCCTCCTCGTCGAAGGCCTGCGCGGTGAGCTCGCCCTGGCGCCAGTAGCCGGGCATCACGTTCGGGCCGCGAAAGCGCACCTCCAGCTTGTCGCCCGCGGGCACGAGCTTCACCGACACGCCCGGGCAGGGCAGTCCGATGAAGCCGGCGCGGATGCCCGGCTTCAAGGCGAACATGCACGAAGGCGCGGTCTCGGTCATGCCCAGGCCCGTGAGCATCGGAATGCGCTCGCCCACCGTGTCGAGGGCGAGGCGATCGAGCTGGTCCCACACCGACTGCGACAGCCCGGCGCCCGCATACATGAAGGCCTGGGCCCGCGCGAAGAAGGAGCGGCGCAGCGCCTCGTCGCGCTCCATGGCGCAGGCGATCTCCTCGAAGCCCTTGGGCACGTTGAAGTACAGCGTGGGCGAGATCTCGCGCAGGTTGCGCAGCGTCTCGCCGATGCCCGCGGGCGTGGGCTTGCCGTCGTCGATGTAGAGCGTGCCGCCGTTGTAGAGCGCGATCCCGACGTTGTGGTTGCCGCCGAAGGTGTGGTTCCAGGGCAGCCAGTCGACCAGCACCGGCGGCTCGTCGGCGAGGAACGCGAAGGACTGCCGGATCATCTGCAGGTTGCTGCACAGCATCTCGTGCGTGTTCACCACGCCCTTGGGCGACTTGGTGGAGCCCGAGGTGAAGAGCAGCTTCACGATTCCCGAAGGCCCGACGCGCGCATGCGCTGCATCGGCCTGCGCGCCGGGCTCGGTGGATGCGAGTTCCTCGAAGGCGGTGACCGCGCGCCCTTCGAGCCGGCCCTGGCCCAGCACCACTTCCGCGTCACCCGGCACCGCCGCGGCGATCGCCGCCGCATACGCCGGGCCGCTTGCGAACACGAGGCCCGGCGTGATGGCGCCGAGCACCTCGCGCAGCCGCGCGTAGTCCTTCGAGACGAGCGAGTAGGCGGTGGACACCGGCGTGTAGGGCACGCCCACCCACATCGCGCCGAGCGCGAGGCTGATGTGGTCGAGGTCGTTCCCGGAAAGGATGGCGATGGGCCGATCGGGCGAGAGATCGCGCGCGGCGAGCGCCTGGCCCACGCGTTGCGCGATGACGAGGGCCTGCGCATAGCTGATGCGGCGCCACTGGCCCTGGTTCGGGCCGCCTTGCTCGCGCCGCGCGATGAAGGTGCGATCGGGCGCGACGCGCGCGTAGTGCTCGAGCCGGTCGGTGAGGCGCGCCGGGTACTCGCCCAGCGGCTCGGTGGAGCGCAGCACGGTGCTGCCGTCGGCGCGGCGCTCGATGCTCGCCTGCAGGCAGCCGCCCACGCGCGCGACCCGCATCGGGGTCTGGGCGAGGGCGACGCCGGGAAGGCTCATTGGTGCACCCTGGCGCTCATGCCTTGCTCACCTTCGCCGCGCGCTTTTCGATGAAGTCGCGCATGCGCTGCTTGGCGGCGGGGTCGCCCTGCGCGATGGCCGCCATGAGCGACTCGATGAACAGCCCCTCGCCCTGTGGCGCCTGCGCGATGCGCGGCAGCGCCTGCATCACCGCGTAGTTGGACAGCGGCGCATTGGCCGCGATGCGCCGTGCGATCTCGATGCCGCGCGCCAGGCCCTCGCCATCTCGCACCCGGTAGTGCGTGAGGCCCGCGGCCTGGCCCTCGTCGGCGTCGAGCACGCGGCCGGTGAGCATCATGTCGGTCATGCGCGAGAAGCCGATGAGCCGCGGCACGCGCGCCGCGCCGCCTCCGCCCACGAAGAGCCCGCGCTGCCCCTCGGGCAGGCCGAAGAACGCGCTGTCCTCGGCCACGCGGATGTGCGCGCTGCTCGCAAGCTCCAGCCCGCCGCCCACCACCGCGCCCTGCAGCACGGCCACCACCGGCAGGCGGCCGAACTGCACCTGGTCCATCGCCGCGTGCCATTGGCGCGAATGCGCGATGCCCTCGAAGACATCGCGCTCGGACATCTCGGACAGGTCGAGCCCGGCGCAGAAATGCTCGCCCGCGCCGCTGAGCACCACGGCGCGCACCGGCTCGGCCAGGGTCGCAAAGCAGGACTGGATCTGCGCGATCAGCGTGTCGTTGATGGCATTGCGCTTGCCCGGGCGGTTCAGCCGCACGTGCGCGATGTCGCCCGCGATGCCGATCGAAAGCAGGTCCAGGGCGGCCAGCGCGCCGCCCGCGGGGGTGAAGTCAGCGTTCATGGGCGATTCGATTTGGTTAAGCATGCTAAGCAGATCGTCAGGCTCGAACTTCGGGGTTTACCCGCCAACATCATTGCTGCAATGTCACCGAAACCGCGGGTTAGCCACGAGCTTCCGCGGGTCATTTGATTACTGAAGTTAAAGAAAATGCGACGCTAGGCACACCACGGACGAGGCCCCGCCATGAACGTTTCAGAGCTGATTGCCATCGACACCCACACCCATGCCGAGGTGTCGTGCTGGAACCCCTTCGATGCTTACGGCCAGGAATACGACCGCGCGGCCGACAAGTACTTCAAGTCCAGCCGCCGCCCGACCATCGAGGAGAGCGTCGCCTACTACCGCGAGCGCAAGGTCGGCCTCGTGATGTTCGGCGTGGACGCCGAGGCGCAGCTGGGTCGCCGGCGCGTGCCCAACGAAGAGATCGCCGAGGCCGCGCAGAAGCACTCGGACATCCTCATCGCCTTCGCCTCCATCGACCCGCACAAGGGAAAGATGGGCGCGCGCGAGGCGCGCCGCCTCATCGAGGAGCACGGCGTGAAGGGCTTCAAGTTCCACCCCACCGTGCAGGGCTTCCACCCCAACGACCGCCTCGCCTGGCCGCTCTACGAGGTCATCAACGAGCACAAGCTGCCCGCCGTCTTTCACAGCGGCCATTCGGGCATCGGCTCGGGCATGCGCTGCGGCGGCGGCCTGCGCCTGGAGTACTCCAACCCCATGCACCTGGACGACGTGGCCGTGGCCTTCGGCGACATGCAGATCGTCATCGCGCACCCCTCGTGGCCCTGGCAGGACGAGGCGCTGTCGGTGGCCATGCACAAGCCCAACGTGTGGATCGACCTGTCGGGCTGGAGCCCGAAGTACTTTCCGCCGCAACTCGTGCAGTACGCGAACACGCTGCTCAAGAGTCGCGTGCTCTTCGGCTCCGACTACCCGCTCATCACGCCCGATCGCTGGATGACGGACTTCCACGAGGCAGGCTTTCGCGACGAGGTGAAGCCGCTCATCCTCAAGGGCAATGCGGTGAGGCTGCTCGCGCTGCAGTGAAGCGAGGGGTCGCAAAGCGTGCACATTTGCACGCAGCCCCTACCGCTCGTTGCAACGCGCCCTGCATGCGCAGCGGTTATGGTCCGGCCCATGCTGAATGTCGCTGTTCAAAGACGCGCTGCACCTTCAGGTTCGCTTCTCGCCGCGCTCGCGCTTGCAATGGTCGTCGCCGGCTGCGCCACGCGCGCGCCGTCGCCGTCGCCCGCTCCCACGCCGCGCAACTACGACCGCGACGGCGCGTTGCCCAACCCGCCTGCGGACCTGGGCCGCATGCCGGACGCCGAGCCGCGCGTGGAGCCGATCCGCCCTGGCGGCGCGAACAAGCCGTATGAAGTCATGGGCCGCACCTACACGCCCGTCACCCGCGACGTGGCGATGAAGGAGACGGGGCTGGCCTCCTGGTACGGCCGCAAGTTCCACGGCAAGCGCACGGCCAGCGGCGAGATCTACGACATGTATGCGATGAGCGCGGCGCACACCACGATGCCGCTGCCGAGCTATGCGCGCGTGCGCAACCCGGCCAACGGGCGCGAGGTGATCGTGCGGGTGAACGATCGCGGCCCCTTCCATGGCGGGCGCGTCATCGACCTGAGCTACACCGCCGCGCTCAAGCTCGACCTGCTGCGCGGCGTCGGCCGCGTCGAGGTGGAGCGGCTCACGGCCGAGGACATCCGCAGCGGTGCATGGCGTCGTGGCGCCCCCGACGACACGCGCCTGGCACAAGCGCCAGCGCCCGCACCGGTGCCCGCACCCGCACCGGTGAGCATGGAAGGACCGCCCGCGACCGTGGCCGCGGCCGACGTCCCGCCGCCGGACAACGTGCGGCCCCTGGCCAGCGCGCCGCGCGGCTTCTGGATCCAGCTCGGCGCCTTCCGCGACCGAGCCGGCGCTCAGACCTTCCAGCAGCACGTGACCGACGAGCTCGACTGGCTCGCCCCGCAGATCGCGGTCTACAGCGACATCTCGCTGTTCCGCCTGCAGGCCGGGCCGTATGCGACGCGCGAGGAGGCGAACGACGCCGCACAGCGCGTGCGCGACGCGTTGCAGCTCGTGCCGGTGGTGGTGAAGCGCTGAGGGCGCGGCCTCAGCGCCCGCCGCTCACGTCCAGCAGCGCGCCGGTCGTGTAGCTCGCCTCATCCGACAACAGCCACGCGATCGCCTGGGCGACCTCCATCGCCGCGCCGGCGCGGTGCATCGGAAGCTGCGCAAGCATGTCGCGCACGCGTTCGTCGTGGCCGCCCGAGGCGTGGATGTCGGTGTCGATGATCCCGGGGCGCACGGCGTTCACGCGCACGCCCTCGTGCGCCACTTCGCGCGCGAGACCGAGGGTGAAGGTGTCGATCGCGCCCTTGCTCGCGGCGTAGTCCACGTAGATGCCGGGCGAGCCCAGCCGCGCCGCGGCCGAGGACACGTTGACGATGGCCCCGCCCGCGCCGCCGTGGCGCGTGCTCATGCGCCGCAGCGCCTCGCGCGCGCAGAGGAAGCTGCCGAAGACGTTGATCGCGAACATGCGCTGCAGGCGCTGCGCGCTCATTTCGTCGACTCGGCAGGCCACATCCACCACGCCGGCGTTGTTCACCAGCGCGCGCAGCCGGCCCTCGCCGAAGCAGGCATCGATCGCCTCGAACAGCGCGACGACCTGCGCCTCGTCGGCGACATCGGCCGCGAACGCATGCGCCTGTGCGCCGCCCTCGCGCACGGACTGCACCACCGCCTGCGCCGCCGTCGCATCGCGCGCGTAGTTCACCGCGACCGCCCAGCCGCGCTCGCCGAGCAGGCGCGCCACCGCGGCGCCGATGCCGCGCCCGGCGCCCGTGACCAGCGCGACGCCGCTCACAGCGACCCCCACACCTCGCGCGCCGTCTCCACCACGAGCTGCAGCTTTGCGCGCTGCGCCTCCACCGCGATGTCGTTGCCGTGCACCGTGCTGGAGAAGCCGCACTGCGGCGACAGGCACAGCTGCTCCATCGGGACGAACTTCGCGGCCTCGTCGATGCGCCGCTTGAGGTCGTCCTTGTTCTCCAGCTGACCGAGCTTGGTGGTGATGAGCCCCAGCACCACGAACTTGTTCTTCGGCAGGAAGCGCAAGGGACGGAAGTCGCCGCTGCGCGCGTCGTCGTATTCGAGGAAATAGGCGTCGACGTGCATCTCGCTGAGCAGGGCCTCGGCCACGGGCTCATAGCCGCCCTGCGCGGCCCAGTGGCTCTTGAAGTTGCCGCGGCACAGGTGCACGGCCAGCGTCATGCCCTCGGGCTTTTGCGCCACCACGCGGTTGATGAAGGACGCGTAGCGGTGCGGCAGCTCGTCGGGGTCGTCGCCGCGCTGGCGGGCGGCCTCGCGCATCTTGTCGTCGCACAGGTAGGCGAGGTTGGTGTCGTCCATCTGCACATAGGTGCAGCCTGCGGCCGCGAGCGAGCGCAGCTCGTCGCCATAGGCGTTGGCGACGTCCTGATAGAAGGGCTCGAGGTCGGGGTAGTGCTCGCGGCTGATGCCTGCACGCCCGCCGCGGAAGTGCAGCATCGTGGGCGAGGGGATGGTGACCTTGGGCGTGCGCGAGGTCTGGCTCTTGAGGTATTCGAAGTCGGCGCGCTGGATGTCCTTCACGTGGCGCACCTTGTCGATCACGCGCATCACCGGCGGCGCGAGCTCCTCGCT
>Ga0068864_100005366_pt1 | contig 10501 bp, 8 predicted proteins | sample KBSSwiS72_FD_66586 | JGI IMG/M metagenome (GOLD analysis project Ga0068864, IMG submission 66586) | Switchgrass rhizosphere microbial communities from Kellogg Biological Station, Michigan, USA - KBS Switchgrass S7-2 | ecosystem: Host-associated > Plants > Roots > Rhizosphere > Soil ...
GGCGGTGACCGCGTCGGCGTACCAGGACTCGTTCCAGAGCTGCTCGCCGCCGGGTGCGTGGCCCGCCTCGTCGGCCGGATCCACCTCGTGCCCGGGCGCGGCATGCGCCGGCCGCTCGGGCAGCACCGCCTCGGCATCCAGGTCCAGCACGTGCTGGGCGTGCCTGGAGAACATCCCCGCGAACATCGCGTCGCCCCGCTCGGTCTGCACCACCAGGATCGCCGCCGCGAACGCCATCACCACGCCGCCGAAGGCCAGCACCCGCACGTCGCGCTCCAGGTCCTCGCGCGAGTAGCCGGTCACACCCGCGGCGACCAGGGCCTCGTGGTACGTGTCGAGGAGCTGCCCGGCGTGCTCGCGGCGGACCTCGGGATGCAGGCTCCCGCCAAGGAAGTAGGAGACGTCCGAGGCGGCCGCGCCCCACACCGCGGTCTGCCAGTCCACGATCGTCGGCGCCGGCGAATCATCGCGGAAGAGTAGGTTGTCCAGCCGGTAGTCGCCATGGGTGAGGGTGCGCGGGCCCAGATAGGCGTCGGTGATCACATCCAGCTTCGGGATCATCCGCTCGGCCAGCGCGCGGTGCTCATCGGTCAGCAGTGGGCCGAACCGGTCGAGGAACGCCGGGGCCAGCATGCTGACCAGCCCGGCCATTCGGACCCGCTGGTCGGGCGACTGGCGGTTGAGCCACTCGTGCCCGGCGAGCGCCGGGTCCTCCCACGCCCGGGCGTGCACCTGCGCCAGCGCGCGCAGGCAGGCCCGGGCCTGCTCCGGATCGCTGCCCATCAGGTCGTCGCCGGTGACGCAGGGTGTCATGTCCTCCAGGACGATGGTGAAGTCGCCGCTGTCCGGATCGTGCGCGGCGTGGTGACAGCGCGGCACCCCCGGCAGCGGAGCGACCCTCGAGTAGAACGCCACCTCGATCTCGTACGCACGCACCAACGCACCGGCCGACCGGCTGAGCTCGTTGGACGAGGCGAACTTGACCACCACGGAATCCGGGCCCGCACCGGCCGGTTGGTAGGAGAGCCGGGCCCGCACCGTGTCGGCCATCTGCCCGGTGCCCACCGGCGTCACATCGACGCCGGTGACCTCGGCCCCGTCCGGCAGACCGAGCACACCGGTCAGCCAGGCGGCGGTCAGATGACCAGGTCCGGCGAGGACGGCACCGTCGCTCGCTGTCGTCATCCCCGCATCGTAGGGCCAATCCGCTTACCGGGACAGGGTCCGCCGCCTGGCCGGACCTCCTGGGCGCATTCGTGCCTATCTAACGCCGCCGGTCCGTCCAGATTGGACAGATCTCAGTCAGGCACTACTTGGTGATACCTCCGGTCAGGCCAGCCTGGACCTGGCGCTGGAAGATGATGTACACGATGAGGACCGGCAGCATCGCCATGGTGACCCCGGCGAAAAGCCCGGACCAGTCCGACTTGTAGCCCTGGTTGACCGAGAGCTCGATGAGCCCTTGCGAGATGACCTGGTGCTTGGCCTCGCCACCGGATGGTTGCATGAGCAGCACGGGCAGGTACCACTGGTTCCATTGGCCAAGGACGTTGAAAATGCCGACGCTGATCAGGCCCGGCCTGGCCATCGGCAGCATGACCCGGAAGAACAGCGTGGTGTGGGAAGCACCGTCCACCATCGCCGCCTCGGCGACGCCCTGCGGCAATGTCCGGAAGAACGAGTGCATGAAGAAGATCGTGAACGAGAGAGACCATCCCACGTACACCAGGATCAGCATGACGTCGCTGTTCGTGCCGAGCAGCGGGACCACCTGACCGAGCTTCGAGGTGCCGACGAACAGCGGCACCGCGGCGAGGTAGACCGGGAGCGTGAGCCCGGCCAGGAACAGGTAGTAGATCACCCGGTTGCCGGGGAAGTCGTAGCGTGCCAACACGTATGCGGCCATCGAGCCCAGCAGCATGGTGAGGAAGACGCCGCCGCCCACGATGATGACCGTGTTCAGGAAGAACGCGCCGATGTGGCCGGCACCCCACGCGCGGCCGAAGTTGTCCCAGTGCAGCGAGTTCGGGATCAGCGAGAGCGGATCCTTGAGGATCTGCGCGTCGTCCTTGAATGCGGAGAGCACGACCCACGCCAACGGGAAGACCACCATCGCTCCCCACACGAGCAGGAAGGCATGGGAGAAGCCGCTGAATACGGAGTCCTTGGCCGGACTGCCGATCTTTGGCCGGCGGTCGGTCGAAGCCCTGGCTGGACCCGCATCGGCTGCGGCGACATTCCTCTCGATCTCCGCGGTGCTCATGTCTGGCCCACCTCCCTCAGAACTCCAGCCGCTCGCGGCGGGTGATCCGCAGCTGAAGGGCGGCGAGAATCATCGTGAAAATCCCCAATGCGACCCCCATCGCGCACGCGTAGCCGTAGCGACCACTTCTACTGCTGTTGAACGCGGTGAAGTTGAGCACCGAGGCGAAGATCTCGCTGGCGTGGTTCGGCCCACCCTGGCTCGGGGTCATCACGAACACGAGGGCGTACATGTCCAGCGCGATGAAACCGAGGTACACCCACGCGATCGATACTGTGTCGCGCAGCAGCGGCAAGGTGACCCGGAAGAACGAGGTGAATCGGCTGGCACCGTCGAGGAGTGCCGCCTCGTAGATGTCCTTGGGGATGGCCTGCATGGCCGCGGAGAACAGCACCAGGTAGAAGCCGACGCCGCCCCAGACCGCGATGAACAGGATCCACCACAGCACGGCGGGCACGCCCAGGAACGGCGTCGGGTCGGCGACGAACCCCAACGGGTGGTCCTTGTCGACCAGCCCGGTCTTGATGAGCAGACCGTTGAGCAGGCCCTGATCGTCGCCGCGGTAGATCGCCTGCCACATCACGGCGATCAGCACCAGGGACAGCACCTGCGGGAAGAAGAATATGATCTTGTACACGCCGGAGCCCCATACGCCCCGGATGCCGGCCCTGTTCCCGCGCCCGCCGACATTGAGCAGGAACGCGAAGAACAGGGCCAGCCCGATGGTGATGAGCGGCACGGTGATCAGGAAGAACACGTTGTGCCAGAACGCGATCCTGATCAACTCGTCGTTGAACAACCGAACGTAGTTGGCGAATCCGATGTAGTGCTGCTCGTCGGAGTAGCCGCCCCAGTCGGTGAACGAGTACCCGATCGACTGCGCGAAGGGCCACACGACGTACCACACGTACAGCGCGAGGGGTAACGCCAGGAAGCCCACGACGAACCGGGTCTTACCGTGCCGCATCGTCGATCACCTCGATCCGTCAGGGAAGCAGCGTCAGGTGCGCGTCTGCTTCTTGATGCTGCTGTCCCCCGCAACCTTGTCCGCCGCCGCCTGCATCGTGTTGGCGAACGTCGCTGCCGTCATGCGGCCGGCCATGAGCTCGCCGATCGCGTTCTGGCTCGCCTTGTCCAGGTCGCCGTACCAGTCCGGGAACTTGAACGAGACCAGCTCGCCGGCGCTCTTCATCAGCCCGTTGGCCGACGTCAGGGCGGTCGAGTCGGTGACGTTGTCGCCGGAGCCCTTCGTCGAGGTCAGCGAGTGGGTCAGCGAGGCGAACTTCGCCGCGCCGCTCTTCGACAGCATCGCGCGGAGGAACTCCATGCCGCCGGCCGAGTTCGCGCCCTTCTTCGGCACGATCCAGCCTTCGCCGGAGCCGGCGTACACGGCGTTCGGCGCCTTGTCCGCCGAGCTGACGCCCCAGAAGTTCGAGATCTTCATCTGGTACCCGGCCGGGATGGTGCTCTTCATCTCGTTCTCGAGCCAGGTGCCGACCGGCAGGAACGCGGCCTTGCCGTCCAGCCAGGCCTGCTGCGACTCGGTGTGGCTCAAGGTTGCGCTGCCGGTGAGCGTGAGACCGTCCTTGACCAGCTTCTCCGTGGCGTTGAGAGCCGCCATGACCCCGTCGGTCTTCCACGCGCCAGGCTTGAGGTTGTCGATGTCGACGACCGCCGACCTGCCGCCCGACTTCCAGATCCAGCTCATGATGGCCCACCGCATGTAGTACGGGTACTTGCCCGCGAACGCGAACGGTGCGATGTTCTGCGCCTTGATCTTCGGAGCCAGGGCGAAGAACTCGTCGAACGTCTTCGGCGGAGTCCAGCCATTCTTGTCGAACAGGACCTGGTTGTACCAGATGCCGAACACCGTGTACGCGTAGTTCATGACGTAGAACTTGCCGTTGTACGTACCGTCGTCGACGGTGCCGGGCAGCAGCGTGTCGCGAACCTTCACGTTCGGGTCGTCCCAGCTCGGCGCGTCGAGCAGGGGCCCGAGGTCGGCGAGCGCCCCATCGTTGATGAGTGCGTCCAGGGCCATCGAGTCGGCGCCTGAGTTGTTGATCAGGTCAGCCGGGGTGGTGCTGAACCTGGGTTGCTGTTCGGTCTTGATCTTCTGGGTGGAGCTGAGGTTGACGGTCACCTTGCCGTGCTTCGCCGCGAACAGCGTGTTGTCGAACTTCGGGTACTCGTCGCCGAGCCCGCCGTTGAACACGATGACATCGACCTTGGAGCCGTCGGCCACGCCAAACGGGTTGTCCGGCGTCTTCGATCCGGTCGTGGTGTTGCTGCTGGTGGGGCTACCGGCGCAGGCGGCGAGCAGACTCCCCGCGGGCGTGACGATCAGACCAGCCAATGCCGCCCGCTGTAGCAGGGCCCGGCGGGACAGTAGGACGGGATCACGTTGGGGTTTTGCTGGCATTTGCATCTCCTCGGTTTCAGGTCAGGCGGTCCGCCGGGCTTCGCCGACAGTTCCGCTCAATCGAGGTTTATTAATTTGCGTCCCCGCGGGGACGTTTCGGACGGAGGACCACTCCGTCGCCTGTGGGCCGCTGTTGGTCATGGCGCCGCCTCCCGTGGGGTTGGGGAGCGGTGACCAGCCACGGCTTGCGCGGTGACTTTGAAGGCGGCGTGCGCCCGTTCGTACGTGCGCTGCGCAACCGAGATGTACAGCAGGTCCAACACGACCAACTGCGGATGTCGAGCCGAGAGAGCGTCGGGGCGGAAGGTGGTCGCCTGCGTGGCCGTGAGCAGGACGATGTCGGCGACCGCGGCGAGCGGAGACCGAGGGAAGCTGGTCAGGGCGATGGTCGTGACGCCGCGGCTGCCCGCCTCGGCGACCATCTCGATCGTCTCGCGGGTCTGACCGCTGTGGGAGATGCCAAGCGCCACGTCTCCCTGCTTCAGCAGTGCTGAACTGGCTAATCCATTGTGTACATCGGCCCAGGCCCAGGCCGCGATACCGATGCGGTGGAGGCAGAACTGCATCTCGGCACCGACCAGAGCGCTGCCGCTCGCGCCGTAGATGTCGACCCGGGAGGCGGCGGCGATGACATCGGCGGCACGCTCGATCTGGTCAAGGTCCAGCACGCTGGCGGTATCCTGCATGGCCCGGGTGTCGGCGGCCATGATCTGTCTGAGCACCCGGTCGGGCGGATCCGTCGGCTCGATCTCGCGGCCGATGTCGACCATCCAGCCGGCCGCGCTGGCGGCCGGGCCCGTCTCGCCAGCGATGGCGAGACGCAGGTCGGCGTAGCCGTCGAACCCCATCGCCCGGCAGAAACGGGTGACCGTCGCCGGCGACGTCCCGCTCCGCTCAGCCAGCTCGACGATGGTCAAGCGGGCGGCGCCGGCCGGTTCGGAGAGGATCCACTCTGCCACCCGCCGGAGGGCTCCGGAGAACTCCGGCATACTCGCCTGCACCCGGGCCAACAGGTTATCGCCCGTGGCACCGTCGCGCGTGGGGAGCAGCGCGAAGGGCGCCACCGGAGACACTCCCACGGAGGCTCTCGGCACGGGTCACCTTTCAGGAAAGTTTCCTATCCGTTTTGGTGGGTAAAACTTCTTACCATCCGGGCCGCTTGTCAAGAGGTCGGGTGAGACGTTTGCATATCTGTTCAGCACGATCTTGAGTCGATCCAGAAGAGACTCCGATGGGGTCCGGCCGGCTTGGCTGTCCACATAGGAGCTCCCGACCCCTCCGCCGGCAGGAACGTCACGCAAGGCCGCACGCGACGCGGCCGCTGGCATCCGTGTACAACGGCCGCCTGTCGGTCTATCGTGACCTCACCCGGAACCGCCCGGACGAACGCTGCCCGCCGCCGCGTCCGACCTGGGTGGACTCGCAACGCCCGGGCGAGGAGGTGTGCCTGGCCGTCGTGGCTGAATGGAATCCCCATCACGCACGCGACAAAGTCCCCCATCCCGGTCCCGCGAAGCAGCGGTCCAAAGGCGGAGTGGAGCGCGGGCTGTGCGTCCGGCCAGTGGCGCCCGTACGGGACATGACCCTGGCCCAGGAACCGATCCGCCGTCGAAACGGACCGGCTGTCGGGTCGCTGTTTCCACGCCCCCGGGTTGGCGTCGACCGGCTCGAGGTGAAGCGCGCCGGCGAGGCCGTCGGGCGCACTCCGACATCAAGCGAGGTCGCCGACCCTACAGAGTCGCAGATCTCCCGGCAACCAGCACAAGCCAGGCCGCCGCCGCAACCATCGTCGGCCAGTCGAACGTGGTTCGACCGTCGTTGAGCCTCGGCTCGGGCCAGACCACCCGGTCCAGCGTTAGCGCCGTCGTCCCCGACTCGTCCACCGCCCGATGATGGTACGAACAATACGGTCCAGGCTCGGAGCCCGGCGTTGAAGATGAGGACTCGATGGCGACGAGGTTCGCAGTGTTGGGTACCGGCCATTGGGCCAGGAACACCCATGCCGCAGCGGTGGCTGCCCATCCAGACGCGGAGCTGGTCGCCGTCTGGGGTCGGGACCTTGCCAGGGCCAGGGCGGCGGCCGCGCCTTACGGTGCTGCCGCCTACGACGATCTCGAAACCACACTGTCCCATGTGGACGCCGTCGCGATCGCGGTCCCGCCGGATGTGCAGGCCCGGCTGGCGGTACGGGCCGCCACGGCCGGCAAGCACCTGTTACTGGACAAGCCGCTGGCGCTCACCGTTGAAGCCGCCGACGACGTCGTGGCTGCGGCGACCGCGGGCGGCCTCGCCTCCGTCGTATTCTTCACCAGCAGATACGTGCCCGAAGTCGAAGCGTTCCTGCCTGAGGCGGCTGCCGCTGGCTTTGACACGGCACGCGTGACGATGCTCGGCAGCATCCTTGGCGATGACAACCCCTACCGCGACTCGGCCTGGCGGTACGAGTACGGCGGCCTTTGGGACCTCGGCCCGCACGCCCTGTCGATACTCCTGCCGGTGCTCGGCCCGATCGTCGAGGTCACCGCGGCGCCCGCCCCGCACGCGGTCACCCACGTGATCGCGACCCACGCGTCCGGCTCGGTCAGCACGATGGGGTTGTCCGTCGTGTCGCCCCACGTCCGGCACGAGTTCGTTTTCACCGGCCCCGCCGGAGACGTGCCGGTCCCGGTCAGCCCAGCCCAGCCGACCGAACCCGTGCGATCGCTGGGTGTCGCCATCGACCAACTGCTTCGCCAGGTCGAGACCGGACGCCGTGACCACCCGTGCGACGTGCGCTTCGCCCGCGACGTAACGGCCGTGCTGGCCGCCGCGGAGCGAGCCCGCGACACCGGCACGCGCACTCCGGTGTGACGTTCTCAGGACCCAGCGGGCCAGGTCACTTGGGTGGAGTGATAGTAGTTGATGCCCATGACCTTCCAGCGAGGGCCTTGAGCGCCGAGGCGCTGTTTGAACGTCGTCAGGTCGTGGGTGCTCCACGGCGACCAGCCGAGCTCCGCGATCGCGGGCAGCCGGGGGAACGCCATGTACTCGATGTCCGCGCTGGTCACGATCGTTTCGGTCCAAAGTGGAGCCTCGACGCCCAGTACGCTCGCCTCGCCGACGCCGGCGAGGTACGCGCCGGGGTTCCAGTCGTAGGCCGTGTTGACATCGATGAGACCAGCCCAGGTCTGACCCAGCTTGGTCTTGCGAAGGTACTTCATATCCAGGTAAGTCTTGTTCGCCGGGGACATGATGACTTTCGTGCCGTTCGCGACCGCGGCAGCCAGCGGGGCATTGGTCGTCGCGGTGTCCCAGAACTGGGCCACCGTCGACGCGGCAAGCGTCGCGTTGGCGATGTCATGCCACCCGATCACTGACTTGCCATGTGCGCTGACGATCGGCTGGACACGGTTGATGAAGTAGTCGTAATCCGACGCCGTCGTCGAGCTGGCCTCGTCGCCGCCGATGTGGATGTAGGCGCCCGGCGTCAGCGCCGCGAGCTCCCCGATCACCTGATCGATAAAGGTGTACGTGAGGTCCAGCGGAACGCACAGCGAACTGAACCCGACCCTGGTGCCCGTGTACAGGGCCGGCGCGACCCCGTTGCAGTTCAGCTGGCTGTACGAAGCGAGCGCGGCGTTGGTATGACCCGGCATGTCGATCTCGGGAACGATCGTGATGTACCGGTCTGCCGCGTACGCCACCATCGTCGAGTAGTCGGCCTGCGTGTAGTAGCCGCCCGCGCCGCCGCCAACCTGCGTACTCCCGCCGTAGACGGCGAGATTCGGCCAGCTGTTGATGGCGATGCGCCAGCCCTGGTCATCGGAGAGGTGCAGGTGCAAAACGTTGATCTTGTACAGAGCAACCTCGTCCAGATAGCGCTCGACCTGGGCCACGGTGAAGAAATGCCGTGCGACGTCGAGCATTGCCCCGCGATGGACGAACCGCGGGTAGTCGACGATGTGACCACCCGGAACCGGCCACGGTCCAGCTTGGACGGACGTGGCGTCCGCGGTCACCGGCAGCAGCTGGCGCAGTGTCTGTACCCCACTGAACAGGCCCATGGGCTGGTTGGCGGCGATGACGATCGCAGCCGCGGTCACGTCGAGCTGGTAGCCCTGTGCACCAACAACGGCGGGTGCTCCGCTGAGCATCAGCGCTATACCGTCAGCGGGACTGCTGACAGATGTGTTGACCGGCAGGGCGAAGCCGGTGGAGACCCGGAGGCGGGCGGCGAGCTGGTTGGCGATGGCGGCCGCGGGAGCCGAGCCAGGCTGAGCGTAGATGGTCGTCGCCGCGGTGATGCCGTACGTGACGCCCGCCGTCGCGTTGGACGTCACCGGCACCGGTACGACGGAGGAGAACGCGACCGCGGCGGCGGCGGCCGCTGGCGTAGCCGGCACAAGCACGCCGGCGCCTATGAAGAGGCCGAGAGCAACAACAACGAGTCGACGAGGCATTGGCGTTCCTCCCCTGACCGACGGATTTCTATATCGACCCTCGCACGGTCGGGGCTGAATAGCAAGGTTACCTAACAGTAAGGGCTGCGATTCGACGCGGCTACACGATCCCGGCCTGGAGAAGGAGATGCCAGAGGCCGGCACCGTCTGGCGCATAGACCCAAGGCCGGCCCGCTGGCCCGGCGGCCGAGGAGTCCCCACCGGGTCCCGGAATGCTGCCGGCAAGCACGGATTGGGTAGGCGACAAGTGGCGGATCGCAACTGCCGCAACGTGCTCCGGATACGTGGCGGCGAACTCGGCGTAGATCTCCTCATCGTGCTGGCCGTCGTCGCCGACAAGCAGCCACCGAATGTCGGGAAACTCCTCAGCCAGCCTGGCCAGCGTCGCCCGCTTGTGCTCTCGGCCGCTGCGAAACCACCGGTCTTTCGTCGGCCCCCAGTTGGTCAGCAGTAGCGGGCCAGCCGGGTAGAGGTGCCTGGACATGAACCGGGTCAGTGTCGGTGCGACATTCCAGGCCCCGGTCGACAGGTAGAACACCGGCGCACCGGGATGCGCGTTCGTGAGTCGCTCATACAGGACCGCCATACCGGGCACGGCCATGCGTGCGTGCTCATCGAGGATGAACGTGTTCCACGCGGCGAGAAGTGGCCGAGGTAGCGCGGTCACCATGACCGTATCGTCGACGTCTGATACCAGTCCGAATTGGACGGACGGGCTGACGATTCGGACGGGAGCCTCGACCGTTCCGGCGCCGTCGGCACTGATGCGAATGGTGGACCATCCGGGAGTGAACGCAAGCTCGGACTGGGGCGGGGCGTCCAGAACATGGTCAACGAAGCCGGCTCGATCCGTGCGCGTCTCATGCGTGCGACCCGCCGCTTCGATGACGACCCGCGCGTCCCTGACCGGGATGGTCGTGAAGTTGCGCCAGCCGCGCACCTTCGCATCCTTTGCCCGACGCGGTTCCGGACGGGCCAGCACGACCCGGCACATGGCCCGCACCCAGTGTGGTCGGCCATACCCGGCGTACGGGACTATCGTGACCTCACGTCCACGCCGGCGCAGGCGCGGCTCGACGGCTCGATGGAGTGCGTCCTCCATACGAGCCGCGCGATGCGGTCGTCGCGTTGCTTCACCTTCATCGGGCGCTGCCGGCACACGCACACATTGTCACAACGGCCCGACGCTGCGCGACCGGAGTGGTCGGACGCGTGTCGCCGGACGCGTACCTCGGGCCCACCACACTGTCCATAGTGGAGGTCAAGGTGTGGATCTCGCCTGTCGCTCAATGTCGCCGTGGCCGGCTCAGCGGGGCCAAAAGAAGGGGACTTGGTTGTTGTGACCGGGACGGTACGCTGTCATCGATCGATGGTCGC
>Ga0068864_100005368_pt1 | contig 10498 bp, 10 predicted proteins | sample KBSSwiS72_FD_66586 | JGI IMG/M metagenome (GOLD analysis project Ga0068864, IMG submission 66586) | Switchgrass rhizosphere microbial communities from Kellogg Biological Station, Michigan, USA - KBS Switchgrass S7-2 | ecosystem: Host-associated > Plants > Roots > Rhizosphere > Soil ...
GTATTCTCCTTGATGGTGGGACCGATGCCGGCACAATTCATCAAGCAAATGCGCGGTGCCGGCTTCAAGAAGCCGATCATCGGCGGCGGCACCAGCTATGACGAATTTGTGCTGCCCTTTATGGGCGACGAAGCGGTCGGCGATGTCTCCGCCCTGCACTACAGCGCGGCGCTACAGACACCCGAAAACGAAGCCTTCGTGAAGGCTTACCGCGCCAAGTTCGGCAAAGTGCCGTCATACTACTCGGAGAATAACTACACGACGGCCATGTGGCTGGACGAAGCGCTCAAGAAGACTGGCGGCAAATGGCCCGGCGCGGAAGAGCTGATCAAGATCATGGTCGGCATCAAGCTCGATAAAACTCCGCGCGGACCGGTCTCGTTCGACGACATGCGCAACCCGGTTCAGAATATCTACATCAAGAAAGTCGAGAAGAAGAAGATGTTCGGCTACGATAAGGACGAACTCTGGAACACGGTCATCAAGACCTATCCGAACGTCGACCAGTTCTGGACCTACGGAAAAGACAAGTTCCTGGCGCAGCCCGTCTACGACAAGAACTTCCCGCCCTGCAAATTCTGCGAATAACGGCGACAACGCCGGGGCCCGGTCAGGCCCCGGCGCTTTTTTCAAACACGAGTTGCGCGCGTGACTGACAGCAAGACTGACGTCCCGGTCCTTGAACTCAGAAATCTGTCGAAAAATTTCGGCGGACTGAAAGCCACGCGCGACGTCTCATTCCGCGTCATGAGTGGTGACCGCAAGGCCATCATCGGCCCGAACGGCGCCGGCAAGACCACCCTGTTCAACCTGATCACCGGCATCTATCCGGTGTCGTCCGGTGAGGTTCTCCTGTTCGGTCAGGACGTCACCAAGTGGCAGAGCCACCATCGCACGGCGAGGGGCATGGCGCGCACTTTCCAAATCACAAGCCTCTTCCCGAAGTTGACGGTTATCGACAACGTGCTGCTCGCAATCGAAGGCCTGCGGCCAACCAAATTCGTGATGTGGCGCTTTCAGTCGTCCTATAAAGAAGTCTATGAGAAGGCCCATCGCCTGCTCGAACAGGCCGGCTTCCTGGACCGCAAGGACGTCGAGGTGCGTAACCTCTCCCACGGCGAGCAGCGCCAACTTGAGATCATCCTTGGTCTCGCCAGCGATCCCAAGATTCTTTTACTTGATGAGCCGGCTGCCGGTCTGTCATCGGGCGAGTCGACCGAGATGGTGCACTTCTTGCAAAAGCTCGATCGTAACCTCGCCATCCTGCTGATCGAGCACGACATGGACGTTGTGTTCGACGTGTGCAGCGAGATCTCGGTGCTGCATTTCGGCGAACTTCTTGAAACCGGCGCGCCCGAGCAGATCAAGAGCAGCAAGCGCGTGCAGGAAATCTACCTGGGGACCGACTAGTCATGGCGATCCTCGAAGTCCAGGACATCCATACCTATTACGGCGACGCTCATGTTCTGCATGGCCTGTCGCTGGAGTTGCAGCAAGGCCAGATCCTCGGCCTGCTCGGCCGCAACGGCGTCGGCAAGACCACGCTGGTCAATTCGATTGTCGGATTCAACCCCCCGCGTCGCGGCCGCATCGTGTTCAAGGGGAGCGAGATCACCCAATCGCCATCGTTCGAGACGGTGCGCGGCGGCATGGGTCTCGTCCCGCAGGGACGACGAGTATTCCCGACGCTGAGTGTTGAAGAAAATCTCCTTGTGGCGGAGCGCAGCCCTGATCGTCATGGCTGGAACCTGCAACGCGTCTACAAACTTTTCCCGCGCCTGCATGAGCGCCGCAACCAGCGCGCCAAGACCTTGTCCGGCGGCGAGCAGCAGATGCTGGCGATCGGGCGAGCGTTGATGACCAATCCCGACTGCCTGATCATGGACGAACCGTCGGAAGGATTGGCGCCGATCATTATTCAAGGCCTTTGGGAAGCGATCAGCACACTGAAGAAAGAAGGCCTTTCGATACTGCTCGTCGAACAGAACGCGCATCTTGCACTCAAGCTTGTCGACTATGTCCACGTGATGAGCAAAGGCAGGTGGTTTATTCCGCCAAGCCCGAGGAATTGCGCGCCAACGACGAAATCAAGGCCAGCTACCTCGGGATTTAGCGACTGATTTTCACATTCCGGATTGGCTTGCCCATTTGCGAAGGTGGGCACGCTCTCCTCACATCAATCGGGCTTTACATCGAGGAATGGCTTGGCCGATGATGGGAGCGGTCGGGTCCGCCATGGTGGGGCGAGCGGACCGAATTGGACATCGCGTCGCATCAAAAAGGCCAGAGTGCTACGGCCGATCAAAACGTAAGCCCCTCCAGGGGCTACAAAGGGAGGAATGCATGTTTCGCAAAGTCACCCGTCGTAAATTTATGGCCGGTACTGCCGCCGGCGCAGCCGTCGCGGCGTTCAAATTTCCAACACCGGCAATTGCGCAGGCGGCGCCATTCAAGCTCGGCCTGCTCACCGTGAAGACCGGCCCGCTCGCGCAGGGCGGCATTCAGATGGAACAGGGCATCGTCACGTTCCTGAAAGAAAAGAATTACACGTTTGCCGGCCGCAAGGTCGAATTCATTTCCGCCGATACCGGCGGCAACCCGGCCGGCACGAAGACCAAGGCGCAGGAGCTGATCGAACGCGACAAGGTCGACACCATCGTTGGACCGCTCGCCGCTTTCGAGCTGCTCGCCATCACGGACTACATCGCGCAACAGAAAACGCCATGTCTCAGTCTGGCTGCTGCCGAGGATATGACGCAGCGCCGGCCAAACCCCTACTTCCTGCGCGCATCGGCGACGTCATCCCAGGCGATGCATCCGATGGCCGATTTCGCGGCCAAGGAGCTCAAGCTCAAGCGGATGATCACGATCTCCGAGGATTTCGCCTTCGGCTACGAGCAGATGGGAGGCTTCCAGCAAACCTTCGAGGAGAACGGCGGCAGGATCCTGAAGAAGCTGTGGCCGCCGATCGTAACGCCCGACTACACGCCCTATCTTGCGCAGATCGAAGGCGTGGATGGTGTTTGCCAGGGCTTCGCGGGGTCAAATCCGCTGCGCTTCATGAAGCAATATGCAGCGGCCGGGCTGAAATTCCCGGTCGTGACCGGTGAAACCGGGGGCGACGATGCGCTTCTGCGCTCGTTCGGTGACGAGGCGCTCGGCCTCTACAGCGCATGTCCCTATACCCTCGACCTCAACACCGAGAGCAACAAGCGTTTCGTCGCTGCCATGAACAAGGACTACAGCGTCGACCCGGGCTTCTACTGCGCGGGCCTCTACGTCAACGGCATGGTGGTCGAAGCGGGCCTGCAGAAGACGGGCGGCAAGTCCGATGACAAGGCGGCGTTCATGGCCGCCATGAAGTCGGTGACGCTTACAGACACGCCGCGCGGGCCGATCAAGTTCGACCACCTTGGCAACGTGATCGGCGATATCTTTATCCGCCACCTCGAAAAGGCGAACGGCAAGCTGATCAACAAGACGGTCAAGACCTACAACAACGTGAGTCAGTTCTGGACTTACGACGAAAAGAAGTTCTTGCAGCAGCCGGTCTATTCGCGCGACTTCCCGCCGGTCAAATCCTGATACGAGCCGTGCCGCGGGCGCCGCAAAGGCGCCCGCGGTGCTTTTTTGACACGACGAGGGCGGGAACACTGCGACTATGACCTTTTGGCTTGTGTTGGCCGTCAACAGCATCACCTTCGGTGGGCTGCTGTTTCTGTTGTCAGCGGGTTTCTCTCTGATCTTCGGGTTGATGCGCATCCCGAACCTGACGCATGGTTCGCTGTTCATGCTCGGCGCCTATATCGGCGCGACCTTCGTCATCGGCATGCTGGGCGTGAAGCTGAATTTCTGGCTGGCGGCACTGCTGGCCACGCTTGCGGTCGCCATGATGGGCGCCCTGGCCGAGCGGTTGCTTCTGCGCCGCCTGCCGGGCGATCAAATGGCGCAGGTGCTGGTGACCCTCGGCCTGTCCTTCATGGCTGCCGACTTCTGCCTGATGGTGTGGGGCGGCGATCCGCTCTCCGTAAATACTCCGTCGACCCTCACCGGCTTTGCCCGGTTCGGCGCGCTTGTCTTTCCGAATTATCGGTTGGCCATCATCGTAATTGCGGTCATCGTCGCTATCGCCCTATGGCTTTTGCTTGAACGTACACGGCTTGGCGCGATGATCCGCGCCGGTGTCGACGATCCGGACATGGCCCGCGTCGTGGGTATCCGCGTCTCGCAGCTTTTCACAATCGTCTTCGCACTCGGTGCCGGCCTTGCCGCGTTTGCGGGGATCATCGGCGGACCGATCCTGTCGGTCTATCCTGGCCTCGACCAGGACATGCTGCCGCTGGCGCTGGTCGTGGTGATCCTCGGCGGGACCGGCAGCCTGCTCGGTTCCTTCGTCGGCAGCATCATCGTCGGCTTCATCTATAATTTCGGCCAGGCTCTCCTGCCCGAACTTGCCTACTTCGTCCTGTTTCTCCCGATGTTGCTGGTTCTGCTGCTACGGCCGCAGGGCCTGTTCGGCAGGCATGTGCCATGAGCCAGCGCATTTTTGCCCTTCTTGTCGCGTTCGTGGTGCTTGTAACGCTGCCGTACTGGATGGCGGGCGTTTATTACGTCAACGTCGCGAGCCAGATCCTGTTCTATGCCATCTTTGCGATCGGGCTGAACGTGCTGGCGGGCTACGGCGGGCTCGTGTCGCTCGGTCACGCGGGATTGTTCGGCGTCACGGCTTACGCGACGGGCTACATGTTGCAGTTAGGATTCGGACACACAGTTTCGATCATCGCCGCGCTGATCGTCGGCCTGATAGCAATGGCTATTTATGCCCTGCTGTCCCTGCGGTCGACCGGCATCGGCTTCATCATGATCACGCTCGCGCTGGGCGAAATCCTGTGGGGTCTCGCCTATCGCTGGATCAGTCTCACCGGTGGCGATAACGGCCTGAGCGTGAAGACACGCCCGGAACCCTTCGGGTTTCCGCTGGCGGACGCAAATACGTTCTACTACGCCACCTTGGTCGTCTTCCTGCTGTCACTGGCCGCGATGACCATCTTCGTGCGCTCACCGCTTGGCGCCGCCCTGATGGGCACGCGCGACCAGCCACGACGCATGACGACGCTTGGCTATCACGTCTGGGCAATTCGGTTTTACGCGTGCATATTTTCCGGTCTGCTCACGGCGGTGTCGGCCGTTCTATTCGTCTACTACACGCAATTCATCAGCCCGCAGACGCTGGCGCTGACATCATCCGCCGAGGTCCTGCTGATGGTGATCTCCGGCGGAGCCGGCACATTGCTTGGGCCGATCGTCGGATCGGCGCTGGTGGTCGTCGTGAAGACCGTCGTGAGCGGCTATATCGAGCGTTGGAATTTTCTGCTCGGTGCGATCTTTGTTGCCATCGTTATCCTGATGCCCGAAGGGCTGGTGCCCGGCAGCGTGCGCCTCTGGCGCATGGCCTGGCGCAAGCGCGAGCGGCGCGCAAGCACGCTTCCCGGCGGTGCGGAGGCCAACCCATGAGCGCCCTCACCGTCACGAATCTCTGCAAGTCATTCGGCGGCCTGCACGTCACCACCAACGTCAACTTGAACGTCGAGCCGGGCGAGCGCCGGCTGATCATCGGACCGAACGGCGCCGGCAAGACGACATTGTTCAACCTGATCACCGGCGAGCTGACACCCGATTCCGGCTCGATCGAACTACTCGGGCAGGACATCACCCGTGTCCCGAGCCGCCGCCGTGCCCACCTCGGAATGGCGCGCACCTATCAGATCATCACGCTGTTCGGGCGCGACACCATCATTCACAACGTGACGCTGGCGTTGCTGGGCCTGTCGTCGGCGCGCTGGAACCCGCTGATCGACCTCAAGCGCCAAGGACATTTCGTCGAGCATGCGCAAGCAGCACTTGAGCGCGTCGGTCTGGGAAATATCGCCAATCGACCGTTGGGGCAGACGTCTTATGGCGAGCGTCGCCGCGTTGAGATTGCGATGGCGCTGACGCAGAACCCAAAAGTCCTTCTGCTCGACGAGCCTTTCGCCGGGCTCTCGATCGACGAACGCCGAGACGTCCATCAATTACTGCTGGCGATCCCGCGCGACGTCACCATCGTCATGATCGAGCACAATATGGACGTGGCGCTGGAATTCGCCGAGCGCATCACGTTGCTGCACTTCGGCGAAGTGATCGTCGAGGGCAACCGTGCCGAGGTGGTCGCCGATCCCCGCACGCGGGAGGTCTATCTTGGCCACTAGCGCGCTCAAGCTCAGCCACGTCGACGCCTTCTACGGCGACAGCCACGTGCTTGGCGACGTTTCGTTTGAACTGGGTGAAGCACGTATGCTCGGCCTGCTCGGCCGTAACGGCGCCGGCAAGTCGACCTGCATGAACGTTACCATGGGCCTGCTGCCACCGCGCCGTGGCGAAGTGATCGTGTTCGGCGAGCCGGTGGGCGGCATGTCTCCCGAAATGATCGCCGCGCGCGGAGTCGCGCTGGTGCCGCAGGGCCGGCGGATCTTTAAGAGTTTGACGGTGCGCGAGAATCTCGTGGTCGCGGCCCGCAAGCCAGACCCCGGCAGCAAGCATGCGCCGTGGACGACCGATACCGTGTTCAGCATGTTTCCGCGCTTGAACGAGCGCCGCAACCAGATCGCGGCCCACCTGTCGGGTGGCGAGCAGCAAATGCTCGCCATCGGCCGAGCACTCATGGGCAATCCGCGTGTGCTTCTGATGGACGAGCCGTCCGAAGGGTTGGCACCGCAGATCGTCGCCGAAGTGATGGCGACTATTCGGAAACTAAAGGAAAGCGGACTTTCGATCGTGCTTGTCGAGCAAAACCCAAAGCTCGTCTTCGACGTCGCGGACGACATCGTGATCCTGAACACCGGCCGTGTCGCAGTCGTTTCCACCCCCGCGCAGATCGAAAAAGACGGCGTCGATTTACGCCAGCACCTCGGGGTGTTCTAGGCCGGATTGAAATCCAACACTACAATCGTTACTGGATCGTCCGCTGTCACGGACGATGACAAGCGAGAGAATGGCAATGGCGGATGTCTGGAACAAATATGCCAATACGGCCGCGCGCAAGCACGGCAAGCCCGGGCGGGAATTAAGGCCGAAAAGTCTTACGCTCGATATGCACTCCCATGTTGCGGTCCCGCGCGTGGCGGAGATCGTGACCCCGCATCTCAAGCAGTCGACCGATCCGCTGGTTGCGGACTCGACGCCGGAAACCCAGGCGTTGATGGCGAAACAAGCTGCGGACATCCGCACGCGCATGAGCACGACGGACGAGCGCTTTGCCGTTATGGACGAGATGGGCGTCGACATGCAGCTCATCTGTCCGGCGCCGCCGCAAATCTATTATTACCTGCCTGTCGACGTCGGCGTGCAGGCTGCGCGCGCGCTCAATGACGGCATCGCGGAGTACGTGGGCAAGCACAGGGATCGGCTGGTCGCGCTCGGCGGCGTGCCGATGCAGGACGGCAATGAGGCGGCCAAGGAGCTCGAGCGTGGCATGAAGCAGCTCGGCTTCAAAGGCGTTGAGATCCTCACCAACGTCAACGGCAAGGAGTTGTCCGATCTGGCCTTTGCGCCGTTCTGGAAAAAGGCCGAGGAGCTCGACGCACTGGTGCTGATCCACCCGACCGGCTTCACGCAGCCGCAACGCTTCGGGCGATTCTACTTCAACAACGTGATCGGCAACCCGCTCGATACCACGATGGCGCTTCACTATCTGATCTTCGACGGTGTGTTCGAACGGCATCCCAAGCTCCGCGTCCTGGCCGTGCACGGCGGCGGCTTCCTTGGCGCTTACTCCGGCCGCATCGATCATGCCTGGGGGGCGCGGTCGGATGCGCACGGCGACCTGCCGATGCCGCCGACGACGTATCTGCGGCGGAACGTCTATTTCGATACCGTCGTCTTCACTCCGCATCAGCTTGAAGCACTGGTGAAGACCTATGGCGGCGATCGCATCGTGCTCGGCACGGACTATCCGTTTGACATGCTGGAGTACGACCCGATCGGCCATGTCGCGTCGGTCGAAAGTCTCGACAGCGCCACCCGCGCCGCGATCTGCGGCGGCAACGCGAAGAAATTGTTGAAGATGTGAGCGCGAAAGTTAGTAGGCTCCGCAGTACTCCTTTCAATGCTAATATTTAGGCTGCCGCGCGCAACGGGGCGCGAAATTTAAGGTTCGGAAAAACGGCGGAGGTGGCGGTGACCGAAATTCAAACACACATTCCGACGGAAGTGCATTTTGAATTTCTGGGAATGACCATCCCAATTCATTGGGACTATCACGCCGTCCTGATGGTCATGGTCTGGTTCGTGTTGGTTCCGATCTGCATCATCGTTATCCGTTTCGGTAAGCCGAAGCCGACGCTCACCGGCATCCATCCGAAGGTCAGCATCAGAAATGGCGCATGGTGGTGGTTCAGCGTCCACAAATACGGGCTGATATTTTCGATCAGTCTGGCGCTCGCGGGAGCAATTGTCGCAGTTACAGTCAGCGGCGGCTTCAGCGGCTCGTTACATTCGATGTTCGGACTGACGACAGTCGCGCTCGGATGCCTGCAGATAATGGGTGGCTGGCTCAGGGGCAAGCACGGCGGAAAAAATTATTACTCGGCCGATCCGAATGATCCAAAGACCTGGTTCGGCGATCATTATAATATGACACCGCGCCGGCGTACGTTCGAGGCCTATCACAAGACGGCGGGCTATTTCGTCTATTTCTTCGCCGCCGGCGCGGTTGCCAGCGGCATGATGCAATATCCCATGCCCGGTCTGGCAACGTTCATCGTCACCATGGTGCTCATCGCGTTCGTTGTATCCGTTGTTCTGGAATACAAGGGGTACCGCTACGACGGCTACCGCGCCGCGCACGGCTACACGATGGACGCACCTTTCAACAAAGAACGCGAATTTCTTTAACCCGGGATCGGCGCCGACAATCGCCGGTCACGCGTACAGGAAATCCAGCACCGCCGTTTCCGTGATCACCGCTTGGTCGGTGGAGTGACGTCCGGCGCGGGCCTGCTCGGCCTCGGTGCGGGTGGCCTGCAGATAGGCGCCGAGATGGCGCGCGCGCTCGATGATGCGGCGGTTTTCCGGCAGCCGCGCCGCTTCGAATTGCTTGAGCGCGGCCGCAACGTCGGCTTCGACTTGTAACGCCGCAACCAGCGCTGCGGCATCATCCGCTGCCTTGGACACACCGGCCGCGACGTGCGGCCGTGCGACGAACGCCGCATCGCCCAGGATCGCCACGCGGCCGAACGCCATGTGCCGCGATTCGAGATCGTAGATCGGCTGCAGGATCGACTCCTCCATCATGCGCGCGATCTGGCGGAATTGCGGGCCGAGCAGGCGCTCGGCGTCGGCGCGCATTTCCGCGATCACTTCGCGCCGGATCAGTGGCGGCGGGATCGAAATCGTGTGTGTTAGCCCGCGCTCGTCGGTCAGCAGCCACTGCAATTTCGTCGCCTCGTCGGCCGGCCGGTACCAGACCACATTGTAGCGCCGGTGCCCCGGGCGCAGGTCGTTGTCGGGCCCCGCCACCGGATAGCCGAGGAACTGCTCGCCCGGCGGCAGCGCGAAGGTCATGAATTCGAACAGGTCGCGGTGCGCGTCGGGCGGAAAGGCGCTCTCCGCGATCAGCGCGCGCCAGGCGCTGTAGCCGGCGTAGAGCGGCGCGACGTCCGGCGCGGATTGCTGGCGCACGGTCGAGCGGATGCCGTCGGCGCCGACGAGCAGATCGGCGGCGATGCTTTCGCCATCGGAAAAATGCGCGGTGACCTTGCTCGCGTCCTGGGTGAAGCGCGCGAGCCCGCGCCCGCGGTGGTAGTTCGCCGGCGGAAAGGCGTCGCGCAGCAGCCGGTAGACGCGCTCCCAGGCAGTGAGCACCTGCGGGCACCGGCAGCTGTGAGTGAAATGCCCCCGCGCGTCGAGAATCTTGCGCGTGGTGATTTGCACGCCGAGCTCGGCGGTGGGCAGGCCCAGGGCGCGCAGACGCTCGATCAGCTCGGCCTGCGCCACGATGCCGGCCCCGCGCCCCGATAATTCGCTTTCGACCCTTTCGTAAACATCGACCACCCAGCCGGCCCGGCGCAGCAGCAGCCCGCTCAGCAGGCCGCTCATCGAGCCCCCGATGATGACCGCGCGGCGTGTTTCCGTTCCGGCCAAGGCGTTTCCCCAATCTTTAAGTCCGCCGAAATATGCTATATATGACGGCAAATTGCATCGGAGGGATCCCCATGGCGCTGAGCATGATCGACAAGGCCGCGGAGCAGAAGAACAAGTCGCCGTGGCCGGCCGACATCGCCGCCGAGTTCGAGCGCGAGGCCAAGAACCCGAACCCCTGCGTCGGCTCGACCTTGCTGTCTGAGAACGAGCGGACGCGCGTGTGGATCATCCACCTCGCGCCCGGCGAGCGCATCGGTTTCCACCGCCACGTGCTCGACTATTTCTGGACCGCGGTTTTGGGCGGGCGCGCCCTCCAGCA
>Ga0068864_100005369_pt1 | contig 10495 bp, 12 predicted proteins | sample KBSSwiS72_FD_66586 | JGI IMG/M metagenome (GOLD analysis project Ga0068864, IMG submission 66586) | Switchgrass rhizosphere microbial communities from Kellogg Biological Station, Michigan, USA - KBS Switchgrass S7-2 | ecosystem: Host-associated > Plants > Roots > Rhizosphere > Soil ...
GCGCTTGCGAAAGCACAGATGCGCGCGACGGGCGGCGAGCAAGGCGGCTACGGCGGCATGATCTCGATCGATCTGAAGACCGATCTCGCCGGCGCACGGCGCTTCCTCGAAACAGTGCGCATCTTCGCGCTCGCCGAGAGCCTCGGCGGCGTCGAGAGCCTGATCGAGCATCCGGCGATCATGACGCACGCGACCATCCCGCCCGAGACGCGCACCAAGCTCGGCATCGGCGACGGCCTGATCCGGTTGTCGGTCGGCATCGAGGACGTGGAGGATCTGCGCGACGACCTCGCGCAGGCGCTGGCAGCGATCTGACAACCCCTTTCGCGAGTCAACATCATGAACGACAGCTCCATCCTGCAGAACATCACGCAACTGGTCCACGAGGAGCACCGCCTGCGCGACCTCGGCACGACCACGCCTGCCGATGAAGAACGCCTGCGCCACGTCGGCGAGCAGCTCGATCAGTGCTGGGACCTGTTGCGCCAGCGCCGCGCCAAGCGCGAGTTCGGCGAGGATCCGGACACGGCGCACAGCCGCGATGTCGGAACGGTCAAGCGCTACGAGGGCTGAGGGCAGGAAACGCCTCGCCGCCTTGGTTCGGCCGCGCCCGACACGCGCCACGCGGGGCTCGGCCGCATTCACGACTCTCACAACTGGTTGCGCCCGCCGCGGCTGAATTGGGATATTGTTCCCAATCATGGATTCCGACGCCCGACCGCACGCTGCGCTGCACGCGGCCATTGCCAAGCTGCTGCGGCCGCTGTTTCGCGTGCTGCTGCGACACCAGATGTCGTTCGGCGCGTTCGAAGAGCTGGCCAAGCGCGCCTACGTCGACGTGGCGCTGAACGACTTCGGCATCCCCGGCAAGAAGCCCTCGATCTCGCGCGCGTCGATCCTTTCCGGGCTCACGCGCAAGGAGGTGCAGCGCCTCGTCAGCGTGGCGCCGGAGGGCGACGCCGCGGTCGGCGAGCGCTACAACCGCGCGACCCGTGTGCTGACGGGTTGGCTGCGCGACGATTCGTTCCACGGCGACAACGGCAAGCCGATGGCGCTGGAACTCGAGGGCGAGATCAGCTTTGCCACGCTCGTGCGCCGCCACAGCGGCGACATGCCGGCGCGCGCGATGCTGGACGAGCTCGAACGCGTCGGCGCAGTGCGCCGCCGCAGCGACGGCAGGATCGAGCTCCGCACGCGAGCCTACGTCCCCAAGGGCAGCGCCGCGGACCAGCTCGCGATCCTCGGCAGCGACGTGGCCGACCTGATCGCCACCATCGACCACAACCTCGACCGCGACCTCGAAGGCCGCGACGAAGACGCGCGCTTCCAGCGCAAGGTCATGTACCACAGCATGCCGGCCGATGCGCTGCCGGCATTCCGCAAGCTCAGCGCGCAGCGTGCCCAGGCCCTGCTCGAAGCACTCGACCGGTGGCTCGCCGAGCACGACATCGACAACCCGCCCGACCAACTCGAACCGCCACGCGCGCGCGTCGGGGTCGGCATCTACTACTTCGAGGAGCCGCTCGACGCTTCGGCGCCGTCGCACTCGAACCGCACCCGAGGAGATACGACATGAATCTGCGACACCTGTGGGCCGCTGCGCTCGTCTGCGCCGGCCTCGCCGCCTGCGGCGGCAGCAGCGACAGCGGTGGCGGCGGCATCGGCGGCACCGGCAGCATGCATGTGCAGTTGACCGACGCGCCCTCGTGCGGCTACGACGCCGTCAACGTCACGATCGATCGCGTGCGGGTTCACCAGAGCTCGACCGCCAGCGACAGCGACGCCGGCTGGTCGGAGATCGTGCTGTCGCCGGCGCGCCGCGTCGACCTCCTGACGCTGTCGAACGGTGTGCTCGAGGACCTCGGCCAGACCGCCCTGCCCGCCGGCACCTACACGCAGCTGAGGCTCGTGCTCGCGGCCAACGACGCGACCAACCCGCTCGCCAACTCGGTCGTCCCGACCGGCGGCAGCGAGACCGCTCTGACGACGCCGAGCGGGCAGCAGTCGGGGCTCAAGATGAACGTCCATATCGACGTCCCCGCCAACAAGATTGCCGACGTGGTGCTCGACTTCGACGCCTGCAAGTCCGTCGTCAAGCGCGGCAATTCCGGGCAGTACAACCTGAAGCCGGTGATCACCGTCGTGCCGGTCCTGACCGACGCGGGCCTGCGCGTCGTCGGCTACCTGGATCCGACCCTCGCGGCCGGGTCGCAGGTCTCGCTGCAGCAGGCCGGGGTCGTCGTGAAGGCCACCGCGCCGAATGCGGCCGGCCAGTTCGTGCTCTATCCGGTGCCGGTCGGCACCTACGACCTGGTCATCACGTCTGCGGGTCACGCGACGGTCGTGCTCACCGGCGTGCCGGTCGTCGATACCGCGTTCACCACGTTGAACGGCACGGCGACGCCGTTCGTGCCGCCGGTCGCGACGACACGCACGGTGACCGGCACCGTGACGCCGGCCACCGCGACGGTGCGCGCATTGCAGCAGCTCACTGGCGGTCCTGCGATCGAGGCCGCCTGGGCCCCGGTCGACGCGACGACCGGCGCGTTCACCGTCGACCTGCCGATCACCGCGCCTCTGAAGGCCGCCTACGTCGCGAGTCCGTCGACGCCGAGCTTCGCGGCCGACGGCACCGCAGCCGGCAAGTACACGCTCGAGGCCGCGTCGGGCGGTGCGACGAAGACGCAGGCGATCGACACCAACGGCGTGGTGCCGCCCGTGACCTTCACCTTCCCTTGACCGGCAGCGATATCACCTGCGGAGACACTCGATGAAGCAACTCACCAAACAGGCCGTGCTCGGACTTGCACTGATGGTGCTCGTCGCTGCGGCCGCGATGTCGGCGCAGGCGCAGACCAACGTCGGCATCTCGGTCGGGATCAACCAGCCCGGGGTCTACGGCCGCATCGACATCGGCAACATGGCTCCGCCGCCGGTGATCTTTCCGCAGCCGGTGATCATCGCGCCGGCACGCATCGTCGCCGCGCAGCCCGCGCCGCCGCTGTACCTCTACGTACCGCCCGGCCACCAGAAGAACTGGGCCAAGCACTGTGCGCGCTACGACGCCTGCGGGCAGCCGGTGTACTTCGTGCAGGAGCGCTGGGTGCGCGATCGCTACGAGCGCGAGTACCACGGCGACCGCGATGGCGACGATCGCCACGGGCACGGCCACGAGGGGCACGGCAAGGGCAAGGGCAAGGGCAAAGGCGGCCGCGACGACTGACTGAAGCAGGTCAGGACAGCGACTGCCTGAGCACCGGGAAGACCTTCGCGACTTTCGCGCTCACGTAGTCGCCGTAGCGACCTTCGAACGACTGCAGGTTCGCGCCATCCCAGCGCCGCCCGCTGTCGTCGATGCCGGGGCCGCTGCCGGGCACCGGCACGATGCGCGCATCGAAATCCGGATCGAAGAACAGCGGGATCGAGAGCCGGTCGCGCCCGCTCGCGTTGATCCCGACGCGATGCGGCAGCGAACGATAGCGGCCGCCCGTCATGCGGTCGAGCATGTCTCCGATGTTGCAGACGAACGTGCCGGGCCGCGGCGGCGCGGCTATCCAACCGTCGTCGGTGTGCACTTGCAGGCCGCCGACGTCGTCCTGCCAGAGCATCGTCAGCAGCCCGTAGTCGGTGTGCTCGCCCACGCCCCACAGCGGGGTCGATTCGGCGCTCGCTCCCGCGGGTACCGGACGGCTCGGGTAGTTGAACAGCCGCAGCAGGATCAGCGGATCGCGCGTGCCGTGTTCGGCGAACCAGTGCTCGTCGGCCAGGCCGAGGCCGCGCGCGAAGCCGCGCATGAGCGCGTGGCCGAGTTGCGTGAGCGCCTCGATGTACGCGAGCACGGTCGCGCGCAATCCGTCGATCTCGGGCCACAGGTTGGGGCCGTGCAGGATGGTGCCGGTGCGCACGCGCGGATGCTCCGGGCCGAGTTCGGTGCCGAGGTACAGGCCTTCCTTCCAGTCGGGGCGATTCGAGGTCAGCTCGTCGCCGAGCGGAAAGTAGCCGCGCCACGCGCGCCCGCCGGCCGACATCGGCGTGCGCAGCTTGTTCGCTTCGTCCTGCGCGAAGAAGACACGCGCGAGCGCAACCAGGCGCTCGATCAAGGCCGCGTCGACACCGTGCCCGGTCGCATAGAAGAAGCCGACGCGACGCGCGGCAGCATCGAGTTCGCGCCCTGCCGCATCGCGCGCCGCGGATGGCGCGCCCGGATCGACGAGCGGCGACACGTCGATGACGGGGAGACTCGCGAGGCTCACGATCCAACTCAGCGCGCGTCGCAGGCCACGATGCGCTTGAGCTTGCCGCTGGCGGCGCGCCGCCCGTCCTCGGCACTGCACCGTATGCGCACGCCGCTCGCCCCCTGCGCGGCGAGAAAGCGCGCGAGCGCGCTGCGCGAACGCCGCAGCAGCGCCGCGCCCGACGGGCTGCTCAGCACGAGCTCGCGCGTACTCGTCTGACGCAACTGGAAGTCGAACAGCCCGCCCTCTTCCTCGAGCACCGTGCTGATCGCCAGCGGCACGATGTCCACGCTGCACTGCCCTGTGCCGGCAAAGCGCAAGGTGTCGTCGCTGCGACCCTGCACCTGCACGACCGGCAGGTTCGAGCCGCAAGCGCAGCGCGTCGGCTTGAAGGTGACGCGGTCGCCGAGGTCGTAGCGGATGATCGGCTGCACGTGGTTCGCGAGGTTCGTCAGCAGCGTCGTCGCGCCGGCCGAACCGGGCGGCACCGCACGCCCTCGCGCGTCGACCGATTCGAGGATCACCCAGTCGGTGTTCAGGTGCAGCGCGCCGAACGGACACGAGGAGGCGAGCGCGAGACACTCCGACGCGCCGTAGCTGTCGATCACCGGGCAGCCGAACGCGTGGCCGATGTGCGCGGCGGCCTCGGCGCTGAGCATCTCGCCGCCGGTCCAGATCTCGCGAGGCGCGGCGTGCAATCGTCCCGCGGCGTGCTCGCTCGCAAGCAGCACCGCGAGGCTCGGATATGTCGCCAGGATCGTCGGCGCCAGCGCGTCGAGTTGCGCGACGAGTTGCGCCATCGGCTGCAGGAAGGATACAGACGTCGTGCGCCCCGCCGCGGTCGGATTCATGCGGCGCAGGCGTTCGATCGTGACCGTGCTCGCGTAGTGGCCGTCGGACGCACCGACGAAGACCAGCCGCTCGGTCCAGCCCCATGGGTCGAACAGCCGGTCCAGCGGCCGCAGCATCGGCCGGCGCAGCGCCTCGAGCGCGTCGTACACGGCCATCGCATGCTCGTCCTGCACGAACAGGCCCGGCTCGCCGCTGCTGCCCGAGCTCTCCCAGACCGTGTAGCGGCCGAGGAAGGGTTCGCCGACCCGTGACGGATCCGCGGTATGGCGACGCACGGCGCGCAAGGTGATCTGCGGATCGGCGATCCATTCATCGAATCGCGCCATCAACGCCGCCTTCTGCGCGATCGGGAGGTCAGCCAACGCCACGTGTTGCGGATCGCGGGTGCCGAGCCAGTCGCGGTAGATGGACGAGCGGGTCAGCGCGCTTTGCAGCAGCGACGCCAGCCGCGCGCGCCGGAGTTCATCGAGCGCCTTGCCGCTGGCATGCGCCGCCATCAGCACATCGGCGCCGATGGCGCCGGCACGCCAGGCGTCGTACGGCGCGCGCGTGCCGTCCGCGGTGTCGGGGTCGGCAGCGGTGACGGCAATCATGGCAGGCGGAACGGATCGCGGGGCAACATGGACAGTCTACGCGGCCCGGCTCCGATTGCGACCCGAACCCTGTGCATCGTGGAGCGTCTGATCGGCGGCCTGGACGAGACTGGCCGTGCCCGTCTCGCGCTCGGCGCGCGTGTATCGATATCAATCCAGCGGCGCGGCCGATGCGGCCGATGCCGCGCGGCGCATGCTACGTCGGCCGCGCGGCGGCCTCGGACCGGTCCGTCCGCCAGGCGCCATACAGTGCCGCGAACGCGGTCAGGGCGTTGGCGATCATCTGCTCCCAGGACGCGTGCGACCAGGCGTGGTACATCCACAGGCCCGACACCAGCAGCATCGCGCAGCGCAGGCGCGGGCCCTGCAGATTGAACACCGCGTAGGTCGAAATCAACGACGCCGCGAGCAGCAGGATCGATGGCCAGCCGTGCCAGGTCAGCGCGCTCACGAGCACAGTCAACCCGGCGAAGCAGAAGAACACCAAGCGCCTGCGCCGCGCGTCGACGCCGAGCGTGGCCGCTGACGACGCGGTCCTTCCCGCGCTGACGAGACTGAGCGCGGCCGCGCCGTGCGCCCCCAGAAGAAGGTTGTTGAAGGCCCAGGCCAGACCGGCCAGACCCGACTGCACCCGCAGCGACCTTTCGCAGGTTCGGACCAGCGCCAGCACATTCAGCAGCAAGGCGCACAAACCGGTGAAATGGATAAGGAGATCGCTGGTCAATTCGGGTCGATTCCGCACGAGAGAGGTCGAATGCGCTGCGCCTGCATCGGGGCCGACGAAGCGAAACCAGTCTAGGAATGCCGCGCGCGGATCAAGCGCGAAAAAAGCCCCGGTTCACACCGTTGATGCTGCGGTCGCAGGTGCGCGCGCTCACGCAAACTCGCGTCGTCAGGATCCGAGTCGCCCCAGACAGCTAGCCCCCATGAATCACGCCTATATCCCGGCGTTCACGCTGGAACCGCTCAAGCGGGAGGTCCGGCCGAACGAGCCCGTGGCCGTGCGCACGCCTCGCTTCATCGACGATGTGGCCGCGGGTCGCGTCGAGCTGCCGACGATCCCGCGCGTCGTGCAGCAGGTCATCGCGGCACTGCGAGACCCCGATGCAGATTCGCGCCGGATCGCCGGCGCCCTGTCGCAGGACCCGATACTGAGCGCCAAGGTTCTTCGCGTCGCGAACTCGGCCCACTACGGCAGCCAGCGTTCGATGACGTCGATCGAGGCCGCTGTCGCGCGGATCGGCACGCAGGGCTTGAGCCGACTGATCGTCGCCTGCGGCGTGTCGGGCTCATTCAAGCAAATCGCGGCCATCGACCTTCGAATCTTCTGGCGCGACGCACTCGTCGCCGCGACGGCTGCGAACAAGCTCGCGCCGCATCTGTCGGCCGACCCGGAAGAGGCCTATCTCTGTGGCCTGCTGCACGCTGCCGGCCACCTCATCCTGTGCCAGAGCTATCCCGACATCGCGAACGCCATGTTCGCGGGCTTCGAGGTCGTCCGCGGGCCGGAGCTCGCGGCCATCGAACTGGAAGCCTTCGGCATCGACCACCCGCAAGTCGGCGCGCTCTGGGTTCAGACGCTCGGCTTCGCACCAGCCGTGGGGGTGACGATCGGCAAGTCGATCCAGCCGCCGGCCGACAGCGACAGCCCGCTCGACCTGGTACTGCGCAGTGCGTGCGTGCTGGCCGCGGCGGTCGCGCGCAAGAGCGCGGCCGATGCCGCATTGACCGTCCTGCCGACGAGCGTGCGCAGCCGCTGCACCGCACCGGGCGGCGAGCCGACGGCCGAGTTCGGCAAGCTCTACGACACGCTGCTGCAAACCAAACCGATGGCCTGACGCTCACCAGCTGTTGCGCAACTCCCGCAGTTTGACGAACACGGTCTTCGGATCGGGCCGCTCGGGCAGATCGGGGAAGACCTCGCGCAACGCCGCGATGACGCTCGGGCTGGTCAGGCGCAGGAAGGTGTTGATCTCCTTCTCCTCCTGGAGCGTCGTGACGTGCGATGTCGCCGGTTCATGGCCGGTCACCGCGGGCAACAACGCCTTCGCGGCGGCGTTGTCGGGCTCGCGCGCGAGCGTGAAGCGCAAGTTGTTCTCGATGTAGTCGTGGCCGGGGTAGACGCGCGTGCCGGCGGGCAGCTTCGCGAGCTGCTCGACGAAGGTCGTGTACAGGTCTTCCGGATTGCCGCCGTTGTGGCAGTTGCCCGCGCCGGCGTTGAACAGCGTGTCGCCTGAAAAGAGTGCCGGCTGATCGGTGTGCGAACGCAGGCAGATGTGGCACATCGTGTGGCCCGGCGTGTCCATGCATTCGAGTTCGACGGTCTTGCCGACCTTGATCACGTCGCCCGCCTTGACGCCGCGATCGACGCCCTCGATGCGCCCGCCGGCAAGGTGGTGCGCAATCACCTTGGCGCCCGTCGCGGCGACGACGGCTGCGTTGCCGCCGGTGTGGTCGTGGTGCTCGTGGGTATTGAGGATCTGCGTGATGCGCCAGCCGTTCGCCTTGGCCGCGGCCAGGCACTTGCCGTGATCGAGCGGATCGATCGCCAGCGCCTCGCCGGTTTCGGGGCACGCGATCAGGTAGTTGAAGTTGCGGTAGGCGTTACCGGTCCAGATGCGTTCGACGATCATGCGCAGGCTCCAAGGTTCGGGACTGGAGCGATCATGCCACCGCGGTCGCGGGGACGACGTCTTGGACGGGCCGCGATCCGCGGGAACTCAACCCAGCCGATGCGCGAGCATGCAGGCCAAGCCGAGGGCCAGGTAGGCGATGAGCAGCAGCGACAACAGCTGCGGCCGGTGACGCACCGGCGGCTTGCCTGCGCCGCCTCGACGCAGCGGACGAATTCGCCACACCCCTGTCGCGGTCAGGGCACCGGCAAGCGGGTCGGTTGGTCTCAAGAGGTACTCGGTCATGAAGTCTGCAAGGCGATTGCCAGGGGCCGACTATCACTTCCCGCGCCTGAGTGCGGGCTGACTGCCGACCGTAGGCCGAGTCCTACCTGAGCTGTCAGCCCGCTCCTACAAACCATCGGCCACGCCACCGATCGTGCAGGACCCGCCTGGATGAGAGAGTGCGAGAACGGACCATGAAAGGACTTCCAAATGGCTACCACCTTCCGCTCCCGCGAGCCTGCGACAGGAAACGTTGCCGATCATGCCGCCGACGCCGCCAGCCAGGCGATCCGTGCCACCCGACGTGCCACCGATCAGGCCCTGGATCGTCTGAACGACACGGTTGAAACCGCACGCGGCCGCACCTCGCCGCTGATCGACCGCTGGACCAGCGAAGCCGACGCCGCTGCGCGTCGCAGCGTCGCCGCCGTGCGCGAGCGCGCGCTGCGCGCGAGCGGCGCGACGACCGGCTACATCCGCGACGAGCCCCTGAAGGCAGTGCTCATCGCCGCTGCGGCCGGCGCGGCATTGCTCGCGCTGGTGCAACTGCTGCGCCAGGACTGATCCGGCCATGACCATCGGCGTGAGCAGCAGCACCGTGTATCGCTGGCCGACGGCTGCGGACGCACCGGACTCGGTGCCTGCCGAGTTGTCCGACCTCGGCGCGCACATGCTCAACTGCAACGGCTGCCGCGGGCGCTGGTTCGCGGTGCGCTGCGCGGTCGACGCGCTGCATGGCTTCATCGCGAGGCGCTTCGTCACCACGTTGCTGATCGCCAGCGCTGCGATGGGTCTGGCGATGGCCATCGCGCTGTGAACTGCCGGCCGCCGTCGGAGCAATGAGTGCCTCCGAACTGCGGCGGCTGGTGCCCGAAGCACCTCAAGTCGTCTGCACCCTGCTGGACCCGGTGCGCGGGCCGGTCGAGCCGCCGATACGCTCGGAGGTCTTCGGTCGCGAACGCTTCGCGCAGCATGGGCGCAGCCTCGGCGAGACCCATGAAGTGCAACGTCAGCGGTTGCGGCGGCGGGCGCCATTCTTTCCGCGCTTGCACGACAACATCGCGATGCTGCGCGTCGCGCACCGCTACATCGGCGACCAGGCGCGCACCGGCTACCAGGTCAGCCCGGCGGCCGAATGGCTGCTCGACAACTTCCATCTGATCGAGGCGCAGCTCAAGGAGATCCTGGACGGCCTGCCGCGCCGCTACTTCCGCGATCTGCCGGTCCTGTCGGATCCGCCGCTGGCCGGGCTGCCGCGCGTGTACGGCGTGGCCTGGGCGTTCGTGGCCCACACCGACGGCGCGTTCGACGACGAGATGCTCGAGAACTTCCTGAACGCGTATCAGGAGGTCCGCCCGCTGACGCTGGGCGAGCTGTGGGCGCTGCCGACGACCTTGCGCGTGGTGCTGGTCGAGAACCTGCGCCGCCTCGCCGAGCGCCTTGCCGTCAACAAGGCCGCGCGAGAATTGGCCAACCTGGTCTGCGATCGGTTCGACACGATCGCCACGCATCAGCTCGACGACATCGTCGCCCTGCTGAGCCGGCGCGGCGCCAGTCGTGTGTTCCTCGTGCAGATGGCGCAGCGTCTGCAGGACTACCGCGTACGCGGCCTGGCTCACTTCCACGACTGGCTCGTCCTCGCGCTGCCGGACCTCGCGGCGGCGCAGGTCCAGGAGCCTGTCGATCAGGTCGCCGACAACCAGAGCGTCAGCAATGCCATCGGCTCGCTGCGCCTGATCGGCAATGCGGACTGGTCCGACATCATCGCGCGCACCAGCCCGACGATGCAGCTGATGCTCACCTCGCCCGCATTCGCGGCCGAGCGCAGCGACACGCGCGACATCACGCTGCACGAGATCGAGCGCCTCGCCCGACGCAGCGGTCGCGGCGAGGCGGAGGTGACGCAGCGCCTGCTCGA
>Ga0068864_100005371_pt1 | contig 10494 bp, 8 predicted proteins | sample KBSSwiS72_FD_66586 | JGI IMG/M metagenome (GOLD analysis project Ga0068864, IMG submission 66586) | Switchgrass rhizosphere microbial communities from Kellogg Biological Station, Michigan, USA - KBS Switchgrass S7-2 | ecosystem: Host-associated > Plants > Roots > Rhizosphere > Soil ...
GCCGAGCGTCTTGCGGTGACGGCAGGGGAGGCATCGCTCGAGGTCGCCACGAAAGTGGATCATTCGCCGACGTGCGGAGCGCTGCAGTGGTACAGCCCGCTCGCCCGCGTCACCGGCCCCGCGCTCGGGCACACCAGGTCCGAAGCGTGGTCGGGCTCATCGCTCGGCACGCAGTGGTCGCTCGGCGACAAGCGCGCCTCCTTCTACGGCGAGTTCGAACTGAAGTAACCCGACGGTCGTGCCGGATCGTATGCCGCGCACGCCGAGGGCGGATCCGCCATCGCTGTAGCTTTCATGCTGCTCGCCTTCATATCTCTGCTGTTGTTTCAGCCGGCCGATCTCACCGCCGCGAAACACAGCGACCCGGCCGCCTCCGAGCTCGCCCCCCCCGTCGCCGCCGTGGTATCGCCCGGCGGCGTGCGCGTCTCCGTATCCGGCAATACCCTGACGTTCTGGTGGGTGAAGTCCCTCCCGATCAAGGCCGGTTCCGCGTGGACGGATCTGCCGGAAGGCACCTTGGTCGGCGCCGTGAAGATCGACAAGGACTTCCGCGATATTCGCGGCCGCGTCATCAAAGCGGGCGCCTACACGCTGCGTTACGGCATTCAGCCGGCCAACGGCGATCACCTCGGCGTCTCCCCGTTCCGCGATTTCCTGCTGCTCTCGCCGGCGGCGGCGGACGCGGATCCCGCACCTCGCGGCCACGACGGCACGATCCAGATCTCGAAGGAGACGATCGGCGGATCGCACCCCGCGGTCTGGAGCATCGATCCGCCGGCAGCGCAGGACCCGCCGCTCACCGTGCACTCGACCGATCTCGGTCACAAGGCGGTGATCGTCGAGGTGCCCGTCCAGGACGGCACGATGCGCTTTGGCATCGTGCTCGTCGGCAAGATCGAAGCCTGAGTTGATGCAGATCGCGGGCGGGGCGGCGGTTGTCACCGGTGGCCGGCGGATCGGCGCCGCAGTGGCGCGGGCGCTCGCCGCCGCCGGGATGGACGTTGCCGTTTCCTACAATTCATCGCGATCCGAGGCGGAGGCCGTCGCGGCCGACGTGGTCGCATCCGGCCGGCGCGCTCACGTCGTGCGTGCGGATCTCAGCAATCCGGACGACTGCCGCGCACTGGTGAACGGCGCGGCGGCCGCGTTCGGCCGGCTCGACGTGCTCGTCAACATGGCCTCCGTCTACCGCCTCATCCCGCTGGAACAGACCGACGAGCGCGCCTGGCACGCGGCGATGGACGTCGACCTGCGCGCCTCGTTCCTGTGCGCGCGCGCCGCCGTCCCGCACATGCGGCAGAACGGCGGCGGCCGGATCGTGAACTTCTCCGACTGGGTCGCGGCGAGCGGGCGTCCGCGGTACTCGGGCTACCTGCCGTATTACGTGGCGAAGGCCGGCGTGATCGCGCTGACCGAAGCGCTGGCGCTCGAGCTCGCCGCCGACCAGATCCTCGTGAACGCGATCGCGCCGGGTCCCGTGCTGCCGCCGCCGGAAACGACCGACGAGGAGCGCGGCGCCGTCGAGGCGGCGACGCCGCTCGGGCGCTGGGGCGGACCCGAGCCGGTCGTGCGCGCGGTCATGTTCCTCATCGAAACCGACTTCGTCACCGGCGAAACCATCCGCGTCGATGGCGGCCGCCACATCAAATAACACAGGTCATGAGCGCGCTGAAGAAACTGGAAACCGGCGTTCCCGGGCTCGACATCCTCACCGTCGGCGGCATCCCCGAAGGCCGCGCCACGCTGATCACCGGCAGGAGCGGCACCGGCAAGACGGTGATGGGCCTGCAGATCGCGGCGAACCTCGCGCAGCACGGCATCACCACCATCGTGCTCGCCGTCGAAGAGACGCCCGAGGACATGCAGGACAGCGGCGACAGCCTCGGCCTGGGCATCACCGGCCTCGTCCGGGAAGGCCGGCTGCACTTCGCCAACATCGGCCGCCCCATGGACGGCCCGACCATCGTCTCCGGCGAGTACGACGTCTTCGGCCTCATCCACCGCATCGAGGCGATGGTGAAGCAGACCGGCGCGCGCGCCGCCATCCTCGATTCCGCGACCGCCCTCTTCAGTCCGCGTCCGTCGCCGGAAACCATGCGCAGCCACTTCTTCCAGCTGGTGCACGCCCTGCGCACCCAGGGTCTCACCGCGATCATCCTCGCCGAAGCGTCGGCCGACTACGGCCCGCTCACCACCATGGGCGTCGAGGACTACGTGTGCGATCTCACGCTCGTCCTGCGCAACATCGTCGACGGCGGCCGCCGCCGGCGCTCGATCGAGGTCAACAAGTATCGCCGCAGCGCCCACTACAAAGGCGAGTACCCGTGCACGGTGACGACACGCGGTCTGGCGGTGTTTCCGCTCGATGCGAAGGAAAGCCCCGAAAGCATTCCGGTCGAGCGCTACTCGAGCGGCGTCCCGGGTCTCGACGAAATGACGCATGGCGGATGGCTGCGTAATTCGATCATCATCGTGCGCGGCCCGACGGGCAGCGGCAAGACCATGCTGGCGGGGCTCTACGCGCGCGCCGGCGCCGCCCGGCAGGAGCGGGTGGTCTACTACGGCTTCGAAGAGACACGCCCGATCCTGCTGCGCAACTACCGCGAGATCGGCATGTCGATGGATCCGTACATCGACTCCGGCCATCTCAAGGTGATTTGCCGCTATCCCGAGGCCACCAGCCTGGAGGACCTGCTGGTCGACCTCCGGCTCGGGCTGGAGGAGCTGCGGCCGTCGCTGGTGGTGCTCGACAGCATTTCGTCGATCGAGCACGCCTCTTCGGAGCAGGGCTTCCGTCAGTTCATGATCGGCGTCGCGGCAATCCTTCGCGAGCACGGGCGCAGTGCGTTCATCACCCAGACGACGGCGGGCAACGCGCCCGACCACACCGCGCCGTACCTGTCTACGATCGCCGATTCGATTCTGACGCTCGATTACACGCTCGACACCTACGAGCTCGATCGAACGATGCGGCTGATCAAGATGCGCGGCTCGCAGCACGAGACGCACCCCTACCGTCTCCACATCGAACCGGGAGGGCTGCGCGTCGCGCGTCTCGCGCCAGAGGAAGCCGCCCGGATGGCGGCGCGCGGCGACAGGCCGCCGCGTTGACACGGCGCCAGGCCAGCTGTATCGCGCCCTGACGCCATGTGGAAGCGCGTTACCCAGCGCGTTCCTGAACCGTCCGCCAGTCAATCACTTACGGGCATCGCCCACTCGGCAATAGATTTGCTCTGCGGATAGTCGGGATGAAGGACATCTACGGCGGATTCGACGACGGCCAGGCACCCTGGGGGTACAGCGAGGATCCGGATCGCCTCGCCCAGCCGACGGTGCTGCTGGTGGAAGACGATCGCGACATCCGCGAGATGGTCGCCGCGCTGCTTGGCATGTCGGGCTTTGGCGTCGTTTCGTGCGAGTCCGCCGAGTGCGGCCTGAACGCCCTGCGCGAACAGGAGTTCGACCTCGTTCTCACCGACTACTCGCTGCCGCGAAAGTCAGGGCTCTGGCTCCTGGAAGAAGCCGAATCCGAAAACCTGATCCAGGGCACGCCGGTGCTCATCGTGACCGCCCACCCGAACGTCAAGGGGAAGACGCCGTACGAGGTCATCCAGAAGCCGTTCGATCTGGACGATCTGATCGAGCGTGTACGGCAGCGGATGGAAGGCAGCGGCGGCGCAAAACGGCGGCGCCAGTCACTGGCGCCTCAGGGCGACGGCGACGGCATGGGCGGCGGTCCCGAATGCCCCGAGCCGGTCGAACTGATCCTCTACGTCAGCTCGCGGTCGCCGCGTTCGTTCGCGGCGGTGAAGAACATCAAGAAGGTGCTGTCGCAGCTGGACGAGTCACGCGTCAAGCTGACCGTCTGCGATTTGTCGGCGAACCCGGAGGCGGGCACCGCGGATTCGGTGGCGTTCACGCCGACGCTGGTGCGGCGGACGCCGGGGCCGCGCACGTTCATCCTCGGCCACATTACGAACCCGGAAGTGCTGCTCGAGCTGCTGGCGGACTGTAGCGGCGATCTGAACTGAACACGGTCCGCATCGATGCGAGCGCGCCTTCCAGCTCGCGCCGGTCGCGCGCGAAGCAGAAGCGCAGGTAGCCCTCGCCGTTCCCACCGAAGTCGACGCCGGGCACGCAGCCGATGCGGGCGTTCGCGATCAGGTATTCCGTCATGCCCCACGACAGCGAGGCTTTCCGCGCCGCGGCCGGCAGCGCCTCCGGATTGATGCGCAGGAACGCGTAGAACGCACCACGTGGGGGCTCGCCGCTGAACGCACCGCCCGCATGTGCGCGGATCCCGGCGTAGAACAAATCGCGGCGCGCCTGCAGCTCGTCGCGGAACAGCCGCACCGCCGCCTGCGATCCCTCCAGCGCGCCGACACCACCAAACTGCACGATCGAGGTGACGTTGCTGGCGGTGTAGAACAGCGCCTTCTTCATGCGATCGCGCAGCAGCGGGTCTTTCGCAGCCACATAGCCGAGGCGCAGCCCCGTCATCGCATACGTCTTGCTGAACGTATAGACCGACACCGTCCGCTCGTACATCCCGGGCAGCGACGCCGCGCTCACGTGTTCGCCATCGTCGAACACGACATCTTCGTAGGCTTCGTCCGAGATGATCCAGAGTCCGTGCCGCTCGGCCATGGCGGCAATCGCTTCGATGTCGGCGCGCGTGAGCACGCCGCCGGTCGGGTTGTGTGGAGAGTTGACGTAGATCGCGCGGGTGCGCGGAGTAATCGTCGACTCGAGCTCCGCGAGATCGTAGCGCCACCCGAGCCGCTCGTGCAGTTGACAGGGCACGGGTACGCCGCGCGCCAGCTTGATGTTGCCCGCGCACGGCGGCCATTCCGGGTCAGGAATGATCACCTCGTCGCCGGGCTCGAGGAGCGCCTGGCAGGCGATGAACAGGCCGTGAATGCCGCCGGTCGTCACCAGGACTTCCTCAGGGCTCCCGATCGGGATGCGGTTCTGATTGCGCAGCTTCGCGGCAAGCAGCTCGAGGAGCCTGGGCAAGCCGGTGGTCTGCAGGTAGTGGCTGCGATTCTCGTCGATCGCGCGCCGCATGGCGGCCTTGACGGTGTCGGGCGCGTCGAAGCTGACGTCGCCCTGATCGAGGCGGAACGGATCCTTGACGCTGTACATCATGTCGCGGATGCGGATGATGCCGGAGAACGGCACGCTGTCGAGGAATTCGCCCATGCTCAGATCTTAAACCGCGGGCTACACGAGCGCGAGGATTCGCGACAGAGTCGTGGCGGCGCGGTTTACGGGAAGGTTGCTGACGTAGAAATGGCGCACGCCCGCCGCGGCGAGCTCGCGTATCGACCGCGCGCAGACCGAATCCGGCGTGCCGCCGCCGGCGAATTCTTCCTGCAGCTCGGCCACTGGCACGGGCAGGAAGTGCCGCAGGTTCTCGAGCGTCTTCGGGTTCGCCGATCGGTAGTAGAACACGCCGAACATCCCCGGCAGGGCGAGATTACGGCGGTCGCCTTCCGCCAGAAACGCCTCGACTGCGGGGCGGCTGTGGTGCGAGACGATCTGCGTCAGGTAGAACTCGGCGGTGACCCGGTCGTCGAGCAGATGGCGTACCTGCGTCGCGGCGTCCGCATGCGGGTTGGCCCATCCACCCAGGGAGAGGCGATCCTCGCGGGCGCGGATCATCTCCCGCAGCTGCCAGGCGTGTTCCACGCAGCGGGCCGGCCCCACGTGCTTGTCGCCGCCGAGAATGACCAGCGACTCGAACCCGTGCTCACGCGCGCGATCCGCATAGGCGAGGCAATAGTCCGCCGTGTGCTTGCACGTCAGGAAGGGCACCACTCGCGACCGCGGCACGTCGCTGCCGAGGTTGATCACCAGGTGCCGGAGATTGTCTTCTTCCCTGGATCCGACCGCGCTGTCAGTCAGGAACACGAACGTACCCGACCGGGTGAGCCCGCGCACCGCGTGATACGTGTCGATCCACGCGTCCATGCTCGCGGCCGCTTCCAGTTCGGCCCGCGGCGGCCGCAACTCCGCGGCAATCACCCGCGCCCCGCCGTTCAACTGCGCCACTAACTCGCTGTGCACACCCACCACCCCGGACTCGCCGCGAACGAGAACTTCAGAACCAGAACTTCCAGAACCCAGAACCCAGAACCCCGGAACTCCAGAACCCACAGAACTCCCAGAACTCCCAGAACTCCCCAGAACCCCCAGAACCCCAGAACCCCCCGAACCCCCAGAACCCTAGAACCCCGAGACCCCAACCTCCGATAGTATCGTCCCCTGGTGCCCTCCGATCGCGCGGCCATGGAGAAGCTCCAGCAGCTGCCGCGGCTGTCGTTTCCGCTCACGCCGACACCGATCGAGGAACTGAGACGTCTCCGCGACGCGCTTCCGGGTGCGCCACCGTTGTTCGTGAAGCGCGACGATGCGATCCCGCTTGGCTTTGGCGGGAACAAGATCCGAAAGCTGCACGTCGTGGCGGCGCAGGCACTCGCGGCGGGAGCCGATACGCTGGTCACGACAGGCGGTGTGCAGTCGAATCACGCGCGCGCGACCGCAGCCGTCGCGGCGAAGCTTGGACTTGGCTGCGTGCTGATCGCGAATGGCGTGCCGCAGGAGAAGCCGACCGCGAACGCGCTGCTCGACCGGCTGCTCGGCGCCGACGTGCGATACGTCGGCAGCCGCGACGAGCGGGCGCCTGAGATGGAAGCGGCGGCCGGCGATCTGCGCCGGCAGGGCCGGCGCCCCTTCGTGATTCCGCTCGGCGCCTCGACGGCCCACGGCGCCGCTGCCTATGCGCTCGCGATCGAAGAGATCCTTCCGGACGGCGTGCCCGACACGATCGTCGTGGCGACCTCGTCCGGCGGCACTCTGGCGGGCATCGTGGCCGGGTGCGCCATGCACGGAATCGCGCCCCGCGTAATCGGCATCAGCGCCGACGACCCCGCCGCGGCGATCGCCGCGACGGTTCGCCGCATCCTGGCGGATCTGGAAGATCTGCTCGGCCGGCCGCGCGGTGCTTTCAGCGAATTGCCGATCGAGGTCGACGACACGTTCGTGGGCGATGGCTATGGCATCCCGACGCCGGCGTCGATCGAAGCCACCGAGCTCTGCGCGCGCCGAGAGGCGCTGCTTCTGGACCCGACCTACACCGCAAAGGCCATGGCGGGACTGATTGCCCGTGTCCGCCGGCGGGAAAAGACGGGAACGATCTTGTTCTGGCACACGGGCGGACAGGTTGGCCTGTTCGCCTGATGCCCATCGGAGCGTTCAACGGATGATCAGTGTCACGTTTTTCGGGGCCGCGCGTACCGTCACCGGCTCCAAGTATCTCGTCGAGTCGAACGGCGCCCGCGTCATGGTCGACGCCGGTCTGTTCCAGGGCCTCAAAGAGCTTCGCGTGCGGAACTGGCAGGATCTGCCGTTTCCCGCCTCGAGCATCGACGCCATCGTCCTCACCCACGCGCATCTCGATCACTGCGGCTACCTGCCGCGCCTGGTCGCGCAAGGGTTCCGCGGACGCGTGTTCTGCACCCAGGGCACACAGGACCTGTGCCGGATCGTCCTTGCCGATGCCGGCCGGCTGCAGGAAGAAGATGCGGCGTATGCCAATCGGCATCAGTTCTCCAAGCACAAGCCGGCGCTGCCGCTCTACACAGAAGTCGATGCACAGCGCGCGATTTCGCAGCTGCAGCCCTGCGGCTACGACCGTCCGATGCCGGTAGCCAGCGGCATCGAGGTCGACTTCATCAACGCCGGACATCTGCTCGGGTCTTCGTACGTGCGGATGCGGATCGACGGGCGAACGATCCTGTTTGGCGGCGACCTCGGACGTTTCGGCAGACCCGTGCTGCCGGATCCGACGATGGTGTCGGCGGCCGATTACCTGCTCGTCGAATCGACATACGGCAACCGCGTGCACGAGAAGGACGACGACGGCGCCCGGTTGGCGGAGATCGTCAACGACACGTTCAAGCGCGGCGGCAAGCTGATCATCCCGGCGTTCGCGATCGGCCGCGTCGAGGAGTTGTGCTACTGGCTGAAGCGCCTCGAGGCGGAGCGGCGCATCCCCGTGCTGCCGGTGTTCGTCGACAGCCCGATGGCAGCCGCGGCGCTGGCCCGCTACACCGAGCGCGTCCACGAGCTCGATCCGGAGCTGCGGCCCGAAGAGCACGACGACCGTGCCCCGCACGACGCCGCGGCGCCAGACCCGCCCGAGATCCGGCGGCGGCACGCGATGCAGGAGCGCGAAATGTGCGTCTTCTGCACCGAGCGTTTCCGCGTCGTGGGCTCAGCCGAGGAATCGAAACAGGTGACCGCGTCGAGGGTGGCCGCCATCGTCATCTCTGCGAGCGGCATGGCGGAAGGGGGCCGCGTGCTTCATCACCTCAAGGCCGCGCTCCCGCACGACCGGAACACCGTGTTGTTTGCCGGGTATCAAGGCGCGGGCACGCGCGGACGCCGGCTCGTGGACGGCGAAAAAAGCGTGAAGATCCACGGCGAATGGGTGCCGGTCGCGGCCCGGATCGAGCGCATCGATTCGATGTCGGCGCACGCGGATGCGGACGAGATCCTGCGCTGGCTGCACGGCTTCGCCGCGCCGCCGCGCCGGACGTTCATCGTGCACGGCGAGCCCGACGCCCAGGCCGCGCTCGGCGAGCGGATCGACCGCGAGCTCCGCTGGACGCATACCGCGCCCGAGTACGGCGAACGGGTGGAATTCTGACCTAAGATCGAGGGATGATCCGACTCACTTCCGTCATCATCGCGGCCATCGCGCTGCTTGCGCCGCCGGGACATGCTCAGGTGCCAGCCAAGGCTTCGCCGCCGGCGAGATCCTCGCTGGCCGCGCGGGTCGGCGACACCGGCTTCATCCAGATCGAATCGCCGAGCTTCGCAGCCCTCACCGATGAGCAGAAAGCCCTCGCCTACTGGCTCACCCAGGCTTCGATTGCGATCGATCCCATCATTTACGATCAGTTGTCGCGCTTCGGTCTGCGGCAGAAGCGGATCCTCGAGGGGATCGTGGCGTACCAGCGCCACGCGACCGGTTCATCCGTCGCCGGCGGCATCGCGCCCGACACGTTCGCGAAGATCAACGACTACGCGCTGCTGTTCTGGGCCAACCGCGGGAATCACAACGAGACGACGGGGCAGAAGATCCTGCCCGGGTTCACCTTCGACGACCTCCAGGGCGCCGCGCTGAAAGCGCAGACGAAGGGCGCCTTCGCGACACCGTCCGGCGATCTGCCGGCGCTGTCGACCCCGGACGCGGTCAAGAGCGAGCTGACCGAGCTGCGCGCGCCCTTCTTCGATCCGGCGTTCGAGCCGATGACGACGGCCAAGACGCCGCCGCCGGGAAAGGACATCCTGCAGGCGTCCTCGAACACGTTTTACGAGAACGTGTCGCTTGCCGATGTGAAGGACTTCCACGAGGCGTACCCGCTCAACTCGCGACTGGTGAAAGACGCGAACGGCCTGCACGAAGCCGTTTACCGGGCCGGGACGACGGACGGCAGGATCCCGCCCGGTCTGTACGCGACGTATCTGCGAAAAGCGATTGGCTTTCTCGAAAAGGCACGCGGCTATGCCGATCCCGCTCAGGCAACCGTGATCGCCGACTTGATTCGGTTCTACGAGACCGGCGATCCGAAGGACTGGCTGCAGTTCGGCGCGGACTGGGTGAGGAACGACGCGACCGTCGACTTCGCGAATGGCTTCATCGAGGTGTACCGCGATGCCCGCGGCGCGAAGGGCACGTCACAGAGTTTCGTAACGGTCACCGATCGGGCAGTGACCGAGGTGATGATCAACCTCGCGAAGAACGCCGCCTACTTCGAGGACAAGGCGCCGTGGGACGCGAAGTACAAGAAGCACGATTTCACGCCGCCGGTGGTCAAGGCGGTGGAGGTGTTGATCGAGACGGGAGATTTCCACGTCACCACCATCGGCGACAACCTGCCGAACGAGCAGGAGATCCACGCGAAGTACGGGACGAAGAACTTCCTGCTGCTCGGCAGCAGCCACGCGCTGAGCGCGGCCTCGGCGTCCGCGATCGACGCCTTCGCGGCCAGCCCCGAGGAAGCGGCGCGCGGCAAGAAGTACGGCGAGGAAGCCGAGGATCTGCTCACCGCGATGCATGAGGTGATCGGACACGGATCCGGGCAGCTGTCCGAGAAGGTGCAGGGCAGTCCGGCGACGTATCTGAAGGAGTACTACTCGACGCTCGAGGAAGCGCGCGCGGATCTCATGGGTCTGTGGAACATCAGCGATCCGAAGCTGAAGGCGCTCGGCCTGGTGAAGGATCAGGACGAAGTCGCGAAGACGATGTTCGACAACGCGGCGCGGGCGCCGCTGACGCAGCTGCGCCGGATCCCCAACGGCGACACCATCGAAGAGGACCACCAGCGCGACCGGCAGCTGATCGCGCACTACATCAAGGACACCACCGGCGCCATCGAGTACTTCGACCGCAACGGCAAGACCTACGTGCGCGTGAAGGACTAC
>Ga0068864_100005377_pt1 | contig 10490 bp, 8 predicted proteins | sample KBSSwiS72_FD_66586 | JGI IMG/M metagenome (GOLD analysis project Ga0068864, IMG submission 66586) | Switchgrass rhizosphere microbial communities from Kellogg Biological Station, Michigan, USA - KBS Switchgrass S7-2 | ecosystem: Host-associated > Plants > Roots > Rhizosphere > Soil ...
GCGCTCCTCGGCGTCGGCGAACCCGCTCTCGACGCGCCTCAGTCCGGATTCGAGCTCGCCGTGGCGGTCCGAGAGCCCCTCGAGCGGCGCCATCCGTTCGGACGCGGCCGCGAGCGACTGCTGCAGTCCGGCGATGCCGGTCTCGATGCCCTGCACGCGATCGGCCATCGCGGCCACGCTCTGGAGCACGGAGGCAAACTGGGACTCGAGGGAGGAGACCGCGTGCTGGAGGCGCTCCGCCGCGTCCCGTCCCGCGCCGGAACGGTCGTCGAGCTCGCGCAGGCGGCGCTCGAGGAGCTCGATGCGCTCGTCGCGCACGCTGTCCGGCGGCAGGAACGACGGCTCGGTGTCCCCGGGCGCCGCCGGAATCTCGACCTCGACCTCGTCCGCCTCCGAGAGCATCTCGGGGATCTCCTCACCGGCGGACTCGTCCGCCGCGGCCTCTTCAGACGGCGCTTCGGACGGGCCGGCCGGCTCGTCGAAGCGCACCGCATCCATGCGGATCGTGGATGCCGGGCTCGGCGACTCCGGGGCCGGCCGCGCCGGCGGCGTCGCGGTCTCGGCGAGCGGCGCGCGCACCTCGTACGGAGAGGAGCCCTCGTCCTCGTCGTCGTCGACCCCGCGCGAGAGCTCCGTGGTGTCGAATGGCGCCTCGTCGGAGACGGGCGGGACGAGCGACAGCGGGCGCGGCGACCTCTGGATGGGGACGGCGGGCTGCGAGTCGCGGTTCAAGAGGGAGTCCTTCCAGGACTGCAGGTCGTCGGCGAGGGACGAGCTCGACGCCTCCTCGGGCACCGGCATGCTCGCCTCCTCCGCGCGGCGGCCCTGGAGCCGCCGCAGGAGGTCGACGAACGTGAGCTTGGAGATCAGCTTGAACGTCTCGGTGACGCCTCGGCCCGCGGAGGCGACCGCCTCGACGAAGGGATAGGAAGAGAGCCCGAGCGCCTCCTGCATCGCGTCGACGGCGAGGATGTCGCCGAGGTCCCGCTTGTTGTACTGGACGACGATCGGCACCGACTCGAAGCTGACCGCGTTGACCTTGAGGTTGTCCTTGAGGTTCTGCCAGCTCTCGAGGTTCTTCGGCAGCATCGTCCACTGCGAGTCGGCCACGAAGACGATGCCGTCGACGCCCTTCAGCACGACCCGGCGCGTCTCGTTGAACGCGGTCTGGCCCGGGACCGTCGCGAGCTGGAACCGGATCTTGTAGCCCTTGATGTCTCCGAGTTCGACCGGGAGAAGGTCGAAGTAGATCGTCCGGTCGGTCTGGGTCTGCAGGTTGAGGAGCTTCCCGGCCGTGCCCGGCTCCAGGCGGTCGTGCAGCACCTTCAGGTTGGTCGTCTTGCCGCACAGGCCGGGGCCGTAATAGACGATCTTGGCCGTCAGCTCTCTCGTAGCCGCGTTGTAGATGACCATGTTCGTGTGTGAGTTCTCGTATTTTAGCGCGGTTTCGTCGCGCGGGAGCCGGTTTTCGCCGCCATTCTTGACGGGATGGGACGGTCCCCATAGACTCGCGCGGATTTGACGGAAGATCTCGTTCGCAAGGCCCGGATCCTGGACGCCGAACGTATCCGGCGCATGGTCGAGCGCATGGCCCACGAGATCGCCGAGCGCCACAAGGACCTCCCCGGCCTCGCGTTCATCGGCATCCGGACCCGGGGCGTGCCGCTCGCCACACGGCTCGCGTCGCAGCTCTCCGGCCTGGTCAAGCAGAGCTTCCCGGTCGGCACCCTCGACATCACCCTCTACCGCGACGACCTCTCGACGGTCGCGCCCCAGCCTCTGCTGAAGAAGACGGAGATCGACTTCGACCTGAACGGGCGGACCGTGATTCTGTGCGACGACGTCCTCTACACGGGACGCACCATCCGCGCGGCGCTCGACGGAGTCATCGACCTCGGGCGGCCGCGCGCGATCCGCCTCGCGGTCCTGATCGACCGCGGTCACCGCGAGTTCCCGATCGAGGCGAACTACGTCGGCAAGAGCGTGCCGACCGCGGGCCGCGAGACGATCCAGGTGCTCTTCCAGGAGATCGACGGAGTCGACGAGGTCTGGATCCTGGAGAGGCCACACTGACGGCGACGAGCCTCCGGTCGAAGGACCTGCTCGGGATCGAGGCCCTCTCTCCCGACGAGATCACGCTCCTGCTCGACACCGCCGAGAGCATGCGCTCGATCGCGGCGCGTCCGATCAAGAAGGTCCCCGCGCTGCGCGGCCGGATGGTGGTCAACCTCTTCTTCGAGGCCTCGACGCGGACGCGCTTCTCGTTCGAGACCGCGGAGAAGTGGCTCTCTGCGGACTCGCTCAACTTCTCGGTCAAGGGGAGCTCCGTCGAGAAGGGCGAGTCGCTCCTCGACACGGCGCGCAACCTCCAGGCCATGTCGCCGGACCTCATCGTGATCCGCCACGGGTCGCCGGGCGTCCCCCACTTCCTCGCCCGCCACCTGAAGGCCGGCGTCGTCAACGCGGGCGACGGAGCGCACGAGCACCCGACGCAGGCGCTGCTCGACGCGCTGACGATCCGGCAGCGGCTGGGCCGCCTCGAGGGCCTCTCCGTGACGATCTGCGGAGACATCGCCCACTCCCGCGTCGTCCGCTCGAACATCTGGCTGCTGACGAAGATGGGAGCTCGCGTCACGATCTGCGGCCCGCCGACCCTGCTGCCGCCGAGGATCGAGGAGATGGGCGTCACCGTGACGACCGACTTCGACGCGGCGCTCGACGGCGCCGACGTCGTGATGATGCTGCGCATGCAACTCGAGCGGCAGGGGCACTCTCTGTTCCCGTCCCTGCGCGAGTATTTCCGCCTGTACGGCCTCGACGCGAAGCGTCTCTCGCGGACGAAGGCGGGCGCGATCGTCATGCACCCGGGCCCGATGAACCGAGGCGTCGAGATCGCCTCGGACGTCGCCGACTCCGAGCGGTCCGTGATCCTCGACCAGGTCTCGAACGGCGTCGCCGTGCGGATGGCCGTCCTCTACCTGCTGCTCGGCGGACACCCGTGGGAGGGAGAGTCGTGACGCGCGCGCTGCTGCTGCGCGGCGGCCGCGTCGTGGATCCCGCCGCCGGACGGGACGGCCGCCTCGACGTGCTCCTCTCCGACGGCGTCGTCGCGGAGGTCGGCGACCGGATCGAGCCGGGCGACGCGGAGGTCTTCGACGTCGCGGGCCGGTACGTCTTCCCGGGTTTCATCGACCTGCATGCACACCTGCGCGAGCCCGGCCGCGAGTACGCGGAGACGATCGAGACCGGCCTGAAGGCGGCGGCGGCCGGCGGGTTCACCGCCGTCTGCGCGATGCCGAACACCGATCCCGTCAACGACGTTCGCGAGGTGTGCGAGTTCGTCGTCGCGAGGGGCCGCTCCGCGGGCGGCTCGCGCCTGTATCCCATCGCGGCCGCGACGCGCGGCCAGAAGGGCGAGGAGATCGCCGCGTACGGCGAGCTCTCGGAGGCCGGCGCCGTCGCGGTCTCCGACGACGGGAAGTGGCTCTCGAACGGAGGAGTCCTCCGGCGCGCGTTCGAGCATGCGAGCCTCTTCCACCTTCGCGTCGTCCAGCACGCGGAGGACAGGACCCTGTCCGAGGGCGCCCCGATGCACGAGGGCGCCGTGTCCACGCGGCTGGGCCTGGCGGGCCAACCGGCGATCGCCGAAGCGGCCGCCGTCGGTCGGGACCTGCTCGTCGCGGAGCAGACGGGCGGGCGCCTGCATGTCGCGCACCTCTCGACCGCGGCCGCGCTCGACCTGGTGCGGCGCGGGCGCGCCGCGGGCATCGACGTCACGTGCGAGGTGACGCCGCACCACCTGGTCCTGTCCGACGAGGAGATCGCCGCGTCGGCCTTCTCGACGCGCACCAAGATGAACCCTCCGCTGCGCGAGACGTCCGACCTCACGGCGCTCGCGGTCGCGCTGTCCGACGGGACGATCGACGCGATCGCCACCGACCACGCGCCGCACCACGCCGACGAGAAGGCGGTGGAGTTCGACGCGGCTCCGTTCGGGGTGGTCGGGCTCGAGACGGCGGCGTCCGTCGTCCACGACCGTCTCGTGGCGCGCGGGAGGCTCTCGCTCGAGCGGTTCGTGGCGCTCTTCTCCGCCGGCCCCGCCCGCGTCTTCGGGCTCCCGGGCGGGACCCTGGCGCCCGGCTCTCCCGCGGACGTGACGGTGTTCGACCCGGAGGCGCGGTGGAAGGTCGAGCCCCACCGTTTCCTCTCGAAGGGGAGGAGCACGCCGTTCGCCGGATGGGAACTCTCCGGCGCCCCGGTCGCGACGATCGTCGGCGGCGTGGTGATCTGGCAGAGGATCGAGCTCTAACCCCGGCCGACCCCGCCCCGTGCGCGCCTTCCTCCGCTTGCTCCCGCTCGCCGCGCTCGTCGCCCTGTTCGCCGCGCTCGCCCCGAAGCCGACGCCGACTCCGGCGGGCCGCCGGATCGCGGTGCGGTACTGCGAGGGGACATCGCTCTCCCCGAACCTCTTTGGCACCGAGTCCGCGCCGGCGACCCGCGGGGGCGTCGAGCTGCGGGCCGCTCCCGAGGGAGCGCCGGTGCCGAGAGGGGCCGACGTGGTGCACCTCTGCGTCCTCCCGGCGCCCGAGGCCGTGGCGGCGCTCGCGGCTCGCTTCCCCGTGGCGCTCCAGGAGCGCGCATTCACTTTCGACAGCCGCGCCTACTCCGATCCCGGCGACGCGATCGCGTTGTCGGATCCAGCGCGGCCGGGAGACGCTCTCGTCCTCGGAATTTCGCTCGAGTCGGTCGTCCTCCTGGCGCAGCGGCACGTCTTCGGCCCCGACCGCACCCCCGGCGACTACCTGGTCGTCACGGGCGGCGTCGGAGGCCTCCGCAAGTGGGGGCGGTTCTCTGCGAGCGGAGGCCGGCTGGCGGTCGACCGCGCGTCCGACAAGGACGAGATCGCTGGTCGAGACGCGTTCTTCGGGTCGCTGGTCCGGGCGAAGAAGGGTGTCGTGACCGTCGAGTCGGCGCCGGCCGACGAGACCGCCGCGGAAAAGTGGCTGGGCGCCGCGGCGAAGCTCGCCGGGAAAAAACCGTTCCTCGTGCGCCTGTTTCCCGACGCCGTCCGCAAGGCGCTCTACACCGGCTCGTCGCGCCCCGCCGACGTGCTCGTCGAGCAGGGCGTCGTGCGCGTCGAGCTGGACGCGTCGGCTCCGGAGTCGCCCGACCTCGCCACGCCGGCGCTCGCGTCGGCCGTGGCCGCTGCGGCAAACCCGCGCCTCGCCGAACGGCCGATCCTGCTCGGGGCGATCGGAGCGCGGAAGACGGGGACCTGGTGGGGACGCGACGTGAAGAGCTTCGGAGCCTTCGTCCTGGCCGCGAAGGTCGAGCCCTCGATCGAAGAAGTCCTCGGCGACGGCGAGGGTGTGTCGCCCGTTCTGGCGGTCGGCGCCGCGGCCTCGTGGCTCGATGCCGGCGCGCGGCTCGAGAGCGAGGCGTCCGTCGCCAAGGCGCTCGCGAGCAAGGATGCGGACCTCGTGTCCGCCCTCGCGAGGTGGCGCGCGATCGCCTGGCGCCAGCCGGTTCGGCCTCCCGCGAGGCGGCCGCTCCCGGACGGCTTCTTGGCCGGCGTGTCGTACATCATGCGAAACCGAGTCGACGAGAGCTTCGTCTCGCCCGCATCGGCGAAGGCCCTCGAGAAGCTGCGCGGCCTCGGCGCCACCACGGTCGCGGTGATGCCCTTCGCCTTCGCGTCCGACGAGAAGTCGGACCGTCTGACGTTCGTCCACCGCAGCCCCCGAGGCGAGACCGACGAGGCGATCGTTCGCGTCGTCGACGACGCACGAGCGGCCGGTATGACCGTAATGGTGAAGCCGCGCGTGGAGGTGGGGAGCGAGTCGGCCCTGGGACGCATCGAGATCGCCGGCGAGGAATCCTGGCGGGACTGGTTCGCATCGTACCGCCGGTTCGTCGTCCACCATGCGGTGGTCGCCGAGGCGGCCGGAGCCGCGATCTTCTGTGCCGGCGCCGAGCTCTCGGCAACGGAGGTTTTCGAGAAGGAGTGGCGCTTCGTCTTCGCCGCGCTGCGCCTCGCGACCGGCGCGCCGCTCGTCTACGCGGCGAACGGAGGCGCGCGGGTCCTCGACATCACCTTCTGGGACGCGCTCGACGCGATCGGCGCCGACTTCTTCGACCCTCTCGGCAAGGGCAACGAGAGGCTGAGCGACGCGGCACTCGACGCGGGAGTGCGGCGCGCCGCGGGCCCAATCGCGCAAGCCTCGCGGAAGTATTCGAACCGTCCGGTCATCCTCACCGAGGCCGGCTACCCGCACGTCCGCGCCGCCTGGCTGGCTCCGGCGGACGAGAACTCGTCTCTGCCATACGCGACGGACGACGCGGCGCGCTGCGTCGCCGCCGTCTACCGCGCGCTGGGCAAGGAGCCCTGGTGGAAGGGCGTCTACTGGTCGAAGGCGTTTTCCGACGGCGACCCTGCAGTGTCGGGGGTGAAGGGGTTCAATTTCGTCGGGACGCCCGTCGAGAAGGCGATCGCGGACGGCTGGAGAGCGCTCGAGGGGCGATGACGCGATGAGCGATCTCCTCGAGACGGCGATCCGCGCGGCGCGAGCCGGCGGAGACGTCCTCCTCCCATACTGGCGCAACCTCCCCCAGGGCTCCGTCGAGGAGAAGCAGCAGAACGACTACGTGACGCGCGCCGACCGTGAGAGCGAGGAGGCGATCCTCGCGACGATCCGCGCGCGATACCCGGACGACTCCTTCCTCGGCGAGGAGGGAGGAGTCCGCGAGGGCCGCGCCGGCGCGCGAACGTGGATCGTCGACCCGCTCGACGGCACGTCCAATTTCGTGTCGGGCTTTCCCTTCTGGTGCGTCTCGATCGCGGCGCAGGAATCCGGCGAGCTCGTCGCGGCGGTCATCTGGGACCCGCTCCGCGGCGAGCTCTACTCGGCGGCGCGGGGCGAGGGCGCGTACCGCAACGGCGTGCGTCTCTCGGTCACGCCGCGGGCGGGCCTGGCGGGCGCGTTCATGGCGACGGGATTCCCGTTCCGGTACCGGCACCGCATCGACGCGTATCTCGCGCTGTTCCGGGCCGTCTTCCTCGAGGCGCGCGCCATCCGGCGCGCCGGGTCCGCGGCGCTCGACCTCGCGTGCGTCGCCGCCGGCGTCTTCGACGGCTTCTTCGAGTTCCACCTCTCGCCGTGGGACATCGCGGCCGGCGCGCTCCTGATCCGGGAAGCCGGCGGCGAGGTCACGGACTTCGACGGGGGGAACCGCTTCCTCGAGCGCGGCAACGTCGTCGCGGGCTCGGCCGCCGTCGCCGAGGGGCTTCGCCGCGCGGCGCGCGGCATCGTGACGGAAGACTCGATCTAGGCTCGACGCGTTTCCCGGGGCCTATCCCTCGAGACTCTTCAGGTACTCCCGGTCGAACGCGGCCAGGAGGCTCTCCTCGGTCGAGTACACGCCCGGCTCGTACGCCCGCGACGAGACTCCCTGCTGGGCGAGCTCGCACACGTGCCAGTCCTGGCGGTTGGTCACGTCCCAGATCTCGATGCCGTCGGCCGGGTCGGACCCGGGAGTCTCCAGCGTCTCGGGCGCGAAGAGCCAGTCGCAGACGACTCGCGTCGCGTCCGGCGCGAGCGGCGTCAGGCGCGTCGCCATGACGAAGTCGGGCTGGATGGTCAGGAACGAGTTCGGGAAGATCGAGTAGTAGTAGACGCGCTGGCGCTCGTCGTCGCTGAGATCGCCGATCGGCGCGCCGCACATCCGGCCGGTCATCGTGAGGCTGCCGCCCGGCTCGTCGATCGCCATGTAGCCGCCGAGGAGGGGCCCCTCCCGCAGGTCGTTGGCGCCGCTCCGGTAGTGCGACAGCTTCGAGAGCGCCGGATGGACGGGGGGGCAGTGGTAGCACTCCGAGAAGTTCTGGAAGATCAGCTTCCAGTTCGCCTTGACGTCGTAGGAGACCGAGCGGGCGGTCTTCAGCCGCGCCAGGTTCCAGGAGGCGAAGCGACCGGCGAGCGGCGCGAGCGCTTCCGGCAGCGGAGACGCGCCGGGCGAGAGGTTCAGGTACAGGAAGCCCTCCCACTCCGCCAGCGGCGCCGCGACCAGGGGATGCTCCGCCTTGTCGAACCACGGCACGTCGGCCATGTGCGGCGCGCCGAGCAGGGCTCCGTCGAGGCCGTACGTCCAGGCGTGGTACGGGCACTGGATGCCGCCCGCGAAGCGGCCGGCCGGCTCCTCGCAGAGACGCGTCCCGCGGTGCCGGCAGACGTTGAAGAACGCGCGCGTCCGCCCGTCGCGTCCCCGCACGAGGATCACGCTCTCCCCGCCGAACGCCGCGAGGCGGTAGTCGCCGGGTTGACCGATGGTGTCGGCGCGGCCGACGCACACCCACCGCCGCGAGAAGATGCGCTCCGCCTCGCGGTCGAAGACGTCGCGGGAGGTGTAGTAGGAGCCGGGCAACGTCGTCGCCCTCGCCTCGAGCGTGTGGCCCCGGTAGTCCACCTCCGTGAGGGTAACACCGAGCGGCGCCCGACGGCGTCGGTGGATGAGGGAGAGGGTAGACTTCCGCCGATTTGAACCCGTACCCGAAAGGAGTCGGCATGAGACGGAAAATCTCGCGGCGGGACTTCGTGCGCACCGGCGCTGCGGCGGGCGTCGCGGCGGCGGCGCCGGTTCGCCTGTTCGGGCGCGCGCCCGCGGTCGCATCGGGGGGCGTGAAGCCCGTCGTCATCTCGTCCGCGAACGGCAACTGGTTCAAGAACGGCGGGAACGTGACCTGCGTCGAGAAGGCGTTCACGCTGATGACGCACGGCACCGACGTCCTGGACGCGCTCATCGAGGGCGTGAACCTCGTCGAGCTCGATCCCGAGGACTACAGCGTCGGATACGGCGGCGTGCCGAACGCGGACGGCGTCGTCCAGCTCGACTCCTCCTGTATGCACGGCCCGCTGAAGCGGGCCGGCGGGGTCGCGGCGCTCGAGGGCGTCAAGACGCCGTCGCGCGTGGCGCGGGAGGTCATGAACCAGACCGACCATCACCTGATCGTCGGCAAGGGCGCGCAGACCTTCGCGCGCAACATGGGCTTCCAGATCGAGGACGACCTGAACACGCCGCAGTCGCGGAAGCTGTGGCTCGAGTGGAAGGAGCGGATCGACCCGTCTCACTACCTGACGCCGAAGGAGAGGCAGATCGCCGCCGACCTCGCGCGTCGCTCGATGGCGAAGGAGGGACTCTTCCCGCCCTCGCAGATGTACGGGACGATCAACTGCGACGGGGTCAACGCCAAGGGCGAGATCTGCGGCGTCACGACGACCTCGGGACTGTTCTTCAAGATCCCCGGCCGCGTCGGCGACTCGCCGATCCTGGGCGCGGGCCTGTACGTCGACGGCGGAGTCGGCGCCGCCGGCTCGACGGGCCGCGGCGAGGCGAACCTCTACAACCTCTGCAGCTACCTCATCGTCGAGAGCATGCGGCGCGGGATGAGCCCCAAGGACGCCGGCATGGAGGCGCTCAAGCGGATCAAGTCGAACACCGTGGAGAAGCGGCTGCGCAAGGAGAATGGGGATCCGAACTTCAACATCAACTTCTACGTCGTCAACGCGAAGGGGGAGTTCGCGGGCGTCGCGATGTACGGAGAGGACGAGGAGGACCGCGGCTGGGCGGGCAACACGACGAACAAGGTGCGCTTCGCGGTCTGCGACGAGAAGGGCCCGCGCTCGCCGAACGTCGAGCCGCTCCTGCCCGGCACGGCGTCGAAGTGAGCCGAGATTGAGGCGGTCGGCGCGGAGAGGCTAGAGGAATGCAGCTCTTCCAGGTCGACGACGCGGGCGCGCTCTTCATCTCCCCGGCCCTGATCGGCTGGGCGCCCCTGCAGGAGCTCGGCATCGACACCGTGATCGACCTCGAGGGCGACGTCGATCATTGCATTCCGACCGTCCCCAATCACGTCCTCTACGTCTACTTCCCGATCTACGACGAGGACCTTCCGAATCTCGCCAAGTTGAACGCCGTCGCCGACATGGGAGCCGGACTGATCCGCTCGGGTCACCGCGTACTCAGTCACTGCGGGATGGGTTTCAACCGGTCCGCGCTGGTCGCCGGGCTCATCCTGCTCCGCCTCGGCATGAGCGGATCAGAGGCGGTCCGGCGGCTCCGCGGTTGCCGCCCGGGTGCTCTCTTCAACGACGTCTTCGCGGCACACCTCGAGTCGTTGACGGCTCTGGATCGATCCGGCGGCTGAGGCTTTAAGGCAGATACTCCTTCGGAATCGGAGTCGCCTTCGTCTCGTCGGTCCAGATGGCGTTGGCGATCCACCAGCGCTTGCCGTCCCAGAAGAGCTCGATCGAGTTGATGCCTCGCATGATGACCGGGCCGGTCTCCGTCCGGCGCGACTCGTACGTGCTCCAGACGTGCGCGATCGGCCCGAAGCGCTCGGTGACGCGGTGGATCTCCTTCTCGAAGAAGCCCTGGTCCGCCAGCGAGTCCGACGAGTCGACGTACTCCTGGTGCGTCGTGATCCGCGGCCTCTCCTT
>Ga0068864_100005381_pt1 | contig 10487 bp, 8 predicted proteins | sample KBSSwiS72_FD_66586 | JGI IMG/M metagenome (GOLD analysis project Ga0068864, IMG submission 66586) | Switchgrass rhizosphere microbial communities from Kellogg Biological Station, Michigan, USA - KBS Switchgrass S7-2 | ecosystem: Host-associated > Plants > Roots > Rhizosphere > Soil ...
CGAACGGTGCTGTCGCCACGATTGCGATCGAGGCGATGAAGTTCATCGCGCCGATCAACCTGCGCGATTTGATCTCGGTCTATGCACACGTCGAGCGGGTCGGCAGGACGTCGATGGGAGTGCGCATCGAAGTCGTCGCCGAGCGCGACCTTGGCGCGACCGAAGTAAAGGTCACCGAAGGCCTGTTCACCTTCGTCGCGCTGGACGAGAAGCACCAGCCGAGAGCCGTCGACCAGGCTTAGTCTGCCGACCTTTTCGTGCGCAGCTCTTCGACCGAATAAGCGAGGCTCGCACGTCCGTTTGCCGGAACGACCGCGCGCCAGAAGCTGCGACCGTTCTTCACTCCAAGGCGGTGGCTCGGCCTCACCAGTCGGCGGTCGCCATAGACCCGGAACTCCACCTCGACGACGGCGGGTGACGGGCGCGCATTCGCCAGCTCGACGCGATATCTGACCGGACGCTCGCCGCGGTCGCGGCGGTCCGCGTCGATGGCGGCCTGGGTGAAAGTCACATCCGGGCTTTCTCCGATCTCCAGCTCGACATCCTCACCGACGGCGGTATCCGCGAGCTTTGGCTCGCCGGCGAGCATCGGCCGATCGTCGACGGGCTCGAAGACCGCGACCGAGCCCGACGGCAGGGGCAGTCCGAGGCCGCGCGCCTTCAAATTCTTCATCCGTAGCTTGATCGCGACCGGCTCAGGCTCCTCGACCTCATTGTTCGCGGTCAGGCTAACTGAATAGATTCGCTCATATGGAACGTGATCCTTGACCAGCAGAGCGACCTGCTTTTGAGCGTTGGCGGCCACCGTAACCGGTTCGGGGATGCGATAGAGCTTGAGGTCGCCGAGCTCCTCTTGCTGCGCCACCATTGCCGGAGCGGACATGACCTTCATTTCCTCGACGCGCGAGCCGGTGACGACGATGTTCGATACATCCATTTCCGCCATCGGCGGCGCGGGCGGGGCAGGCGGCGGGGGGATGAGATTGACGTCGCTCGTCCTACCCGCAGGCCAGCATTCGAGCTGGATCTGCGGCGAGACCTCCTGGACCGCGCCTTCATCGGCATCGTCTTCGCGATTGGGTTCGCCGCCAATTGCCTGGGTCTGCGCTGATGGGAAGCTTGCATCATTTCCGTTCGCCAGGGTCAGCCAGGCGAAAAGGTCGAGGGTTCTTCCGTCGGACGCCAGTTGCGCGACATAATTTGCCTGCCAGTCGAACTGGGCCGCCAGATAGGACAGGCGCACGGTCGCCCGGGTCGGCTCCGCCGCGGCCGCACGGATCGACAGCGTGGGCTTGTCCGACAGGCCTTCGGGAACCTCATTGTAGATCAAGGTTTCGGGAAGCCCGGTGCAGCTCAGGGCTTCGATACCGGCGGGCGTCTGGAGAACGATTCCGTTCGGTCCAGACCGAATAATCGCCTCGGTTTCGGTGACCTTGCCGGTCCTTCGATTGGTGCGTCGGACGTGCACCTGCCGCCCGAGGTGTGCATCCACGAGGGCGCCCGGCGAAAGCAGGCGCGCATCGTAATTTTTCTCCGCCGGCTGGCGCGGAAGGCCGCTGACGATCACGCTCGCCGGCAGCAATGTGTCGGCAACTCCCTCGAAGCGGATGTCGCTGTCGCCTGCCGGCAGGTCGATCGTCCGCGTCTCGGTCACCAGCGCATATCCGCCAAGCCAACCGAGATCCATCGAGTCATCCGAAGATCGATCGGGGTTTCGATAGACGGTCACGGAAACAGCGTCGGGGGCCGCGGAAACCACGCGCTGCTGGGCCGGAACCGCGGTCAGCGGCGCCAGCAGCAAGGCGAGAAGTGCGATGCTCCGCACCGGGCGCTCAGTAACGCGTGTCGAAGACCGCGGTGACGACCGTTTCCCCGTTGGCCGGTACGGTCACGTGGTACAATCGCTCGTCGAGCGAGCGCTGAGTGCCAGGAACCGTTTCGCTGGCCACACGTGTGTCGTGATACCAGCTTCGGTCGAGCCCGGCCTGGACGAGGTCGACGGTGACCGGCGCCGGGCGGGCATTGGTCAGCGTGTAGGCCATCGTCGTCCGCATATAGGTCGGGTTGGCCTCGACCGTGACGACGCGCGTCCCGTCGCGGCTATCGTTGATTCGGTATCGGGCCGTTCGTTCCCATTCGTCGCTGGTGATGCGCTCGCGCTTGGCCACGGTGGATTTCACTTTGACGTCGAAAGCATCGCCCGTTCGGATTGCGAGCTCGGAGCCCATCGGCGTGTGGGGGATATTGCTTTCGCCGATGAATTGCGGCTGTCCCCGAGCGTCGCGCATATACACTCGAACGGTTCCGGCGGGCAGCTGATCGCCCAAGCCGCCCCGGCTGCTGTTGCTGAACTTGAGGACCGTCGATGCGCTCTGCGCCGTGTCGATCGTCTGCAGCCAGTCGACGCGATATTCATATGCCTTGCTTGCCGGAGCGCCCTGAACGTCCAGGAAGCTGACTTGCTTGGTCTGGGCGTTGGCGATCGTCGTGCGGCCGGACAGCGGATACAGATAATAATCGCCGAGCCGCTCGCGTGAGCCGCTCTCCGTACCTGCTCGCCGGATCGGCGGAGGCGGAGGCGCATAGTCCTCATAGCCTCCACCGTTGCGGCCACGATTGGGGGTGCCGGCGACCATCACGACATCGGCATTGTTGTAGCTCGTGCCGGTGTTGTTCGTCAGCGTGATCCAGCCCTGGACGTCGATCCTGCCTGCGCCTTCATCGAACAGCGCGACATAGTCGGATTTCCAGCCGAGTCCGGGCGTCAGATAGGTGAGTTTGGCTGGACGGCTTCCCGAATGACCACTCTCAACCGTTACCGACAAGGTGGGCCGAGCGCGGAGATTGTCGGGGACCTTATCGAAAATGACGCGCACTGGCAGACCGTCATCGCGAAGCACTTCGATCCGCTCACCGATCTGGAGAACGACGCCCCCATTTGTCGCGAGGACCTTGGCGACCTCCCGCGTTTCGGCACCCGTCGCTGGATTGATGCGAACGATGGTCACCGTTTTTCCGACCGCTTTTTCCATCAGCTTCGAAGGCGACAGCAGGTCGTAATCGAAATTCTGTTCGACGATGGCCGTGTCCGGCGCCGCGAACGAGACGGTCTCCGCCCGGATCTGGCCGGAGACGTCGCGGAACTCCTGGCGCGAGCGCCCGGCCGGAATGGTCAGCTGGCGAACGTCCTGAACCAGCGCGAGATTGTCGTTGTAGATGGTGACAGCGACATTGCCCTGGGACGTCGGCTCCAGCGCCTGGCCGAAAGTCGGGCTTGCTGCTGCTAGAGCCGTGCAGGCCAGGAAAAAACTACGCATCGACGACCTCCCACGAACGATCTTGCGGGCACGATGTTACAATGTAACATGCCTGTCAACCCGCGCCGATCGGAGGAGATCGTTTCGGCAGTTAATCCCTGGTGAATGCGTCAGGCGGCCGGCGCGACCTCGTCGTCGTCCGTACGAGGACGCCGGGTACGCGGCCGGCGCTTCGGCGCAGGCTCGGCCGGCTCGTCGATGTCGACGCTCGCAGCGCTATCGGCGCCGATTGCGGGCGGCAGGACATCCAGCGGCAGACTGTCGTTGCGGCCGTTCCCGCGTGATGAAGCCTCGGCTTCTTCGCCATCCTCGTTATTGCGCTGATCGCGGCTGAAGCGCGGCCGTTCACGGTCACGTCGGTTGAAGCGCTCGTTACGGTCGCCGCGCTCCTGGCGGTCCTGACGTTCGTGCCGTTCCTCATCGCCGCCGTCGCCTTCGGCCTCGACAAGCTCCTCGCCCTCATCCTCATCGGAATCTTCGCGCGGGCGGCGCTGATCCTCGAATCGGGCGCGGTTCTCGCTGAGCACCCGGAAATAATGATCCGCATATTGCAGATAATATTCGGTCTGCACGCGGTCGCCGGCGAGCTGGGCATCACGCGCCAGGCTCTTGTACTTCTCGAGCAGCTGCGCGGCGTTGCCACGCTGGCGATTGTCCTGGCGGTTACCCGGCTGGCCGCCGAGGTTCGGTCCCCGCTGTCCACCGCGGCCACGCCTGCGGCCGCCCTGTCGTTGATTGATCAAATGGCTACGTCCTTACGCAGTAATCCTGTTGCCCCTTGGCATCGGGAAGCAGGGACGGTGCAACTGCGCCGACTCCTGACCCTTTCGTTCCGGTCTTTGCGCGCTTTGCGCTCAAAAATTCGGCCGATTGCGTCGGGGGTGGGCGGGACGCGCTCTTCAGCTTGCGTGGTGGAGCGGGACCGGCCCTGCCACCGATGTAGTGCGCCGATCGCAGTATGCCAAGCGATTTTCACTCAAACCCAGGTTAGGAGCACCGCGCGGTCCCGATCGCCGAGGTCTTTGGCGATCCTAGAGCGCAATCCGTCCCTGCCAAGCAACTTCGTTACGGACTTCGCCTGGTCCTGGCCGATTTCGATGGCGGCGAGACCGCCTTCATTGAGAAGAAGCGGGAGCTGCGGGGCGACCGCGCGATAGGCGTCGAGGCCCTCTTCTCCGGCGAACAGAGCTTCGTCCGGCTCATATTCGCGGACGCCCGGGCCGAGCGCAGCGCCATCGGCGACGTAGGGTGGGTTGCACAGGATGAGGTCGAATTTCTCGACCAGCCCCTGCGCCCAATCGCCCTGGAGCCATTTCACTCGAGGCTCGAAGCCGAGGCGTCTTGCATTGGCAGACGCATAAGCAAGTGCCTGGCGCGAAAGGTCGACCCCCAGCCCGCTTGCTTCGGGCCAGACATCGAGAGCAGCGAGCAGCAAGGTCCCCGGCCCCGTACCGAGGTCGAGGATCCGCTTCGGGCCCTCGCCGCCCTCGAAATGCTCGATCGCCGAGGCGATCAACACCTCGCTGTCAGGGCGGGGGATCAGAACGCCCGGGCCGACGTGAAGCTCGATGTTCCAGAACGCGCGGCGGCCCGTGATGTAGGCAACGGGTTCGCCAGCCTTGCGCCGGTCGACCATGTCCCAGAAGCGCTTGGGGATTTCGCGGCTGGGCGGAGAAAGGATCAACTTGTCGCGGTCGATGTGCAGCGCTTCGGCCATCAACAGCTCGGAATCGAGCCGCGCGGTATCGCTCGACTTTTCCAATTGACGCGCCGCATCCGCGAGCGCGCGGGCAATGGATTTCACGCCTCTTCCAGACCGGCCAGGCGCTCGGCTTCATCTTCCGCGACGAGCGCGTCGATGATCTCGGTCAGGCCGGCTCCTTCGAGCACTTCGTCGAGATTGTGCCGCGTGAGATTGATTCGGTGATCGGTCACTCGTCCCTGCGGGAAATTGTAGGTCCGGATGCGTTCCGACCTGTCACCTGAACCCACCATGGATTTGCGGGCCCCCGCCCGTTCGCTCGCCAGCCGCTCGCGCTCCATTTCGAACAATCTGGTGCGAAGCACCTTCAGTGCCTTGGCCTTGTTCTTGTGCTGCGACTTCTCGTCCTGCTGGATGACGACAAGCCCTGTCGGAAGATGCGTGATCCGAACCGCGCTGTCGGTCGTGTTGACCGACTGACCGCCGGGACCGGAGGAGCGGTAGACGTCGATCCGCAGGTCCCTGTCGTCGATCTGAACGTCGACGTCTTCGGCTTCGGGGAGCACCGCGACGGTTGCCGCGGACGTGTGAATCCGGCCTCCGCTTTCGGTCACGGGCACGCGCTGGACGCGGTGCACGCCGCTCTCGAACTTCAGTTTTGCAAACACGCCCGCGCCGTTGATCGAGGCGATCGCTTCCTTGTACCCGCCGATCTCGGACGCGCTCGCGCTGATCAGTTCGAACCGCCAGCCCTGCGATTCCGCGAATCGCTGGTACATGCGCAGCAGATCGCCTGCGAATAATGCGGCTTCGTCGCCGCCCGTCCCCGCACGCACTTCAAGCATTGCAGCACGGTCGTCGGCCGCATCGCGCGGAAGAAGCTTGATCGCCAAGGCGCGTTCGGCTTCGGGAAGCTTGTGACGGATATCCTCCGCCTCGGTCGCCGCCATCTCCTTGAGCTCGGCCTCGGCGGTCGGGTCGGCCACCAACCCGTTCAGTACCTGTAGTTCAGCGCGCAACCGCCTGACTTCGCGCGCAGCTGCAGCGACGGGCTCGATCTGCGCATATTCCTTCGACAGGCGCACAAACTCGTCGGGCGCCAGATTCCCCGAAGCCATGGCCTCCGACAGTTCATGCTTCTTCGCCTCGATCGAGGCGATCCTTTCCGACGAAATTTGGGTCATGCGCTCAGGGCCTGCGCCAACAGGTCGAGCGAAACGGCGCGTTGTTCACCGGTCTCGAGATTCTTGAGCTGGGCTTCACCACGGTCCAGCTCGTCGTCGCCGATGATGAGAGCATAGGCCGCGCCGGATTCACTGGCCTTGCTCATCCGCTTTTTCATGTTGCCGCGATAGGCCATGTCGGCGGCCACGCCTTCGCGACGAAGGCCGGCGAGGACGCGCTGTGCTTCCGCCTCCGCCCGGTCGCCAAGCGGAACGATAACGACGTCCGGTCTGTCCGGTTTCGGTGTGTCGATCATCATCGCCAGACGCTCGATACCCGCCGCCCAGCCGACTGCCGGGGTTTGCGGCCCGCCGAGCGCCTCGATCAGGCCGTCGTAGCGGCCGCCGGCGATCACCGTACCCTGTGCGCCGAGGCGGTCAGTGACAAACTCGAACGCGGTGTGGCGGTAATAGTCCAGGCCGCGGACCAGCCGCCCGTTGCGTTTCCACGGGACTCCGGCGGCGTCGATGCCGGCGGTCACAGCAGCGAAGAAATCCGACGCCTCGCCGGTCAGATAGGCATCGACGTTCGGAGCGTCGGCGCAGATCTTGCGGTCGCGCTCGTCCTTGCTGTCGAGGATGCGCAGCGGGTTGCGTTCGAGCCGGGCGACGCTGTCTTCAGACAGGTTTGCTTTGTGAGACCGGAAGTAATCGACCAGCGCGGTTCGCCACGCCTCGCGGGTCTCGGGGTCGCCGAGCGTATTGAGCTCGAGCGTCACGCCGTCGGCGATCCGAAGCTCCTGCAGCAGCTGATAGCCGAAGCTCAGGATCTCGACATCCGCCTGCGGCTCAGCGGCGCCGATGATCTCGGCGTCGAGCTGGTGGAATTCGCGGAAGCGGCCCTTCTGCGGGCGCTCGTAGCGAAATGCCGATCCGTGCGTCGCGACTTTCAGCGGAGCATATTGCTGCCAGCCCTCGCTGAGATAGGCGCGGCAGATGCCTGCCGTGAACTCGGGACGAAGCGTGATCGATTCCCCGCCGCGATCCTCGAAACTGTACATCTCTTTCGATACGACATCGGTGGTTTCGCCGATGCTCCGCGCGAACACCGAGGTCTGCTCGATCGTCGGAACTTCGACGCGCTTGAAGCCGAACAGACGTCGGACGCGATCAAAGGCTGCAACCACCGCGGCCAGGCGATCGGCATCCTCTCCTACCAAGCTCTGGGTGCCCCTGATGGGCTGAATTGTCGTCATTGCCGCGCGCTTAAGCACAATTTCGGCGGATGCGTAAATCAGCGCGTCTGCGATTGCCGGTCCTGCTGGAACATGCGGCGGATTGTGGTGGGCGAGGGCAAGAACGACTTCCTGAAGCTGATCATGATCGTTCGACCCAACGGGTCGAGCAGGTCGGGCTGATAGTTGAGCGGCACGTTCCCCGAAGAATCGTGCACCTTCGGCTTCGCGTCGAAGATGTTGCTCACCTCGAGCCGGATCTGGCTTCCCCGCAGCCACGGATGCTTTTGAATGAGCTCGAATTGCTCATCCATGTTTGCGAACAACCTTAGATTGAAGGTCGCCAGCGACGAGAAATGAAGATTGTCGCCAGTCAGACTGTCGACCTTCGTCGCGCTTCGCCAGTTCGCGCCGAGCCGAGCTCCGAAGCCGTTGTTGAACCAGCCGGCCTGCGCCTCGACCTGATGCCGCGGCGTACCGCCGATTCCTCCTGCCGCCTCGCCGTGGAGATAGTCGAGGTCGGGAAGACCCGGCCCAATGCTGACCTTGTCGGTGAAGGTGATGGTGTCGGTCAGGGAGAATTGAATTCGTCCGCGGCTGCCGCCGCCAAATCCTCCGCCGCCAAATCCCCCACGGCCCCCGCCGCGGAACCCGCCACCGCCCGAGCGCCCTCCCTCGGGAGGGGGACCTGCGCCTTCCGGCGGCGGTCCCGCATTCTGTCCCTGGCCGCCGCCCCGGACACCCGCGAATTGCCGTCGGATCTGGTCGATGAACGACTGCGGCGGACGCCGCGACTTCAAGGGCTTCGTGAAGTCGAAGCCGATCCGCAACGTATCCTTGGTCGCGCTGTCGAAATTGATCGGCCGAAGGTCGACGCTGATGAGCTGGCCGGTACAGGGCTGCGGCGCGCATGGCTCGCGAACGAATCTTTCGGGGAATGCATTCTCAAGTGCCGGCGTCGGCCCGAAGATGCTGCGGATCGGCCGATCGATCTTCGAATGCACATAGTCGGCGCGGAATCTCAGGTCGACTTTCTCGAACGGTTGCCAGTTCCCGCCGACCTTCACCACATCGCGCCGGTCGGCAAGCAGGTCCGGATTGCCGCCGGTAATGGCGGTCGCGAGCACCGTCTGGCCGGTCGTGAAATCGAAGATACGCGTGCCGGGCGTATCCAGGATCGGATCGCCGAGTTGCTGGATCGTCGGTGCGCCTTCCTCGCGCGTCCAGCTGGTGAGTAGGTTGAGACGGTCGGCCGGCGACCAGTTCAGCCCAGCACCGACCGTCGTCAAGGTGCCGAAGTCGGACAGCTGATCGAGCTCGGCATTGGCATTGAGGGTCAAATTGCCAAGCGCGCTGAAATCCCTTCCGCGCCGGGATATCGGCAAATCGAGGTTCACGGCCGCCTGGCCTGTCGTCCGGCTCAGCGAGTTGGGTGTTTCACCCTCGGAATCGCGCCGATTGCTGTCGAGATGCTGGGTGTTGCCACCGAGGGTGAACGTTGCCGTGGCATTGCCCGCGGGCAGCTTGAACAAGGTGCCGTTGGCGGTTCCGGTGAGATCGGCGCCGACCCGTGTTTCCCGAGATCGATCGCGTGCGATGACGATTTCGTCTCGCTGCGTCTTCGTCAGGTCGCGGTCGAAGTCGGCATTGCCAACGACGGTATAGTGCCACTTCGACTTGTCCCAGTTGAGCGACACTCCGGCATGGGCGCTGTCGCTGCTGGTGTCGCGGCCGAGCGGTTCCACGAGGGTCTCGCCGAGACCGATGAGCGCGCGGCCATCGTCATGCTCGAGCTCGGTATTCAAGGTCGCCGAGACGTTGCCGAGAATCTGGCGATTGAATGTCGCCGCTCCACGATACTGGCGCTTGGTGCCGATCAGCGAACGCGCTTCGAGCGCCTGGTCGACCGTTCCGCTCGGAGGCGGCCCCTGAAGATCGATATCGCGCTCATCCTCGGTCAACATGCCGTTGCCCTCGGCATGGAGGTTGAACGTCGTCCGTCCATTCCGCTGGATCATCAGTCGGGTTAGGTCGCCCTGGCCGTTGACATAGCCGCCCTCCGTTGCGGTTCCGACGCCGAGCAACGCCACGGTCGAGCGGAAGCGCTGGCGAAGAACGATGTTCACGACGCGCTGGTCGGCCCGATAGCCATACTTAAGCGCCACCTCTTCGGGGAGGATCTCGACGCGGCTGATCGCCTCGGTCGGGATGTCGCGGAGCTCGCGGAAGCTCGAGATGCGCTGACCGTTCAGCAGCAGCACAGGCTGTTCGCCGCCTCTTCCGCGCGCACTTCCAATTTCGGGAGCTAGCGCTTCCAGCAATTCGTTGATGTTGGTCGCACCCGTCGCCCGGACGTCGCGGGAATCGTAGATTTTCTCCGGCGGAATATCGCCGACCACCGATCCGCGAGGTTTCTGCCCGGTGATGACGATCGGCTCTTCCTCATCCGTTTCCTCTTCGGTGGGTCCCGCCTGGGTCGCCGCTGCGCCCGTAGGGGTCGCCGCCGTCTGGTCGGCAGTCGACGGTTGTGCCGTCTGCTGCGCCCCGGCACCGTCGACAGGAAACAGGATTGCAGCGCCGCTGAGGAGCGCGCCAAAGGTCTGTCGAGATATCATGCCATCCCCGTATCGGAACGAACTGAACGGGTGCTGACAACGTTCTGAACTTCGACAAAGTGCCGACTGTCGCCGACAAACCTCAACCGGTCAGCCTCAGCGCGGCGATTGCGGCCACAATCGCCAGGATCAGCAAAAGGCGGATCGTCGTGGCGGGCTCATGGAACCAAAGCATCCCGACGATCACCGTTCCCACGGCTCCGATTCCGCCCCAAACGGCGTATGCGGTGCCCATTGGGATTTGTCGTGAAGCGACCTCCAGCAAGGCCATGCTGATCGCTACGGAGACGAGAAAGGCCAGCGTCCACGGAGGATTGCGGAAACCGTCGACGAACCGCAGCGACGTCGTGAACCCGACTTCGAACAGGCCTCCAACGATCAGCCAAAGCCAAGCCATGACAATCCTTTCACTGGACGAAGGAAAATCCCGCGATAACGTCCGTCGTCATGACTGA
>Ga0068864_100005383_pt1 | contig 10487 bp, 7 predicted proteins | sample KBSSwiS72_FD_66586 | JGI IMG/M metagenome (GOLD analysis project Ga0068864, IMG submission 66586) | Switchgrass rhizosphere microbial communities from Kellogg Biological Station, Michigan, USA - KBS Switchgrass S7-2 | ecosystem: Host-associated > Plants > Roots > Rhizosphere > Soil ...
CCGGCGCGGCAATAGAGGCGGCGCAGTCTGACGTGGCCAACGGGCAGGCTGGTGTTGATGCCGCCCAGGCGAAGATACCTGACACTCAAGCGGCGGTTGAAGCTGCACAGGCCGATGCCGAACGAACACTGCTCGAAAGAAAACGGCAAGAAGCGCTGGTTGAGCTGGGTTCTGCAACTAAACAAAAACTCGAGCAGGTGGTCGCAGATCAGGAACGCTACGCGGCAACGTTAGATAGCCGTAAAGCAGAGGTCGCGCAGACTCGCGCTTTGGTTGAAAGCCGGCGCGCAGAGCTGTCGAAAGCGCGCGCCCAAGTCTCGCTACGCAAGGCAGAGCAACAACAAGCGCGCGCGCAATTGTCGAGTAGATCCGCAGAGCTGGAGGCACAGATCAAACAGCGGGCGGTTTTGGATGCTCAGGAACAGCAGCTCCAGGCTGACCTCAACGGCAAACAGGAGGCGCTTAAAGTCGCGCAAACGAATCTCGACTACACTCGAATTCTTGCTCCAACCGACGGGATTGTCGGTGAACGCAAGGTGAGAATTGGCCAATTGGTTTCACCAGGCACTCAAGTAATCTCGCTTGTCGATAACACCATCTGGGTGCAGGCAAATTATGAAGAGACGCAACTGACAAACGTCGCTAAAGGAAATAGCGCGGAGATAACGATAGACACCTTTCCAGGAATTGTGTTGCGTGGACACGTAGAGGAGATAGCTCCGGCGAGTGGATCTCAATTCGCACTGCTGCCACCAGATAATGCAACCGGGAACTACACGAAGATTGTTCAGCGCATTCCGGTCAAGATCGTGCTCGATCCAAATCCTGATCTCGCTGCGCGACTGCGCCCAGGCATGTCAGTAATTGCGAGAATCAATACAAAGTCTAAAGGTAAAGTCTGAGCCGTAGGGAGAGTACCTTGAGATTCGGACTATGAGCGTAGCAGTAGGCCAAAGGTCAAACCTGAATTCACCGCTAGATATTTGGCAATCGCGTTTCGCGCGCGTTATCGGGGCACTCAATCAAAACGCGTATGTTGGTACGCTCGGGGTATACCTCGGCGCCGGCATTGTTACTCTGAATGGCCGTCTGATCAGCGTTGGTCTTCCGGATCTTCGGGGCGCACTCGGTCTGGGAATCGATGACGCAAGTTGGATCCCGACCTCCTACAACATGGCCCTGATGTTTATGGGTCCATTCTCCGTGTACCTCGGTGGTTTACTTGGTCCCAGGCGCGTGCTACTTTATTCGGCAACGATTTTCATTCTCTGTTCGATCCTCCTGCCGTTGTCGCCGAACTTGCAGACGATGCTTTGCTTACAGGTGATCAGCGGTCTTGCGTCAGGTACGTTCTACCCGTTGACGTTGAGCTATGCGCTCCGTGCTTTACCGATGCGCTACGTAATCTATGCGATCGGCATCTATTCGATGGACATTGTAGGCGCAACAAGCATTGGAACATCACTCGAAGCTTGGTACGTCGAACACCTGTCGTGGCACTGGATCTTCTGGCAAAGCGTAGTCTTAACACCGCTGATGATGGTTTGCATTTATCTCTCGATTTCGAACCCGCCGCCCCGTCCGGGACCTAAGCCTAGCTTGAGCTGGAGAGGGTTTCTCTATGCAAGCCTGGCCCTCAGTTTGATTTATGGCGCGCTCGATCAAGGTGAACGCCTGAATTGGCTGCATTCAGGCGTGATTGTTGGGTTGTTGGTGACTGCGGGTTTCTTGTTACTGGTGACTGTGATTCGCAGGTGGCTTTCACCGAATCCTATGGTGAATCCTATCTTTTTGGTTAACCGGAACACCGCAATCTTGTGTGCCTGTCTTTTCTCGTTCCGATTTGTGATTCTGGCAATCGCACTTTTGCTCCCGGCCGTTCTCGCAGTAACCCAAAACTATCGACCACATGAGACGGGGCGCGTGCTGCTATGGTTGATCTTGCCTCTCATAGTCAGCGGCGTCATAGCGGCGAGGTTGATGCGCCGGTTCGATAACAGATTGGTGTTTGCGTCGGGCTTTACGGTGGTGGCGATCGCGTGCCTAATCAATGCTCAAGTAACCAGTGCGTGGTCAGGTGGGAATTTCCTGATTTCGCAGATTGTTATCGCATTCGGACTCGCTGTAGCCTTCACAGCGCTCGTTGGATCCTTCGTGCAAAATGCTTTTGATACTGGTGCACTTTCCAGCCCGATCAACTTACTCACTTACGCTTCATTCATCCACTGCATTCGTTTGTTTGGCGGAGAAGCCGGCACGGCCCTCATGCAAAGACTGATCTCGGTCCGCGAACAATTCCATTCGAACATGCTTGGTTTGCAAGTCGAAGCAGGAAACTGGTTAACAACTGAACGAGTGCAACTCCTCACGCAAATGTTGTTTCCTGGTTCGGGTGGCATCGAGCAGGCGCAGAAACGGGCAGCCCTACTACTGGGAGGGCAGGTCAAGCTACAAGCCTACACACTGGCGTATGCGGACGGTTATGTCGCGATCGCATTTGTTGCAGCCTTAGCCATTGTTCTGATCGCATGCATGAAACCAATGAAGATCTACTTCGATTCAAACTCGCCGACACCGACAAAGTAGAAAGTAGTCTGACCCGCTGGTTATCGTTGCGCCACTAGAGAAATTGCGAGGGCGAGTAGAGCAAGAGTTGTGGGCAGCATCAGGGACCACAGCCCGGCGACCACAAAGCACGCCGCCCCGAGCCCCGCACCGACAGAGAAGCCGATGATCGCCGGAAACGTGTGACGCGCTCGACGACGGGCCTCCGCTACCTTATCCGGATCGTATCCGAGTAATACTTCGCCCACATTCATCGCGAATCGTGTGATGTTGGTCGTCATCACCGCCGTGGAGGGCGAGTCCTTCAACGACATCACCACCATTGCGTTTTGCACCGCCATCGCCGACACCCCCAGCATGCCTGCAAGTATTGTCATCACCGTGTCCGGGCTGACGCCGGGACCCGCAGCTACGCCGAACGCAAGAAAACCGGTGAGCAGCAGTAACTGAAGCAGCAGCAGAGGTCGCAACGAAGCAAGACCCGCAGCTTCCAGGCCAGCTACCAACAGCCTCGTTAAGCCGAGCACCGCGATGAAGACCGGAACCGATAGCAGATGCACAGTAGGAACTCCGGTCCCGCTGACAATGTGTGCGGCTATGAGGATTAGGTTACCGGTAATGTGGGCCGTGAACAGCCCACCAAGTCCGAGGAAACCAATGACATCAACGCTTCCGGCGATCAAGCTGAGCACGCTCGGGAGTATCTTCATGCCCAACGAGCTGTCGACTGAAGGCGTCGACATGCGGACCCCTCCGCCTTCAGCCCACGGCCTCGCAATGCCCAACTGAGATCGAACTGACATCGTGCAAACTGAGACCGCTTAGCCGTTTCGCTTCTCAAGCTTTCGTGTGTCGCTCAGAAAACGTTTGACTAGATCTTTGGCCGCGTTATTAGCCTGCTTGTCCGTCTGGCCGATACCGTTAACTGTATCCTGCACTACACCACGCCATACGAGTTCCCGAGTCTTGACGTCGATGATGTCCGCCATCACACACCCCTCTGTGTAAGTCGTGGTCCAGATATCAGGTCCATATCCCCAACGCCAGCGACCCCCAAATGGAACTCCGTAACCCCAGCCAAAGCCTCGTCCATAACCAAACGGTGAACTTTCCACCTGCGTTCGCTGTTTGGTACGCGAATAAAACGCAACGATGAAGTCCGGAGTGTCAGCGCTCTGTGCAAATCCATTGGCCGTCAGTTGCGCCGCGAGAGCATTCTTGATCCTTTCGGCTTCAATGGTATTCGTGGCCAGTGGATCATTGCTGGCTCGTTCAGTCTTGAACGCGAACGTGTGCAACTGGCGAAAGTCGAAATCCTTCTGGTAGTCGGACTTGACGGATGCCGCAAATGCTGCCGGCGCCGTCGTCATCAAAAATAGAACACCTAAAACCGTTCCAAATAGTTTCACCTTAATTCTCCTTCTCAAACCCTAAAAATCTAGCTTGATTGGCGACGCGGTGAATTCCGCGACGTCGATCAAACTATTACTGAGCTTAAGCGCGTCCAGGGCATTGGTCTTTCATCGGACTGTCACCCATATAAGAAACTTGCGGGCGTTACGAGAACTAGCACCAACTCGCTCGTTATGCGCACATTGCAAACAGAATCAAGATCCCGAAACGTTTGCGCGGATCAGAAAAGAACTGTTCCCCCATCGCGAGTTAGACTCCGCGCTATGGAAGGGAGCAATTTGAATGGCAAGCAAGCGGAGTGAGATCCAAAAGCCGACAGTCGTCTCAGGTACGGACCTGTTGGACCGGCCGATCTTAAACAAAGGAACAGCCTTCACTGAAGCGGAACGGAAGCAGCTCGGATTGGAAGGGCTGGTGCCGCCGCACGTCGAGACGCTCGATGAGCAAGCCGTGCGTGCGTATGAGGCGTACAAGCGAAAGGGTGACGACCTGGAGCGCCATATTTATTTGCGCGCGCTACAGGATACGAACGAAGTCCTTTTCTACCGGTTGCTACTGGACCACATTGAAGAGATGACTCCGATAGTCTATACACCCGTGGTTGGACTGGCATGCCAGCAGTTCAGTCACATCTACCGGCGACCGCGTGGCTTATTTATCTCTTACCCGCTTCGTGATTCTATTCCTGCTCTGTTACGTAATCGTCCCAATCGAGACATCGACGTGATCGTCGTCACCGATGGAGAGCGCATCCTGGGCATCGGTGATCAGGGAGCGGGCGGTCTCGGCATTCCGATTGGCAAACTTTCCTTGTACTCACTCATAGGTGGGATTCGTCCGGAACGGACGTTGCCCATTGTCTTGGATGTAGGAACCAACAACGAAGAACGATTGAATGACCCGGAATATCTCGGCTGGCGACATGAACGTATAACCGGTCGAGCCTATTACGACTTCATCGATCAATTCGTTCAGGCAGTGAAGCAGGAATTTCCTAACACCTGTTTGCAATGGGAGGACTTTGCGACTCCACACGCGCGGCCGATTCTTAAGCTCTACAGCGATGAATTGCTGACCTTTAATGATGACATCCAGGGGACCGCGGCGGTTGCGTTGGGGGCGGCTCTCGGCGCCGTCAAAGTAACTGGCAAGAGTCTTAAGGATCAGCAGATCGTCATGCTAGGAGCGGGATCAGCGGGAATAGGTGTTGCCGATGGATTACGTGCGGCAATGACAGCCGAAGGACTGTCCGAAGAGGAAGCGCGCAGCCGCTTCTGGGTCGTTGACAAAGATGGGCTTCTGCATTCGGAGCGAAAAGATCTTACGCCGGAGATGACTGTCTACGCTCAGCCGGCGGAACGCGTGGCCGGATGGCCGAAAACATCTAATGGCCAGATCGGACTTGCCGACTTGATTGGAAAGATCGAAGCAACAATTCTCATCGGGCTTTCCACTGTCAGCGGCGCCTTTTCGGAAGCGATTGTTCGCGAAATGGCGCGTAAGGTCGAGCGCCCGATTATCTTTCCCCTCTCAAACCCGACCATCAAATCGGAAGCGAAAGCCGACGACTTGATTCGTTGGACCGATGGGCGCGCTCTAGTCGCCACGGGTTCGCCTTTCGCGCCTGTCAGCTACGAGGGGCGAAAGATTCCTATCGCACAGTGCAATAACGTCTACATCTTCCCGGCCATCGGCCTCGCCGTGACCGCCTCCGGTGCACGGCGCGTGACGGACGGGATGATCCTGGCCGCAGCCCGTGAGCTAGCCGAAAACTCACCCGCACTTCGAGACGCTTCTGCATCTCTACTACCCGCTTTAACCGACATTCGGGAGGTTGCTGTTCAAATCGCGATAGCTGTTGGTCAGGAAGCGCAAAGGGCCGGTGTGGCTCCGAAGACGAGCAAGGAAGAACTTCGCCGCCGTGTGATAGCAACGCAGTGGGTGCCCGCTTATCCAAGTTTGAGCTAGCAAGCGCGATGAAAAGAGGTGAGATTGGCATGGATAATCCAAAGAATCTAAATCCGGCGGTTTCTCTTCGCGGAGTTGCGATCAGGCGAGCCCCTGTAAGCCATCCCATACTCGCCATCTGGCACACGATGATCGGGAAGAAAGTCGTTATGGCAGTGACTGGCATCGTGCTTATCGGCTTTGTGATCGGGCACGTACTCGGCAATCTCAAGATCTTCGCCGGACCGGAGCAGATCAACGCGTACTCTCGATTCCTCCGCGAATTCGGTATGCCTGAGCTCGGTTACGGACAATTGCTCTGGCTCGTGCGGATCGTCCTGCTCGTCTGCGTAACGCTCCACATCACTGCGGCGGTCCAGCTTACTCGCATGAGCCGAGCTGCGCGCCCCATCGGGTACAAGATCAAACGAGATATCGAGACGACGTGGTCCGCGCGGTTAATGCGCTGGGGCGGAGTGCTCCTGGTTGCCTTCGTCGTTTTTCACCTGCTGCACTTGACGGGCGGAGTCGTCGGGTTCGGGGCGGGACAGTTCAAGCATCTCGCGGTTTACCAGAACGTTCTTGCGGCGTTTGCGGTGTGGCCGATTGCAATCTTCTACATCGTCGCGATGGGCGCTCTATGCCTCCACCTCGACCACGGAATCTGGAGCATGCTGCAAACCCTTGGCTGGAACACTGCCCGAAATGAAAAGACGTTGCAGAGAATTTCGCGGGTCATCGCAATCGTGATCTTCCTGGGATTTGCGTCTGTTCCGGTTGCCGTCATGACGGGCTGGCTGCGCTGAAGGAGATACATATGTTGGAAACGGAGATTGTGGAAACAAATCTGGAGCGAGAAAGCACGTTGATTGCAAGGATACCTTCCGATCCGATCGAGCAGCAGTGGGACAAATGCCGTTTCAATATGAAGCTGGTCAATCCCGCGAACCGCCGGAAGCACTCGATTATCATCGTGGGCGCAGGCCTGGCTGGGGCGGCGGCGGCGGCGACTCTCGGCCAGCAAGGCTACCACGTCGATTGCTTTTCCTATCACGATACACCGCGCCGCGCGCACTCGATCGCTGCTCAGGGTGGCATCAATGCCGCCAAGAACTATCGCAACGACGGCGACAGCATCTTCCGTTTGTTCAAGGACACGGTCAAAGGCGGCGACTATCGCGCGCGCGAAGCCAACGTCTATCGACTGGCGCAAATCAGTCTCAATATCATTGACCAGTGCGTCGCCCAGGGAGTGCCGTTTGCCAGGGAGTATGGCGGGCTGCTCGACAATCGATCCTTCGGCGGCGTGCAGGTCTCACGAACGTTTTATGCGCGAGGTCAGACGGGACAGCAGCTGTTGCTTGGCGCTTATCAAGCACTTGAAGAGCAGATTGCAGCCGGCACAGTCACAATGCATACCCGCAGCGAGCTGCTCGACGTAGTGATCGTCGAGGGCAGAGCGCGCGGTCTCGTAACGAGGCACCTGCCGACTGGCCGGCTGGAGTGTCATGCCGCCGATGTGATCGTGCTCGCAACAGGTGGCTATTCAAATGTGTTCTATCTCTCGACCAATGCCAAGGCCTCGAACTGTACTGCGATCTGGCGAGCTCATCGCCGCGGCGCGTTGTTTGGCAATCCGTGCTTCACGCAGATCCACCCAACCTGTATCCCACTGAGCAGCGAATATCAGTCGAAGCTGACACTGATGTCTGAGTCGCTCCGGAATGACGGGCGGATATGGGTGGCGAAGGAAAAGGGTGAAACGCGCGCTCCGAACGATATCCCGGAAAACGAACGCGACTACTATCTGGAGAATCGCTATCCGAGTTTCGGCAACCTTGTGCCTCGCGATGTCGCGTCTCGAAACGCGAAGGAAGTGTGCGACGAAGGTCGCGGCGTCGGACCGCACGGGCAGGGCGTCTATCTGGATTTTGCCGATGCAATCCACCGGCTCGGACTTGAAACGGTTCGTGAGAAGTACGGCAACCTCTTCGAGATCTACCAGCGGATTACGGGCGAGGATGCGTACCAGGTGCCGATGCGGATCTATCCAGCGCCCCACTACACGATGGGCGGCCTGTGGGTTGACTACCACTTGATGTCGACGATCCCGGGACTGTTTGTAAGTGGTGAGGCGAACTTTTCTGACCACGGCGCCAACCGGCTCGGCGCGAGCGCCCTGATGCAGGGCCTGGCGGACGGCTATTTCATTTTGCCGTGCACCGTGCCGGACTACATCGCGTCCACCAAACTAGATCCTGTGGACACTTCGCATCCGGCATTTATGTCGGTTGAGGCTGAGGTCAGGACTCGGATCAAGACGCTGGTTTCGATCAAAGGAAAACGCAGTCCCGATTCGTTCCACAAAGAACTCGGCAAAATCATGTGGGACGACTGCGGTATGGCGCGCTCAGATGCAGGCCTGCGAAAGGCTCTCGCTCGAATCCCCGAGCTGCGAGAAGAGTTCTGGGGCAATCTCCGAATCGTTGGCGGCGATGATGAGTTGAACCAGTCTCTGGAGAAGGCTAATCGCGTTTCCGACTTTCTTGAACTTGCCGAGCTCATGTGTGTCGACGCGCTCGATCGCAGTGAGTCATGCGGTGGACATTTCCGTGTAGAAAGCCAGACACCTGAGGGTGAGGCAAAACGAGATGACGCGAACTTCTCCTACACCGCCGCCTGGGAGTGGAAAGGTTTAGGTCAGGCACCGATCCTTCATAAGGAGCCGCTGACATTCGAGTACGTTCCTCTCTCGCAAAGGAGTTACAAGTAGCCATGAACCTGACACTAAAAATTTGGCGCCAGCAAAGTGCGAACGCGCCGGGCAAGTTCGTCGAATATCAGATCAGGGACGTAACACCTGAGATGTCATTTCTTGAAATGCTCGATGCATTAAACGAAGACCTCTTGAGCAAAGAGGAGCCTCCCGTTGCTTTCGAACACGATTGCCGAGAAGGGATCTGCGGCTCGTGCGGGTTTCTGATTAACGGGGTGGCCCATGGGGGCCAGCCGCGGACCACTGTATGCCAACTCTCAATGCGCTTCTTCAAGGATGGCGACTCGCTGATACTGGAGCCGTGGCGCGCCCACGCCTTCCCCTTGGTCCGGGACCTGATCGTCGATCGTTCAGCTTTTGACCGCATCATTCAGGCGGGAGGCTTCATTAGCGTTCCTACGGGCAGCGCTCCGGATGCAAATGCCATTTTGGTCCCGAAGGAGGCGGCGGATACTGCGTTTGATGCGGCCGCCTGCATCGGCTGCGGCGCGTGCGTCGCCGCTTGTCCAAATGCCGCGGCGATGCTTTTCACCTCCGCGAAAATTACTCATCTGAATTCGTTGCCCCAGGGAGATCCCCAACGCGATGAGCGGACTCTTAACGTTCTCGTTTCCATGGCAAACGAAGGTTTCGGCAGCTGCACGAATCATGGCGAGTGTGAAGCTGTATGCCCCAAGGGAATACCCCTCGAGTTCATCGGCAAGATGAACCGCGATCTGATCCGCGCACTAGGGCGGCGCCACCGAGAGCCACTGGTGATCCCTGCCGTGGTGCAAGAACCATTTCACGAGGATACCCATGAGCATCACGTAACTTAAGAGGCGAGAGCCTGCGAACAGAGTTCAAAGATCATGAGTTTAACGATCGCAAGTCAGTTTCGTATTGAAAAGGATGCTCTCGGAGACGTTCAGGTGCCGGAGGATCGTTTGTGGGGAGCACAGACGCAGCGCTCGCTCGAGCATTTCAGCATAGGCAAGGATTTGATTCCGACCGAGATGATCACCGCTTATGCGATCTTAAAAAAGGCCGCTGCCACAGCAAACCATGCCGATAAGCGTCTCGGCGATCAGCAATACAAGTTGATCGTACAGACTTGTGACGAAATTCTGGAGGGTAAGCATCACGAAATGTTTCCGTTGCATGTGTGGATGACCGGCAGCGGCACCCAGTTCAACATGAATGCGAATGAAGTCATCTCTAACCGTTGCTGCCAGCTCGCCGGCACACCACTCGCCAGCAAGACTCCAGTTCATCCCAACGACCATGTCAACATGTCGCAGTCTTCAAATGATAACTTCCCCTCGGCCATGTACATCGCATCAGCGATGAACGTGCGGCAACGCCTGATACCAGCAGTAAAGTCGCTACACGACGCGATTGCCGCCAAGGCTAACGAATGGGACCACATCATCAAAATCGGCCGCACACATATGCAGGATGCGACACCGCTCACACTCGGCCAGGAATGGTCGGGATATGTGGGTATGTTGGCGGACGATCTCGAGCGCATCGAGGATGCAGTCAAAGGAGTCTATCACCTCGCACTTGGCGGAACGGCGGTCGGCACCGGCATCAATGCTGCGCCGGGTTTCGCGGAGGCGGCCGTGTCCGAGATTGCCAGACTTACTGGTCTGCCGTTTATCAGCGCGCCGAATAAATTCACCGTGCAGGGCGCGCACGACGCTCTCGTGCAACTCTCCGGCACGCTGCGCACGCTTGCGGTGTCGCTTTACAAGATCGCCAATGACATTCGACTCATGGCCTGCGGTCCGCGCGCCGGCTTCGC
>Ga0068864_100005385_pt1 | contig 10485 bp, 10 predicted proteins | sample KBSSwiS72_FD_66586 | JGI IMG/M metagenome (GOLD analysis project Ga0068864, IMG submission 66586) | Switchgrass rhizosphere microbial communities from Kellogg Biological Station, Michigan, USA - KBS Switchgrass S7-2 | ecosystem: Host-associated > Plants > Roots > Rhizosphere > Soil ...
GGCATGAACGCGGCCGCGATCGCGCTCGGCATGCAGGCCGAGGTGCTGCTGCTGGACAAGAACATCTCCCGGCTGCGCGCGGCCGACGCGGACTACCGTGGGCACCTGCAGACGGTCGCGTCCAACGCGTACGAGATCGAGAAGGCGGTGCTCGACGCCGACCTGGTCATCGGCGCGGTGCTGGTCCCCGGGGCCAAGGCGCCCACGCTGATCTCCAACGAGCTGGTGTCGCGGATGATGCCGGGCAGCGTGCTGGTGGACATCTCGATCGACCAGGGCGGCTGCTTCGAGGACTCCCGCCCGACCACCCACGCGGACCCCGTCTACAAGGTCCACGAGAGCATCTTCTACTGCGTCGCGAATATGCCCGGCGCGGTCCCGCACACCTCCACCTACGCGTTGACGAACGTGACCCTGCCGTACGCACTGGAGCTCGCCAACCACGGCTGGCGGGAGGCGCTGCGCAAGGACCGGGCGCTCGCACTGGGGTTGAACACCTTCGACGGGCACATCACGTACGGCCCGGTGGCCGACGCGCACGGCGCCGCCGCGGTGAAGCTCGACGAGGTGCTCGCCTGAACTCAGCCGTCGTCTCGTCATATCTGGACCACCTCGCGGTGGAGCGGGGGATGGCGGCCAACACCGTCGCGGCGTACCGGCGGGATCTCGCCCTCTACGCCGCGTTCCTCGGCCCGCTCCCCCTGGCGGAGGTCGGCGAGGCGGAGATCGCCGGGTTCGTGCGGTGGCTGCGGGAGGGGTCCGAGGACCGGCCGGCGCTCGCGGCGTCGTCGACGGCTCGGGCCGTCTCCGCGGTGCGCGGGCTGCACCGGTTCGCGTCGCGGGAGGGACTGGTCGCCGTCGATGCCGCCGCCGGCGTCCGGCCGCCGGCGGCGCCGCGTCGGCTGCCGCGCGGGCTGTCGGTGTCGGACGTGCTCGCGTTGCTGGCGGCCGCGCGGGGGCCCACGTCGCTGGCGTTGCGGGACGCGGCGCTGCTGGAGTTCCTCTACGGCAGCGGCGCGCGCGTGTCGGAGGCGGTCGGCTGCGCGGTCGACGACGTGGACCTGGTCGACTGCACCGTGCTGCTGCGCGGCAAGGGCGGGCGGCATCGACTGGTACCGCTGGGTTCGTACGCCGTGGCCGCGGTCCGCTCGTACCTCGAGGTCCGGCCTTCGCTGCTGGCGGTCCGGCGGCAGCGGGACAACCACACGCTGTTCCGCAACGCGCACGGCGGCCCGCTGACGAGAACCGGGGCGTGGGGGATCCTGCGCGCGGTGGCGTCGCGGGTGGACATCGAGGTGTCCCCACACGTGCTGCGCCACTCGTTCGCCACCCACCTGCTGGACGGGGGCGCGTCTGTCAGAGCGGTGCAGGAGTTGCTGGGCCACGTCTCGGTGACCACCACGCAGATCTACACCCAGGTCACGGTGGCCCGGCTGCGCGAGATCTACGCCACCGCCCACCCCCGCGCCGTTTAGACCGCGATGATCCGCGCAACTTTCCATATGTTGTGGGGTGTGAACGCGTCAGACCCCACAACTGATGGACGGTTGCGGGGATCTTGAACGGCCGACCCGGGCGTGACGCACCGGGGTGGAGCGCGACACGCCGAGCGGGGAGCCACCCCGCGACGCTGCGGGTGTCGTACAGTCGGCGCGTCGGCGGAAGGGCGAATCCGGAGATGGCGAGCACGGACGAGCGAGGCGAGGCTTGGGCCAGCGGGATGCGGGCCGAGCAGTCCGCCCTTGACCTCGGCGCGGACCTCGGTCCGGCGGACCCGACGGCGTACACGACCCGTCGCCCGATCCCCAACCCGGCGCCGCTGGAGATCCACGGTCCCGCCCGCATCATCGCGATGGCCAACCAGAAGGGCGGGGTGGGCAAGACCACCACGACCATCAATCTCGGTGCCGCCCTCGCCGAGTACGGGCGGAAGGTGCTGCTGGTCGACTTCGACCCGCAGGGCGCCCTCTCGGTGGGTCTCGGGGTCAACCCGCACAACCTGGACCTGTCGATCTACAACCTGATCATGCAGGACGAGGTCACGATCGAGGACATCCTGATCAAGACCAACGTGGCCGGGCTGCACCTGCTGCCGGCCAACATCGACCTGTCGGCCGCCGAGATCCAGCTGGTCACCGAGGTCGCCCGGGAGATGGCGCTGGCCCGACTGCTGCGCCCGGTGGTCAAGGACTACGACTTCATCCTCATCGACTGCCAGCCCTCGCTCGGCCTGCTCGCGATCAACGCGCTGACCTGCGCGCACGGCGTGCTCGTGCCGCTGGAGTGCGAGTTCTTCTCGCTGCGCGGCGTCGCCCTGCTGCTGGACACCATCGACAAGGTCCGCGAGCGGCTCAACTTCGACCTCGAGCTCGAGGGCATCCTCGCCACGATGTACGACAGCCGCACCACGCACAGCCGCCAGGTGCTGCAGCGGGTGGTCGAGGCGTTCGGCGACAAGGTCTACCAGACCGTGATCACCAAGACCGTGAAGTTCCCCGAGTCGACCGTGGCCGGCGCCCCGATCACGTCGCTCGACCCCGCCTCGTCCGGCGCGCGCAACTACCGCCAGCTGGCCCGCGAGGTCATCGCCCAGCACTCCCCGGGCTTGGGTTAGCCGCCGGTGTCAGCCCGCAAGTCGGCCGCGCCACAGCAGGTGGACGCGGTCGGGATGGGTACCGTGGACAACGTGCCACCCGCAGAGCCCCTCGCCCAGCTGCCGGCCGACGCGCCGCCCCCGCCGAAGGGCTTCCAGGTCACCCTGACCAACTTCAGCGGGCCGTTCGACCTGCTGCTGCAGCTCATCGGCAAGCAGAAGCTGGAGATCACCGAGCTCGCCCTGAGCAAGGTCACCGACGAGTTCATCGCCTACATCCGGGCCATGGGCGACAAGTGGGACCTCGGCGAGGTGTCGGAGTTCCTGGTGGTGGCGGCCACGCTGCTCGACCTGAAGGCGGCCAAGCTGCTGCCGCAGGCCGAGGTGGACGACGACGAGGACCTGGCCCTGCTGGAGGCCCGGGACCTGCTCTTCGCCCGGCTGCTGCAGTACCGGGCGTTCAAGGAGGCCGCGCAGGTCATCGCGGCCTTGGACGCGGAGTTCTCCCGGGGGTACCCGCGGATGGTGCGGCTGGAGCCCCGGTTCGCGCAGGCCCTGCCCGACCTGGTGCTCGGCATCGGCGCGGAGCGGCTGGCCCAGCTCGCGGTCAAGGCGATGGGTCCGAAACCGATGCCGGTCGTCGCCATCGACCACATCCACATGGTCCGGGTCAGCGTCCGCGAGCACCTGGACATCCTGCGGGAGAAGCTGATCCGGCTGCGTACGGCCACGTTCCGGCAGCTGTGCGCGGACTGCGCCAACACCCTCGAGGTGGTGGCCCGGTTCCTGGCCCTGCTGGAGCTGTACCGGGAGGGGCTGGTCGCGTTCGACCAGGTCGTCGCGCTGGGGGAGCTGACCGTCCAGTGGACCGGTGACGACGCCGCCGGCCTGCACATCGCGATCGACGAGTACGGCGACGAGGCGGGGCCGGGGGTTCCGGAGGCCGTCGAGGCCGAAGACGAAGGGCTGGAACAGGACGGGGGAGAGGAGACACCGTGAACCCCGACGAAGAGCAGGACCCGTACGCCGAGGAGCGCGGTGGGACCGGCGTACGCGGGGAGGACTTTCTCGCCGAGACGGTGACCGAGGAACAGCAGGACCGGGCGCCGGAGACGGCGTTCGAGTCGTTCGCCGCCGCCTGGGTACCGCCGTGGGCGCGGTCGCTGCCGGAGCTGCTCATCGAGCCGGCCGCCGACTACACGCCGGCGGAGCTGGCGGTCGGGCGGCTGGCCTACGCGGGCGCGGACGAGCTGCCCGACCCGGACAGCTTCGAGGCCGGCCTGGGCGACACCGAGCTGCGCGGCGCGCTCGAGGCGATCCTGATGGTGGTCGACGAGCCGGTGACCGTGCGGCTGCTGGCCCAGGTGCTGGAGGAGCCGCCGAACCGGATCGAGCACATGCTCGCCATGCTCGTCGAGGAGTACGTGCGGACCGGGCGCGGGTTCGAGCTGCGCTCCGTGGCCGGCGGATGGCGGTACTACACCCGAGCCGAGTACGCCGGGTACGTCGAGCGCTTCGTGCTGGACGGGCAGCAGATCCGGCTCACCCAGGCGGCCCTGGAGACCCTGGCCGTAGTCGCGTACAAGCAGCCGGTGAGCCGGTCGCGGGTGGCCGCGATCCGCGGCGTGAACTGCGACGGGGTGATGAAGACGCTGGTGACCCGCGGGCTGATCGAGGAGTGCGGCACCGAGCAGGAGTCCGGCGCCCACCTGTACCGCACGACCCGGCTGTTCCTGGAGAAGATCGGCCTCAACAGCGTCGAGGATCTGCCCTCGCTCGGCCCGTTCCTGCCCGACCACGTCGACGAGAACGAATTTGCCCAGCGCTGACCGCCGCAAGCCCCGACCCGCTCCGTCCCCTTTGGACACCGAGGGCCCGCAGCGGCTGCAGAAGGTGCTGGCCGCGGCCGGCATCGGGTCGCGTCGGGCGTGCGAGGAGCTGATCGCGGCCGGACGGGTCACAGTGGACGGTCGTGTCGCCGAGCTCGGCGATCGGGCCGACCCGGCCACCTCGGTCATCTTCGTCGACGGGGACCGGATCGTCGCCGACACGCGGCTGGTCTACCTGGCCCTGAACAAGCCGCGCGGCGTGGTCTCCACCATGGCCGACGAGCGCGGCCGGACCGGCATCCGCGAGCTGCTCGGGGCGACCGTGCCGCAGCGGGTCTTCCACGTCGGACGCCTCGACACCGACAGCGAGGGCCTGCTGCTGCTCACCAACGACGGCGAGCTGGCCCACCGGCTGACCCACCCGTCGTTCGGCGTGGCCAAGACGTACCTGGTCGAGGTGGCCGGACCGCTGCCGCGCACGGTCGGGCGGACGTTGAAGAGCGGGGTTCGGCTCGAGGACGGACCGGCGAAGGCGGACGCGTTCCGCCTCGTCGACGCGCACGGCCGGACCGCCCTGGTGGAGATCATCGTTCACGAGGGGCGCAAGCACATCGTGCGCCGGATGATGGACGAGGTCGGCCACCCGGTGTCGCGGCTGGTCCGGACCGCGGTCGGGCCGGTCAAGCTGGGCGACCTCAAGGTGGGCCGGTGGCGCCACCTCACCCGGGGCGAGGTGTCCGACCTGTTCGCCGAGGTGGCGTCGGTGCCCTCCGATCGCGGGAGTCCCGTTTCCGACGAGTTGGACTAATCGCGACGCACAGCAGGTACCCAGTCTGGCGCGCTACTTTGATCCGATGGACGAGAACCGTGCCCACCGGGTCGTCGACGCGCTCCGCGAGCGCGGCGTACCCGCGCACGTCGCCCGGGTCGGCGTCGGTCAGATCGGCATCCAGGTCGTGATCTTCGACGGCCGCGAGGCGATCTGGGACACCGACGGAACCGCCGGCCTGGAGGCCCAGGTCATGCGTGACGGCGTGCTGGTCGGATACGTGCCGAAGATCGAGGGATCCGAGGACTTCACCGAGGCCCAGGTGATCGACGCGATCGCCCGGACCGACTACGACCAGCCGGTCGCCGTGGTGCGCAAGACCGCCCCGCCGACGGCGCCGGCGCTGCCCCGGGAGGGCGGGTTCTTCCGCCGGTTCCGCGAGGGCTTCCGCGACCAGTAACCCCGGCCTTGTAGAGGGGTCGGGACGCACGTCAATGCGGCGTGGCGTCGCCAGCGGGTGCGCGGGGCTTCTATGGTGGACGCCGACGCGACCCCCTGCTGAGAGCGAGGCCTCGATGACCGACCCGAACACCTACACCTTCGGCGAGATGGGCATGAGCGTGGAGGAGGCCCAGTCCGGGCAGATCCACGACGTGGTCGGCGCGTACGACCGGGACGGCGACGGCCGGGTCGACATGATCGCCTACGACCGCGACGGCGACGGCGTGGCCGACAAGATCGTCTTCGACACCGACGGCGACGGCGTGGCCGACTCGATCACGCTCGACCGCGACTTCGATGGGCGCATCGACTTCGCCGGGGTGGACCACGACGGCGACGGCTACGTGGACGTGGCCGCGACCGACACCGACGGCGACGGCACGCTCGACACCGTGCGGGGTTCAGCCGGCTGACACCGGGTCGGTCTCCGGCTGCCGCGCGTCATCGGGCTCGGGCAGCGTACGCAGGCGCATGATCGGCGAGCCGATCAGCCACAGCACGCCGAAGACCGCGCCGATCGTGGCCAGCCACAGCGTGTGCCGTACCCCCATGGCGGAGCCCAGCGCCCCGCCGAGCAGCGCCCCGATCGGCCGGATGCCGTAGTTGAGGGTCCGGGTGGTGCCAGCCACCCGGGCCCGCAGGCGCGCGGGCACGAGCGCGGCGCTGATCGACCCGTACGAGATGTCGAGGATCATCACGCCCAGGCCGGACACGAACTCGGCCAGGAACAGCAACAGCAGCACGAGCGGCCGGGGACCGCCCGCCGCCGGCACCAGCACGAGCGGCAGCGGGAAGACGATCAGGCCGACGACGTACGCCGGTCCCACGCCGATCGCCCGTACCAGTGGACTGGTGAGCATCGAGCCGAGCAGCGCACCCACCGAGGCCGCCCCGATGATGGTTCCCAGCAGCCCGGGGGAGACGCCAAGCGACGTCGTGACGTACAGGATGACCAACGCGCTGAACATGTAGTTGAACAGGTTGACCGTGGCCACCGCGACGATGCCCTGCCACAGCACGCGGGAGCTCATCAGGAACTTCAGCCCGGCCGACAGCTGCCCTTGGGTGTGGTGCTCGGGTGCCGGCTCGGTCGGGCGGATCCGCAGCAGGTTGAACGCCGAGCCGAGGTACGAGACTGAGTCGGCGATCAGGGCGACCGGCGCCGACAGCAGCTGGACCAGGAACCCGCCCAGCGCCGGACCGCCCACAAAGGACATCGCCCGGCTGCCGTTGATGAGCGAGTTCCCCTGTACGAAGCCGGTCGACGGCACCACGCAGACGAACATGGTGGCGTTGCTCAGGTCGAACAGAATCGAGAAGCAGCCGATCCCGAACGCGACCACGTACAGCTGGATCAGGCTCAGGTGTCCGAACGCGTACGCGACCGGGACCGAGGCGAGCAGCAGCGCCCGGGCCACGTCGGAGACGATCATCACGTACCGGCGGTGGCGCCGACGGTCCACCCAGACGCCGGCCGGCAGCGACAGGACCAGGTTGGCGGCGAGGCCGGCCGCGGTCAGCAGGCCCATCTCGATCGGTGTGGCCTTGAGCACCAGGACGGCCAGCAGCGGTAGTGCGAGCAACGTCACCTGGTCGCCGACGTACGAGATCGTCTGAGCCGACCAGTACCGCCGGAACGTCCGCTCGCGCAGCAACGTCCAGGCGGTGGGGGGCTCGGTCACCTGGACACCCTAGCCGGGCCCGTCGCATGCGGGCTCGCCCGAGGGCCGGGCATGATGGACCCATGCGTACGGGAGGTTCGCGGTGAGTGCAGCGGGTGTGGTGGTCGCGGTCGACGGCCCGTCCGGGTCGGGCAAGTCCACCGTGTCGCGGCGGTTGGCCGTGGCGCTCGGCGCCCGCTATCTGGACACCGGCGCGATGTACCGGGCGGTGACGCTCGCCGTGCTGCAGGCCGACGTCGACCCGGCCGACGCCGACACCGTGACCAAGATCGCCGTGGAGGCCGACCTGCAGCTCGGCACCGACCCGACCGCCCCGCACACCATGCTGGACGGCATCAACGTGGACGCACCGATCCGGGGGGCCGACGTCACGGCGTTCGTCTCCGCGGTTTCGGCGGTGCCCGGGGTACGCGTGCACCTGGTGGCCCGGCAGCGCCAGATCATCGCCTCGTTCCGGGCCGGGCCCGGCATCGTGGTCGAGGGGCGCGACATCGGCGCGGTGGTCGCGCCCGACGCCGACCTGAAGGTCTACCTGACCGCGTCGGCGGCAGAGCGGGCCCGCCGGCGCAGCACCGAGCAGTCCACCGACCTCGACACGACCGCGGCCGACATGGCGCGCCGCGACCGGCTGGACTCGACCCGCACCGTGGATCCGCTGGCCCAGGCCCCGGACGCGGTCGTGCTCGACTCGACCGAGCTCGGCATCGACGAGGTCGTGGCCCGCCTGGTGTCCCTTCTGGACCGTCGATGACCTCGTTTGACGAGTCGGACTTCGAGCCCGACCCTTACCTCTCGGCTGAGTCCACTGTAGACACCGCTTCGTCCGGTCCGGTGCCGATCGTGGCCGTGGTAGGCCGGCCCAACGTGGGTAAGTCCACATTGGTCAACCGGATACTCGGTCGCCGGCAGGCCGTGGTCGAAGACATCCCCGGGGTTACCCGTGACCGCGTCGCCTACGATGCCCAGTGGTCGGGCCGGGCATTCACCATTGTGGACACCGGTGGGTGGATGCCGGATGCGCGCGACCGCGCTGCCGCGATCGCCACCCAGGCCGAGATCGCGGCCCAGACCGCCGACGTGATCCTGTTCGTGGTGGACGCCACCGTCGGGGCGTTGGACGAGGACGAGGCCGCGGTGCGCATGCTGCGCCGTACCGCCAAGCCGGTGATCCTCGTCGCCAACAAGGTGGACAACCAGCGGCAGGAGATGGAGTCCGTCTCGCTGTGGTCGCTCGGCCTCGGCCAGCCGTACCCGGTCTCCGCCCTGCACGGGCGCGGCTCCGGTGACCTGCTCGACGTCGTTCTGGAGGCACTGCCCTCGCCGCCACCGGTGTCGTTTGAGACCGTGGTCGGTCCGCGCCGGGTCGCGCTGGTCGGCAAGCCCAACGTCGGCAAGTCGTCCCTGCTCAACCGGTTGGCCCAGGAGGAACGGGTCGTCGTCGACGCGGTCGCGGGGACCACAGTGGACCCTGTGGACAGCCTGGTGCGCCTCGGCGGCGAGACGTGGCTGTTCGTCGACACCGCCGGGTTGCGCCGGAAGGTCGGCACGGCCAGCGGCACCGAGTACTACGCCTCGTTGCGGACCGCGGGCGCCATCGAGGCGGCCGAGGTCGCGGTCGTCCTGATCGACGCGAGCGAACCCATCAGCGAACAGGACCAGCGCGTCCTCGGCATGGTCACCGAGGCCGGCCGGGCGCTCGTGATCGCCTTCAACAAGTGGGATCTGGTCGACGAGGACCGCCGGTACCACCTGGCCAAGGAGATCGACCGCGACCTGCTGCGGATTCCCTGGGCCATCCGGCTCAACGTCTCGGCCCGCACGGGCCGCTCGGTGGAGAAGCTCGCCGGGTCCATCGAGCGGGCACTGTCCAGTTGGGAGCATCGCGTCCCCACCGCCGCGCTGAACCAGTTCATCACCGCGGTCGTGCAGGCGACCCCTCATCCGGTACGCGGGGGACGGGCGCCGCGGGTGCTGTTCGCGACCCAGCCGTCGGTGAAGCCGCCGCGGTTCGTCCTCTTCACCACTGGGCCGTTGGACGCCTCGTACGTCCGCTTCATCGAGCGCAGGCTCCGGGAGCAGTTCGGCTTCGAGGGCAGCCCCGTCCACATCACCGTGCGCCCCCGCAAGAAACCGTCCTAGGGTTCGGCGCCGCCGGCCATCCCCTCCCACCCCACGGCCCCAGACGCACCCGCCCTCGTCCTCGTATCAACCTAGCATCCTAGGACGCAGTAGGGGTGGTGACGTTTGTGCCTGGGGCTATGTCGCGCGCCAGGGGAGGGGTGGCTGCGCTAGGCTGTAGCGGCTGGCGCGCCTGAGGCTCGGCAGCATCGGGACGTGGCGCAGCTTGGTAGCGCACTTGACTGGGGGTCAAGGGGTCGTGGGTTCAAATCCCGCCGTCCCGACAGCGTGAGGGTTTTCGCAGGTCAGAAGTCTGCGGGAGCCCTCTTTTCATTGCTCGACATGGATGTCCGGTCTAGCACGCCGTTGTTGGACTCCTTGACTCGGGCAGGTTCGCATGACACAAGTCGATCTTCAGAAGCTGACATTTGGGCTGTCTCGGACGTGGGCCGGATACCTCAGGGATTGGGACCGGTCACTGCGTTCGGGCAACTACCCGCATACCACCCGGTACAACTACCTTCTCGCCGCGGCCCAGCTCGGCCGCTACCTCGCCGAGCATTCACCCGACCCGGACGCGGATGACGGTGCCGCCGACCCGACCGTGGTGACCCGCGCGCACGTTGAGTCCTTCCAGGCCTGGATGATCTCCACGCGGTCCGCGTCGACGGCGGTGAACAAGCACAAGGGTCTGCAGCAGTTCTTCAGGTGGCTCATGGTCGATGAGCAGGCGATCGATGCCTCGCCGATGCAGCGGGTCCGGATGCCGAAGACGCCGATCAAGCTGGTGCCAGTGCTGCGCGACGAGGACACGACCCTGCTGCTGACCGCGTGCAAGGGGAGTGGGTTCGTCAACCTTCGCGACGAAGCGTTGATCCGCTTGTACGCGAACACCGGCGCCCGCCTGTCCGAGGTCGGCACCCTCCTCGTCGAGGACCTGGACCTCACCAGCGAGTCGGTGCACTACCGCGGCAAAGGCGCCAAAGACCGCCG
>Ga0068864_100005389_pt1 | contig 10481 bp, 8 predicted proteins | sample KBSSwiS72_FD_66586 | JGI IMG/M metagenome (GOLD analysis project Ga0068864, IMG submission 66586) | Switchgrass rhizosphere microbial communities from Kellogg Biological Station, Michigan, USA - KBS Switchgrass S7-2 | ecosystem: Host-associated > Plants > Roots > Rhizosphere > Soil ...
CAAGGCCTTTAGCATTTCTGGGCCGGTGGTGGCGGGCGCTCGAGGATTGGCTGGCAGCGTTTCGGGAAGGGAACCCGCAATTGTTCGAGGTGTTCTTCTGGACCCTCGTGCTGATTCTGGTCATGGTGCTGGTCCACGCTTCGTACGTCATGTTCCAGACCATTCGTGCCGCGGGAGCGTCGACCGAGTCACCCCTCGCGCAGCCAATTGAGCAGCGAGACGCAGCCTGGTACCGACGACGGGCAGAGGACCTGGCTTCCGAGAGAAGATTCCTCGAGGCGATGCCGCTGGATTTCCTCGCGCTCATGCTCGAGCTCGATGCGCGGCATGTGGTGCGCTTTCAGGGGAGCAAGACGCCAGGCGAGTATGCTGCTGAGGCTCAGTTGCCGGAGGAGCAGCGCGCCTTGCTGCGGGAGGCGGTTCGCGGACTGTACGGGCATGTGTTCGCCGAGATCGCCTGCGGGCCCGACGAGTATTTAGCCTGGCGGGATCTCACCGAGGGCCGGCGCTATGCGGCTGCGCACTGAGCTCGCTCTGGGGGTTGCCGTGTTGCTGGTGCTCGCTGTCCTGGCGGCTGGCCTGGGACAGCGGAGCAACCGCGCTCCCTCCCAGGATTTTCGGCGATCGACCTATCTCGCGGGTCCCCATGGCGCCAGAGCCGTGGCCGACGGCCTTCGCCGGCTTGGGGTCCAGGTCAAACAATACCGTCGGCGCTCGCGGGAGCTGATCAATCTCGAGACCCCGCCCGATCGCTACGCGTTCGCGGTCCTGGATCCGAGCGAAAGCATTCGCCCCGGCGAGCTGGACGATTTTCTGGAGCTGGGCGAGCGAGTTGACCTGGTGCTGGCCGGGCCCGGCGCTGCCCGTCTGATGCGCTGCTTCGGTTATGCCTACCAGGCGCAATACGGCGACTCGGTGCAGGCTATCGAGCCCGGCACGCCGGTCTCAGGCCGGTCTCCCTGGGTCGAAGCCGTGTTGGGAGCTTCCACCGTGCAAGTTGTCACCGATTCGTCCGGACTGGCCGACGCGAGTCTGGCGGCCTGTGGCGTACCGACCATGGCATTCGCTGAGACCTTGCTGGTCACCCGAACCGGCCGGGTCGAGGCTATCCGGCTTCATCGCGCAGATGTGGACCATCGGGTGACTCTGGTGGCCGACGGCCATCTCTTCAGCAACAACGATTTGCGGAACACGGAGGCAGGACCCTTCGCCCTCGGCCTGTTCGCGGGCCGGTACGACGCGGTGATGTTCGAAGAATCCCATCATGGCTTCGCCGCGTCAGGCTCACTTGCCTCGGCCGCTCTGCGGTGGAGCAAACGGTCGCCGTGGGGATGGGCCGCGTGGCAGCTCGCTCTGGTGGGACTTATCGCGCTGCTCTTCGGTGCGGTGCGGTTCGGAGCGCCGCGTCCAGCGATTCCTCGCAAGCGGCGCTCTCCGCTCGAGCACGTGAGGGCCCTGGCCACAGCCCTCGCCGCGGCTCATGGCCACGACGTAGCAGTTGCGACAATCCTCCGGGGGCTTCGCCGCCGCCTCTCTCCTGGTGGACAGTCCGACCAACGTCCCGACAAGGAGTGGCTGGACGCTCTGGAGCAGACTGCCGAGTCTCCGAGGGCGCAGGCCGCAGTGCAAACTCTGAAGCAGGTCACCCGACCAGGGCAGCCCGTCAGCGGGGTGCTGCTGGCCGCCAACGCCGTGGAGGACGTGTGGGAGGAACTAGGCCGGTGAGCCCCGACGACCTTGCCGAGCATTCCCGGAGCGCGCAGCGAGTCCTGGAGGAGCTGCGCCGGGTGGTCCTTGGGCAGGAGGCGGTACTACGAGAAACGGTGCTGGCGCTGATCGCGCGAGGCCACGTCTTGCTCGAGGGCGCGCCGGGTACAGCGAAGACGTTGCTGGTCCGGGTCCTGAGTCAGGTCCTTGGCCTCGAGTTCCGCCGCATCCAGTTCACGCCCGACTTGATGCCATCGGACATCACCGGCGTAAACCTGCTAACCGGCCATGGTGAATTCACCTTCCGGCCCGGTCCGCTCTTCGGTGATCTCATCCTGGGTGACGAGATCAACCGGGCGCCAGCGAAGACTCAAGCGGCGCTGCTCGAGGCAATGCAGGAGCGCAGTGTGACCGCCGATGGAGTCAGCCACGCCCTGAGCCAGAGCTTCACGGTTTTCGCAACGCAGAATCCGATCGAATTCGAAGGGACCTACCCACTTCCCGAGGCCGAGCTGGACCGGTTTCTGATCAAGAGTCTGCTCAACTACCCATCGGCGGAGGCAGAGCAGGGGGTGCTGCGGCGAGTTCTCGACGGGTTCGAGGCAGCCGAGCCGTCGAGCTTCGGTGTGACCCGGGTGCTCGACGCGAACGGCCTCGCGCGACTCCGCGAAGCGGCGCGGTCGATCCGGGTCGAGCCGAGCCTGCAGGCCTATATCACGTCGCTGGTCCGCGCGACCCGGGGAGCCCCCGCCCTGACTCTGGGAGCGTCACCCCGCGCCAGCGTGGCCTTGCTCAAACTCTCCCAGGCGGCAGCCCTGCTCGATGGCCGGGAGTACGTGGTTCCAGATGATGTGAAGGCCAACGCGCCGGCGGTGTTGAGACACCGAATCGCGGTGGCACCGGAGCTCGAGCTCGAGGGAGTGACCGCCGACGCCGCGCTGCGGACGCTCATCGAACGGATCGAGGCGCCAACGGGAGGGCAGCAGGGCTGATGGTCCTTCCATCCAAGCGCTGGTTCCTGGTGGCGTCCGTTCTGGCCTTGATTGCGCCGTTGGCGGTGATCTGGCCTCCGGCGGCCATGGGACTCCTGGTCTTCGATGCTCTTTGGATCATTGCTCTTGGAATCGACGCCTCGCGACTCATGAGTTTCAGGCTGGCCGATCTGAGCGTAAGCCGGATTGCTCCGCCCGCATTCTCCGTCGGACGTCCACTCCCGGTTTCCTACGACTGGCGCCATCCGCTTCATTATCCGTTGAAAATGCTGGTTCGAGAGGAGATTCCTCCTGAACTCGAAATTCGGGGAGATCCCACTCGAGTGCTGGTCATTCCACCAGGGGATGGTCTTAGAGAGACCGTCACGCTCACCCCGAGGCACCGAGGAAAGAGCGAGGCAGGAACGCTCTCGCTTCGCATGCTCGCTCCCTGGGGACTCGCCTGGCGACAGGCGACAAAGCAATTGCCCTGGCGGCCGACAGTGTATCCCAACCTGTTGGGCGCTTCGATGCGCTCCTTGCCGACTCAGGCTCAGCGGCGGCGCGAGGCGGGATTCCGCAACGTTCGACGACTCGGCGAGGGAAGAGCGTTCGAGAGCCTGAAGGAGTGGGTCCCGGGCGAGGACACCCGGACCATCGACTGGAAGGCGACCGCGCGGCGCGGCAAGGTGATGGCAAGGCAGTACGAGGACGAGCGCAGGCAGCAGGTCCTGATCGTGATCGATGCGGGGCGCATGCTCACAGCGGAGGTTGAAGGAGAGCCGCGGCTGGAGAGCGTGGTGCGGGCCGCCCTTCACCTCGCGCATAGCGCGGTGGACCATGACGACAACATCGGACTCATGGTGTTCGCTGATGAGGTCCAGCAATTCATCCCTCCCGCGCGTGGACGTCGCGCGCTGCGGGCGGTACTCGATGCGCTGGCCTCGGTCGAGGGGAAGCTGGTGGAACCGAACTACCCCGCGGCGTTCGCCTATCTCGCCGGCCGCAACCGGAAACGGGCGCTCACCGTGCTTTTCACCGACGTCATCGATCGGACCGCGAGCGAATCCCTCGTCGCGCAGGTGGGTACCCTGCGTCCGCGGCACCTTCCGCTCGCCGTAGTGCTGCGAGATCCGGCTCTGGAGAAGCTCGCCATCAGGCGTCCGGCTACCGTGGGTGTCGCCTACGAGCGAGCCGCCGCCGAGGACCTGCTTCAGGCGAGAGAGGAGGCACTGGCCGACATGCGGCGGCGAGGGGTTCTCGTGCTGGACGTCCCGCCCAATGGCGCGAGCGAAGCGGTGGTGGAGCAGTACAATCGGTTGAAACGGCGGGGCGTGTTGTAGGGTGGGAGTCTCCCGCTACTCAGGCCACGTCGGCTTCTTCCCCAGGGACCGAACTACCTCACGGTCGAACTGCGCGGAGAGGCATTCGCGCGCGGAGTAGGGTCCCGGAACGTAGGACCGCGATTCCACACCGCGCTGGCTCTGCTCGCAGATGTGCCAGTCCTGCCGATTGGTCATATCCCAGAACGCGATCCCGTCTTCCGGATCGAATTTCGGGTTGTTGAGCGAATCGGGGTGGAAGAGCCAGTCGCACAGGATCCGGGTGTGCCGTTCGTCGATGGGCCACAGGGTGTGGAACATGACGTAGTCGGGGTGCAGGCTGAGCAGTAAATTCGGGAAGACCGAGTAGTAGTACACCCGGTTCAACTCCTCATCGGGCAGATCCGCGACGTTGATTCCGCAGGACCGCCCACTCATCGTCATGCTCCCAGTGCCCTCGTTCAACACCATGTAGCCGCCGAGTAGCGGACCCTCGATCAGGTCGTTCTCCCCGCTGGTCGGAGGGGTCAGCCTCGCAAGGGTCGGGTGCACCGGGGCGCAGTGGTAGCACTCCGAGTAGTTCTGGACCAGAAGCTTCCAGTTGCAGTTCACATCGTAGACGATCTGGCGCGAGCGCTGGAGGTTAGGGAGGTTATAGAGAGAGGCGCGCTCGTGGATCGCTTCGAACGATTCGATCAACGGTGAGGCCTTGCCGGAGAGATCAATGAAGAGAAATCCCTCCCAGGTATCCACCGCGACCCGATGCAACGGATAATTCACCTTATTGAAACCCTTGATGTCATGGGTCGAAGGGGCCCCGATGAGACGGCCATCCAGGCCGTATGCCCAGAGGTGATAGGGGCAGGTGATTGTCTCGGAGAATTGTCCGCTGTGCTCCTCGCAGAGCCGGGTTCCCCGGTGGCGGCAGACGTTGTAATAGGCCCGGAAGGTTCCGCCTTCGTCCTTCAGGACGATCACGCTCTCCCGGCCGACATCCTGGACAAAGTAATCGCCGGGGTTGGGGAGCTGATCGGCCCGACCGACGCAGAGCCAGCGCCGGTAGAAGATGTTTTCCAGTTCCTGGGCGAAGAGTTCGGGCGAAGTGAAATACTCGCGTGGCAGAGTCGTCTGCCCGTCGATATTGATCTGATTGCGCTTGACGAAAGTGGCCACGGAGATCCTCGTGAGCAGTCTGCTGCATAATCTGCCACCGAGGCCGGACTCTGAAAAGGGCGGCCTGGTCTTCCACCTGATCCCGCATACCCATTGGGATCGGGAGTGGTATTTGCCGCTTGGAGCGCTGCGGACCCGCCTAGTCCGCATGGTGGATGATCTGCTTGACCGGCTCAATCGGGAGCCAGAGTATCGCAGTTTCTTCCTCGACGGACAGGCCGTGCTGTTGGAGGATTACCTCGCGATCCGCCCTGAGCGACGAGTCGAAGTCGAAGCGGTCGTGCGGGACGGCAGGCTCGGCACCGGTCCGTGGTACGTGCTGGCGGATGAGCTGGTGCCTTCCGGCGAGGCTCTGCTGCGGAATCTGCTGCTCGGCGGCTCGGCGGCTCGGCGGCTCGGCGGGTCGATGCCGGTTCTCTATTCACCCGATGCGTTCGGCCATCCTGCAGGGCTTCCAGCCCTCGGTTTCGAGTTCGGCATCGAATACGGGGTGGTTTGGCGCGGCATCGCTCCCCGGAAGGCTGTGCGCGATCTCTTCTGGTGGACGGCGCCCGATGGCCGCCCGCTGCTCGTCTACCACCTTCCGGCTGCCGGATATGAAATCGGCTCGGTGCTGTCGGGTGCCTCATCCCGGCTCGCGACGATATGGAAGGGGTTGCGGGCAGAACTCGTCGCCCGCGCGGCCACGCGGCACGTGGCCGTCTTCATCGGCGCCGATCATCATCATGCTCCCGCCGATCTGGTGTCGATCCGTTCCGGCCTCGCCTCGATTGAAGCCGGCAATCAGGTCAGGATCTCGACGCTTCAGGAGTTCATGGAAGCCGCCGCGGTCGAAGCCGGAGACCTGGCCTGGGTCGCCGGCGAGTTGCGCGATTCCTACGGATACACCTGGACCTTGCAAGGGACGCACGGCAATCGTCTCCCCCTCAAGCGCTGGAATTCGGAGCTGGAAGGCCTGCTGGCTCGGCACGCGGATCCTCTGGTAGCACTCGCCGTGTGGAGGAGGCTGGATTCGCAGGCTTCCCTCCTGCGACAGGCGTGGCGTGAGCTGGTCCAATGCCAGTTCCACGATTCGATCTGCGGTACCTGCAGTGACGACGTGGCGAGGTCGCTCGAAGTGCGGTTCGGCGACGTGGAGGCATCGGCCAACGACATTGTTCATGTGGCAATGAATCAAGTGGTTGGCCACGATCCGGATCGAGCCCGGGAGCAACCCAAAGCACACCGTCCCGCGCTGGTGGTGTGGAATCCGGCGGCTCGCCGGCGCTCCGGTGTGACGACCGCGGAAATCACCTTCTTCCGGCGCGATGTCCTGGTTGGACCTCCCAGTCCCCGTAAACCGGCACGTGGTCCCGGCTACAAGTCATTCTCGCTCCGCAATGCGGCCGGTGAGACGATTCCGGTACAGACAATTGACGTACAGCAGGGGCTGGAACGAATCGATGCCCCGCGGCACTACCCCGATCAGGATCTGGTGGACGTGGCAATGGTTGCGTTCCGCTCCCCGGAGCTGGGCGGGATGGAAACGGCCTTTCTGCGCCCAGGTGGTCGCAGTCGTGGGGTACCGCGAGGGGCGGTGCGAACCAGCGCACGGGGCCTTCGCAACGAGGAGCTTGAGGTGAAGGTCTCCCCCGAGGGCACCATAGCCCTGCACGGACGTCGTGCCACCAGTCGTTTCGCCGGCCTCCTCGCACTCGAGAGCGGAAGTGACCTCGGTGACACCTACACCTACTGTCCTTCGGCGCGTGACCGGGTGACGCGCCCGCGCGGCAAGGCTCGTCTGGTCACGCTGGCGAAAGGGCCGTTGCTGGGAGGCTTGTTGATTCAGCAGCGGATGGAGTGCGGCAGGGGGAGCAGGCGCGGGAGAGGATGGGTCGAGGCCGCTACTACTCTGGAGCTCCGTTCGGAGGAGCCCTTCTTGCGACTGATAATGCACCTCGACAATCAGGCTCGCGACCAGCGGCTGCGGCTTCGGCTGCCTACGGGACTGCGGGGCGTCGAGAGTGTGGCCGGCACCCAGTTCGGAAGTATTCGCCGGCTGCCCGGGTCGGTACGCAGCGCCAGGATCGAGGCACTCCGGGAACCCGGGGGAGTCCGCGAGAAGCCGGGTACCACGGATCCGGCACAGCGATACGTCGCGGTGGCGCGGGGGCCTCGCGGGCTCGCCTTGCTCGCTCCCGGCTTCTTCGAGTTTGAACTCACGGGCGACGGCGACTTGGTCCTCACACTGCTGAGATCGGTCGGAGAGCTTTCCCGCTCAGACCTCGACTGTCGTCCCGGTCACGCCGCCTGGCCCATGCCTACTCCCCTCGCGCAATGCCTCGGCAGCTCACGGCTCGAGCTGGCATTGGCCCCGATCACGGAACAAGACACTGCGGCTCCTTCACGGCTGGAGCGATTGTGGGAGGATGCCTTCGTCGGACTGTCCACACGCTGGCTCAGGTACTATTGCGGGAGCCAGGATGCGAGAACGCCTGGGTTCGACACCATTGAACTGCAGGGGGACGGTCTCGTGCTTTCAACTCTCAAGCCCGCCGAAAGCGGCGAAGGCATCGTCCTCCGCTGCTTCAACGCGCTGGAGTCGGCGGTCGAAGGCGCAATCCTTCTGGAGAGTCCGGCGCGGTCGGCGGCGAGAGTTCGGGCCGACGAATCACATGCGATTCCACTTCCGCTCGAGAGGGGCGGCCGACGCATTCCGTTCCGAGCGGAACCTCGAGGCATCCTCTCGTTCCACCTGCAACCCGCCTGATCAGGTCTACCTTCTCGGCGTTCCCCGATCTGGAGAGCAGAATGCGCACCATCATCGTGTTGGCTCTGAGTGCTGTGGTGACTTCGGGAATCACGGCTCAACAGAAAGAAGTGCTGAAGGTTCCCGGCGCGGTCGCAGGCCTCCCATTTTCGCCGGCGATCCGAGTGGGAAACATCATCTATCTCTCGGGGCAGCTCGGGAACAAGATGGGGACCCGGGAGCTGGTACCCGGAGGGATCGGGGCCGAAACCCATCAAACGCTGGAGAACATCAAGACGGTTGTGGAAGCAGCGGGCAGCTCGATGGACAAGGTCTTCAAGTGCACGGTCTTCCTTGCCGACATCGCGGACTACGAGATGATGAACAAGGTCTACGCCAGCTTCTTCTCCAAGGATCCGCCGGCTCGATCGACGATAGCGGGGAGCGGGTTGGCGCTTGGTGCGAAAGTCGAGATCGAATGTATGGCGGTTAGTACCTAGTACCGAGTACCGAGTACCGAGTACCGAGTACCGAGTACCGAGTACCGAGGCGATGCGTTTCTTCTAGGTACTAGGTACTCGGTACTAGGTACTTCCGTGCCTTAACAATCACATCCGGCTTGTTCGTAACGATCCCATTCACGCCATTTGCCCATAAGTGGGTAGCAGGCCTGGGATCGTCCACTGTCCATACATGAACTGACGCTCGACGATTGTGGGCTGCCCGGACAAAGCGGCGAGTCGGGACCGGCAGGAACTTGAAGCGATCGGGAACGGCGAAACAGCGGCAGGCAGGGTCCGGTTCGCCCCAGCGGAAATAGAGTCGGGCGATATCGCGCCGCGATGCGCCGAGGTGGAATGGCGGGGCACGAAACGCCTCTAGTGACCGCCAGTCTGAGCCCGCGAGGACAGCCCGAGCAGCCGCGCCGGTTTCCCGGAGCACCCACGCGATTGCCTCCTGGGCTTCCGGCTCCTTCACCTCGATAAGCAGCGGTACCGCCGGAAACTCTTCAATGATCTGGCGCAGCCGCGGAATCCTTACGCCCTTCCCCCGCCACGGATAGCCTCGGCCTCCATCCGGGCTGAACCGAAAGCCGGCATCCACCTGCTCGAGCTCTTTGAGCGTATGCAGCCGCATAGGGCCGACCGCATCAGTGGTTCGATCCAAGGTCGGGTCATGCAACACTACCGCCTCGCGGTCCCGAGTCATCCGCACGTCGAACTCCAAAGCGTCGGCGCCCTGCTCCAAGGCCAGGTGGAATGAGGCCATGGTGTTTTCCGGCGCATACGCGGCCGCGCCCCGATGCCCAATAATGGGTCGGGCGGTGAGATCAAGCAGTAGCGCGGCCGGGTCCATGCTGGCGTAATGCGTCACCGATCAGCGCCGTCGCCAGGACCACGAGCACCAGGGCGATTCCGGGCGCCACAGCAACCCAGGGTGCGTTGACCAGGGTATCTCGACCAGAGGCGATCATGCCGCCCCATGACGGTGTGGGAGGCTGGACTCCGAGGCCTAGGTAGGAGAGGCCTGACTCGAGCATGATGGTGTTGCCGAGACTGAGTGCAGCCGAGACGACGACGGGGCCGAGGACGTTGGGCACAACGTGATGCCATAGGATTCTTCGCTTGCCGGCGCCAAGGGCCACCGCAGAGTCGACGAACGGACGGACCACAAGCGCGCGGGTCTCGCCATAGACCAGTCGCGCGAGTGTCATCCATCCCGTGAGGCCCAGCACCAGAACAACGAGGGTCGCGCTGGGTCGCCATAAAGCGGCGAGCAATAGCAACAGGACCACCCGTGGCAAAGCGAGGCCAAAATCAGTGAGGCCCATTAGCAGGATGCCCACCCTTCGCTGCCAGAGCCCCGCCACCGCCCCCACCGCGACGCCGATTACGACCGACAAGAAGACCGCCAGCACGCCGGTACCAAGCGAGATCCTTGCTCCGTAGGCCAGGCGGGCCCACACGTCACGCCCAAAGCGGTCGGTGCCCAGCGGATGGAAGACGCCGTGTAGATCGGTGCTGAGCGGTGGGAGGAAGCGGGTTTGCACGACATCTCGCTGCAGGCCCGGGTCGATCGTCGTGATGAGGGGCGCGACAATGGCGGCTAACACAAAAAGCAGCAACACTAACGCCGCCGCCTTGCCGATCGCGTCCAGCGCTCCCACCGACCGCGCCAATCTAACCATGGCGCACCCTGGGATCGGCCCAGGACACCAGTTGATCGGCGAGCAGGTTGCCCAGGACGACCAGCGTCGCGCTCACGGCGGTTGCCGCCATGACAACGGGATAGTCCCGAGCCACCACGGCCTCGATCAAGACTCGGCCTACTCCGGGCCAGGCAAAGATTCCTTCGACGAAAACCGCTCCGGAAAAAAGAGCAGGCAGAGAGAGTCCCAGCAGTGTCACCACGGGAATCAAGGCATTTCGAAACATGTGCCGGTAACGGACGGTGGACTCAGCGATACCCTTGGCGCGCGCAGTTGTGACGAAGGGCAGGCCCCTCACGTCGAGCATCGCTTCGCGGACGTAGCGGGCGATTCCACCGGCACCGATGAGGGTGAGGGTAATGAGTGGCAGC